>Ga0247770_1000233_pt1 | contig 53731 bp, 28 predicted proteins | sample UWRJL136409B6_FD_179943 | JGI IMG/M metagenome (GOLD analysis project Ga0247770, IMG submission 179943) | Plant litter microbial communities from Arlington Agricultural Research Station in Wisconsin, United States - UWRJ-L136-409B-6 | ecosystem: Environmental > Terrestrial > Plant litter >...
TCCAGGCGGTACTGCCCCATCAGCATGAAGTCCACCTGCACCTCCGCCGCGATCCCCCCCAGGTGCGTCACCTCGCGGGGAACCCACGCCTCCACCGAGGCGCCCGTGGTGAGCACGCTCTCGCCCACCTGGATGGTCTGGATCAGCTTGTACAGCTCCGGCTGCACCTCGATGGGCGTGCCGAAGGCGAAGCACGAGCAGCAGCAGTAGCACTTCCCGGAGCCGTCGTTGGCGTACGTCACGTACGGCTCGTCCACGCCCATGCTGTGCGACTTGCACCACTGGTTGATGTCCACCTGGATGGAGGAGCAGGTGTCGCCGGGACAGTAGTGGTTCGCCGGCGGCGGCTGTTTGGCGATGTTCTCGTAGCATTTGCTGGACGGCATCGGAACGCTCCTTCGGACGTTGGGGGGGAAGCCGGCGCCGGACCCTTCCGGCGCGCGGCGGCACTGCACCGGGAGTCAGACGACGCCGGTGAGGAACAGGACCAGCTCCACCCCGCGCAGCGCCTCGGGCGACAGCCGGTCGCCCTCGGCCGCGCGCAGGTCGGCCGGGGTGGCGCCGGCGGCCAGGCTGAACGCCACCTCCACCGCCGCCGGGGCGGCCGTGACCGGCACCGGCCGCTCGAAGGCGCCCAGGAAGGCGTGCCGCGCGCCGGGGCCGAAGACCACCGACTCGCCGGCCACGGTCAGGGTGAGGTAGGGCGTGCGCGAGGTGGTCGTGGCATCCTCCGGCACCACCAGCCGGAGGTAGAATCCCGCCACGGCGGGGCGCGCCACGTTGGGCTGGACCAGGTTGGCCAGGCGAAGCGAGAGGCGCTGCGACGCTCCCTCCACCGGGCCGGTCATGAACGACCGCCACTCGGCGGGGAACTGCCGCTCCGCCTGCACCGTCTCGCTCCACGACCGCTCGCGCAGCTGCGGGAGGGCGGCCACGTCGCGGCGGAAGCCGGCGCCGCCGTCGGTCGCGGTGTAGCGGAGCTCGAAGACCACGTCCGAGATCGTCCGCAGGTCCACGGCGTTGTTGGCCGGCGGCATGGACAGCCGCCAGCTGGACACCGCGCCCGTCTTCTCGAACGGCAGCAGGAGGGGCGAGTCGGCGCCGGCGTCGAAGACCCCCGCGTCCCCCTGCCCCAGGGAGATGGCGATCTGCTGGTCGGCGCGGACGTTGTGCTCGATCTTCCCCGCGGGGACCGTGACGTCGTCGCCCAGGAGGAAGCGCACGGCGTCCAGGGAGGGCTCGCGCACCACCCGGTTGGCCGTCTGCGTGAGGGTGGCGCTCACGTTCTGGTAGGGGCCCACCACCGCGGGGATGCTCACCGAGAGCGAGCGGATGCGGCGGCGGTAGTGGCCGGGGAAGTCGGCGTCGAAAAGGCGCTCGCCGAACTCGAAGATCGCCTCCCCCGTCTCGAGGAAGCTGAGGAATGCCACGGGGTCGATGGAGGCCAGGGAGATGGTCCTGGTGATCTCCAGGCTCCGCCGGGTCACCCCGGTCACCTGCGCCGCCTCCAGCTGGTCCAGCGAGAGCATCAGGCTCTCCCCCGCCGTCAGCCCGCGGCGCGGGTCGCTCCAGGCGGGAGCCACCACGGTGACGGCGGAGCCCAGCTCGTACTGCAGCGCCCGCTCGGCCATCCGCGCCATGTCCAGCGCCAGCTGGTAGGTCTGCCAGTAGGCGGACGAGAGGCGCCCGGCCATCCAGGCGTACAGCTCCTGGCTGGTGAACTTCCCGCGGTAGAAGGCCTCCAGCGCCGCCGTCTGGGCGATCTGCGTCTCCAGCACCACCAGCTCGCGGGCGGCCACCTCCTTCTGCGTGGCGTTGGCCTGCAGCTGCGCGTCGAACTGGGCCACGTCGAAGCCGGCCAGCGTCTCCTGCAGCGTCCACTCCTCCAGCCGCCGCGCGTGCATGGCGGCGATCCCCAGCACCTCCGCGCCGGTGTTGATGGTCATGGCCAGCGAGTCCAGCGCGTTGGCCGCCTGGTCCAGGCTGTTCCCCACCTGCTGCCCGCCGTACGTCATGGCGAAGGGCGACCCCACCTGGGGGACGGTGAAGCCCAGCGCCGAGGCGGTCTTGAGGATGGTGGAGACCCCCTGCGTCACCATCCCCGTCATCAGGTAGGCGATCTGGGCGATCTCGGGGGCGATGTACCCGGTGGCCAGCAGGTCGCGGTAGTAGTCCTCCCGCGCCTTGGCCGAGTCGAGCCCGGCCTGGAGCGCGGTCCGCTCCTGGTCCACCATCTGGATCTGCAGCGCGCGGATCTCGGTGTTCAGCTCCAGCACCCGCGTCTCCTGCTCCAGCCGCAGCTGCGCCAGCGCCTCGGCGTCCTGGCTCTCCAGCGCGCGCAGGAGCGACGACCCCAGCCCCACGGCGTTGGCGGCGATCCCCCGCGCCAGCCCCAGGAGGTACGAGAAGCGGTACGCGGGGATCGGCGAGGCGCCGAAGGGCCCGGCCCCTCCGCCCGACCCCTGCCCCCCGAAGGCGGCGATGGCCTGGCGGGGGTCGATGGGGGGCGCGAACAGCGCCAGCGAGCGCTCCACCCCCTGCAGGTTCATGCAGTGGCGGATCTTGAAGAGGCGGTCGTCGATGCGGTCCCAGTACGCCGTGAGCTCGGCGTTCTCGGGGACGCAGAAGTACGCGTCGATGTCGTTGACGGGGACGTCGGCGAAGCGCGCCCCCTCCCCCGAGAGCGGGACGAACCCCGAGTTCTCCAGCTCCACCAGGAACTGGGGGATGGTGCCGCCGGAGGCCGCCAGGATCTGGTCGAACGACTGCGGCGCCTTCGGGGGAAGCTCGCCCACCACCTCGGGGCGCTTCCCCAGGAGCCCGGCCGCCACCAGGTACAGGTTGGTGGCCTGGGCGATGGACTCGCGGGTGTCGGCCGCGAAGAGCGAGTCGCCCCAGCGGATCAGGTTGTCGATGTACTTCATCACCGTCGTCTTGGCGTACGCCGAGATGCGTAGCCGGGCGATGGCGTCGGGGTCGAAGGGGTCGTTGTTGTAGGTGTTGATCTCGAAGGGGTTGGTCAGGATCTCCTTCAAGCCCGGGATGGTCATCCCCTCGCGGAAGGGACGGAAGCGCCAGTAGCGCTCCAGCCCCTCGTTGAAGTCGGTGGGCTGCGCGTTGGGGTTGTAGATGTACTGGTACCACCGCGCGGCCTCGGCGAAGCGGCCGCCGTCGCGGAGCTGCTGCGCCACCAGGAGCGGGGCGTGGAAGAAGATCTCCCAGAAGTACAGCCCGTACGCGCCCTCGAAGTCCATCACCGGGGGCGGGAGGTGGCGCGCGTCCACGGCCGGCGGCGGATCGCCCCCGGGGACTTCGTAGAACTCGTCGAACGGCGGCTCGGGGAGGGCCTGCGAGTCGAGCGCCAGGAGCCGGTCGAAGCCGCCCGCCAGGAGCCGCCCCTTCAGCCGCTGCACCACGCTGGTGGTGAGGCGGGTGAAGCGGTACTGCGTCTCCTCGAAGGCGCGCGTGTCCAGCGTCCAGGTGGCGAAGGTGAGCGCCAGGTCGGCGGCGCCCGAGGGCTGCCAGAAGGGGCGCACCAGGGCGGCGGCGGCGGCGGTGCGCGCCCGGGGGTCGTTGCGGGCCACCCAGTAGCTCTGCCCCGGCGTGTTCACCAGGTACCACCCGATCTGGTTGGCCCACCCGAAGAGCGAGGTGGCGCCGGGGGGGACGTGGTACAGGAGCGCCCGGTCGCCGGTGCCGTAGCCCACCTGGTTCTGGGTGGTCCCCGGCTGCGAGTTCCCCCAGTAGAGCGACACCATGGGGCGCTCCTCGCGGCGGACGAAGACCACGCGGTTCTCGTGGTCGAGCGCGGCGCGCACGGGGAGCGCGGTGGCGGTGGGCGCCGGGTCGTAGGCACGGGCGAAGACGCGGACGTTCTCCTGGTCCAGGGCGTCGTTCAGCACCAGCGTCCCCTCGGCGGTGAGGTCGCCGGCCACGTCCGTGCCGTACTCGCCGTGGATGGCCTGGTTGAGGCGGAGCGCCGAGTACAGCCCGCGGTTGAACTCGTTGCGCGCGGCGATGAAGGGGTCGTCGCCGGGGTTCTCCTGCTGCCCGGGATCCTTGGGCTCGGGGAGCGCCGCCCGCACGTCGAAGTTGGGGCCGTAGAACACCATCAGCCGCTCGTCGCCGCGGGTCTGCGGGATGGCGGTGTAGGCGTAGTAGCGCACGAGGGCGTAGCTCACCGTCTCCGACGCCTGGATGTCGAACGGCTGGGTGACCAGGAGGAGGTCGGGGCTCTCCACGTCGCCCACGGTGCGCGTCTGCCCCGCCGCCCGCAGCAGGTCGCCCGCCCGGATCGTCTCCTCGAAGTTGACCCCCACGGCGTCCACCGAGGGGAGCCGCGGCCAGATGGTGACCTGCCCCGGCCCCGGCACCTCGCTGCTCTGCTTCCAGGGGCGGTCCACCTCCAGGGTGGTGTCGTCCAGGACTCCCACCACCGTGCGCGTCTCGTTCCCCACCTGGATGGAGTCGCCCGCCGAGAAGTCGCGGAGGAAGCGGGTCCCGTAGCCGGCCACCCGGCGGAGGGTGGAGGTGATCTCCACCGTCCCCGGCCCGGTGAAGGGGGGAAAGCGGTTCTTGTTGGCGCCGCGGGGAACCACCTTGAAGGGCGACCGGGTGGCGGACTGGGTGAAGGGCGCCAGCAGCGTCAGCGTCTGCGCGCCGTCGTCGCGCGACGCCACGATCCGCTCCTCGCCCGCCACCCACACCGAGTCGCCCGGGTCCACCTGCCGCTGCAGCACCGTCCCCTCGCCCCGGGCCAGGGTGTCGCCGGCCGTGACGGTGAGGGTGCCGGTGGCGGGGATGCCGCGCGGGACCTGCTGCGCGTAGGGGCGGCTCCAGTACGACTGGTTGGGCGCGTACGCCGCGGTCACGTAGGGGTCGGCCAGGGGGGCGTACGGGTTGGGCATGGCCCGCACGGTCAGCGGCTGCCGCAGCTCCTGCGAGCTGACCCAGGTCCCGGTGGAGCCGCGGAAGGTGTAGCGGAGCCGCGCCTGCCACACCGACTCGGTCGTCGACTCGGCGGCGGTGGCGCCGGTGGCCGTCACCCGCGAGCTCTTGGTGGGGGCGATCTCGTTCCAGAAGAGGAAGAGCCGGTCGAAGGCGAACACCGGGGTCACCTCGGCCGAGTCGATGGTGGACTCGATCTCGGTCCACGGCTGCCAGACCACGGCCTCTCCCGCCGGGGCGCCCCCCGAGGTGGCGTCCGGGAGGAGGCTGCGGGTGAAGGAGCGGACGAAGTAGCGGTACGGCGTGGTGTTGGTGCGCGCGATCAGGAAGCAGGGCTCGTCCACCTGCCCCCCCTCGCGGGCCAGGGAGCCCACCTTGACGCCGCCCACGTGGGTGAGGGTGGCCACCTCCTGGAAGCCGTCGAAGTAGTTCCCCATGGCCCGCGCGGCGTTCTCGTCCGACGGGGGCCCCTGCATCAGCTCGTCGCGGAGGGTGTCGAACTGCGGCGAGGCGTCCTGGCGGAGCGCCGGCTCCAGGTAGTTCTCGGGGTACAGGAAGACCTTGCGGTTGGCCTCCCAGGTCCGGTACGACGACATCCACGTCCACCACACCTCGGGGATGTACCGGGTGTCGGCGCCGCGCTCCACCCCCATCCGCACCCGCTGCATGTACAGCTGCACCGAGGTGATCCCCTGCGCGATCTTCGAGGTGGTGTCGCACCCCGACATCTCCACGTCGATCAGGAGGTAGGCGAAGAGGTCGGAGGGGGTGAGGATCTCCGGGTGCCCCGTCCCGCGCAGGTGGGCGATGGTGAAGCCCAGCAGCGCGTCGCGGGTGGCCGAGGCGACCGAGCGCCCCGCCTGGTCCGAGGCGACGGCCAGGTCGGCGCCCTGGTAGCGGACGCCCAGGAGGCCGTGCGCGGCGTCGGCCGCGTCGCGGTAGGCGGTCCACGTGTCGTCGTCCCCCGCGCCGCCGGCGGCGGTGAGCGCGGGGAGGGCGGCCAGGCGGGCCATCCGCACCAGCACGGCGGCGTCGGCGCCCAGGGCGTCCATCACCGCGAACACCGGCTGCAGCCGCCGCACCCCGGCCATGTCGCCGATCCCCGTCCACCCGATCCCCGCCCCCTCCAGCCACGCGGCCGCTACGGAGACCTGGTCGGCGGGCCACCCGGTCAGCCGCCGCAGCGCCGCGCGCTTCCCGTCCTCCCCCACCAGCGCGGGGGAGACGTCGAAGTAGCTCACCACCCCGGCCGCGTCGCTCCCCACGCTCGCCGCGAAGACGGGGACGGCGGCGGCGGCGCGGACCCCGGCGAAGGTGGGCGGGCTCCCCGGGCTCGCCAGCCCGTAGCGCGCGGGCTGGCGGGCCAGCCCGCGGAGGGCGTCGTCGCTCAGCGCGGCGCGGGCGGCGGCCAGGGCGGCGCGGCTCAGCCCGTCCGCCAGCTCCACGATCCTCGCCGGGAGGACGCCCGTCGGCGCCGGCGTCAGGAGCCCGGCCAGGAACGGCTCCAGCGTGTACTCGCCGATGGCGAAGGGGAGGAGCGGCTCGATGCGGCTCACCGGGAGCGCCAGGATCCCGGAGAGCCCCTGCCCGGCCGCCTTCGTCTGCGCCACGCGGGCCGTGGCCACGGCGGCCTGGAGGGCGGTGACGCGCGCCGCCTTCTCGGCCAGCGCGGCGCGCACCTGCTCCACCTTCCGCCCCTGGTCGGGATCGGGGACCAGCGCCAGGGTCAGCCCCTTGTACGCGTCGTCGGCGGTGGCCGCGGCGGCGTCCAGGGTGAGGGTGGAGGCGCCGCCCGCCCGCGCGGAGCCGTCCGCGACGACGGGGCCGACCTGGTACGTGGTCGCGTCCGTGGGCGTGGCGCTCCACTTCGCGTCCACGGTGGCGGTCCGCGTGGCGCCGTCGTAGGCGGTCACCCAGCGCAGGTCGCCGGCGCCGGGTCCCGTGACCAGGAGGAGCGCGGCGCCCGCGTACGCGCCGTCCTCGGCGGACGCGTCCTCCGCCAGCCGCAGCGTCGCCTCCCCGCCGGCCTGCGCCGTCCCCGCGTTCCGCACGGAGAGGACGCGGTAGACGGAGAAGGCGTCGGGGGTCGCCGTCCACGCCGCGTCCACCGTCGCCGTGCGGGTCTCGCCGTCGTAGGCGGAGACCGCGCGGCTCTCCCCCGCCGCCGCGCTCTCGAAGAGGCCGGGGAGCGGAGTCGCGGGGGTCCAGTCGGCGCTCAGCCGGGCCGTCTCCGCGCCCAGCGGGAGGAGCACCGTCTCCGTCTCCAGCGTGGAGAAGACCAGCCGCGACTGCTCGGGGCCGATGTCCGCCGTCACGAAGCCGGTGGCGGCGTCCACGGGGAGATAGGGGGCGAATTCCGTGAAGCCGATCCGCCGCGCCGCGCCGTCCAGGACGTTGGCGAAGCGCGTGCGCTTCGGCGTCGCGTCCGGGACGCCCGCGAAGAGGAAGGAGAGGGAGGTGCCCGGGGGATAGTCGTAGCCCAGCGTGCTGGCGCCGTCGTCCTCCCCGTCGCTCACGGCGACCAGGTAGGGGGGATGCTGGTCGCGCAGCTCCGCGATGGCCACCGTCGCCTCGTTCTCGGTGACCTCGGCGCCCGTGAAGGAGGCCGCGGTCAGGGGGAACCCCGCCGCGGCGGCCGTGAACGCCTGCCGCGCGGGAAGGATCACCCCGCGGGGATCCAGGTATCCGTCGGCGGAGAGCGCCTCGAAGAGCCGGGCCGACTCCTCCGTCGTGAAGCCGAGCGCGGCCAGCGTCGTGGCCGTCAGCAGCGTGTCCGTGGAGGAGCGGGCGAGCGAGTCGATGGACGCCGCCAGCGTGGACGGGTCGTAGGAGAGGCGGAGCGCGCGGGGGACGATGCCGGTGAGGACGTACTCCAGCTCCGCCACGGTCATCGCCGAGCGCTCCATCCACCCCGCCGCGTCGATGGAGGCGGCGAAGTCGACCAGCCCCGCCTCCGCGTCCGCCGGGGGCGCGGCGGGGAGGCCGGCCAGCCGGCGCAGCGCCAGGTAGTCCCCCATGGTCATCCGGTAGCGCCGCGCGACCGCCGCCAGCCGCCAGAGCGCGGTCAGGTTGGCGAGGGTGAGGGAGATCGGCGCGCCGGGGGTGCCGAGGCCCGCCGCGAGATATTCCCCGAGCGGCTGGAGGTCCGCCGCGCGAACCTGCAGCGCCGCCGCCAGCCGCTCGGTGACGCCGGGCGCGACGACGACGCGGTACGACGAGGTGCCGTCCGGGGCGGTGCGCCAGGGGGCGTAGAGCGTCGCCGTCCGCGTGGCGCCGGCGTAGGAGCGCACCACCGCCGTCTGCCCGCTCCCCGCGCCGCTCACGATGGAGAGGGCGAGCCCGGCGTACGCGCCGTCCTCGGACGAGGCGCTCTGGGCGAGCACCAGGGTGTCGGCGCCCGCGCTGACGGCGGTGCCGGCGTCGGCGCTCCAGTCCGGGCCCGCGGCGGGGATCCAGAGGAGCGGCCGGGCGGGGTCGAAGGGGATCGGGTCCGGCGCCGCGTAGGGATCGCGCCCCTTCAGCAGCGAGCCGGGGTTGAAGAGCTGGTCGAAGGGGTCCGCCAGCGCGGACGCGCTCACCCGCCCCAGCGTCTTCAGCGCGTACGGGAAGGCGGCCGCCTGCGCCAGCGTCAGCCCCGTCTCGGTGGAGAGGCGGACCAGGGAGGCCAGGCGTACCAGGAAAGCGGGGGTGATCTCTCCCCCGCCCTGGACGATCAGCCAGTCGAGCAGGTCGACCGGGATCCTGGTCGCCCGCGACAGGCGGAGGAGCCGGCTCAGCCGGTCCAGCCGCGCCGGCGACCAGCCGACGATCCGGGCGACGGGGTTGGACGGGTCGCCCGTGGGGCCGCCGCCCTGCGCGATGGCCAGGTCGGGGAGTCCGCTCTCCCCCGTGGCGTTGATGAAGAGCGAGGCGCCGAGCCCCGCCTCGATCTCCGCCTTGCTCAGCGCCTGGCGGAAGATCGCCACCACGTCGTCGTACGCGGCGATCGACGCGCGGTAGCGGAAGACGCTGACGGTCGTCAGGTCCTCCAGCGGGTAGATGGTCCACGGGCCGGAGATCGACTCGCCCCACGGCGCGTCCACCTTCACCACGTCGTCGCTGACGATCTCCGTGACCGTGCGGATGGTGCGCGGGACGGTGGGAGTAGCGCCGGGAAAGCCGATCTGCTGGCCCACCACCACCCGCGTCCCCGGCTTGTCGCTTCCCGTGGCCGTGCTCTCGCCCGAGACGACGGTCAGCGTTCCCGCGCCGGCGGCGGGGAGGTGGGCGGCAAGGGTGTCGTAGCCGTACTGCGCGGCCACCGCGGCGTCGGCCGTGCGGGCCGTGGTGACCTCCGCCACCTGCTCGGGGGAGAGGCCCAGCGCGGGCGCGGCGAGCTCGAGGGACGGATAGAGCGGCCACGCCGGGTCGGCGGCGCGCATGGCCGTGACGACGGCCGGGTAGGTGGCCCCGGCGCGCGCCAGGAGGGTGGTCGTGCGCGCCAGCGGCTCGTTCCAGGGGAGGTTGAAGGGATACGACGCCGTGGCGACGGCCCGCAGGGGATCGGGGACGTCGTCCACCAGCCGGCGGAGGAGGATCTCCACCACCAGGCCGACGTAGGGGATGGGATCGGTGGTGTTGGCGCAGGTCAGCGGGAGCGAGAAGAGGTCCGGCCGGCGCTCGCGCAGCGTCCATCCGGGGGGGATGGTGGGCTTGCTGGGCTCGGTGATGTACCGGTCCGTGATCCGCATCACGTCCAGGAAGTACGCCGACGGCCCGAAGATGGAGTCGCAGTCGCGGCAGGCCAGGTAGTCCAGGCTCCCGAACAGCTCCTGGTAGCCGGGGAGCTTCTCGAAGTACGCCTGGAGCGCGGGGTCCAGCGCGGGCCCCAGCAGCTGCCGCACCCACGGCGACGCCACGTCGCGCGCGTTGGCGAAGAGATGGCGCGCCGCGGCGCGCACCTGCACGGCGCGCCGGTGCACCTCCGCCGCCGCGTCCGCGCCGCCCACCGCGTCCGCGTGCTCCGCCACGAAGCGCGACGGCGGGATGGCCGCGATCTCGTGCGCCGAGCCCAGCCCCCGCTCCAGCAGCGCGCCGGCCATGGCCCGCACGCCGGCCGCGCCCCTCGCGCCGGCGGCCGCGGCGGCGGGCCCGGTGTGCGGGAAGAGGCGATAGAGGCGCTGGTGCGCCTTCACCGTCTCCAGCTCCGCGTCCCCCAGCTCCGCCACGCCGCCGAACCGCGCGCCGCGAAGCCCCGCGTTCGATCGATCGGCATCCTCCGGCTCGCGCTCGCGCCGCACGGCCTCGTGCAGGTCGATCCCCATCAGCTCCAGCGGCGTGAAGCGGTCGAGGAAGCTCTCCACGCGCGCGGCGTCCGCCATCTGCCTCTTGCCAGTCATCCCATCCTCCGTGGTTTCACCCGCGCATGGAGCCCGGCCATCGAACCGGGCCGTTGATGTCGATCGAGAGACAAAATCCGCCCACGACGTCCCGAAACACCTGTCGTGAGCGACGGTGTCTCTCCCTCCCTGCCGCGATCCTTTTTCGCGAAGCGTCAGCCGTCGGCCGGTCCGGTCCCCGCGCCGAGGAGCGCGCGGATGGCGGCGGCCTCGCCGGCGCGGGCGCCGTGTCCGTCGGCCCGGAGCGCCGCCTCGAGGGCCGTCAGCCGATCGATGGCGTCGCCGGTTCCGGGGCTGAGGAGGAGATCCATCTCCCCCCGGCCGCCGGAGAGGTCGTCCAGGGCGGGAAGCTCCTCGCTCCGCTCCGTCACCGTGCCGGCGTAGAGGACGAAGCGCGCGTCCTCCTCGGCCGCCGCCTCCACGGCCAGGCGGAGGAAGCGGCCGGTGCCGTCCTCGCACGAGACGGCGAGGAGGCCGCCCTCGGCCAGCGCCTCCATCAGCGGCGCCAGCCTCTCGGCGAGCGGGGCGGCGGCGGCCACGTAGGCCTCGTACGCCTCCATCCGCCCGTCCTCCAGCCAGCGCAGCCAGGCGTCGCGCACGGCGCGGGCGTCGGCCACGGCCCCGGATAGGTCGTCCATCGGCGTCTCCTACTTGGTGGAGCTGAAGGTGGGGAGCCCGAACTTGAAGAAGCTCCCGAACTCGTCGATCGCCTGCGCCTTCTTGAACCCGCTGGGCGCGTACGTGGTGTCGTGCCGCGGCGAGAGCGGCGGCTCGGTGTAGCTGACCGCCGTGGTCCCGCCCGAGTCCTCGAACAGCCGGCCCTTGAGCTCCTCCACCACCATCTTCTCCTGGTCGCGGACGCGGGCCATCTGCGTCACGAAGGCCGACTTGTCGGTGGCCTTGCTCAGGTCCAGGTTGGTGACGGTGAAGCCGCTGTTGTGCTTGGCCTTCACCGTGGTCACGTTGGCCGTGGAGTGGATGTGCCGCGCCATCACGTTCAGGATGGCCTCGCCGGTGGACTTGGCGCCGGTCATCACCGTGGTGCGCTCCTGGTGGAACCCGGCCTGGCCGGTGGTCATGTAGCCGGTGGAGGTGATGCTCGGCCGCAGCATCCCCGTGTGCCCCTCCCCTTCCTTGGTGGGGACGATGCTGGTGTCCAGGCGCACGTGCTCCTGCGCGTCCAGCAGGTCCACCTCCTGCACCTTCCCCGACGGCCCCTTGAAGAAGGCCGTGGGCGCCACCCCCGGCACCAGCCCGGACGAGAGCTCGAAGGCGAAGGCGGTCTCGGAGGTCTGGAAGAGCTCGTCCTTGCCGTAGCCCTTCTTGGCGCCGCCGGCCTTGACGGCCCGCACGCGCACCCGCTTGGCGATCTCCTTCCGGAACGCCTTGTCGGTCTTCATCCGGGTGGCCAGCTTGGTGGCTTCCGCCACGGCGTTGACGTCGCCGCCCCGCGCGGCCTTCGCCATGGCCTTGAGCTTGGGATAGAAGTTCTTGCGCCCCCGCCCGAAGAGCTTGGTGGCGTCCGAGCGCGCGGCCACCACCGCGGGGTCCGGCTTCTTGATGACCTTGGGGACGGTCGATTTCTTCTTCTTGGCCTTGCTCTTCGCCGTCTGCTTGCCGTAGCCCAGCGGGTCCACGTACGAGGCCGGGTTGGACGCCACGTACTCGTACAGGTTGAGCCCGTCCACCGGCCCCGCGGGGTCGGGGGAGATCCACCGCCCCAGCCACGGCGCGTAGTAGCGCGCGCCGAAGTAGCTCAGCCCCGTGGCGGTGTCGCGCTCCTTCCCCGAGAAGCGGTAGTGCTTGCGGCTCACCTCGGCCAGGCTCTCCCCCGCGGCCCAGGTGGTGCCGCCGTACGCCGCGTACTCCTCGGCGCTCAGCATCAGCCCCCGCGCGTCCACCTCCATCACCGAGCCGCCCAGGCGGTCGTCCAGCTGGTAGCGGTGCTGGTCGGCGCTCCCGCCCCCCGGCGCGTCTCCCACCGTCCAGCGCAGCCACTGCACGGCGCAGCGGTCCGCGTCCATCACCCGCAGCCGCCGGTACTCGCTCGTCACCCGCCCGCCGGAGATCGTGCGGTGGATCTCGTACGGCCCCAGGTAGATGGTGACCTCGGCGACGGTCCCCCCCGCCTGCGCCGTCCGCCACACCTTGCGCACCCGCTCGCCGGTGCCGCGGTAGGTGCAGAAGACGCCGTCGGGGTCCGCGCCCTCGCGCTCCACGGTGACGGCCGCCGCCAGGGCGCCGCGGTGGTCCCACGCCATCGCCGGGATGGCGTCCAGGTACAGGGGGTTCCCCGCGGCGTCGAAGGCGCCCGCGGGAACGCCGGCCGCCCCGCTCTCCGGCTCCTCCACCGCGCGGTTCGACGTCGGCGACACGGCGATCGTCTGCGTCCAGCGGGAGGAGGAGGAGACGAAGGCCGTGCGCGTCAGGTTGTTCCCGGCGTCGTAGGCGTACGCCATCTCGTAGCCCTCCGTGGCCGCCGCGTCGTTGCGGTGCGCGCGCGGCGCGGCGAAGTACGGGGCGTACGATCCCGTGCGCAGGTCCGCGCGGGTGTAGGCGGCGTGCGCCCGCCCCGTGGAGGCCACCAGGCGGTAGAGCGAGTCGTAGCGGAAGGTGCGGCCGGGAGATGCGCCGCCGGCCGATCGGACGCGCGCGCCCGGCGCGGCGGCGTCGGTCTCGATCACCGGGTTGCCGACGGGATCGTACCAGAACGCCAGGTCCTGGAGCACCGCGGAGTCCGTCGCGCGCACCGTGCGGAGCGCGGAGAGGCGGAAGTCGTACGGGTCGTACGCGAAGGTGGTCGTCAGGAGGAGCGCGCCGTCCGGGTCGCCGTACTCCACCCGCTCGCGGTCGCCGCGCGCGTTGTAGGCGATCCCCCGCACGTAGGCGCGCTCCGCCTGGTCCGGCGGCTGGATGGAGACGGTGTCGATGCGGCCGGAGACGTGGTACGTCTCGCGCCAGCGGTTGCCGGCGGGGTCGGTGCGCACGGTGAAGCGCCCCAGCGCGTCCCAGGCGTAGGTGGTGGCGAAGCGCTCCGCCTCCAGCTGCGTGTCCAGCGCGGCGAAGAGGGCGGCCCAGGTGGATGCGGCTCCCGCCCAGTCCGGCGCGGCCAGGTAGGAGGCGACGAGCCGCTGCTCCCCCTCCAGCGCTTCCCCGCCGATCCCGTAGCGCAGCGTGGTTCCCGCCCCCGCCTCGTCGTAGGCGACGACCGGCATCCCCAGCACGTTGCGGGCGGCGGGATCGACGACGGTGCCCCCCTCCGCGTCCAGGCTGTCGCCGAAGACGGTGCGCTGGGCGACGAACGGATCTCCCTCCGGAGGCCGGACCCGGGCGGAGGTGACGCGCTGGCGGCTGTCGTAGCCGGGGAGGAACACGTAGCCGCGCGGATCGACGGAGACCAGCCCGCGCCCCACGACGTCGGCCAGCGCCCACCCCGTCCCCGCGTCGGCGGAGATCGTCTTCACGATCGATCCGTCCAGGGCGTAGACGCTCTCGAAGTTGCGCGCGCCGGCGGCGAAGAGGCGCGGGTCCGCGCTCCACAGCTCCTCGCCGCTCACGAGGAAGCCGCGGTGCGTCACCAGCTCCTCCATCGTCCCCCCGCCCTCCACGATCTTCCCACCCGCCAGCCGCGCCACCTCCTGCACCGGCCGCCCGAACGCGTCGAAGCGCGAGGTCCCCGGCGTGTCCGCGAACGCCGCCGCCGACACCAGCGCCGCGCGCTCGTTCTCCGGAAGGGGATGCCCCTCGTCGACGTAGTAGCGGTAGTAGCGGGATTCGAGGATGGTGTCGTCCGCGTCCCAGCTGGTCTGCTCCCAGGCGCCGTACTCCACGCGGGTGAAGAACGCGTCCTGGAAGGGCCCGCGGGGGATGTCCATCCGGGACGGCCGGCCGAGCGGGTCGTAGTGGAGGGTGGGGGAAACGCCGAACTCGGCCAGCGACGGGTCCGTCACGAAGCGCCAGGTGCCGATGTAGAACGGCTCGAAGCGGCGGAAGGGCTCGCCCCGCGAGTTGTAGCGCACGCGCCCGGAGGTCAGCCACCGCTCCGCCAGCTCCCCGTGCTCCACCTCCCCGCCCTCGCCGACGACCGGATCGCCCTCCGCGTCCGTGACGACGCCGATCCCCGGCTCCACGTTGACGGTCTCCTGCACCGTCCGCCCCAGCCCGTCCGCGTAGGTGATGGCGAGGGAGAGGGCGCCGCGCGGGCGGTCCGGCTCGGCGGGATCGGGATACTCCGCCGCGCTCACCATCGTCACCGAGGGCGGACCATCCCCATCCCCGTCCGGGAGATCGTAGTAGCTGAAGGTGGCGGCGCCGCGCAGGTACGCCGCGGGATCGGCCACCAGCGCCGCCAGGGATGAGGGGCGCGGCCACTCGCCGTCCTCCGGGAGCTCGGTGAAGCCCACGCGGACGGCCTCGCCGCCGTGCATCTCCCGCCCCCAGTGCGACGCGGCCACCACGCGCCCCAGCGGGTCCTGCACCACCTGCGAGGTGACGCCGTTCGCATCCGTCACGCGGAGCGCGGAGAGCGTCTGGTAGTCGTACGCCAGCACCTCCGAGCGGGTGACGAGCACGTCCGCCACGCTGGGGGAGGACTCGATCGCCATCACCGCCAGCGCGTAGCGGTCCCACTCGTAGGAGACGATGGTCCCCGCGCGCGGGCTGGACGGATCGGCCGCGAAGGGGTCGGCGACGGAGAGGGGGACGTAGAACGCGTCCGCGCCGGCGTAGTGCTGCGTGGGGCTGGGGAGCCACCAGATGCCCACGCCGTCCTCCAGGCGATACCCGCCGTCGCCGCCCAGCAGCGCCGTCAGCTCGCCGGCGATCGGCGTCGGCGCGAAGACCTCCTGGATCCACGCGTCCTCGTACGCCGCGCGCTCGGAGCGGACGAGGAGCGCCTGCGCGGCCACGGGCTCCGCCGGCGCCGTCCCTCCATCCTCCCCCGCCCAGGTCGTCCGGCTCCACCCCATCAGCTCGGAGCGCGCGCCATCTTCGACGCCGCCCGTGAGCGCGTCCTCGACCAGCGCCTCCATCTCCGCGAAGGAGTAGTAGAGCCCTTCCAGGGTCGGCGGCGGCGCGTCGAGGATCTCGTACTCGCGCTGCTCCAGCGGGAGGCCGGCCAGATAGACGGCGGGCTCGTCGCGCGGCGGGACGTACGCGGCCAGGTCGCAGGTGATCCAGGTGCGCTCCTGCGGCTCGATGGTCCCCGGCGCCCCCGGACGGCGGCGGTAGGAGACGGTGGCCGTGCGCTCCACGTTGGCGAACGCGTCGTAGCGCAGCGCGAGCTCGTGGCGGGTGCGGGGATCCGCCGCCTCGCGCTCGTACGACTGCACGATCGTCTCCCGCTCGGTCGCCAGGAAGACGCCGTAGCGGCTCTCGCCGATGGGCTGCAGCTCGCGGACGGCGTAGCCCTGCTGGGTGACCGTGTAGGGGACGGAGGCGCGCGGGCCGCCGTCCACGCCGAAGACCTCGGTGCGCAGGGGGCTCCCGGCCAGCGCCGCGCGCGCCTGCCGCTCCGCCGCGGGGGTGGGCGGCGCCAGCCACTCGAAGACGGCGGGGGGCATGGGATACGCCAGCGGATCCCCGCTCCAGGACTCGCGGGCGTACGCGGCCGCGAGCGCCTCCTCCTCCTCCCACGCCCCGGTCACGAACCAGGAGCGGGTGAGCGAGGGGGCCAGCACCTCCGGGCCGCCCGGGGGCGCGTCCGCGGTGGCCAGGTCGGCGTCCCAGCGCTCCACCATCCCGAAGCCGCGGTACTCGCGCTCGATGGGGTCGTACCAGCCGTGGTGGTAGCGGTACGCGGCGCGCGACACCGCCTGGGAGACCGGGTCCTCCACCTCCACCTCGGCCACCAGCTGCACGGGAAAGGGGAGGGTGGTGATCCAGGGACGCCCGTCGCGGCGGTCCTCCAGCTGGTAGCGCGCCGAGCTGCGGTAGCGCACCGAGGTGCGCCCGCCCAGCCCGTTCCGCGCCTCCGCCAGCAGGTACGGCTTCCCCGCCCCGGCCAGGGGATGCGACCACTGCCGCGCCGGCGTCGTCAGCTCGGCGAAGACCAGCGAGGGGCAGCCGCTCCCGTCCACGTCCGCGAAGGAGACCTGCGACGGGGAGAGCGCCGACGCCGGGAGCGCGACCACGATGGGGTCGGGGGCGAAGGCGTTGCCGGAGAGGTTGCGATGGATCTCCACGCGGTCGGGATACACGTACGCCAGGTCGGCCGTCCCCGAGCCGTCCACGTCCACCAGCCGCACCCGCGCCGGGTCGAACGTCGCGAAGCGGGGCGCGCCGCCCAGGACCACCCCCTCGCCGAAGCGGCCGTACCCCAGGCTGGGCCAGCACTCCACCACCCCGTCCCGCACCCGCACCCGGCTCTCCCCGCCGATCCCCAGCACGTTGCCGAAGCCCAGCATCTCCACCCCGGAGTCGGCGGTGGAGACGGGGAGCCCCGGCTGGCGCGGCGCGGGCGTGACGGCGGCGTATCCCCCCGTCCCCAGCGAGGGCGAGACGCGGACGGCGGAGGGCTCCACCACCACCAGGTCCGGGCGCCCGTCTCCCGTGAGGTCCGCGTGCTGCTGCCAGGGAGCGATCGCCGACGGATAGCGCTCGAAGGGGACGAAGGCGCCGAAGCGCCCCTGCTCCCCCGGGTGGTAGCCCGCGCGCCCCGGCTCCGCCACCATCACGGAGAGGCGGCCGTTGCCGTCCAGGTCCGCCAGCGCCACGGCGCCCTCTGGCGTGCGCGCCAGGGGGAAGGGGCGCGGCGCCTCCGCCGCGTACTCCACCGCGCCGTCGGCGGCGAGCGCGGGGCGGGCGTAGCGCACGGTGGCGTCGTGGCCGTAGAAGAGCCCGGGGATGCCGTCGCCGTAGAGGTCGAGGATCGTGGTGGCGGGCTCGATCGCCGCTCCGGCCAGGTCGCCGCCGCCGGCCGCGCGCAGCGGGCGCCACTCGCCGCCGCCGGGGACGAACGGGGTGAACGACAGCCGCAGTGCGGGGAGCGAGGCCACGGTGTAGCGCTCGCCCGCCGGCGCGGAGGCGCGGTAGCGGGAGCCGGTCAGCTCCGCGGCCACCAGGGTGCTGAGCTCCGGCCGCTCGTCGTAGGTGAAGCCCATCCGCTGCACCAGCACCGGGACGGCGGCGATCTCCGCGAAGCGGTGGAAGAGGAGGACGTTGCGGCAGAGCCGGTGCGTGCGCCGCTCGAACCCCGCGTCGTAGCTGGAGAAGGCGTCCGGCCGGGCCGGCCAGGGGCGGACGGGGAGGTACGGATCGTCGTTGGAGGGATCGACGTCGTACTCGCCGTAGTCGAAGACGATCTCGAACATCCACTCCGCCGCGGCCAGGTCGTCCCCCTCGGCGAAGGGGAGGACGTTGCCGTAGCGCACGCGCTCGGGGTAGCGGTTGGCGGTCTGCACGCGGCCGCGCTCCCAGATCGCGTCGGGGACGTTCTCGGTGTTCTCGCGCTTGTACTCGTGGCGGACGGCGTTGCCGCGCGGGTCCCAGGTCAGCTCCGGCCACCACTCGAAGACGCGGCTCTCGTCGCCGGGATCGGCCACCCGCGCGGCCGGCGTCCGGCCGTAGAGCGTGGTGACGGACTCTGTGGTCGTCACCCGCCAGTGCGTGTCCCCGGAGGCCGCGTCGCGCCAGCGCTCGATGCGGTCGAAGCCGCCCTCGGCGCGGGGGCGGTAGCGCGTCACCTCCCACACCGCGTCGCCGACCTCCTCCACGCGGCCGTCGCGGGGGACCAGCACCTCCCCGTCCAGCACGAACGTCTCGTCGTCGCGGTAGCGCGGCACCCCCTGCGAGGTGCGGCGCCCCACCGGCCCCAGCCCCAGCGCGAACCCCATCCCGAACACCCCGTTCCCGGAGAAGCTGGAGTAGTCCAGGCTCAGCTCCGGCGTCAGGTCGCGCGCGGTGGAGGCGGGGAGCGGGATGGAGAGCGAGGCGGCGCCGCTGAACTCGTTGGCGGCGAAGCTCTCCCCCATCCCCTGCAGCGCCCCCCCGCCGGAGGGCGTCTCCACCCGGCGCACCTCGATGGCCGGCGTGGCGCGCGGGTCCGTGGCCGCGACGGCGCTCATCGCGCGCCCTCGCCCACGGGGGCGGCACGGTATCCAGGGCGATTCGGGAGGTGCATGGGCGTGCGGTCCGGGCCTGGGTGGACCTCGCGCGGCGAGCCGCGCGAAACGAAGTCGGATTCTGTGATCGGTATCATTACGGGGCAGGCGGCATGCCTTCTCCCGCCGTTACTAACGTTTCCCGCCGATGTTGATCTACCGCCTTCGGTTTCGGGCTGATGGTCGAGCAACATTGACAGAGGAGACTCGATACGGATGCAACGTTCTGATGCAGAGCGGCGCAACACAGCATTACATCATCCGTAATCCGCCATCGCGGAGCAACGATCCAGGCCGTCTCGTCGCATCAGCGAGTGGCACGACGGGGACGGTCCCGTGACACCAACGAACCGAGCCTCCTCTGCTCGATTCGCGAAGGAGGCTGGTGGGAATTGCGGAACAGCGGGCGGCGGGGATGGGAGACGACGAGCATGCGCGTCGCGGCCGGGAACGGAGCCGTCCGAGCGGGAGGAAGCTCCCTCTTTCGAGCGGCGGATCGTCAGCGGGCGCTTCGGGCCTCGATGGACGGCGCGCGTCCCACGTCCGCGTACGCCAGCCGGCGGTGCTCGCGCTGCATCCGCCAGTCCAGCCCGCGGACCGCCAGGAACGCCGCGATCACGACGCCGCTCGCCGCCAGCAGCAGGCCCTGCCACGGCGGCGCGAGCAGGTGGAAGACGGCGGCCACCACGTCGAACACCAGGAGCAGCGCCACCATCACCCACCCCGTAGCCGTTCGGCTGATCTCCACCTCTCCGCTCAGGGCCGCGTCCGATCCCCTCGACATCGATGATCGCGGCACCTCACCCCACAGACAAATGCAAATATCTCCATCGATCCATAATCAGAGGTTATGGATCGCAACCCACGCTCGCTAGCTAAACCATTGATCTACAGATACTTGAGACTCACCTCCCCGACAGACGCGGAACGCGATTCTCTGCCGGTGCGACGGGTGCCGTACTTGAGGGAAGGCGAGGTTGGACACACATTCGGCGCCGTGGGGAGTAGCCTTCCGGCCGCGGTGGAGTCGCCGCGCCGGAGCCGCCGGCCGTCACCACGGGGCGCCCATCGCGCCCCCGGCCGCAGAAGGATCGAGAGATCGGCGATCCCGGGCGAGACCACCTGGACCGAAAACGCGCCGCATCGCGCGGCCGCAGGGCGAAACGGGGCTTGCCGTGGCGACGAGCATCTGGTTCTGGGTGGGCTTCAACGCGCTGGTGCTGGTGATCCTGGCGCTGGACCTGGGCGTCTTCCACCGGCGCGCGCACGAGGTGAAGCTGAAGGAGGCGGCGGCGTGGAGCGCCGTGTGGGTGACGGTGGCGCTCCTCTTCAACCTGCTGATCTACTGGTGGGCCGGGCCGCAGGCGGGGCTGGAGTTCCTGACGGGGTACCTGGTGGAGAAGTCGCTGGCGGTGGACAACATCTTCGTCATCGCCATGATCTTCTCGTACTTCGCGGTGCCCTCCATCTACCAGCACCGCGTCCTCTTCTGGGGGATCCTGGGCGCGCTGGTGATGCGCGGCGCCTTCATCGCAGGCGGGGCGTACGCGCTGGAGCGGTGGCACTGGGTGATCTACGTCTTCGGCGGCATCCTGCTGCTGACCGGGATCAAGATGGCCGTCCGCAAGGATGACGGGGGATTCGACCCGGAGCGGAACCCGGTGGTGAAGATCGCCCGGCGCATCCTCCCGCTCACGGACCGCTACGACGGGCAGCGGTTCTGGACGGTGGAGAACGGGAAGCGCGTGGCGACGCCGCTCTTCCTGGTGCTTCTCCTGGTGGAGGTGACGGACCTGGTGTTCGCGGTGGACTCCATCCCGGCCATCTTCGCCATCACCAAGGACCCGTTCCTGGTCTACACCTCCAACGTGTTCGCCATCCTGGGGCTGCGGTCCATGTACTTCCTGCTCGCGGGGATCGTCCACAAGTTCGTCTACCTCAAGTACGGGCTGTCGCTGGTGCTGGTGTTCGTGGGCGCCAAGATGCTGCTGCTGGACGTGGTGAAGGTGCCCACCGCCGTCTCCCTCGGCGTCATCACGCTGCTGATCGGCGGCTCCATCGCGGCGTCGCTCCGGGCGGACCGGCGCGGCCGGAAGGTGGGGGCGGCGCCCGGGGCGGGTGACCGGGACATCGGCGGACCCGGCGCGGCGGCGGCTCCGACTCCCCCCTGACGGAACGCTGAAAGACCGATGGAGACGCTGGAGCTGGTACGGCTCAACCTGCTGTCGCCCGTGGTCCTGGCGTTCGCGCTGGGGATGATGGCCACCCTGGTGCGCAGCGACCTGAAGTTCCCGGAGGAGCTGTACACGGGGCTCTCCATCTACCTTCTCCTGGCCATCGGGCTCAAGGGCGGCGCCGCGCTGGCGTCGACGCCGCTCGCCGAGCTGGCCCTCCCGGCGGCGGCCACGCTGGCGCTGGGGGTGGCCGTCCCGCTCTGGTCGTACGCCATCGTGCGGCGGATCGGGCGGATGGGCGTGCCGGACGCGGCGGCGCTGGCGGCGCACTACGGCTCGGTGTCGGTGGTGACGTTCATCGCGTCGCTCTCCTTCCTGGACGCGGCGAAGGTGGGGTACGAGGGCTTCCTCCCCACGCTGGTGGCGCTGCTGGAGGTGCCGGCCATCATCGTGGCGCTCCTCCTGGCGCGGCTCCGCGGCGGCGCGGGGCGCGGAAGCTGGGGGACGGTGCTGCACGAGGTGCTGGCGGGGCGCAGCATCCTCCTGCTGTTGGGCGGGCTGGTGATCGGCGCGCTCTCGGGGAAGCCGGGGCTGGAGCGGGTGGCGCCCTTCTTCGTGGCGCCGTTCCAGGGGGCGCTCGTCCTTTTCCTCCTGGAGATGGGGATGGTGGCGGCGCGGCGCTTCCGCGACCTGAGGAGGGCGGGCGTGTTCCTGCTGGCGTTCGGGATCGTGATGCCGCTGCTGCACGGGACGCTGGGGGTGCTGCTGGGGAGCGCGGCGGGGCTGTCGCTGGGCGGGTGCACGGTGCTGGGGGTGATGGCGGCGAGCGCGTCGTACATCGCGGCGCCGGCGGCGGTGCGCATCGCCCTCCCGGAGGCCAACCCGGGGTTCTACCTGACGGGCGCGCTCGCCATCACCTTCCCGTTCAACCTGGTGGTGGGGATCCCGGTCTACTACGCCGTCGCCCGGTGGATGCACGCGGGAGGAGGATGATGCACACGGTTCCGCTGAAGAAGGTGACGATCATCGCCGAGGCGGTGCTGGAGCCCCAGATCGTCCGCGAGATCCGCGAGCTGGGCGCCACCGGCTACACCGTCTCGGAGGTGCGCGGCGAGGGGTCGCGCGGGGTGCGCGCCAGCGAGTGGGAGGGGCGCAACGTGATGGTGGAGACGCTGGTGGGGCCGGAGACGGCGGACCGCATCCTGGCGCACGTCTCCGGGACGTACTTCGAGCACTACGCGGTGGTGGCGTACGTCGCGGACGTGGAGGTGGTTCGCGGCGCCAAGTACCTGGCCACCGAAAAGGAGTGAGGAAGGGAGCCGTATCTCGCTCGATGCGAAGCCCGGAGCGAGCGGCGGCGAACCGCGACGGCAGTCCGGTGCGGTTCGACCGGCCGTGTCGCATGCCGCGGCGGCCCCCCTCCCCCGCCCTCCCCCCGCAAGCGGTGGGAGGGAGCTTTTTCTACCGCGTCGCGAGCTTCAGCGCGAGAGATAGACTTCGATCAGCCAACCTCTCCCGGAACGGGGGAGGACAGACCGCCCCAGCGGTCAGGAGGGGGCGCCGCCGCCGCCGAAGCGCACCAGGGCCTGGAATCACGATCCGCCACTCAGCCACGGACGAAACACCGAGCCCCGTCCCGGCGCGGAGGGCCGGGACGGGGCTTCGGGTGGGGACCATGGGCGGGGGGTCAGGCCCGGCCGCTCACACCTCCAGCAGGGTGACGGCGCCGGAGGCCAGGTCGTAGACGCCACCCGCCACCACCAGCTTCCTGTCGCGCACCAGCTGCCCGATCACGGGGGACGACGTGCGCAGGAGGCGCGCCTGGATGCGCACGTTCTCGCGCGCCACCTCCTCCAGCTCGCGCGTGGGGGAGCGATCCACCGCCGGCTGTATGTGGCTGTAGAGCGAGCTGATCTGCCCCGGCACCGGCTCGCCGGCGATGGTGGCCTTCACGGCTCCGCACTGCGTGTGGCCCAGCACCACCAGCACCTTCGCCCCCAGCACCAGCGTCCCGAACTCCAGGCTCCCCGTCAGCTCCGGGCTGATCACGTTCCCCGCCGCGCGGCAGACGAAGACGTCGCCGAAGCCCTGGTCGAAGAGGATCTCCACCGGCACGCGCGAGTCCGCGCACGCCAGCACGGCGGCGAACGGCGCCTGCCCCGCCGCCACGTCGCGGACGCGAGCCATGTTGCGGTGCGGACCCACCGGGCGGCCCTTCGTGAAGCGGCGGTTCCCCGCCATCAGCTCCGCCAGCGCCTCCTCGGGCGTCCCGATGTGGGGAAGCGCGTAACCGGCCGCGCGCAGCGGCGCCGGGAGGGCGGCTCCGGCCGCGCGCGGCGGCGCCGGGAGGGCGGCTCCGGCCGCGAGCGCGGCGCCGGAGAGCGAGAGAAAGGCGAGCGCGCGTCGGCGGGAGACCGGCCCGCCGGAAGGATCCTGGGCGATCATGGTCGATCTTCGGTTCAGGTTGCGGTGGTATCGCGAAACGTCGACGACCCTTACGATGTCCGATTGCACACAGAAGCACAAACGCATAATTGTGAGGTGATCTATCGTTCCAGGTGATGGATCGCACGGGGGAAGAACATCCTGATTCCGATGTACCGAGCCCTGGTATCGGCGCCATGCCATCGTGCAGCTCGGCACCAAGGACAAGGACTAAGGACTAAGGACTAAGCCCTTCCGTTCACTCCGCCACCCTCGAACCCGGACCGCCGTGCCGTCCATCAACTACAAGCACCTGCTGTACTTCTGGACCGTCGCGCGGGTGGGAAGCATCGCCCGGGCGTGCAAGGAGCTGCACGTGACGCAGCCGGCGGTGAGCGCGCAGCTGCAGAAGCTGGAGCAGCAGCTGGGGGAGCCGCTGTTCGCGCGGCGGGGGCGCGGGCTGGCGCTCACCGAGGCGGGGCGCACCGCCTTCCAGTACGCGGACGAGATCTTCTCGCTGGGGCGCGAGCTGACCGAGACGCTGCGCGGCCGCCCCACGGGAAAGCCGATGCGGCTCACCGTGGGCGTGACGGACGCGTTCCCCAAGCTGCTGGCGTACCGCATCCTCGCCCCCGCGCTGCGGATGGAGCGGCCGGTGCGCCTGGTGCTCCAGGACGACCGCCCGGAGCGCCTCTTCGCGGAGCTTTCCATCCACGAGCTGGACCTTGTGCTGGCGGACGCGCCGCTCCCGCCCACGGTGCCGGTGCGGGCGTACAACCACCTGCTGGGGGAGTGCGGCGTCACCTTCTTCGCCACGCCCCCGCTGGCGGAGGCGCACGCGGCCGGCTTTCCCGCGTCGCTGGACGACGCCCCGGTGATCCTCCCCACCGAGGGGACCACGCTGCGGCGCGGGCTGTCGCAGTGGCTGGACGCGGCGGGGCTGCGTCCGCGCATCGTCGCCGAGGTGGGCGACAGCGCGCTCCTCAAGAGCTTCGGACAGGCGGGGATCGGGATCTTCGCGGCGCCCTCGGCCATCGAGGCGGAGGTGCGGCGGCAGTACGGGGTGGCGGTGGTGGGGCGCGTGGAGGAGATCCGCGAGCGCTTCTACGCCATCTCCATCGAGCGCAGGCTGAAGCACCCGGCCGTGATCGCCATCACCCAGGCCGCCCGCGAGGGCCTCTTCTCCCCCGCCCGACCCCGCCGGACCCGCAAGACGGCGGAGGCCGCGGCGGAATCCCCGGAATGACGGGCTGGATTTGACCATGAATTCATGCCAACCCCGCGTCCCTGCAAGCGGTGTCAGGCGGGGCGGCCGGCACTGAGCAGCCAGCCGAACAGCGCGCAATTGATCGCCACGGTCGCCCAGAATACGAGCTGGAACTTCGCTTTGCGCGTCTTGTGTCGCAGGCGGTCTTGAGCGAGAAGTCCTCCGGGCCAGCCGCCGAGCAGGTCGATCAGGTGGAGTGTCCGTTCTCTCGTGCGCGTCCTGCCAGCTTGCGCCGCGTTCTTGTCATGGCGGTACAGCATGAAGGCGATACAGCTCAGTGCGCCGTACCCTATCGCGACCGCCGGCGCGATCAGCGCTCCAGCCCATCCGGCGACCAGGGCGCCGAGAGCCACGGCTGCAGCCGCCGTTCGCCATCCCACCCGACCGGACTGCCTGATGTTCGCCATAAGACCTGTAACCGGGTCGGTGAGGGGTAGCGTAAGGGATAAGGGCCAGGGGTGCGGGGCCGGCGCGCAAGGCTTTCGGTGATCACGCCTTGCAGGCGATCCATCTTCGAAGCGAGGAGCCCGCGTGGAACAGAGCCGCGCCGGTGAATCCCGCGTCCCGAAGCCGGGCCTCGTCCCGCTCCGGCAGGCGCTCGCCGACGGCCGGGGTGGAGGTCGGAGCCCCGGGCTACGGCGAGGCCGCCTCGGGCATCACGCCGACGTAGCGCGCGCGGGGGCGCAGCACCTCGCGCGAGCCGTACTGCTCCACCGCGTGCGCGATGAGCCCCAGCAAGCGGCCCAGGACGAACAGCGTCAGCGGCGCGCCGGGGGGAAGATCCATGGCGCGGGCGATGGCGACCAGGCCGATCTCGAAGGTGGGCGGCTCGTCCAGGAGCGGCTCGGCCGCCGCGACGATGGCGTCGGTGAGGGAGAGCGTGGGGCTCCGGGGCTCGATCTCCCGCAGGTGGCGCAGCAGCTCGACCGCGCGGGGGTCGCCGGAGGGATGGAGGAGATGGCCGAAGCCCGGGATGGGCTCCCCCCGCCGCAGCCGCGCCTCCAGCGCGGGCCGCGCGCGCTCCGGGGCGCCCACCTCCGCGAAGAGCGCCTCCACGCGCTCCACGTGGCGCGCGTGCCGAACCCCGTGCATGGCGCCGATCCCGGCCGACACCGCGGCATAGAGCGTGGAGCCGGCCGAGGCGACGCACCGCGCGGTGAACGAGGCCACGTTCAGCTCGTGGTCGGCCAGCAGGATCAGGGCGGATCGGATCAGCGGCTCGGCTTCGGGACGCGCGGGCGCCCAGGCGCGCTGGAGCATCCGCGACACGCTCTCCTCCTCCCCCGCTCCGCCGCTCGCGACGCGCGCCAGGCGCCGCAGCACCCGCGCGCCGGTGCGCGCCGCGCGCTCGGGCCGCAGGTCAGGCGCGGAGGGATCGTCCGCCTCCGCCCACGCGAGCTCGATCTGCATCGCCGCGAGCGGGCCGACGTCCGCCCGGGCGCGCGGCTCCGCCGGGGGCTCGTCGAACCACCCTTCCGGCACCCGCCGGCTCCCGGTCCAGAGCAGCGCGGCCACTTCCTCCACCGTGCAGGCGCGGGCCAGCTCCACGGAATCCTCTCCGCGGTAGCAGATGAGCCCGTCCGTGATCCACGTCAGCGCGGAATCCAGGAGCGGGGCCCCCCATCGCAGCGCGTCCCGCGCCGCGGTGTCGGGGTCGCGCCGGGCGCGCTTGCGCTCCCGGAGCCGCTGCACGTCCTGCGCGTGGTAGCGGCGGCTCCGTTTGCCGTCGGTCCCCGGCTCGGAGCGGACCAGGCCGCGGCTGACGTACGCGTACAGCGTCTGCGGCGCCACGCCCAGCTCCTCACACGCTTCCTCCGCCGTCAGGTACGGGCGTCTCGCCATCGGCAGCCTCCGTCCGGGTTGGTCGCGGCGTCAAGATGGACCGCACCTCATCCCCGGAGCAAGCGCCCCGCTTCCCTGGACGAAAGCTGCGGAGCGGACGCCGGAAGGCAGTCCCATCCGAACGAGGAAAGCCCGCATCCCGCCGTGGAACCATAGGCGGAGATGAGTATCGAAATTTTTTCGGAGAGACCCCCTCCTTCGGTCCTCCCTCCCCTCAATCCGCGTCCGCCCGCCGCGTCCGCGCCTCCGAGCATCGCCAACGACGTCATCAGGAGGATCGGCGCGGAAGCAGGCTCCTGCTCCACATCCCCCCGATGACGCAGTTGCCGCGGCCTGGGCGAGCACGAGACGTCGGTCGCGGGCGAGACCGATCGCACGATCCGACGCGGCATCCGTGATCAGGGCCTTCCGGGCATCGCGGCGCCCAGGAGGAGGACCGGCACCTCCAGCCGGCTCGCCGCCTCCGGGCTCACCCAGACGCGGTGGGTGGCGCGGATGAAATCGTCCTCGCGGGCTTCGTAGATGCTGGGGACGTACCGCTGCGGGTTGCGGTCGAAGAGCGGGAACCAGCTGCCCTGCACCTGCACCATCACGCGGTGCCCCTTCCGGAAGGTGTGGAAGACGTCCGGGAGGCGGACCGCCACCTCGGTCACCTGGTTGGGCTGGAACGGGACCGGGGCGCTGAACGACTGGCGGAAGCGCCCGCGCAGGATCTCGCCGCGGACCAGCTGCTGGTAGTCGCCCAGCCGCGCCGTGGAGTCTCGCGGACCGGGTCCCCCCGGCCCCTCGGGCGGGTAGACGTCGATCAGCTTCACCACGAAGTCCGCGTCGGTGCCCGTCGTGCTCACCTGGAGCCGCGCGGTGATCTCGCCGGCGAAGGTGACGTCCTCCGCCAGCGCGCCGGTCTGGAAGACGGCGACGTCCGGCCGCGACGCGAAGCAGCGCTGGTCGTCGCTCATGTAGCGGAAGAGCCTCCCCTCCTCGATCGTCTGCCCCGAGCACCGCGCCGGGACCGGGCGATGGGGGTCGCTGGCGTACTCCACGAACGCCGGGCCGCCCGCCGGGGGCGACTCCGACAGGGCGCCGCCGGCGCGGAGGAAGAAGTCCCGCCGCGCCGCCTCCGGCGCCGGCCAGCCGTCGAACCGGACCCACGCCCTGCGCCCCGTGTCGAACATCAGCGCGCCGGCCGGCGCCGCGCCCGCGCCCTTCAGGTGCGCGCGGAAGAACGCCGCCTCCACGTCCCGCTGGTACGCCGTCTCCAGCGAGTCGCCGAAGTACAGGTCGCCGTGCGTGGTGTGCGCCACCCCGCGCTCGCCCCATCCCCGGTGTCCCCACGGCCCCATCACCAGCGATGCGTTCGCGCGGCCGTTCGCGCGCAGCGACCGGTACGCCGCCAGCGTCCCCCACAGGTTCTCGGCGTCGAACCAGCCGCCGACGACCAGGACGGGATGGGTGACGCGGGAAAGGCGCGGGGCCATGGACCGCGCCCGCCAGAACGCGTCGTAGTCCGGGTGCGCGGCCATCTCCCGCCACCACACGTTCTCCGGGTAGATGCGGGCGGTGACGTCGCGGAGCGGACCCAGCCCCAGCAGGTAGGCGTAATCCTCGTCCACCCCCTGCCCGGCGACGCGCAGGTACTCGGGGAGCCACCAGTGCGACGCGGTCGGCTCCGGACGCGGGACGCCGAAGACGGGAAAGGCGTAAAAGCTCCCCTGGAGGAGCGCGCCGTTGTGGTGGAAGTCCTCGAAGAAGAAGTCCATCACCGGGGCCTGGAGCGACGAGGCCACGATGGCCGGATGACCGGAGAGGGCGGCCGCCGCGGCGTAGTATCCCCCGTAGCTCACCCCCAGCAGCCCCACCCGCCCGTCGTGCCCGGGAAGGTTGCGGACGAGCCACTCGATGGTGTCGAACGCGTCCGTGGCCTCGTCCGCCGCCCGCGGGTCGCGCGCCCGCACGGAATCGGCCAGCAGCGGGCGGACGTTCTCGAAGGCGCCCTCCGACAGGTAGCGGCCGCGCACCTCCTGGCTGACGAAGATGTACCCGTCCCGCAGCACGAAGGCGGACGGGCCCAGCGTCCGGGGATGCGCGCCGGGCCCGTACGGCCCCGCCGAGAACGGGGTGCGCTGCAGCAGGGCCGGATAGCGTCTCCCGGCCGACGCGTCCCGGGGCACGTACAGCACGGTGAACAGGCGCACCCCGTCGCGCATGGGGATGCGCTCCTCGCGCTTGACGTAGTGCTCCGCGATGAACGCCGAATCCGTGGCCTCGGCCGGCTGCGCGGCGAGCGCCGCCGCGCGGAGGAGGAGCAGGATCATCGCGAGCGGCCACTGGAGCGGCCGGAGCATCGACGCGCGCGCCGCCATCAGCGGTCCATGATGGGCAGGAAGACGCGCCACGGCCCCACCGCGTCGCGGTACTGCTTCGCCATCACGCGGGACACCTGGCCGAGGTGGGCCAGGTCGTGCGCGGTCCACGTGGCCAGCAGCTGCCGGAGCGTCACCGCGCCGAACTGGGGATGATCTCCGGTCCGGGCGAGATCCGCGTCCCCGAGCCCCCACGAGGCGAGGGTGGCGAGGCTCTCCGCGCGCAGCCGGACGAGCTCGTCCAGGAGCGCCGCCAGGGGCGCGCCGGCGAGCTCCTCCAGCGGAGCCGACTGGTCGAACGGCGGGAAGGGGCGGGACGCGCCGTGCTCCAGGATGACGCGCGCGCGGGGGATCCAGTTGTCGCGCTCGGCGTGGATCAGGTGCGCGACGACCATCCGCGGGCTCCAGGTCTCCGGGCCCTCGGTCGCGTCGGTCCACGCCGGGGAGAGGCCGGCGAGCAGCGCGCGCAGCGCCTCCGGAGTGCGCTCCAGTGCCTGCGTCGCGGTCGTGAGGTCGAGCTCCATCGAACGCGCACCTTTCGTGGATGTCGGGTCGTGGATGTCAGTGGATGAATCGAGATTGCGCGGCACGTCGACGATCGCGATGCGTCGCCCGCTCGGGATCCGGCGCGCGATGGATCTTCCGTTCGCTTCGGGCGTGGGCCCGGCCCGTCATCCCGACATGACGAGCAGGCTCGACGTGGCGGATGCGCAGAGCCTGCCGGAGGCGTCGGTCAGCCGCGCTTCGGCGAACGCGGCGCGCCGCCCGCAGGTGACGGTCCATCCCTCCGCCCGCACCAGCCCCGTCTCCTCCGTCATCGCGCGGTGATACACCACGTTGAGGTCCAGCGTGAGGAAGCGCTGGCCGGGGGCCATCCGGGAGAGCACGGCGTACCCGCACGAAGTATCCAGCATGCTGGCCGCGAATCCCCCGTGCACCACGCCGGCCGGGTTGTAGACGTGGACGCCGGGCCGGGCCTCCAGGACCACGCGGCCGTCCTCCACCTCCACCAGCCGGATGTCCAGCGTCTCGCCGAGCCCGAAACGCCGGTCCTCGTCCATCATCGCCCTGAGCTGCTCGATCCCGCTCAGGTGAGCGCCGATCTCGTGAAGAAGGTTCATGGCGGACCCCGCGGTCCCCGCCGAGGCGATCGACGGGAAGCCGTTGGATGGATGGAGATCGCGATGGCGGCTTGACCCTCGGGAGGATGATCGGCGCGCCAGGGCATTTCCTGAGATTGAGTGCGGTCTAAATGGTCACGCCTGCAATCTCGACTCCCGATGGGCGGAATTGACGGCCCTCGAGGATGTGCTCAGAAGCCAGATCTCGCCCGTGAGATCTGGTATCAGGTGCGAAGCTTCGCCTCCAATGTCTCCCGTACCCCGGGCCATTCCGCGCCCACGATGCTGTAGACGACCGAATCGCGGAGGCGCCCGTCGCGCATGACCATGTGCGCGCGCAGGACGCCCTCCTCGCGGGCGCCGATCCGCTCGATGGCGCGCCTGGATGGCGTGTTGAGCGCGTCCGTCAGCAGCTCCACGCGGTTGGCGCGCCACTCGTCGAACGCGTGCCTCAGCATCAGGTACTTGGCCTCGCTGTTCGCGTAAGTGCGCTGCCACGACCGCGCGAGAAAGGTGAACCCGATCTCCACCCGCCGGTGCGCCGCCTCGATGCAGCGAAAGCGGGTGCTCCCGATCACCGCGCCCGAAGCGAGGTCCACCGTGGCGAAGGCGAGCTCCCTTCCCGCCTGGTGCTGCGCCTCCGCGTCGCGCAGGAAATCCGGCAGCTCCCGCGGATGGGGGACGATGGTGACCGGCAGCTCCCAGAGCGCCCCGTCCTCGATCGCCGCCGCCAGCCCGGGAAGATGCCCTTCGTGCAGCGGCTCCAGGACGACGCGGGAGCCGCGCAGCTCGACTTTCTCGATCCTCATCGTGGAATCCCGATCTCCCCGTCCAAACGTGGGCGCGACCGCATCTCCTGATCAAGCTACGTGGTGCCGAGCCGCGGGTCGATGGACGGCGCCGATCACGCCGACGCGGGCTCCCCGCGCGCGGGACGCCGCGCGTCCGCGTCCCGGTGTCGGCGGGCGACGGCCTCCAGCCCTCGCGCGACGTCTTCCTGGATGTCCCGCGCGTCCTCCGCGCCCACGGAGAGGCGCACCAGCCCCGGGGGCATGGCGTACGCATCCTGCCGCTCCCCGATCTCCTCCGACGCGAAGTCCAGCTCCTCCGGCACCTCCAGCGTGGTGAAGACGCTCCCCAGGCTGCTCGCCAGGGGAATCCAGCGGAGGGCCCGCACGAAGCACCGCGTGTCCTCCAGGCCCCCGCGGAAGGCGAACGACACCATGCACCCGCCCAGCTCCATCTGCCGCCGCGCCACGGCCGAGGCGGGGTGCGAGTCCAGGAACGGGTAGCGGACGTGGCCGACCGTGGGGCTCGCCTCCAGCTGCCCCGCCACCGCCGCCGCCGTCTCCGACTGGCCTCGCATCCGGAGCGGGAGCGTCTGCATCCCGCGGAGAAGGAGCCAGCAGGCGTGCGGATCCAGGCTGGGGCCGGTGAGCACGCGCATCCGCCGGATCCGGGCGATCAGCTCCGCGCCCCCCGCCACGCACCCGGCCAGGACGTCGGCGTGCCCGGAAAGCGACTTGCTCGCGGACTGCAGCGAGAGATCGGCCCCGAGCGCCAGCGGCCGCTGGACGATGGGCCCGGCGAAGGTGGAGTCCACGAACACCAGCGCGCCGCGTCGCCGCGCCGCCGCCGCCAGCGCGGCGACGTCGAGCACCTCCACCAGCGGATTGGACGGGGTCTCCAGGTACAGGAGCCGCGTGTCCGGGCGAAGCGCGGCCTCCACCGCTTCCGGCACCGTCGCGTCGACGAAGTGGACGTCGACGCCGAACGCGTCCCGCAGGTGCTCCAGGAGCTGGATGGTCTGCGCGAAGATCGACTGGTGCGCCACCACGTGGTCGCCGGCCCGGAGCACGGCCAGGAGCGAGGTGCTGATGGCGCCCATTCCCGAGGCGAAGACGAGCGCGTCGTCCGCCCCCTCCAGCGAGGCGAGCCTCTCCTCCGCGAGCCGGGCGGTGGGATGGCCGAAACGGGTGTAGAAGCCGCGGTCGGGCGTGCTGGCGAAGAGCTCCGCGAGCTGGGCCAGGTCGGCGCCCTCCCACTGCGTGGACAGGAAGAGCGGCGCGTTCAGGGTGCGGTGCCCGCGCGGCCGCCCGTGCGCCGTGGCCCACGGGTGGACGGCCAGGGTCCCGGGCCGCAGCGGCGTCATCGTGGGCTGGAGAGCCGGATCTTCTTCCATCGTCCTCGCCTGGGTTTTCGACGCGGAGCCCGCCGCGCGTCGCCTGTCGTCCGTGGATGCCGGCGCCCGCCGGCGTGGCCGCCCGGGTCCCGCCCTCCATCGCCCCCGCGTCCTGCCGCGCGGATCCGGCTAGCGGACCGCCGGGCTCATGATCCAGTCGTGCTCCCAGAGCCCCCCGTGCCCGTGCTGCCGGAGCACCATGGCGATCTGCGCCCAGTGCCGGATCCCATGGACCAGCGAGTGCACGACGACGGTGTGCGCCCTCGCCTCCACCCGGCCCCTCCGGGTCTCGGAGACCAGCACGTGGTCCAGCGCCTCGGCGGACGCGCCCGCGAGGTAGTGGGCGCGGACCTCGTTCGCCGCGTGGTGGATCCGCCAGAGCTCCTCCACCGTCCCGTCCGCGAGCTCCTCGTAGCCGCTGACGGGCTCCCCCGCGAGCCGTTGCGCGTATCGCAGCTCCACGGCGAAGATGTGCTTGACCAGGGAGCGGATGGTCCCGTCCGCGCCGGGGCCGAGCGGAAGGTCCATCACCTCCGCGGGAGCCGCCTGGAACCACTCCCGCCACCGCTCCGTCTCGTGCTCCACGTAGCCGATGAGCGTGCTGAGCTCGACAGTCTGCGCATCCATGGGAAACTCGCCTTCACCAGGGGAATCGGGTTCGCGCGAGAAAGCTTGCTCCGCCCCCGAGATGCCGTCAATCTTGATTTCACAATCAACCTGGGGCGGCTGATGACCCCGCGGGATCCCGTGCCCAGGGGAGGACGTCCGTCGTGAAAACGAAGCGCCCCGCCGCGACCTCGCATCGCGGGGGACACTCGATGGCACGGACGGGTGTGATGAGCACGAAGACGAAAAAATCCGGATCCCGCGCGTGCGGGACCCGGATCAGTGGGCCTGGTGGGACTCGAACCCACGACCAAGCGATTATGAGTCGCGTGCTCTAACCGACTGAGCTACAGGCCCGGGGAGATGCTGCGGTGGGACGCGGACGAATATAGTCTCTTCCGGCGCCGAGTTCAACGATCTCGGCGGCGGCCCCGTCCGCATCGATCCGCGACGTGGATCGGGGAAACGAAACAGCGCCGCGGGCGCCTCGTGGCGAGGCACCCGCGGCGCTTTCCGTCCGCCGGCCGCTACCAGTTGCGGTCGCGGTTGCCGCGGAAGACGCGGCGGGCGCCCTGCTGCAGGCCGTTCCACCCCTCGCGGAGGCGGTCGCCCATGTCGCGGTCGCCGTCGCCGTCCCAGTCGCCGCCGCCGCGGTTCATCCCGCCCATCCCGCCGGTGCGGTACACGTCGCGGCCGCCGCCGTGGAAGGTGTCGCGCGAGATCTCGTCGTGGTCGGCGTGGACGTCGCGCCGGTACGGGAGATGGTCGCGGCTGACGGCGTCGTGGTCCGCGTGCACGTCGCGGCGGTACGGGAGGTTGCGCCCCCGGCTCGTGGCGCCGTACTCCGTGTCGTACCGGTTGATCCCCAGCGCCCGGTCGTTCATCTGGTTGTTGATGCCGAACATCCCCTGGGAGCCGCGCCCGATGCCGTGGTCGCGGTCGTACCCGCGGCTGAACGACGAGCCGCCCAGGTGCATGTCGCGGTCGTAGCCGCGGTTGCGCGAGCCGTAGCCGCCCATGCCGCCCGCTCCCGCGCGGAAGTCGCGGTCGTAGTCGCGGCCGAGGTTGCCGCTCTCGCGGTCGCCGCGGCTGAACAGCCCCTCGAACAGGTGCCGCTCGGGCCCCCAGAACCGCCCGCCGTCGCCGCCCTGCCCGTGGTAGCCGCGGTCGTAGTCGCGTCCGTAGCGTGCCATCGTCATCCCTCCCTGCCTGGGTTCCGTACCTTCCCGCGGACCGCCCCCCGGTCCCGCGGCCGGCCCGCGCGCCCCGCACCCATCCTCCGGCAGTGCAACCACTTGCGCAATTTCACGGACCGGGATTTCGGGGCGGAAGGCAGTCGCAAGATGCAGACCGGCGGGGAGAGCGCTCCGTCCATGTTCACGGAGAGGAGGGCGGATGGCGGGTCGATTGGATGCGTCGCGCCGCGCATCGCGCCCGATCCGGCTCCCCTCCCGTCCGCGCGGTGACGGCGGACGCGCGTGCCCGGCGCGTCTGCCGTGACGAATCGATCGCCTCGATCGGACCGGCCGAGGCGATCGTGCATCGGGCTACTGGATCCGGATCACCGCGAACCGCACGTAGGGGCGCGGGAGCAGGTAGTCGCGGGTGTCCTTGAAGACGACGGTGGCGAAGGTGGGCACCTCCAGGCGCAGGAACGCCGCGCCGCCGCCCTGGGATAGGCCGATCCAGTCGTACTGGTCGATGAACAGGTCGTGCGGCACCAGCGGCCAGCCGTCGGCCACGGTGTCGCCGTCGGTGTCCAGCGCGTCGTAGAGGACGCGGAAGTCCCAGCTGGGGTGCGTGTACCGCGCTCCCACGCCGAGCCCGGCGCCGTCGGCGTACGAGGCCACCGCGAAGTCGCGGAGCCAGGCGCGCGGGTCCGCGCCGACCGCCGCCTGCAGGTTCGCCAGCCCGCTGCCGGTGGAGTTGGAGAGCGCGCTCCAGAACGCGCTCTCGGTCCCGCCCACGCGGTCGGCCGCGTAGCGCAGGAAGGCCCACGCCGCGCCGCGCGCCGCCTCGTCGCCGTCGTCCAGCAGCGCGCCGCTGGAACCCGGCGACGCCAGCCACTGCCGGAAGCGCCGGTGGTTGGAGAGCGCGTACGCCTCGAACGGCACCCACGTCGCCCCCACCACGTCGTTCATCTCCAGGTCCTGGCGCGGCGACCGCCCCGAAGCCGCGTAGAACAGCAGCTCCTCGGCCGCGTGCGACAGCCCCTCGTCCAGCCACGCCTCCTCCAGGCCCGGCGCGAAGTTCACGTACAGGCGACGCGACGCGTTCACCACGTGCTGCAGCTCGTGCCCCAGCACCGCCGCCGACGCGTCCTTCACCTGCATCACCGAGGGCGCGTCGCCGCTCACCGTGCCGGACGGGTCGGCGGCCGGCATGTAGACCAGCTCGCCCTCGTTGCTGGTGGCGCAGGTGGCGGACACGAACAGGTCGCGGCGGAAGGAGAAGCCGGTCGTCAGGCCGTCCTCGTTGAGCGCGCGCGTGTAGAAGACCACCACCCGCCCGTTCGCGTCCACGTCCTCGGGCTCGCCGAAGCTGGCCGTCACCGTGGGCCACACCAGGGTGTCGAACTGGTCGGCCACCTGCTGGTAGTCCCAGCTCTGCAGGCCGTCGGACGGGTTCGTGGTGTCGGCCACCACGATCACGCGCGTCCCCACCACCTCCACGCGGCCGGTGCGGAGGTCCGGCGTGTCGCAGGCGTCTCCCGTCTCCACGTTCAGCTCCATCAGGTCGCCCACCAGCGGCGCGCCCGGGGTGATGGAGCGCCGCGCGCCCCCCGGCCGCCGCGCCGCCAGCGCCCGCCGCGCCCCGCCGATCCGCGGCGTCAGGTCGCGCCGCTCCAGCGCGCGCATCCGCTGCTCGAAGCGCTCCCGCGTCCCGCGCGCCAGCGTCCCGCGCGAGGGCGACGCGCCGCGCGCGGGGATCCGCGCCAGCGACGGCCCTCCCGTGTCGGTGGCCAGCACGTTGAGCTCCACCGCCGAGTCCATCGACACGTTCACGGGCACCATCAGGTACTCGGCGGCCGTGTCGCCCGGCAGGCACAGCTCGGCGCCCAGCGGCATGTCGGCCACGTGCACGTCGCCACGTCCAGCGAGAGGCACGCGCGCACCCGCACCGTGGCCGAGCCGACGCGCGAGCTGGTGGTGCTGGCGGTGATCGTCGCCAGCCCGTCCGAGACGCCGGTGACCACGCCCCACGCGTCCACCGTGGCCACCGACGGGTTCGAGCTGGCCCAGGAGACGGGGGCGCCGGTGGAGTCGGGGCGCCCCAGCCGGGTGAACACCCGCGCCTCGAGGGTGGTGGAGCCGCCGATCCCCACGCGCGAGTACCCGGGGAGGACGTCGATCCACCCGTTCGGGTGCTGGACGTCCGCGGAGACGTAGACCAGGAACGAGAAGTTGGTGACGGTGGAGTCCAGCCGGAACTTCCACGTCCGCGCGGCCGAGGTCTCGTACGGCTCGAGCATCCCGTCCCACCCCAGGTCGCCTCCCGAGTACTGGAAGTACGGCTGGGCGGCGGCGGTGAAGATGCCCGTCCCGTCCGGGTTGGCCACGTCGACCGAGCCGCTTCCCGAGGTGACCAGCGGGGGCGTGGTGAAGAACACCCGCACCCCCTCCGCCGTCCCCTGGCTCCCGTCGGCCGTCCCCAGCGCCTGCCCGATCAGGTTCCTGACCGTCACGTCGATGGCGAAGGTGTCGGCCCACGACGAGCTTCCGATGCTCGCGAGGAGCACGTCGACCCCCTGCGAGCCCAGGATCAGCGTGCGCGCGTCGCCCGCGCCGGCCGGGGTGCCGCACCGCACCCGCCCGGCGGCGACGTCCACCCGGCACGCCAGCCGGGCCGCCTCGATCGGCGCGCCGGACGGCTGGACGGGGGCGAGAGGATGGTCGCGGTCGGCGCACGCCGCCGTCAGGGTGGCGAGCGCGAGCGCGAAGGCACGGAACCGGGCGTTCCACGGGGTGGGATTCATCGGGAGGCCTCCCTGCGGCGGGGTGGAACGGGTGGTGCCGCCCCGCAAGGCGCGGTGGACACGCGACCCGCGACATCCAAACATCTTCCTTTCAAGAAATAAATTGAAGAAACATTTCCGGCGCGCAACGGTTTCGTTCGGCCGAGTCACGGGCGCTGAACATCTCGCGTCGTCCATTCGACGGATCGACAACGATTTGCGTGGACAGGTGATCACCGGGCACGCGAACGAGGATCCATCTCGCAATGTGATCACGCGTTCGGCCTGGAGCGCATGCGTAGTCCGGGAGAATCGACGCCTACACGATCCGCGTACAATTAGACACTTTGTGAACACCGTGGATGGCGGTGGCGTGGTTCGGATCAGGAGGATGGGTAAACGACCGCCGGCCGGGTCGCTCATCGGGGCTTATCGGGGGAGGAACAGGTACCTCCAGGCGCCAGGGAGATGCGAAGAGCCCCGGCGATGCATCGCCGGGGCTCCCGAAGTCCATCGTTCAACCTCCCGTCACCCGTCGACCTTCGTTTGCGATCGATCTCCATCTACCGACCAACCACCAGGTCCGACCGACTTCCATCATCGACCGCTCCCCATCTACCGATCGATCTTCATCCACCAATCGGTCTCCATCTACCGTCCCAGCCAGTAGCTGAACTTGACGACGAAGACGTTGTCGGGCTTCTGCTGGAAGACGGCGCGGGAGTCGCGGTCCAGCGAGAAGTCACCGAAGGCCTCGGAGCCGCTGCGCTGCTGCTGCCAGACGAAGAAGAGCGTGGATCCCGGGCGGTACTCCCAGCGCACCACGGCGCTCCCGCGCAGGGAGCGGAAGTTGAAGTCCGGGTTGTCGAACTCGAAATTCTCCGTGGCCGCGTTTCCGTCCGCGTCCAGCACGTACCTCGTCTCGCGCCCCTGCTCGTCCACCACCGGCGTCAGGCGGTCGCCGAACGGCGCCTTGTCCAGCGTGCGCGGACGGGTGAACTCCTTGTAGTCGCCGTACTCGCCGGTGGAGACGAAGGGCTGCGCGAACAGCTCCAGCGTCAGCGTGGGGGTGAAGGTCCAGTTGAGCCGCGTGTCCATGGAGACGGTGCGCTGCGACAGCGCGCCGAACACCGTGCGCCGCCCGTAGAAGTCCGTGGCCGACGGGTCGTCGAACGAGGCCACGTACTGCGTGGGGCTGTCGAAGCGGTAGAACGACGGCGCCACCGAGAACTGGATGTTGGACGCCGGCTTGTAGCGCACCTCCAGGTTGGCGCTCACCTCGCGGGCGCCGTCGGCGCGCCAGAAGTAGCCGGGGTTGGTGGCCAGCACCAGCGGCTTGCGGCCGTCGGTGGCCAGGTTGACGCCCACGAACCGGCTGGCCGCCCGCCGCACCACCGCGCCGCCGCGCGTCAGCCGCTCGTCGTACACCTCGGGGCGGTACTGGAGGTAGAAGCCGCCGGTCCAGTAGTTCGCCAGGTCCATCGACGTGGAGAGGTGCACCTGCCGGTCGTTGGCCAGCCCGTCGAAGTTGTACTGCTGCTGCCCGCCCAGCGTGACCCACAGGAAGCGGTAGATGGAGTTGGGCGTGGTCCAGCGGCGGTTCAGGTTGGCCGACATCCACACGTAGTCGGCCCGTCCCTGCAGCCCCGCGTCGTTCACCTCGAAGCCGGGGGAGCGGTAGTTGACCTGTGTCTCCCACCGCCACAGCCCGCTCTCCCTGGACGCCCGCAGGTACCCGCCGAAGCCGCGCAGCGCGGTGGCGGACGGATCGTAGCGGTCGCTGAAGACGGCGTTGGAGCCGTGCTCGCGGTCGGGCCGCTGGAAGTAGCGGGCGGAGGAGCGCTGGATGCGGTCGATGGCCAGCGAGTCGCCCTCCACGTTGGTGACGGCGAAGTTGCCCATCACCCGGTACGCGCGGTTCCCCCAGTACACGCTCCAGTCGGCGCCCAGCGCCTCGGCGTGCGAGGAGAGCTGGGTGCGGAGCGAGTCGTAGCCGAAGCTGCGGATCACCGAGGTGCCGATGGCGCCCACCATGACGTTGCCGCCGTCGAAGGTGCGGCGCACGCGGCCCAGCACGTAGCTGGTCATGGGCTCCACCTCGCGCTCCAGCTCGCCGCCCTCCATGTCGATCACCCGCGCCTTCTCCGACGCGGTCAGCGCGCCCAGGACGCCGAACTCCAGCCCGCTCCCGGCGCGGCCGGTGAGCTTGGCGGCGCCGATGATGTCGGTGTTCTGCGGGATCTCGGTGTACTCGCGGTCGAAGTCCAGCGACCCCTGCGGCCGCCGCCCCACGCGCCGCGAGTAGAAGAGCCCGTTGCCGCTCACGTTGCTGCAGGTGAAGCAGTTGAGCGACCCGAACCCGAAGAGCCCGCTCCCCTCCACGAAGAAGGGGCGCTTCTCGGCGAACGAGGTCTCGAAGGCAGAGAGGTTGACCACGGCCGGGTCCACCTCCACCTGCCCGAAGTCGGGGTTGATGGTGGCGGAGAGCGTCAGGTTGGATCCCAGCAGGCCGCGGATGTCGGCGCCCACTCGCATGTCGTAGGCGCTGGCGTCCTGGAAGGGGCTTCCCGGCTGCGTGGGGCTCACGTACGAGGCGCGGGCGACGGCGTACGGCATCACCTCCCACCCGCCCGGCCGCCGCGCGATGCGCAGCTCCTGCAGGTGCCCGAAGCGCGAGGGGCCGCCGTTCTCGTTCTTCCCCCAGAACGACCACATGGAGACTTCGTTGATGCGCTCCACGTAGCGCATCACCTGCACGCCCCACGTCTGGGTGGTGTCCACCGAGAAGCGCAGCTGGCTCCAGGGGATGCGCATCTCCGCCGTCCAGCCGAGCGAGTCGATGGCGGTGACGGCCTGGTAGACGGGGTCCCAGGAGGGGTCGGCGGAGGGGGAGGCCTGGCCGGCGTCGGTCTTCACGCCGGAGGGGTTGATGCGGAAGACGGTGTAGCCGGTGTGGTCGTGGTACGTGTCGAAGACCAGCTCCAGCCAGTCGCCCCCCGCCGCCTGGTCGCGCCGCGAGAGGCGGGTGCGCACGCCGGCGGCCCCCAGCGAGTCGAACATCCGCGCGCCGACGTACAGCGCCTCGGCGTCGTAGGCGAAGCGGACCTCGGTGCGCTGGGTGGCGGGCTGGCCTTCGCTGGGATCCTGCTGGGTGAAGCCCGTCGCGGCCGGGGCGGTGCTCCACACGCCCTCGTCCAGCGCGCCGTCCACCGACACGGGCGCGGTGTGCGCCACGGCGCGCACGGTGGGCGCGGTGGTGTTGTGGGTGGCGCGGTGGTCGGTCCTGGGGGCGGTGCCGCCGGGAGCGAGGGCGGCGAGCTGCTGCGAGGCGAGCGGGGATGCGAAAGCTATCGTAAGCGCCAGGGCGGCGGCGGTCGTGCGGTTCATCGTTCCGCGGGGTTGGCGGGGTGAGTGGTCCCTCCGGACGAACGCACCCTTTGACGAGGCCACGCCCACGAAGGTTTGCAGCCCTCGCGGACCGGCCGAAAGCGGCCATGGCGACGGGCGGAGGTGCGCTTCGGCGGGCTCCGCGCGGGCCCCCTCCTGACCGCTGGGGCGGTCTGTCCTCCCCCGTTCCGTGGGAGGTTGGCGGGCGACGACCATCGTGGGCGCCGAAGCTCGCGATGCGGTAGAAAAGGCTCCCTCCCCTACAGGCGCCCCGCCTGTGGAGGAGGGCTGGGGAGGGGGGCCGCCGCGGCATGCGACACCCACCCGTCGAACCGCGTGAATGGCCGCGGCCCCGCGCGGGTGCGTGAACACACCCGCTAAAACAACGGACAGCCTCGCCAACGATATCCGCATCATCAGGGGTCGAGCGGCGAGGCTTCGTGCGCGGCGTCTTTGCAGTTCTCCCCGCTCCCGGTTGCGGAGGGGGCCGCCGGGGCATTGTAGACCGCCAGGCGAACCACATGCTCATCCCGATCACAATCTGCGAAGCGCCGTCGACTCACCTCGCGAAACGGGCATCTCGTACCACGAACGCAACGGCCCGCGTATTCATCCTCCCCCTCGCGGCCCTGCGGCGACACATTTCCGGGCGTCTCCCACCGCCCGCATCCAGACGCCGAACCCCCGCGCGTCCCCCTCGCACCCCATTGCGTGCTCCATTGTCTTTTACCCTGCCCCTGGAGGCCGCCATCTCCCCGTCCGCCGACGCCGCGCCCGGGCTCCCGCTCGAGGGCGCCGACGCGGGCGGATGGGCGGACGGCGGATTCGGACTCGGAGCGGGGGCGCCTGGGTGGCGGGCGGTGGCGCTCTCGGGGATCGTCTGGCAGCTGGCGTTCGCGGTCGTGGGGCTCCTTCCTTTCCCCACCCCGTTCGACGTCGCGCGGCAGGTGCTGGGCGCCTGCGCCGGCGCGCTGATGACGCCGCTGGTGCTGGAGGGCGCGCGCCGCTGGCCGCTGGCGTGGGACGCGCGCACGCTCCTGGCCCACGCGGCCGCGGGCGGCACGCTCATCCTCCTCTCCCTGCTCCTCACCCACGCCGCCGCGCACGGGCTCTTCCCCGGCGACACGCGGCCCGTCCACGCGTGGATCGTGGAGTCGTTCCGCGAGGGCGTCGCCTTCTACGTCGCCACGCTGGCCGTCGGCGCCGCGCTGGCGGGGGAGCGGCGGCCGGCGCGGGGCGTCGACGCGGCGGGCGCGCGGGGAGACGCGGAGCTGCTGCGGGCGCAGCTTCAGGCGCTCAGGGCGCAGGTGCAGCCGCACTTCCTGTTCAACACGCTGCACGCCATCGCCCACCTGGTGCGCAACGAGCCGCGCGGCGCGGAGCAGATGGTGATGAACCTGGGCGACCTGCTGCGCGGCACCCTCAAGGCGGGAGACGCGCAGCGGGTCCCGCTCCGCGAGGAGATGGCGATGCTGCGCGCGTACCTGGAGATCCAGAAGGTGCGCTACCGCGGCCGGATGCGCGTGCGGATCGCCGTCGCGGACGACCTGGGCGCGGAGATGGTCCCCGTGCTGATCCTGCAGCCGCTGGTGGAGAACGCCGTCCGCCACGCCGTGGAGCCCCGCGCCGCCCCCACCACCGTCGAAGTCACCGCCCACCTCGACGGCGCGATGCTGATCCTGCGCGTCCGCGACGACGGCGCCGGCCCCGGCGGCGGGGGCCGGCGCGGCGCCGGAGCCGCCCTCCGCGGCGTCACCTCGCGCCTCCAGGCCCTCTACGGCCCCGACGCCACGCTGACGACCGGCGGAAGAGCGGGCGGCGGATACGAATCCTCCCTCCACATCCCCAGCACCATCGCCCGCCCCGCCGGCGAGCGATCCCGCTCGTAGCTCCCGCGCTCGATCCTCCCGATCCGAATCCCCCGGATCCTCATCGCCCGATCCAATTCCGAGACGTCGTCGGATCGCGTGGTTCGACGGGCGGTTTCGCATGCCGCGGCGGCCCCCTCCTGACCGCTGGGGCGGTCTGTCCTCCCCCGTTCCGTGGGAGGTTGGCCCGCCACGGGATCGCGTGCGCGCCGAGGTCCGCGACGCGGTGGAAGAAGCTCCCTCCCACCGCTTGCGGGGGGAGGGCGAGGGGAGGGGGGCCGCCGCGGCATTGTAGATGTCCGGTCGAACCTCGAGCAGTTCTCCCCATGCATGCGCGCAGCTCTCCCCATGCTTGCGCGTGACGGCGCGTTCTGGTTAGCCTTGACCCTTCCCTGCCCGTGGCCCCCGCCCCGAACTTTCACGATGCGCGTAGACGGCACGCCGTACCAGACCGTCTGGATGGACGGCGCGACGGTCTGGATGATCGAGCAGAACCGGCTCCCCTTCGAGTTCGCCGTGGTCTCCTGCGCGGACCACCGCGCCACGGCGGAGGCGATCCGGGTGATGACCGTGCGCGGCGCCCCGGCCATCGGCGCGGCGGCGGGGTTCGCGCTGGCGCAGGCGTTCGTGGAGGCGCCGGCGCGCGACCCGTGGGCGTACGCGCGCGAGGCGCGGCGCTTCATCGAGGCCACGCGCCCCACCGCCCGCGACCTCTTCCACGGCACCGAGCGCGTCTGGGCCGCCGCCGAGGCCGCCCCCCACGCCCCCGCCGAGGCGGCGGTGGAGGCGGCGCGCGCGCTCTCCGCGGAGAGCGTGGCCAGCTGCCGCGCGCTGGGCGGCCACGGCGCGGCGCTGGTGGGCGACGGCGCGCGGGTGCTGACCCACTGCAACGCGGGGTGGCTGGCGACGGTGGACTACGGGACCGCGCTGGCGCCCGTCTACGTGGCGGCGGGCGCGGGAAAGCGGGTGCACGTGTGGGTGGACGAGACCCGCCCCCGCGCGCAGGGCGCCCGCCTGACCGCCTGGGAGCTGGGCCACGCGGACATCCCCCACGCCGTCATCGCCGACAACGCCGCCGCCTACCTGATGAGCCGCGGCGAGGTCGATCTCGTGATCGTCGGCGCGGACCGGGTGGCGGCCAACGGGGACGTGGTCAACAAGGTGGGGACGCTGGCCAAGGCCGTCTGCGCCCGGGAGTTCGGCATCCCCTTCTACGTGGCCGCGCCGCCGTCGACCTTCGACTCCACGGTGCCGGACGGGCCCAGCATCCCCATCGAGGAGCGCTCGGCGGACGAGGTGCACTACCAGACGGGGCCCGACGAGGCGGGGGAGATGCACCGCGTGCGCGTCACCGCCCCTGGCTCCGCCGCGCGCAACCCGGCGTTCGACGTTACCCCCGCGCGCTTCGTCAGCGGCTACGTCACCGAGAGCGGCGTCCATCGCCCCGGCGAGCTCCCGCCCTCCGTCTTCCCCGCCCCGGGCCCTCGCCCTGCGGCGGCGTGATCCGCATCTCCCGATCTTCCCGACAGATAGCCCGATGACTCTCGCGACGAACGAGGCGGCCGCACGGTCGGTCTCTCCCTCTTCCGCCGACCCGATCGACGAGCTGGTGCGCTTCTCCCGGATGGTGGGGGCGGACCCGTCGCTGGTGCTGCGCGGCGGCGGCAACACCTCGGTGAAGGTGGAGGAGCCGGACGTGCTGGGGCGGCCGACGCGCGTCCTCCGCGTGAAGGGGAGCGGATCGGACCTGGCGTCGATGAAGCGCTCCGACTTCTCCGGGGTGCGGCTGGACGACGTCCTCCCGCTCTTCGACCGCGCGGACATGACGGACGAGGAGATGGTGGCGTACCTGGCGCGCTGCCTGACCGATCCGGCCTCGCCGCGCCCGTCGATCGAGACGCTGCTGCACGCTTTCATCCCCGCCGCGTCCGTCTTCCACTCGCACGCGGACGCGCTGCTGGCGCTGATCAACACGCCTGATCCGCACCGCGTGCTGGACGACGCGTTCGGCGACTCGGTGCTGCGCGTCCCCTATCGCCGCCCCGGCTTCCTCCTCTCCCGCGAGGTGGGCGAGGCGGTGCGCGCGCGGCCGGATGCGCTGGGACTCGTCCTCCTGAACCACGGCGCCGTCACCTGGGGCGCCACGCCGGAGGAGGCGTACGCGCGCCACATGGAGATGGAGGAGCGCGCCCGGGATTTCGTCGCCGCGCGCTCGCGGACGGCGGTGTTCGTCTCCGAGCCGCGGCTGCGGCTGGACGGGGAGACGCGCCGACGCGTGGCCGCCGCGCTGGCGCCGGCCATCCGCGGCGCGCTCTCGGGGGAGCGGCGGGTGATCGCGCGGTACACGGGCTCGCCGGAGGTAATGGAATTCGTGGGATCGGAGCGGGCGCGGGCCTCTTCCGCCGCGGGCGCGGCGACGCCGGACCACATCCTGACTACCAAGCGCCTCCCGCTCTGGGTGGACGTGCGCGATCCGTCGGACGTGGAGGACGTCGCGGCGCGCTTCCGCGAGGCGCTGGAGCGGTGGCGCACGGACTACCACGCGTACGTGGAGCGCTGGCGCGCGGACGAGCCGGTGCTGGAGGCGGCGCCGCGCATCGTCCTGGTGCCGGGGATCGGGATGTGGACGGTGGGGCCGAACCCGCGCGCGGCGGTGCTGGCGCGCGACATCTATCTCCACACCCTCGGAATCATGGCGGGCGCGGAGTCGCTGGGCGGCTACCGATCGATGGAGGAGGGGGAGGGATTCCGCGCGGAGTACTGGCCGCTGGAGCTGTACAAGCTCACGCTGGCGCCCCCGCCGCGCGAGCTGGCCGGGCGCATCGCCGTGGTGACGGGCGGCGCGCGGGGGCTGGGGCGCGCCGTGGCGCTGCGCCTGGCCGCCGCGGGGGCGCAGGTGGTCGCGGCGGACCTGGACCGCGTGGGGGCGGAGGAGACGGCCGCGGCGATCGTGGAGCGCGAGGGGGCGGGCGCGGCGATCGCCTTTCCGCTGGACGTAACGCGCGAGGCGGACGTGGACGCGGCGATGGAGGCCGCGTGCCTGGAGTTCGGCGGCGTGGACGTGGTGGTCTCCAACGCCGGGATCGCCCACTGCGCGCCGATCGAGCGGCTGGAGCTGCGCGACTGGGAGCGGAGCCTGGCGGTGAACTCGACCGGGCACTTCCTGGTGACGCGGGCGGCGCTGCGGCTCTTCCGGCGGCAGGCGATCGGCGGGAGCATGGTGTTCGTGGCCACCAAGAACGTGACGTCGCCGGGGAAGGACTTCGCGGCGTACAGCGCGTCCAAGGCGGCGGAGGCGCAGCTGGCGCGGGTGGCGGCCATCGAGGGGGCGGAGATCGGGGTGCGGGTGAACGTGGTGAACCCGGACGCCATCTTCGGCACCGGCCTCTGGTCGCCGGAGATCCGCGAGCAGCGCGCCCGCGCGCACGGCATCGACCCGGCGGGTGTGGAGGAGTTCTACCGCAAGCGCAACCTGCTGGGAGTGGAGGTGCGCGCCGAGGACGTCGCCGAAGCCGTCCTCTTCCTCGCCACCGACCGCTCCTCGCGCACCACCGGCGCCATGATCGCCGTCGACGGCGGCATCCGCGACGCCTTCGTGCGGTAGGCAGGCCGAGCCGATTCGAAATGGTGTTTCCGTCCTTCGGGACCGATCGTCACTGCAGTCTTGCCGAGCGACGGACAACCTGGTTGACCCTGCGGCGGTACCGGCGGAGTTCCTGCCGCAGATCCCGACGTGGGCACCGTAGGACGCCGGCCCCCCTGCCGTCGCTCATGGTTCGAGGGTGGCCGATACGCCTGGACTCTGAGCGTGGGGCGTCCACCAATTACGCCGCGCTCCATCGGTTCGCCGAAAGCGAGCATGCGGGCAAGGGCGTGTCGCTCACGTTCGACGGCGGGGGGCCGTTCATCGCGCGGATCACCCGCGTACGGCGACCAAGAGGAAAACTCCGCAAAACGGACGGAGGCGCGGGCGCCGGTTGACGCCCGCGCCCCCTTCTTGTTGGCATTCGGGCGAGACCTGATGGCGCAACCATCGCCGCCGCCGGCTACGCCCCTCTCCGGCGGCGGCGCCAGGAAAACCATGCTCGTCTCCTGTGAGTGATGCCGGCACGAGGCAAGGGCACTTCGGCCCTACGCAGTTCCAAACGCTTGACACTGGCCAGCCGTGAGTGGCTATATGTGGCTCGTAAACGATAGTACCGTCCGGATGTCGAGTTTTCTGCTCTCGTAGTTCCACGCGTCTGCGTCCCCGGCCTTTCATTCTCCCCGCGTTTACCACCTGCATCCTGCGAGTACCATCATGTCACTTCGGCGGCTCCCAACGGCGATCCTGCTCTCCTCCTGCGCGCTCACGCTTGGATGCCGAGGCGACGCGGATCCGTTTCCCCTCGACGGTGCGATCGAGTGGCAGTACGCGATCACCCGGGACCTGGGCGTGGACACGGTGAGCCGATACGTGGACGGAACGGTGGATCTAGACGGAAAGCTCTACACCGCGTTGGCCACACGCTGGGCCGACGGTTCAGTCACGCGCATGCTCTATCGCCGCGACGCTGCGGGCATCTACGCGCGATCTGACGGCCCGAGTGCGATCGAGGCCCTGCTCATACCGCCGGAGCTGACCGCCGGCCGAACGTGGATGATCCCGGTAGGTGGCGGTCAGGCGGTCGTCGCCACGGTCGGTGAGGCGGAGCAATTTGTGGGGCCCGACGCCCGCTACGGCGACTGTCACCGGATCGAATGGGTGGAGTCCGGAGCCACCAATTTTCTCCTCCTGTGCCCGGGCGTGGGCGTGGCGAAGGCCCGCTACGGCACGCGTGAAGAGCTCCTCATCGGCACCGGACCCAGGCAGGAACGCCAATCAACAGCCAAGGCCACCGCGAGCACTCGAGCTGCGGAAGCGTGCGCGAACGATCAGCAGAGTGGCGCGCGCATCGAGTGGAGCGGCCACAAGTGGAGCCCAGTGCTCCCCACCGAGATGACCACGCAACTCGCGCGATCCAAGCCAGGGTTCACCGTCAATTCCTCGGACCAGTTCCCGGCGGAGATGCAGGGATCGCTCACGCAATGGTATCCGCCGGCCAGCCAGCTCTGCTCATCGCCGTACACCGTGTTCGCCGACTTCAACGGGGACGGAGTCGTAGATGCCGCCCTGCTGGGGTCGCAAGGCGACCTGGGCGCGTTGGTAGGGCTGCTCAGCATACCCATCGGCTATGAGGTCCAGGAACTGAGCCTTGGGCAGTCGGGGGAGGAGATGCGCCTTCACCTGGCACTGGTCGGCCCGGGCGCGGTGCTGCCGCCGGCCCCGGATGCTCCGGAGCGCATGCCGCACATCGGCTTCGTGGTGAATGGGCTGACCTGGGGGCCGAAGTACTTCTACACCGCCCCCGATGGCACATGGCAGAGCGTGTCGAGCCCTGGAGATTAAAGGCTTCAGCGACGGCTCCGCGTCCTCCTTCAGGTTATCGAAACCGCTGCGGGCGCAGGCGTCAGCCCCGGCGGCGCGGAGGGAGAGAAGGACCCCTGCGCACCGGCCCCACACCCCTGGCCCTTGGGTCTTTAGGCCGCTGGACAAACATCACGGTAGCCGCAGGTGATCGGCTCCCGCGGCTGCCGTGTTTAAAGTGTCGGTCCATCCTAGGTCGCGAGCCGGAGGCGCGGGGGGCGGAGATCGGGGTGCGGGTGAACATGGTGAACCCGGACGCCATTTTCGGCACCGGCCTCTGGTCGCCGGAGATCCGCGAGCAGCGCGCCCGCGCGCACGGCATCGACCCCGCGCAGGTGGAGGAGTTCTACCGCAAGCGCAACCTGCTGGGCGTGGAGGTGCGCGCCGAGGACGTCGCCGAAGCCGTCCTCTTCCTCGCCACCGACCGCTCCTCGCGCACCACCGGCGCCATGATCGCCGTAGACGGCGGCATCCGCGACGCCTTCGTGCGGTGAGGGCGGTCGAATCGATTCGAGATGGTGTTTCCGGATAATCCGCTCCGCAAGAGCGCTATCCCGCCAGCGCGCGCGCATATCCGCGGAACGGCAAGGTAGCCCGTAGCGCATGAGTATGCGTGCGTGTGACTTACGGAAGCTTGACGTTTGGAGGCGCGAGTATTATCTGGATTGGAGCGGATTCGGCTATGTGCTCAAGATGTGCCGTTAGGCGGAATTCCGTCCACTCAACAACAAGTTAGGCTGCTGGGCAGGCATCGCGGCAGCCGTAGGTCGTTTCTATAGTCTTGTGTGTGGTGGCCCCGGCATCCCGGCCTTGCGGTGCTCTGATGCTCCCGGTTGGTGGTGAGGGTTGTGCGCACAAGTTGCATCCGGATCCCACCGCTAGCAGAGCACCTCACTTCGATGCACAAAGGCAGAGAGCATATGGATCGCAAGGACATTCACGACCTCATTGATCGCCTCCCTGAGAGCGTGATTCCGGACGTTCGGCTTGCACTCGAGAGGCTTGCTATGGAATCGAACGTTCGGAGGTACAAGGAGGGGCAAAGTGTGCGGCTCCGTAATCGGGACGTAGTAGCAATGGGCGTTGAAATTGGTCAGATCGGCAAGGTGGTAGAGGCGAACCCGCGCCTACATCCACCGCGGATTACCGTCGAATTTCCCAACGTTACGGCAGACGTTGATCCCGAGAATCTGGAGGAGAGTACCTGAAGCTTTGGGGAGAGTGAACAGGGCGGAAGCCGTGTGCTGGAAGGCCTGCCGACGCACATCTCTTCGCCCGGAAATCCGGTGTCTCGAAAGCGCTGAGCTTCGAATGGCTTTCAAACCGGAAGTTGTTCCGTAGGTCGCGGCCTAACAATCGGCTGCAGGGGATGCGGGGCCTTGCATGCTTTCGAGCGCATTCAAGTCTTGCGCGGCGGCCCCGCACCCCTGACCCTTGCGTCGTTAGGCCGCTGGAGCAAAGCTCGGTAGCTTCGCATGGTAGGTCCCTCAACTCTGTCGATGGTCAGATGCCTTGGATTGCGTCGCTAGCTCGCATTGTCGGTTCCGCTCTCCCATTCGGGAGCATCGCCGTGCAACTCAGTACCGAACTGGACTCCCGCCAAGTTCAGCAGCGACTACTGCGCCTCGAAGATCCAATCTCAGCGCTACATCCCGACGTGCGCGCGGTGTCCGAGGTGATCTACGCGTCGATAAGTCAGTCCGACAGCACCAAGGTTGTGCTTCCCGACCCACAAATGCAGCAATTCGCTCGACCAATCGCGTTACTGGAAGGTAGCGGTTTGATCAGCGGTACTCATGGAATTGGACAGCGCTTCGTAGGCGGCTTCTGGGTAACGAGTCCACAGTACGTGCTCTACATGGCAGCATTGTACGAGGATCCGGACCTCATGGAGCGGTTTGTAGCCCTCGTTGACTCCAGCCCGTCGGGAAGTTGGCTGAACGGGGCGCAGCTTGCTAAGGAGTATGCTTTACCCATTCCCGTCGTCCGCGCAGTATTTCAGTTCTACGAGCAGCGAGGTCTCGGAATTCTTTCCAAGGAAATCGGGACTGCCAATTACCTTCCCCAGTCCTGAGAGTTTGAAGTGAGTGTTCGTAGGCGCACGACCTCCACGGCGGCGTTGGCTTCCGTGCCGTGTCGACCGGCAACGGCCTAACAATCGGCTGCAGCGGATGCGGGGCCTTGCATGCTTTGGTGCGTGATGAGAGTCTTGCGCGTCGGCCCCGCACCACTGACCCTTGCGTCGTTAGGCCGCTGGACAGGCATCGCGACCGCCGCAAGGGAATCCGCCCCGCGGCTGTCATGCACTCTCACGCAATCGGTCCTACCCCGCGCGCCCGAGCTCACTCGCGTGCATCATTCAGTGCGTCGCGCAAGCTGCTGCCGAACTCCAGCACCGACTGAGCGACGAGCAGATCCATGGAGTCGGCTGCAGCGCATGCGGGCCACCCAGAACTTCGCGAGACGCGGGCCCTGCGCCGGCCCCGCACAACCCAATCCACGATGAACCCAAGTTTGTGACCCGTTGAAAGTTCTTGACTTACGGTAAGCGATGCTCATCTTGCTCGTGAGGGCAAACACACCTTTCAACTTTGGAGGCTTCCATGAGAACTGCATTGATCGTTCCGACTCTCTTGGTCTTGCTCTTAGTTTCGAAAGGCCAAGCATCCGCACAGCAGTACGAGCCAGGTGGTTACTACAACCAATGTATCGGTAGTTTCTACGATCCAGATATGTACAACTGGTATTCTTACCGTAATTCGTGCTCCGAGACTATTCGCGTAACATACTGCGCAAGGAACTCGGGAGGGGGATGCTATGCGATGACATTACGCTCAGGCAGGAAAGACAGCACCGGGTGGAGTCGCGACGAAGTGAATCGAAAGGGAGGGTTCACTGTTTACGCTTGCCGCGAAGGATGGTACCCTGTCGATGTGCGAGGGGAGCCTGTGCGTCCTGGAACTGGAGCCTATCGTTGCCGGCTTAGCTCCTGAAGCTTCGGTCAAGGTCACGGCCGGCGGGTCCGGTCAGTAGCAGCTCAACAATCGGCTGCAAGGGATGCGGGGCCGTGCATGTTTTCGGGCGAGGGACAGCCTTGCGCCCCGGCCCCGCACCCCTGACCCTTGTCTCGTTAGGCCGCCATAAACAGTTCTCCTGGAGTTCCGGGTGTCATCTTTAACGCTTGAAGAGCTACGCACGAATGTGCTCGCTGCCTCTGCGACCGGCAGCTTCGTGACTCCTAAGCATGATCCGGCGTACGTTTCTAGCGTCTTGGGAAGGAACCGCTCTGTCTTTACAGCCCCGGCATCGTCAAGTTTGGTTGAGCTTTTCGCAAGCGGGTCAATTAGCGTGGTGGAGTACCAGAAGAAGACGCACTCCGATCCCATCTATGTTGTTGAGCCGCTGGACAAATCACTGTTGCCTGTTGCCGAGATGGTCCCGTCGGGATCCGCCACTCCGTCTGGCAGTTGCGACAGAATCCTCGTTTACAGCGGCTCAGCGCAGGGTTGGCACGGATGCGGTGAATCTCAAGCTGTGATCACTCACTTTGAGCAATCCGGAGCTTGGACGCGGATCGGACCGGTAACGTGAGCTCCAGTGATAGTCAGCAATCCGTAACTCTTGCAAGCTGACCATGCAGGGTTCGTGGCTTGGCCGTCCGTGGCGGCGGCTGCAGCGGATGCGGAGCCTTGCATGCTTGAGGTGGCGGAAAGTCGTGCGCATCGGCCCCGCACCCCTGACCCTTGCGTCGTTAGGCGGCGCTTCATGACTCTGCGTGAGGTGTCATTCTTCTATGGGCACTGACAAAAAGGACAACAAAGCAGACACTGGCGCTATCAGAGACGTCATCCGCAGTGCCACTGCTGCCGTCGATCGCGAGATCGTGTCCGAGGCGGACTGGGCGTCGGACAAAGTCAAGTTCGCCGTCTGGTTGGCAGCGTTGGGCGCTGGGGGAATCTCTCTTCTTCTTCTCGGCTACGAAAAACTTGGTAAAACTTGGCTAATGCGAGAACACCCCAACACGCAAGCCATACTATTCGTCGCTACCTGTTGCTTGTTCGGACTATCACTCATTGCTAGCGCTACTCTCCAGATCGTTCTAAACAGGTTCGTTCGAAGCGTAAACGCGGAACGCACACTGATTCAGTATCAAGCAGTCATGTTCGAGATCCACCACGACGTCATTGCGATTCAGGCTGACGCTGAAGCGTTATCCTACCCCGGTCTGACTCGGGACGACGTCGTATTCCTAGACATTCTGCGCCGAACGGGCGGAAGCGTCGCTGCGAAGAAATACCACGAGAAGTTCAAGCCGATGTCCGTCGAGGAAATGAGTTCCGATTGGGAAGGCGGACTGGCAAGGGAGCGTCTTGGGTCCCTCTCAGGACAACTGAATGAGCTTGGTCGGCAGCTCACCACTCATCGGGAGGCGCGTCAAAAGCACGAACGCTTCATATTAACCTTGTCAGTGATGCAAGGAGTTTTCGTTGCCGCCGGATTCCTCTTCACAATTCTGCTGGCGGTGCCGGCCCGTCCGTAATGGCATTACTATTCGCGGTAGCGCCGCCTAACATCGGGATGAAGCTGACGGGGCCTCGCTTCGCTCGGTCCCCGCAGCTTATCCTTGTTGCGTTAGGCCGCTGGGGAGGCATCGCGGCAGCCGCAGGTAATCCACCCTGCGGCTGCCGTGTGTTTCATCCTGATCCGGTTCAGGCGGCGAGCCGTCGCACCACCTCGCGCGCGCCCTTCCGGTAAACGGTGAGGCACACCAGCTCATCGTCCGGGTCGCGGACCTCCCACCAGCGGCTCTTCGTCTGCTTGACGATGGTGTAGGCCGGCTTTTCGGCGGCTGCGGGCGCGGGTGCCTTCGGCTTCCGTGGCATAGTAGACTCCATCCTCTTGACCCGAGTCGTCCAGCAAGGCAGCTTTGGTGAGCGGCGGCCTTCGGGTCGGTTCGCGCCAGGCGGGTGTGTCGGTGCTCTTGATCGGGAGCCGATGCACTCGCCTTGCTGTGTCGCCCTGCTGGATGTAAGTATACCCTGCTGACATCTCCTTGTCAACACTAGCTGCTGACATTCGCAATGGATTTCCGAACTGCGGTCAACATCTTGGGGCGCCAAATCACGACAGGCGAGATTGCTGAGGCGGCCGGGATGTCCCCTTCCACCATTCGCCAAGCTCGACTGCAGGAGGGAGCGCCCGGCTATCGGACGCCCCCGAAAGAATGGCACGCGGCTATTATCAAGCTCGCGGAAGAGCGGAGGGATGAGCTTGACCGGTTGGTCGAGATACTGAAAAGAGGTTCAACTCAACTTTAGCGCGCGCCAACGGTAGCCGCCTCAGTCGTGTCTCAGGCGGCCTGACAATCAGCTGCAGGGGATGCGGGTCCGGGCGTACTTTCGGCCGGACGACAGCCTTGCGCGCCGGCCCCGCACCCCTGAAGCGCGCGGCCGCGCAGTCCATCGCAGGCGTCTCCCCCTCGCGCACCCACAGCCCGCAACTGAACTTGGGCATTAGGCGCTGTGACGAGCTACTCTTTCGAAAGGTTTTCCGTGTTAGCGCATTATCTCCCCCGCTCGTACCTATCAGGCTTTTGCTCGCTGGAGATCCCGGATAGACAGGAACCGTTCGTCTACTTCTATGACCTAGCTCAGACGCGCTGGCGACGTCGTTCCCCATATAATCTTGCCAGAATTCCGGATTATTACGCCATCGAAGATCACACGGGTCATCGCCACCAAGACGTGGAGCAGGCATTCTCAGTAGTCGAAGGCAGGATGAGCCGACTCCTTCGTGAGAAACTGAACGCGCGGCAGGAACTTGATCTGGTTGAGCGCCTGCATGTGGCGGAGTTCGTTGCAACGCTTTTCCTTCGTGTTCCCGTCCAGCAAGCTGTGGTCGCAGAGCAGCTGGCCCGTATCGGTGAGGATAAGGCGCGTCGTCTTTACCGATACGTCCGCGAGGACCCCACCCGACTCGACGAAATCAAGGAGCAGATCCGTCGCGAGACTGGCGTGGAAATCTCAGCCGATTTCGGAGTGGACGATCTCGATCCCGATGAGTACACCATCGAGCCATCCCGGAATGCTGTCGTTATCCAAGGCTTTCGTCTGCTTGACGAAGTAGTTCCCTCCATCGCGTCTATGGGGTGGGGCCTTTCCATCGCTCCGGAAGGCCACTCGTTTATCACATCCGATGCGCCTGTGTTTCTTCATGCCGACGGAGATCCGGGTGATCAGCGTCCCGTCTCTATGATGGACGCTGACGTTCAGCTCTCATGCCCGCTAACGAGCAGTGTCGCCCTCTATGCTTCTTTCAACCTTGCAGAGCTGGAGTACCGCGAGGTTGCGCAGAATACCGTCGAGCAACTGAATATCCGTACAGCGGCTAGAGCGGAGACAATGTTGATCGCAAACACGGAGCAGCCAACCGGAATTGATAAGATCATGGAGATGCTCGGGCGGGGTTGAGGGTTGGTCGCGTACAGGATCAGGACCTAACGGATGCGCTGCAGGCGATAATCAATTGCCGCGGCCTAACAATCGGTATATGGACTCCTCCCTCTCGGCCAGGGTGTTCGTCGTGAGAGAGCATCCCTGACGCACGCGGCAGGGGGACGGGCTGCAGTCGTATATACGGCCTCTGGAGTGGAGCCTCGCGGCTCCGGGCCAA
>Ga0247770_1000234_pt1 | contig 53724 bp, 58 predicted proteins | sample UWRJL136409B6_FD_179943 | JGI IMG/M metagenome (GOLD analysis project Ga0247770, IMG submission 179943) | Plant litter microbial communities from Arlington Agricultural Research Station in Wisconsin, United States - UWRJ-L136-409B-6 | ecosystem: Environmental > Terrestrial > Plant litter >...
AAAACCACAAATCCCGACCGCGGTAAAAAGGCATTTTCCACTCAAAAGACTCCACTCTATATATGAAATAGAAAATCAATAAGCATAAGGCTGAGACATTCCAACACCATTCCCCTCCCCCCCCCCACTCCCCTAAAATGGCACACTCGTATGACACCGTGATCAATGCCGTGGTTTGCCGCCGCGGTTGTGAAATAGAAAGCTGAAGGTCCAAGACACATCATGAATAATAATGAAAATAGCAGAGCTCCAGACCCAGCCAGTCCAGTCCGGCAAGAGTAAAGGGCGGTGGCGGGAGAGGGGTATGGGCGTAGTAAAGGGGTATATACACGGAAAAACTCTTTTTGTTTTCGCGGACCGACCAGAAACCACCAAAATTTCCCAGGGTAACTAAAACACAGGGCATGAGGAAGGTTTATCGCTCGACGGACCCGCAAGGAAAATAGGTATTCGCTTGGTAAAGACAGTTTCGGCGCTTCCAAGATGTCGAGGAAGAAATGGAAAATATGTGGGAATAGATCGCTCGTGATTTGTATGTAGTCGTGAAGACGGGAGATCGCTAAACGTTGAAACAAAGTGTCTGTGCACTAGCTTCGCTCATCAGCCGTCTTAGGCCGGCTTGATCGCTGGTCTAGTTGCCGCCGCCGCTCTAGTTTCGCGTAGTGGAGCCCGCAAGCGTTGCAAAGTGTCCGCGCGCCATCAGGACCGCGCCGCCATTCAGGGGTATCGATCCGATTGCAGCTGTGACAACGTCCCGGAGGAGCCGCCCGCTATTCGTCTGGATTAGCTTATCCCTTTGACACACTGACGAAGACCATGGGGACTTACACCGCGTCGTTTCTTCACCTCTGTGATGTTGTATGGCGGCTTCATGCCATCATACATCGGAACATCCTCTTCTTCCATCGGCTTGCGCCCGCCGCCATTTTCCCTCGCACGCTCCATGCTTATCTGATTTTGCTGTAGGATATCGCGGGCCTCCTCTATTTTCTGCACCACGTGGAGGCCAGTGCTGATCATGGCGTTGAGTTCGTTATCGGCAGGTAACCTTGACGGAATCGGTTGGGAACCTTGTTGTTCGCGTGCTGCCGCGATGTACGCCTCGGCGAAGTGAGTGATGGCGCGCGACGACGTCGCGATCTGAGACATCTTCGCCGTTAGCCATGGCCCGAGTTTCTAAGAGTGAGTAGACCTACAATATTCAGAGCCTCGGTATATCCCCATGATTCAAAAGCCTTGTCAAGAGTTGACCTATATTCGGCTTCCCGACTATGGGAGTGCTCCCGCTCATCGCTATAAATTGGGGGCCGCTGTGACTCGAAGGGTGAGGGGAGGGCCGGTCCGTTGTGTCTTGGGGAGACCGGGTACTGGGGCAGAGGTAATTGCCCAGGAGGAGCCCGGGCAGAGGGTGGTGTATATAGACTTGGTGGGGGCTGACTGGATTGATGTTGATGACCGGCGCTGTACTGCTGTGCTTCGGCATGTCGTTGCTCAGCATGTCTTTGCTCGGCCTCATGCTGTTCGAGCTTCACGTTCACGGGAGGCGACGGATGCCGTGAGGAGAACGTGTTTAGCGGAGGAGGGGGCCCTGGCCTGCTCGAGAGTGCGGGTCTCGAGGGGTCTGAAAATGCGGGCAAGGTGTCGGCTCGTGAGTAGCCTGACGAGGGATGGAGGGTCCTCGGTGACGGGTTCTTATCCGATACAACATCACCAAAGGGCCGTGGCGGGGCCGAAGTCGAAAACGGCGAGGGCAGACTTTGTGAGGGAGGGAGCGGTGCCGGAGCTGGCGGGCCGTATGATGGCGGCTTTGTGGCTCCGATCACCTCGGAGATTGACGGTAAAGATTGGCGGTGCGGGCCTTCCGAGTCGTCTGATGCCCTGCGGGAGTCTACAGGCGAGATCATGCCGGGTATGCCGGGCATGCCTGTAGGCGGTGCGGAATGGGGATAGCCTGATCCGAAGGATGAGTGATGTGAATGATAGGGGCCGCTCGGGCTGGCCAGCGCCGCGGTCGCCATCGAGGGATATTCTCGGTAGGATGTGTCAAGACGCTCCCTAGGTCGCCTGTCGAGCTGGTCAAGACTGCCAGCAGTTGGGATCCCGCTGCAAGATAAAGCTCGGTTAGCTTCAGCGACGGAGGGGTGCAAGTTGAATGCTGGGGAGCTTCCAGCTCGGGCAGCTGGGACCGGACGAACTGATGGACGAACCTTTGCCGAGTGACAGGCTCGCCCGCTTCCATAGCGGGTCTTGTGCAATCAATCGCGTCAACTCCCCAAGAAGAGCTCTAGCAGCCCATCTACTTCCCAGTTGCTGAGTCGAGGTTGTCGGAGCCTCGTATTCGCAACCCAGGAGGGCGGATGGTAATTAGTGCCGAGGCAGATGTTGCCCACTAGGGTGTCAATTGATGACTTCGTCGTCACAAAGACGGCGTGCGGCGAGTAAGATGGCGCGGTGGTCCCCCTTTTGTGCTTTATCGGCGCACGTTTGATTACATCAACCCGCGATGGGCGAATGTGGCGGGAGAGCGGCAACGGGCGGCAGCCTTTGGTCGGGTGCAAGCAATGTCCCGATTGCGACCGGAAACTTGAGATGACGTCTCTGCACCAGCCCCTATCAAAAACAAATATCGCAGAGAGTTCGATTCCCTTTACGCTCCTGCTCCCACCGTGCGGATCGATCGGTCTGTTCTCCTGAAGGACCCTTTGTCTCTTGCTCTCTCCGTGTCCCTGCCCAGGTGGCGGCCAAGCGTTTGGACCTCCCTGCTTCTCCAAACCGGGTCCCGACAATGCCTATGCCGTGTCGATTGTCGCAGATCAGACGAACAACCGCGGGATGGGACGCGGTATTCTAGGTGGCCGAAGAAAGGACAGCCAGGGACGCATGCGATGTGTCACCGTTGTTGCTGTGTGGCAGGCAAGATTGAGTGCACTCGGGAGAGCGTCGTGAGGTCTGAGGTCTTAGGTCTGACGGGCGACGTCAGATGTCGGGGGGGTGTGGGGGGGAGAGTGGGAGAAGGGGGAAAAGGATGGGATGCGATCGGGTTGGCGAGGGCAGATGCCGTATAATAAAGACGACCGCAGGGCAGCGAACTAATGAGCTGCAGGCCGGCGAGCAGTGGTCTGGATCAGGTCTGCCGTCTGGTAGGTCGGCGGGATGGCTAGTAGGGGGAGGGAGGGCAGCAGAGCGGTCGGGATGGCACGACTGGCGTTCGGAGAAAAAAGAGGCTTGCGAGGCCAGACGACCTTAGACGAGAGGGATGGAGCGACGAGGGACAGGGTACGGAGCACGGCAGCAGGCGCACGAAGTACTGCTGAGCACAGTACGGCGTGGTGAGGGAGGTAGGCACGGTGGGCTCGGGAGGCAGGCAGGTGGAAGTCACCACGAATGCGTCAGGGAAGGGAGACGCGGAGATGGTAGGGACGATGCAAATGCGCAGCAGCCCAGGGCACGCACAGCGACCACCCAGCGACTACGACGCTGACCGCTGTTGGCAGATTGCAAAATACCTGGGACGGGGCATGGGCACGGCATGGGATGGGGCTTCTGGGACGGTGCCTGATGTGACTGGCAGATGCCCACACCCTCTCCCACGATCGCATCCGGTGCAAGGGTGCCAGATTTGAGCCGAGGGGGGCTCGGGGAAGGTCTGGGGGCCATCTGGGACGCGAGGCAAGTGTGGAAATGCAGCCCAGATTTCCTGATCAGATTGGCGGTGGGTGGGGGAAGGAAGGAAGGAAGGCAGGGAGGTCGCGGGGAGCTTCGAGGGCGCCCCCGTTGGCGCGGGAAAGAGGGGCGCGAATCTCGAGCTAAGTGGACGCTGGGACGCTTGGGGTACCATCGGGCTGGGGCCTTGTCGATGCTGGGATTCTGACAAGCCAGGATCCTGGTTGTCCGATGCGGTGAGTGGGAGAGGTCGCAGACCGCACCTAGCGGCCCGGAGGTTGCTTATATCCAGGACAGTGCGAGAGCCGCCCGTCCGCACAGCCAGCGTGACGATGCAATAATCACATAGAGTACAACACGCATTGGAACGCGTCTGGTGCATGCGATGATTGGATTCAGGCGGCTCAGATGAATAAGTCGCTGCAACTGTGGGATGCAGCGGCAGAATGTGCGATATTGCTTCCAGGTTGCCCTGGTGTGAGCACACCAAGCCAAATCCCAGCTAAGGCAGGCCGTTCGCTCGCCGCGCTGCCTGCCCGGGCGCACAGGCGCTGGGCGTGAAGGGGTCGAGGATCAGGATCGAGACGGGCAGTTTTCTCAACCTGCCTGCGTGGAAGCGCTGCCCGTGCCTTGTGGGCCAACCGCTGACGGCAGGGGGGACGTTGGGCTAGCGATGGAGTGCTGAGGCCGTGGCGTTCCCACGATCACCCGTTAAATCGACCGGCGCCGTCCTTCGCGCAGCCGACGACGGGAATTGGAAATGGAAATTTCCACGGCAGGGGCCCGCGCCTCACTAGTCTTCGGCGCACAGAGTTTCAGGGCTCGCAGGCCTGCCAGGCTTGCCTGTGCAGCCGAGTGCCTCCGCAGTATGAAAACGCCAGGCATCCACAACACAAACATCAAGAGAAGTTATGCATTCCGTCTGCCATGACAGAGGCAGAACAATGTTTGCGCCAGCCAATCGAGACTCGCGGAGACAGGAATCCAAGCAGCTAGTTAGGCGCCTCCCGCAGGGCATTAGGTTCACGTTGGTGACCAACCTGACGTTGAGCAAGCCAACCCCAAGCTGGCCGAGCTTACTCCTTACCCTCATTCAAATATCGGGGAGGGGATTGCATACGGGTCCGCAGCTCCGCTGGATGCCACTGGCAATCCGTACCGTGCCGAGGAGCGCGCCTGCTGCCAAATCTGGGGATCAAGACCTGTGGGTCGGGCGCCACATTCTAGAAGCACGGAGGGCTTTGTCTGATTTGCCCCTCTCCACTGAGGCACTGGATCGAGATCCAGGGAGCCAGGTAGCACACTAACGAGAGCCCGGCTCACTGGTTGGTCAATCACCTCGTCCACACGGCGATCCTGTCCGGACATGGAGAACGTGGAGCTGCTAGAAACGCATGGTGCGCATGGGTCCATGACGCCCCAACTGTGTCTCAGAGCCGCCAGCGCGCGCCGCCGATAGTTTCGTTGCCCTCTTCTCGTTGGGGCTAGGTCGCGTCTCAGCCCACAAGCTGAATTGGCTTTCAGCTGTCTTCGGCGGCCAGTCCCAGTGCAGAACTCGGGCAGGGCACGATGGTTGAGACTTGAGATGATTTGCTAGGACGAGACTCCAAACCACGCTTGCTAATAAAGGGGGTAGGTAGGTACGAACCCGCGATATTCCCGAGTGCGGCCGGTGCTGGTCTGCTGGCTGCCAGTGCAGTGCCGCCGGAGAGGCGAGAGATAAGGGGCGGCTGCACATTCCATGTACGATTTCTGAAATCGCACAGTCACGTTGGTTGGTGATGCTGAAGTGCTGCGACCGGCTGACCTATGGGACTTGGAGTTCCGGGCCTGGCGTGGGACGGGACCGAATCCGGTGTGGCCGTTGTTAGCGCCGATGTATCGCGTCGTTTCTGGCCTCGTCCCCTCCTCCCTCCCACACTTGCTCAACACCTAAGTATTTAGCCCCCGTTGATATGGAGAGGCAGCGGCAAGCTCGCTCGCTGGACGGAGTAAGCCTGGTCAACAACACGTCCTGTCGCTCCGCCAATTCCCCGACCCTCCCACAAGCGGAGACGGCAGACGCCTCACGCAGTTTTGCCCGCCGTGCTAACCTCGCCTCGGTCGTGCGATATCCATTCAGCCCTTGCCTTCTGGGTTCCTTGCGATCCCCAGCTGCGGCTAGCGATTTGTCGAAGATGCAGTTCGCAGCTAGCGATGCAACTCAGGATGAACACGTGGGCAATCAAGCGCTTTGGGAACTTTGAACATGCTGCATTCTCGGCTTTTCCATTGGGCCAAAAACCCAGTAAGCACCTCCCGTCATCGATCTGACGGATCTGGCCCGTCCCCGCCCGCTCTGCTTCCAAGCGCATGGGTAACGAGATGAAGGCGGGGCTCCACTGGAGGCTTTGAGCCTGGAGTACGTACACACTATACAGTGTATGGTACGAAGGCGTGCTGGACGGGGTACTTCCCCTCGCGCTTGGGATGGTGTTCTCGCTAATCGAACGGTTGCATCGGGCCTTGGGCTTTGTGTCGAAACAGGAGGACAGATCCGAGAATGTCAGGCGGCGCAGGGCCCACGAGAAGCTGTTGGCCAAAAGGACGGCCAGAGAAGCTCCAGAGTCCAAGCCCTCGCCGACTGGCATTTGGCAGTCCTGTCTGCACCACAGCGTCGCCCGGCCTGCATCGCTGAGGAGAGAGCGTGCGTGGTCCGTACGGATAGTTGCACGCGACAATAGACACCGGAGCGGATTACCAGGGCCCATCGAAACGGCAACGAGCGCGCGCAGCTGGCGGATCCTCCCCGTCGTCCCATCGTTTCACGCAGATCGCTGTTCATTACATCCTCCCCTGAGGAAACATGCCCCGGCTGATCGAAACGAGGATCTGCGCCCACTGCGGCGGCCGGTGGGATCTCTGTGGAGGCGTTACTGATGCGACGCTGCACCGCTCGGCAAATTGGTGACGGCCTTCGCACGCATGGCGAGCTCCCCAATGCGATGTTGCGTGGGTGCTCGAACAGGGATGGGATATTGCGTCGATGCAGCGGATTTGCATCACACGCTGCAAGCACAGCACCCAGCTCCAGCACGCACCAGCACCGGCCAACACAGCCAGCAGCACGCCCCATCCCATCACTGACAGCCCCTCCCGTGCCCCCCGTCCCCCCATCCCGATGGGATGTGATCACAGCGCCGCGGTCCTTCTGAAACCACTAGCCTCGCCGGCCTGGGTGGCTTCGGCCCAAGGGGAGTCGATGTTTTGTGTGTGCTGCAAACACTACGCTGGCACGTGGAGCACATCTGCCCACTTCTCCCACCGAGCACGTATAAGATTACGAGGTTGTTCCACCTGTGAGATGGCAGCCGTATCGAGGGGAACACTGGCGAAAAGCGCGCAGGATCTGGATCAACGACAGCCTTCTAGTGTGCTCTGTCTCGTGCGGTGACGACTGTACTGCGTATACAAAATGCTTGGTCGGTGTACGTTTGCAAATTGTTATTTAATTGATAACATGGACAACAGTCCATTGAAGGGCGACGATAACGTTGACCTGGACGAGTGCGACAGCAGCACCAACGGCCCTCCTCGTCATTACCGCGGCTGCTTCTGCTAGTGGGGTGGCTCACATCGTGTTGCTCGGGCGAGCAGGGGCCGAATCAGGAAAGGCGAATGAAAGATCCAGCGGAGAGCGCAATCAATCTGGAATCTCTGGATCGGACCACGCCGCGTCTGGGGTCGCAGCGGACATCATCATTTCGGCATGGATATCAACGCGCCTCCACATTGTTCGAAGACGAAGGGGCATAGAAAGATCTAAAAATACACTGCACCTTACCTCTCGTCCCGGTGGCAGGCAGGCCCGGGGCAGCGAGCGAGCCCAGCGCCCAGCGCGGTCGCCCACCCCCTGTGTGCCCTTCCCTTCGTCTTGAAAACACTGTGTAACATACAACGTGGACCGGCTGGACCAACCCCCTTTTTAAATTGCCAAATACTTGGCGCCTCGTTGAAGGAAATAGTAATGTTTTAAGGTAGGGTGGGAGAGAGCGGGCCAACTGGGGATCCAAAACGGCCGAGCCAGGCGGAGAAAAGCCGTTGAGCAAGATGGAACGGGCAGGTTGTGGAGCCTCCTCGCGATGTTCCTCCAGCTCAGCGTGAGCGACGCTCGATGGCGTCGAACTTGAGCTTTTCGTAGCGGTCGCTCCTGCCTCCTTCGCCGCACCTCCGGGCCCCCAGTGGAGAAGATGCCACCCAATGGAGTTCAGCGGAAATCACCCCGACGCGGGGGACGGAGGCGCCCGCGGCGTCCAGACAGCCTGATCGAACTCACCTGGACCACAGTCCGGGCGCCCCTCCTTCAAGCGATCCCTGCATCCACGTCAAGGCCGTCAAGCTCAAGCTCAATTGCCCCCCAAGTTCAAACATCGATGACCGACAAAAACAACAACAGCTAACCTCATGCCTTGCTCCTCACGCCTCGCCTTCGCCAATGCCCACTAAATGCGCAGGACGGAAACGCAAGCGACTTGTGCCCGCAATGTCGCCCGCATTCCGCCCCGCGAAATTGTGAGTTCCGACAAGCTCCCTTGTGACAGCAGCAGCACAGCAGTCGAACTGCTGCGTTACACAGCGAGCGTGCCGGATGCTCCCTGTGGGATTGACAGGAGTGTGGCGACAAGGATGCTGTGTGGAGCGACATTCTCGAAGTGATCGGCCAAGGTTTCATCGCGCGACATTGCAGGTAAAGTACTTTCAAAATGGGAGTCGCTACAACGCTGCGCTCTGTCCGGATCAATCCGTGCGTGCGCGTGGTGCGCTCCCAAGACTCCAAGAGCGATCGTCGCCCAACGACAGTCAGCGGCCCGGCAGTTCGACAGCTCAATCGGGCCCCGATCCGCGCGTAGTGGGTACCGGCACGACAGACGCGCAGAGGCCACAGCTGACGTGCCGGGTGCGCGCTGCTCCTCGCGCACTGGTGGCCAGGTCCGCTTGCTTCTCCCCGGACCAGCAAGCACACTCTCCTCTCCTGTTAAGTGCATATTCTGATTCAGCCTGTCGATGCCGCTTTCCGCGATGAACAAACGTCCAGTCACATCGGGGAGCGAGAAGGAGTATCAAGGGCCAAGGACGGCAGCTCTGAAGGCACAATGACAGGGGTAGTTGCATCCCGGTTGCTCTTCAGAAGCCTCCCCTGCTTGAGGCATCGATCGGGAATGGTTCCCTTTCTGGCAAACATATATCCCCCCCTAGCACCACAACCAACGTAGGCCCGCCATGCCCCGTCGCACGCCATTGGCTGCGGGAACATAGCCGCATACCAGATCAGGCGATGACTGCAGGAAATCACATCTCGCAACCTTTCCTTTGGGTTCATCGTCGGGACGGGGTTCGATGGCAGACCGATGTCGCTTCCTTCCGCCGAGCCGTTCAGGGTAAATTGCCCTGAGTGGCGGGCCTTACTTGGGGAATCTCCCACCAGCGCGAATATTAGTGCCCTATCCTGGACAGGCATAACAGATCACGACGGCGGCTTGAGCAGGCATCGCTCTTCTTCTCGAGGAATCATGGAACCAACACTCCCTTTCCGACCGTCCATACGCATGGAAACACTATTTGTACTGTACGCCCCCGGCCCGGTGTTTGGAATACAAGGGCGCCAATCGTTGTCTGCGCGCTCTGTTCATCTCGGCTTGACGACCGAGACGCATGCGCACTGTCAAGACACTGTCCTCGCTGCAGCTGTTGGGGTTTTTGCTGCACTATGGCATCTCGAGAGGCAGTTTTCTGTGATCCATCCTGCTTCATCGCAGTGGCAGATTCCCGTCTTGGCGCTTCAGCAACATTGTGCTCCCTCACCGCCACCCTCATGATAGCGTGCGCGAGTGTGGCAGAATCTGTCAGCCATGGCATCCACTGAAGGCAGCTAGACACGGCTTCGATCGGGTTCCAGTTCGGCGAGATCTCCCACACCCAAGGGCTGAGCCGGCCTTGAATCGGCGGACGCGAGACTGCGTCATCTACGAAAGTAATTTGGATCTGGTGGCCGATATATTGTCTCACACACCATCCGTTCGCTGGCGACCCGCCTGCCTCAGCAAGGCTCCGAGGTCTGTTCCCGCTGCTGCTTTGTGAGAGTAAGAAAGTACCACAGACCGCACGATGCAGCCGAAAAGCTCCGAGGCCGTGCCTCTGGAGCCAGTCGATTGGTGAGCCAGTATCCCGTCCGGGAGCCTAGCAGGATCGCGCTGTTGCAGTAACGGGGCCGCTCGTCAGAAGGCACAGGCACTGTCTGATCGATCCGATTTGCGTCTGCGGGCACAACCTGCTCCCATTGCCGCTGGTTGTTCGTATCCCCGCCTCTCAGAGTGAGCAAACAAGGCTCGTTGGCCGCTTTGTCCGCGCCGTGATCCAGCTTCGATGTTTTCTTGGTTTGTGCCGCGTCGCGCCGCAGCACCTCGCACTGCTGGCGAAGAGATGGCACAGGGTCACCTCGAGTCTCTGAAGCCAGTCACCGCCAGAGCCAGCGTTTCTCACGTGCGATCTTGGACATCGGCAACCCGCACATCAGCCTAAAGCATAACGAAGCGCAGTCAAGCTAAGCTGCTGCCCATTGGGCGCTGTCGGCTCTCTGTCGACACTAGCCCACCGCCCCGGATCTGACTTCCCCTCCCGATATCGTCAGGTTTCGGTCGTCTGATCTGGTGCAGTCAGATATGCTTCCCAGTGGTCGGCGATTGCATAGATTAACTGCATGGAAGCCCATGTTTCCCAAGGGATGCGGATAGACCTCTCGCTTGTCAGCGCTGATGCCATCGGGACATGTTGACCTGATGCGGCCTGTCTCCGGCAAACAGGCTGGGAACGATTCCACATGGCATCCCATGTTGACCTGTGCGAAGTACATCTTCCGTCCGGGCAGCATCACGATGCTACTTCAGTTAACGTTAGGCTCTGGGGCCTTAAATACGCGAAGACGATGAAACGGAGCGGCACAATCTTAGCTGGCCGTTATCACGTACCCTAGCGCGTTCTCCGCCCATGCCCCCATGGGCGATGGTGCAGCATCGCATGTGGAGTGCGCCGTAATCTCGTTCCGATATGGAAACGGCAGATCACTGGGGTGATTCCGGCTTGCCGACGCAGTGCAACGTCCAGTGCGGGCCAGACACATTTGCTGCACGGGGATTTTGGGATTTTATGTGTTCCGGCCAGCTTGCACAACCGAGGCTGGAGTCCAACGGTGATTGCGTTTCCAGCTGTCCATCCAGCGTCAGTTCCGCCGTGTTTTCTTGTCACACCCCAGACCTGTCAAATGTCACTTCTCGCAGTGCCGGCTGGTGTGCTGTGGACACAACCCTATCATCTCTCATGGCGGTGCTCAGGCGACTAGTCTTTGATGCGACGGCGCGGGCGAGGCAGCGAGGACGACGTCGCGATGCAGCCGCCTCCGCAATGTCTCACGTATGTGCAGGCGATTGGTCCCGGTCGAGAGAAAAGTGACGTCCGACTGGGAATCCCACCAGCCAGAAATCCGGCACGCTGACTTGCGGTTTCGACGTCGTTGCTGCCTCGCCTCGCGATCCAGCGATATTCCCCCACCTGATCGGTCTTGGCGCCAAACACTGCCTTCGATTCCCGAGCCAAGGCGTCCCAGATCCCGCAGCTCACCAGATGCGACTAACATGGTTGGAGGACTTGAGTGGCCAGTGGTTACACACGAACCAGTATGTTGGCCCCCTGGGCTGAGCCAGTGGCTTCAGCGCCCGTTCCAGGTGAGCCCGAGTCTGACGACAGACTGGTGGCGTGGGCGTTCCCCTCAAGAAGATTCAAGCGCCGATAGCGTGTTAATTGTGAATTCATTAGGGACGTCACGTTGGGAAAAGATAGCCAGCGTGCATTCCTTTCCCTCTCGGGGGCGCAATATCATGGGCCACAAGAGCTGTACACAGGTGCGGGCACCACCAGCCTTGATCCAGGGCACGCCGGTTTCAATCTGCATCAGCCTTACCTGGTTCGGTGGAGGGTTTTCTGCTTCCTTCTCCCACCGCCTTCGCTTTTCAGCGGGCGCACTGACGCTGAAGCTCGACAGCCACACCTCATGCACGACAAATCACACTCCTTCAGATCATCAGATCAAATCGATCGCCGCGAGTGGGACGCCAATGCCTCTCGCGTCGACAAAGCCCGCTCCCCTCTTGGCTCCTCTCTTGGTGCGGGTGTAATTCCACCCCTCCATCTCTGCTTCTTTCGCCCCCAATAGCTCCAAAAAATCAGGATTAGTTGCCTGCTGACCGCATCGGCCAAGGGGACAATCCCGTCTGTGGTGGGCTTTACTTTTTTCAGCTCAAATAACGGGCGATGCAACACACAACTTCGTCCCTGTCCCAATCCGATCACGTCAAGACATGCATTGTGATGAGACATTTTCCCGTTGATATTTTGCCATGCCACCACCAAAGTGAGCTAACTGAAAGGTCGAGGCTTCTGTCCATGTTCTTCCGTGGCAGCAGGGGATCTTGGGCACAGTTCACAGAGCTTTGGGGTTCAGCGCTTCCCGTCTCGGAAGCCTCATGCAGAGGGCTTCTGTGGTACCGCAGTGAGGCTTTCCCAACGCAGAAGAATGGGATCCATTTCGGCTTGCTCTGTTTCCGAAAGGATATCGGAAATCGAGATGTGATCTGACGTCCGGGACTCGGCTGCCGAGTCTTTGGGTTTCCAAGTTTCTTTTCGTCAGATCTCGGTTGCGGGAACGGCCTCGCTTTGGCATTGAACAAGATGTTTGCCGAGGGGCGGGAGGAGCCTCTCCGCAGCGATGACTGGCGGCCATTCCATGGCACAACAAACACACAGCCTCCCCGCTCTTGTCCGGAGGCGGGCCCGGAGACTTTTCTTGGTGCTTACTCCTGTCCGTCTGGGTCCGTCCGTCCGTCCGCCAAGGCTTGCTGTCAAAGCAGAAAGTAAACACTAGGGGTTTGCTTGCGTGCTGCCGTTCCGGAAATCGCGGGCTTTCTTTTGCTTTTTCCATCCCTCTCTTACGATTCTTCGTCGCTCTTCAAGGGTCGTGGTCGCGGTCATTATCAAACTCCCCTGCTCGCAATGCGTCCAGCGGCTCCCAAACCATGTTCAAGTGTATCCGAGCGGCGTTGGAACCGTAACATGCAACGGCAAAAAGAAACGTGAGGGTGATGACGGCTTGCTTGCTTAGGGTCGGCAGAGCCAGAGCCACCACCAGCATGCCAGCGAACCCGGCGAAGGGGAAATCGGTCCCTTCCAAACCCCCGCTGAGTTGAGCAGGGGCAGGGAAGCGGAACAGGGGAAGCATCCCCATCCTTCATCCCCAGCCCACGGAAGGGGAGAGCAAAGCACGCACAGCACCGAGCAGCAGATGATGGAGGAGGGTGCAACGTCAGTGGTGAACCAGGGTCTTGCGCAGTTGCATTTTGCGGAGGGGGGTGAGAAGCAGGAGAGAATGGACAAGGGGGCGTTTGCTGGCTGTGGTTCTTTGGTTCTTGGTTGGCCGCCGCAGAATCAGACGGTTCGATAGACGACTGGACGCACGGCGCGCGCTCTGCCTTACCTGCGTACCTTATTACCTTACCTTGCCAGCCCGCGCGAGCCACCGGCCTGATGGGATGGGCGAATCGCGGCGCTGCTACCACGGTTCGGGTTCGGGTTCAGTTCGATTCGTTCGTCTTTCTTGGTAAGTTATTAGCTGGCGTTTGGTTGTTGCTGGGGTGGCGCCGGCAGGCAGGGCTAGCTAGCTGGTCCGCCACGGACAACGCTCACGCACACCACACCTCGTTTCCCTGCGGGGATACACCTTGGACTAGCTCGTCCGTAGGAAGCGTGGCGGGCCAGTGACAGCACAGTGTAAACGAGTGGGCGTAAGATGGGGGTCAGACGTAGCCGTTTTCAGGCTAGGGTCGGTTTTCTACGTAGCCATCATCCCTCCTTGCAGTACTTCGTATGTGCTGCAAGTACGTAGGGGTAGGTACTTACTTACGCCAGTACGTAACGGGCTTTGCTTCTTGCCTGTCGCCCCCCATAGGAGGCAGCTGGCTAACTCACGTTCAACGGCAATTGCCGAAGAGAATATAAGGGGGAGGGAGCGGTCATCATGTGGCGCGGGCTATTGATTCTGTATCGGTAAGTTTGTGGGAGAACGAAGTATGTAAGAGTCTGTGTGTCTCTCGGTGCTCTCAGGCCTCGCGGCTCCCTCGCGGCTCCCTCACATTCTTTCCGAGCCACGGGAGTGCAAAGAGGGGAAGCTTGTCGGACGTTTTTCTGAGGGGAGCTTGCTGCTGGTGGCGTGGGGGACTGGAGGCGCAAACGGGCGGGAGAGGAAGGAGCAAAAAGGAAATACTGCGTAGGATGGAGGTACTGGAGGTACTGAGCGCCGTGTCGAAGTGGTTAGACTCAACAGAACGAGGGGGAGGGGGAGGAGAAGGAGGAGTGAGCGGGGGGGAGGAGGCGATCTGGATCGGAACTAGCAGTTGGTGTCCCGGAGGCGCTAGTCTGATTTTCCTGTGTGGTGTTTCTTTCTTTCGTTTTGCTTCTGTTTCTTTGGGTTTGGCAGCAGTGCTGCTGGTTGGTGGGCGAGCCGGCTCCTTGAAGGGGGACGATGCGGATTGCCCTGGTACGTTGCGAGGTTAGTAATGTTCTGGGGAGGTGTGTGAGCCGCCGGTGGCTGCCTATGATGATAGCTGACGTTTTTCTCTCCTCTAGGCGGCAATTATTGCGATACCAAGATGTGGTGTCTCAGGGTGGCTACCTTACCTGCTGCTGCATGCACAAGTGTGTATGTATGTCTCAGCTGCCTGCCCTATATTGTACTAGGTGCCTGCTTCTGAATCTGGATCCGGATCTGGGCCGGCCGATCTGGCTGCGTCAGCGCCGCCGTGTGATATCTTGAGTCAAGATCTCAGACATTACCACCGGTTTGGGGCGCCCGAATGCGCGCGCAGGTGTCGCTAAGTTGCTGAGTCGCATTCAGCTTGGGTGTTGGATTGGTATCTCCTCGGCATACTCGGCCTGAAAGCAGCCGACCGCTTTTCGGGCAGCTGAGCTGAGTTCGATGTATTTGCCATTGCCAGGGGAGTTTGCGTGTGTTGTTGTCCTGACAAGGTCACATCTGTTTTTGTTGTCGAGCCCCTGAGCCATCACACATCCAATCACCTTCCCCCTTAAAAAGCAGAACAACGCCGCGAACTGTCACATACGGCTATCCCCACTGGGGAACTCGGGATCCCGTCCGCTCTCCCATCGATAAACTAGTGAGGGCCAGACTAGTAGTTGGGTCGGTGACGACCAGCGAATCCCTTGGTGTTGTATGTGCATCTTCTTCACCCGATGGCAAGGTTGTATAGTGTAGCGGTTATCACATCGGATTCTGATAGAGCGAGAGCTTCTTCTGTTCCGGTAACCCCGGTTCGATTCCGGGTACGACCTATTTTTGCTGCATTGTTCCCTGTTGAGTATTTTTTGGGGGGGGGGTGGTTGTGTGTGACTTTGGGTGACGGTGTTTGTGAGAAGCCTGGGATTTGGAGATCCAGGGGTTTGAACACACACGGGTGGGCCAGGGATGGAATGGACTGGGCTGGTACGGGCGAAGTCATTGTCTTCGATGATCATGTTTATGGCAGTGTTGTGGCGCGTGAATGACAAGGACCCTCTCCGTCTGTCTGTCTGGTTTCCCGGGGAAGGGGGAGTAACGTCCGGGCAGGCCACGGCAACTGCATTGACCGGTAGCAACTGTAAAGAAAGCAGCAACAATGTTGGTCTTGCTAATAAGATAGTGAGAAGCTCCCAACCCCTGAAGCTACGAGAACCTGTGCCGGTGTATTGTAATAATCGCATCCCTAAATCATGATCATTGTGACGGTGTTGTCGCCGTAGTTGGTGAATACCCTGCGCCCTGGTAAAGAATCCAACCCGATAGGATTGTAACTCCCACCAACTACGTAAATAGACCTCTTGACGTAGTCCGCCGCTCGATCGTGGATCGGTGAGGTTGTGAAAACAGGCACATGCAGTGTACGTAGTTGAGTGACAGTGTCGACCTTCGCGAGAGAAAAGAAACTTGGTAACCAGTCCGACAGGACGGACATGAAGTTCTATCCAGTGTAGTAGAGATCTGAAGAACTTCTTCCATGAAAACTGAGAGATAATGGAAGAGGAGAGTTCGGTTCATAAATCCTAGGGGGGGGGTTTTATACTTCCGATTTTCGGCCTCTTTGCATCCTAGTAGCGGTTGCCTCGTTTACAGACTGAGACCTGTTGGGTGATGATATCGCTTACAACTACTAGGTAGTTCCTTACCTTGGCGGTTCCACTTTAGCCACATGCCCTCTTGGACACGCTAGTAGTGATGGGCGTAATAGCAAATTCCCCGATAAAAGATGGAAGGTATCAAAGCTGACTGAACCGGGTCACAACCATCTTTCGTTCAAGTCAAACAACCTCGGGTTGTCTGTTGTAGCGCCGGCAAGTCTAAGTCATTACGCGTATCCACTCATCTGTATCATTTGGCGAGGCACGGCTCAGTGAGAGGACAATACCTATTCACCCACATGCCATGATATGGCATTCAGGTAAACATTTACCATCGACCCACCCATTCACTCGCAACATCACCACATCCGTGTCACATACTCCCATACACATAAACATACCCATCCGTAACAATATATCATTCATTCCTTTAGGTATTCTCTCTATCGTGTACACCAGACCATCTATTCCCTCCCACTCTTCATCGTTTTCCCATCCCGACCAGGTGGCCGGCAGCCAAGCCAGATAACTTCCACCTCTGCCGCTCAGCAGCCCTACACCCTTCCTCTCTTCAAACAAACCCAAAGTTGCCAACACAACACACATCACACGCATGCGGCTCGCCTGCTTAACCAAGTGCCCAACAAACCAAACCAAGCCAAGCCAAACCTCTCTCGTTTTTCATCGCCCACAGATAGCCGGATAGGTATGCGAGGAACATCTACCCAGTAAAGATATCCACCACACCGCCCCAACCACCCCTGGATCTCTCCTCCCAGTATCCCTCTTTTCCGCCTTTCAACCGCCATACCTCCTCCCCTCCAGCCTCCCCAGCTCCCGTCGCCCCTTCCGTCTCGACCTTGACGAACCACTTGGGCCTGTGTTCCTCCCCGCTCTCTTCCAGCACCCTCCTCCTGTCACGTTGCGCTTCTTCCAGCCGAACCTTCCATTCCTCCGCGTTGTCGAGATCACCCTTCTCCGCGAGGCGCTGATCCGGCCGTAGTCTGGTATCCGTGGGAGGAAGTTTCCCCTTTTCCAGCGTTGTGACTTCGTTTAACCCAGCCGCAAACGTGGTCATGCCGTACGTAGTTGCGGCATTATCCACGAGGCTACCGGCCTTCCAGATCTCCTTCCCACCGGGCATGGCACGCAGCGCGGCGGTCCAAGTACCAGTGAGCGATGCGCCAGCATGGGAGCCATCGGCGTTGTACAGTTCAACCTGAACATCCTCGCCGCGACCTCCAAAGACGCCTTTGGAGCGGAACTCAACTGTTGCCTTGGAGCCAGTGGAGTCGTTGGCGACGTGCATGGTGCCAACAGGCTCGACATACTTCTCGCCCATAACGACGTTGCGCAGAAAAACTGTGGCAATGTTCCAGCTGTACAGCTCGGCGGAGCCGTCGGGGCGGTGCAAGCTGACTCGCACGCGGCCTTCGGTGGTGATCTCGGCGCTCTTGCCCCAGAACTTCTGGGATGGCGCCGGTGACTGCGAAAATGACCACAGGGCACTGTCGGCCTGCATGGCGAGCCGGACAGGACGGTGGCAAACCTTCTCAACAAGGAGCCGGAATCCGCCCGGGACTTCGGCATCCGACCGGACGAGCTCGAATGTTTCGCCAAGCAAGGGGTTGAATGGCTTGCGGATGGCACGCTCCTTGGCCCGGCCGCCGCTGAACTGTGAGATGGCAAAGGCCGTGACGTAGAGGAGGCGGTCCTTGGCCTGGTCTTGTTTCGCCGCCGCGTCGAGGAGCTGCGCGTACTCGAGCTGCTCGGCCACGCGCTGGAGGAGCGACGTTGGCTCATTGGCCGAGACCGGCATGCTGATGGTGCTCAAGTCCTTGCCGACGTTCTTGCGTACGAACGCGATAAGACTCGGCGGCGCAACCTTCGCCGAAGGGATAGTCTTGCGTCGCACGACCTTGTCCGCGATGGGAAGGGGGGTTAGGGACTTTGGTTTGATAGGGAATAGGCTGGCGGCGCCGCTAGCTGTGTGTGAATATTCATCTTCGTCCTCTATCGAGGACACGGATGACGTATCGTTTATATCCTCTTCAGCATCAGAACCTGCCGAGTCTTCCTCACTCTGGCGGTCGATGATCATAAGCTGGTTCTGGGATGCTGCTGCTGCTTCACCAGCCTCGGCATCGAAGAACTCATCGGTCGTCGAGGTAGACTCAAAACTTCGTCTTGACGCCACAGGAGCTGACAAAAGCAGCCTCCTCCGCTTGCTGGTGGCCAGGAGACTTGAAAACTCCACAACTACCGAGTCCAGATCGTTCAGTAACGCCGCACAATGGTCGTACGTGTTCCGCTCTTCCTGAAGCCGCCCGTATCCTTTCTTTGCGCCATTTGTCGGGATGGACAGTGTGGCTGATGAGGGGGTCGGGACGGCTAAGCTGGAGTTGAGCGTGCTTTGTATTGCTTGCGGCGAGAAAGGCGACGTAGCGCTCGCCTTGCGCTTCCAGAAAGGTCTTTTCTCAGGCTGATGGGAGAAGTAGCCGTCCGAATCTTCCGGGACGGTGGGAGTCCCCGGCGAGAGCAGTGACCCATGGCTACTGCTTGCGTGCTTCTGGACGGCCATGTCCTTGACAAGGCGCCTTAGGGCATCCCGGGTCCCCACAACCCGGCTGACCAGCGTCTCGACCTGATTCCACTCCCGGGCCTCATCCTGTGGGTTGCTTTTAACCGCCACCACAACACCCTGCGGTGCCCGCGCGGTCTCCGGAATGACATCGCTAACCACCGTTTCCAAGCCGCGGGCGATCCGGCTGGCGCGTTCCAGCGCTCGCGCCCAGTCGTTGAATTCCTTCGGGTTGGACGCTCGCAAGTGCCACACCTCGGCTCCCGAGTCAATGGTGATCTCCCGACGCCTCTCGTCGGCCGCGATCGCGGCAAGACTCAGAGGGATGGCCCCTCGTAGGGCTGACGAGTTGCGGTTGTGATAATATGACAACGTGCAGGTCGTATAGTCGAGAGAGAAGAACCGTCTCGCATAGCCCTGGCCCTTCTTCCGCCTCCGCTTATGCAGCGTGCCCATGTGGTGCGAGTTGGAAGCGCCGCCGTCGCTCTTCCCGCCGGCGGACAAGCCGCGGCCGCCGGCGTTGTGGCTGTGCAGGCTGTCGACCGATTCGGATGCGGCCGTGCCAATGCGGGGGCTGTTGTGCTTTCCCAGGCTGGTCCTACTCGCGCTGGCGATGGGGCCGGCTTGCATGTTCGGCAGGTTTCGGGCAGTCTGCGGCGGCGCGCCGGTCGGGTACGTCAGGAGGACGAAGGTGGCCGTCTTGGACGTCTGCTTGGAGAAGGTGTTGTCGAACACCAAGCCGAACATGCCGCCGCTGGTGACATCGTAGGTGCCCACCGAGACCTTGTCAGCCTCACACTTGCCGTGCCATTTGATCGGAATGAAGCCCTTCTTCGCGAGCTGGTCCTGCGCGGTGCTGGAGTCCTTCCGCGCGAAGAGGCCCGTCTTCGGGTCGGCGGTGCCCTCGGTCTGCTGGTCCGGTGTCGTGCTCTCGCTCGTCTGCGAGGAAAACGTCGTGGCCCCTGTGCCGGGGTGCTTGACAATGGCAAAGTTTCTGCAGCGCGACATGTTAGCGGCAGCGGCTGCATGCGGGGGTCGGCGGTGACGTACATAGACTTCTTGTGAGGCTGGACGCTCCACGAGATGGTGTGGCCCTGGTCGACCTTGACCCAGCGGACGATGTACGACTGTTGGCATCCAGAAAGACAATTGTCAGAACATCGGGACTGCGTGCGAGGGAGTGGGCGCAATGCGCGCATACCTTGCTGTGGATCTCAAGTTGCTCGATTCCGGCCATGGTTGCACTGTGGAATCTCGAAATCGATGCGCCGAAGTTGGCAGGTGCGTGCAGTCGCGTCCAGTATGCTCAATCCGTGTCGCGACGTCGCCTAGGAAAAAGAGTTTAGCGGGCGCAAGGATAATCCAGCATCGCGGTGTCGGTTCCCCACAGAGTTTTGAGACTGGAACACGAGTCGGCGGCGGCCTCGAAGTGTCTTTCTTATGGTGGAGGCGGGGAAGGACAGGGTGTGTGGTTTTTGGGCGGCACAGCAAACAGCCCACCGCAAGGCACGCGTCCTTTGGCAGGCAACGTCAGCATGCCTGATCAGCCCTACCAGCCCGAGCGCCCTCCTTATTGGCCCGCTGCAGACGCGGTCTGCGGCATTCCCGGCTTGGGATGGATTTGGATCTGACAGGCAAATCCACACTGCCCGCGTCACATCGAAACATCGGACAACTACGAATCAAGGTTTATGTCAAGATTGAAACCCAGAGGGATAGGAGACAAAACTCATCAAAATATAGGATGAAACCCAAATCAAACCCGATAAACTCGACGTCAATATCCCAGCGCATGAAGTTGCAATTCCCAATGGAAAATCCCAATAGAAGGGAGCCACTTCGTCTTGGATTTTATATCCTCGCAGAGGCTGTGTTGTGCAGCGATGAGCCGGGCAAGTCTATGGATGCTTGATCCCCTGACCCTTATGTATCACACCTCCAAACTACCGCGTTCCTTGGTTGTCCTAACCGGATCGCCTGAAAAAGCAAAAGTTCCATACCGCATTTTGCTAAAATACATCAACCCCCAAGTGAGGCTCATCACATCGCCCTTAACGTGCCCCTGATTGCATCTTCAGCATCTCGCTCTGGTACCGAAGCTTGAAGCCGTTGCAGAGCGCCCTCATGTCGGGGTACTGGCTCTTCAGTAGCTCGTATGCATGCGGCACCACCCGGACGCTCCATGATACTACTTTGGCGTTCGGGCTTGCCTTGAAGCAGAGGTAGAAATACCCAGGGTGTTTGTTGTCCAGGCAGAAGAAATACGCGGACCGCGTTGGATTCGCATCGATGAACACCTTGAGGAATTTCTCTGCAATTCTGCGTTAGTAAACCAAGCACAAAAACAGACCTATTGGAGGATGCAGAGGATACGTACCGAGATCTGTGCGGGATTCTGCCCTGAACTTGTCGTGCCTCATAAGCTCGTCCACCTTCTTCGCCATGGCCTTCACGTGGTCAACGATCAACTCATCCAGATCCGAGTAGGTGTATTTGCCGCCAACCCGGAGCACTCGGCCCACAGAGAACTCGTTCTCCTTCTGGAGCTCTAACACATCCACGTGCTGGTAGATGCCGTCTGCCACCTTCCATGTCACTGCAAGATGGTCGTTGCCCTTTGAGGACGGTCGAATTACCACCTCTCCCGGTGGCTGCCCGCCCAGATATTCCTCGGCTTGTGTACTGTTAAATGGCTTGAACAGAGGATGTTTGATGACCCTTTGTGTGCGCCCAGTAACCTTGTCCTTCTCCCGCAGCTCCTCCCGGTCTTGGTCTTCCAACCGGTAATCCCACTGTCCCCGATTGTGGTCAAAGTGTTTTCGGTACGGCCGACGCAGTTCCTCTTCCCTCATGGTCAGCTTGCACATGAAGTCTTTTCGGTTTAGGTCGATGATTTTAGCCTGGGCCGTCTGGTTGTTCTGGAGGACATCTTTGAGGGAGTGGCGGTGCGAAACTTCATGGGCCTCAACCCGGCCCTCAATACCGCAGTCTAGCTTGACAATGGCAAAGTCGTCTTTGACAACACGCACGTTAACCGGGACGATCATGCCTTCGCACAGAGACTCCCTGGTCTCGCCAGTAAACATGGTAAAAATTTGGTCGGCAGGGAGAGAAGCGAAGTTCTTTCGAAGCTCTTCATACGGAACCTGCAACTCGGCGCGGATTGTCTCAAGCGTGGCGCGCTTGCGTTGCTGGTACTCGCGTTCCAGTTGCTCCGCATACTCCTCGAGAATGAGCTCGTTCACCTTCTCCTGTTCGTCCTCCTTGAAGAGCTTACGAACGATAGCACCTGGGCCGTTCTCATCGGTCTCAGCCTTGACATCCTCCTCATCCAGACCCAGGGCATCTGCTGCCACCTTGCGGGCCAGATCATAGTCCTCAGGGTGGACACGGGTGTTGTCGAGCGGGTCTGAGTCAGGGTTTGTGGTGTCGTATTCGATAAACAAAAAGCTGGCGCAGTTGTTCCATACGCGAGGGCCGAGGACGGGCAGCTTATGCCGTTCCGGATCACCCACGAGTTCGTCGCGTGATGTCACGACGCCACCGTTGGCGTTAATTCCTTTAATGAGCAAGGTTGCTTTTCTTGGGCCGAGGCCAGCGACGTAGGGGAGAAGGCATGCTGTGTATGCGTCTCCTACAGCATCGTTGATATCCACACCCACCAGGTTGACCATGTCAACCATGGCTGTCTCGAGATGCTTGTAGAGCTTCTCTTGCGGGAGAAAGCGCTGGTAAGGATGGATCAGAAGCGAGGTGACATCCTTACCCAACGCAGCATACTCCTTCATGGGGTTCTGCATGTATCTGGCGAGAGCGATGCAGTATCTTGTAAGCGGGTTCAGTGTCGGATGCTCGGCAACGGCGCGCGGGCTGTCTTGGTATAGTCGTGCTACCTCATCATTCACGACGATCACCTCCAGCAAGTCGCTCCGGTACTCATTTGTATCAGGATCATCGTACTCCGGACCCATGAGGTTTTTCTCGCTGATGAGACCCTCGACATCCTTGATCAACCGGTTCGTGTCCGCACAGAATCCGGAAATGCCAACGACATCAGGACGTCTCCGCCGAACGAGCTCGGCGAAGGCCTCGCGCTGGTTGTCATCGCGGCCCAAGTTGAGGAATTTGCCGTGTTCTAGCACTCTACCATCCTCTTCAACCCATGTCCAGCAGACAGGGTCTCGGTTTGGATCACCCATGCCGTTTGACAACGTCAGTACGCGGGGCATCGTGCCCAGAATCATACCCTTGGGCTTCAAAGGTGCTTGGTCGAGCCTCTTGAAGTATTCCTCCCGACACGTCTTGAGTAACTCTTCCTGACATGCCGTCCGCAGAGAGTCTTTGACGCCCTTCGTAATGACCTTCTCAAGTCTGGCAAAAGCAGCATCAAGTACCTTCTGCCGCTCTGCATTCCATGCATCTGCGAGGTCGCTGAAGTTGTCTGAGGCGAACTCGCTGTACAGCTGCCGCCTAAATTCGCGCTCATTTTCAAGCGTGAGTGTGACCTCGACGAGACCCTCCTCTTCGGCTTTCATCATCTTGAGGAAGATCTCAGGTCGGACTGCCAGGTCCCTGATAGTCTGATTGACGAGATACTTGATCTCATAGTAAGGATGCGCCTCGTCGATCCTGCGTAACCCCTTTTCCGTTCGGTGGCAGCTGATCCAGCCCATCTGGTAATAGTTGATTCGGAAGTGTTTTCGCATTCGTGGACTAACGAACAATTGCTCGGCGTACATCAGGCGAGCCGCGTTGATGACCTGGTCGCCCGTCGAGAAGTCGCCATCCACTAGGCTGTCGGCAAGATCCAAGGGTAACTTGGAATCGTCATCCGAAGAGACCTTCTTTCCCTCTCGGAGGGCGTTTTGGGCAAGACGATCAGGAGATATGCCAAACGCGCGCACAAAGTTGTAGGCCTTCGACTTCCTGATGCGCTCGAAAATAGCCGTCTTAGCTCCCGGACGTTTTATCTCTCTGGAACCGCCGTTGCTCGTTGCGGCTATATCTTTGAGCTGGACAGAGTACTCAAAGTTGAGGTAATCTTGCAGATCCTGGAGTTCCTCCATAGTGGCTGCATGGCGTACCATATCCTCCAGAATGGGGTCCTCGACGCCCGCTTCCTCCATAAGCTTCCTGAAGGAATTTTCGAGAGAATCCCTCTTCTCTACCAGAGACCGAAACTTGATGTCGAGCTCGAGAATACGCCACAAATCGTCCTGGGTGAGGAGTTTCTCTGCATCAACAGTGTATTCTGGAGCGTCAGGATCGTCGCGGCTGCTCTGAGTCCTGATCTTCTTGGCGTGGATGAGGTAGTCTCTCCGATGCTGGAAGACATAAGGGACTTCAAGGCCTTCAACAATGAAGAACTCCAAAACTTTGCCGATAGCCTTTGTAAAGGGAGTGTGAAGATCGGCCGGGAGTTGCTTCTTCGGCCACATGAGGTTGGTGATCCACCGTGTCTCTTCTCTGAAATGGTCTGATGAGAAGTTGAGGTTCTTGAAAGGTTTCCGGTCAAGCTGGAAGCGCTCTGGCTCGTCGTTGACACGAATCTCATTGTCTTCGTCGGTAAGAAGTTTTTCGGTGAGCTGTGACGGCTCGAAGACGTCCTTCAGCTCAATTGTCTGCTCTTCGCGTTGCCGGTCCTCTTCCTCCTCCTCCATCTGCAGTGCCCAGTCGTATTCTTCACCGTCGCCGAAGATAGCCGCCATATCATCAAGGGCATCTTTGTCCAGACCTGCTGTGTCAACTCCGAGGCCTCTATCTTTAGGGCGGGCCACCTCCAAGTCCTCCTGGCGCTGGATCCGTTCTTCGTCGTCTTCCGGGTAGTCCTCCTCGATGAAGTCGTCGAATTCGTCGGCCCCAGCCCGATGGCTGGGACGACCGTAAGGCCGCTCCTCAGCCGGCTCCTCGTCATCGTCGGAGAAAATTTCAGCAAGTCCAGGGCGGTCGTTGCGGCGATCCTCATCCCTATGGCCGCGCTTCAACCTCTTAAACTTGGTCTGCTGCAAGTCGCGGGCGCGGTTAGCAAACGTTTGACCGTCGGACTGATAATACTAACCTGTGTCTGTGCCTTTCGCTCCCATTCCGGAATCGTCTCGCCGATGAGATCAAGATCGTCCTCATCGAGCTGCTCTTCCTCCTCGCGCTCGGCGCGACGGCGCTTCTTCTTTCTGCGACGTTCGCGATCTTCTGCATCGCCGCCTTCTTCGTCGTCGTCTTCATCTTCGACGATGAATCCTTCTCGAATCTAAAGAGTAGACAGCCAATCAGTACAATGCTGACGCAGCGACGCGGTTTCGAGAGTGATTGCGCACCCGTCTTGCTTCCTCCTCATCTTCGTCATCCTCCTCTTCCTCGCTGGAATCGTCGACGACTGGCTCCTTTGTTCTCTTGCGGGGCTTCTGGGCCTCCTCCTCCTCATCGTCAAATGATTCATCATCTTCCTCGTCATCGAGCATCGCCTCCCCGTCGATCAGGTCTCGCATGCTGGTGCTCATTGTGACTGCCTATTTCGCGGGGCTAAAATGCAAGCGTGGGAGGTGTTGTTGCTCGCAGCGTGCGGTGCGGCCAGAGATGCCTGCTGTCGAGTAGAAAGGCGCGAATTTTGATGAAGGGGGAAGAAGCAAGAGAGCGCGCCCAGAATCGCAAAAGGCAAAGGGCAAAGTTATCAAAGAGCAGTGGAGCTCCCGACGGTAACCAGAAGGCCGCTGAGAGTTCAAAGGCTCCGAATTTTTGGTCAAAGGCAGCACGTCCCCAATTGCGCCACGCGCCACACCAACGCGTTCAGCCTCGCGCGCCCGGGCTTCAGCGCCAAGAGTGATGGCTTGGTCCGTGCACCGACTCTCGCAGCAGCAGGTGAGCCAGCTGGCTACGACTTCTCGAAGCTCCCGCAAGCTTCCTGATCGACGACTTGACACACACAAACGAGATCTCTTTCCACACCTTAACTGGATGTCAAATTTGGTACATCGCTTATTTTTTTTTTGGGGGGGGGGGGAGCGTGATACGACAAATCCTATCTTTTTTTTATTTTTACCACTGTCGTCGTTACAGGTAGATCGATTGATACTCCTGTTTCCCCCTTGGTGCGAGCGCCGCCAATCCAGCCGACACAGGTCGTTCCCGAGATACCTCTGGTTTTGGCGACTGCGGCGCTGGTGGGCCGTTCTCCGCCTTCCGGCGGGCTTTGGATGTTTCCCGGTTGCCGTTGAAGGAGGGTCCGGGGCACCTGGGAAGGCCCTTGCTCCATTGCAGACTGAGCAAGGAAAGGTTGGGAAAACACTGGATTTTTTGAGATGGGACCGAGTCGCGTTTACCACTCTTGGAGTCATAACCGGCGCATCTTGGACCTTTTTGCGGAATCCCGAAGTTGGATATTCGGCGTCTATTCTATCAAATGGTGAGCCCGCAGGATTTTCTGGGCATGTGGACGACCTTGCCCGGCGCTTAGAAACCGGAGCGGACGGAGGACGGCCTAGCACGTTTCGCAGTTCTGCTGCTCACTGTGCTAACCTTGTCACCATTCCTCAAAGATTACGAGTTGAACGTTGCGCTACGACCATCGTCGGGCCGGGCAGTCAATCCTTCGGCATGCGCGACATGGCATTAGACTGGACATGGCGACGTTGTGGCTTTCGCGCAGGTTGAAGCCGCGCTTTGCTGCTTTCCAATCAACAATCGTCGGCGGCTCGTAATGGATGGCACAGGCTCACATGAGACGCAGGCTTGTTTTGCCATAGTTGGCGCTTTAACCAAGACTGCCCCTCCAGTCGCCTAGTCCCCTATTTTCTACGCAGGGCGAGGAATAGAGTGTCTTCTCATCGTGTAGTGCCGTTGGAGGTGCGCTCCTGGGCATCAACGGACTCCAAGAGCCAGTGCGTACAAGTAGGCAAAGCCAGTGTGATGCAGCTTGCTCTTCTACGAATTATCGTTGGTATGCGCCGCACCAAAATAGCACAGGAGATCTGCTGGGTTGGAATTATTGATGAGACGGCCTGGGTGTGTAACTCCCGCTTGCCCCTCGATTCTCTCCACATCCAAGCTCTCTGGTCTCACTGTGCAAGTTGGCCACTATTCATACTGTGGAGGAGCCATCCTGCTCTTCGGAGAAGCTATGAACTTGAAGGTGAGGGGTGCCTGGAAAAGAGCAACGTCTAATCTTGCACTAAGGCTCATGTGTATATTGAATGCTATAGAGGAATGCGTTAAATCAGCGTTTTCCTGGGAAGATGGGCGTCAGGTGGCGGATAGCTCTTGACGCCCAACATCCCACTTCTTGAAGTTGGTTGAAGGCCTGACCGCCGAAGTCTGGACTAGATTAGTGCTAAACCAAAAAGCGCACTGGGTCTGGCGGGGCCGTCATGCCCCATCCATGCAGTCGCAACCTTGCCCTTGCAATCAGGAACACCCCTCCTTTGTGCCATGTTCTCCTCTTACAGCAAGCACCGACCTCCCCACACTGGCTGATCAAGATCCCGCGAGAACTGCCAGTAGCATCATCTTCCCAAAAATTTCAGGAGGCAGCCCCTATCTTTTTTGCTCAACTCGTTCCAACACTTTCCTGGCTTGTCGCCGTTCGTCTGGTTTCGGCCTGTTGTTCCCGCGATCCCGTGTCTCAGTTGCAGACGCCGTGGACACGTCCCGGGCGCTGATAACACCGCGCTCCGTCCGAAGTTGCCCATCGCCCGGCTTCACAATCACTTGACGCCTGTCACCGCCTCTTCGTATCTCGCCCGCGACATCTACACAGCAACACACCCGACAGAGTGTAGCGGGCTACATCTTGCATCTCAGGCGCAGGAGAACCGGTACACTTCACCGGGCTCAACTGTTTGCTCGCACAACTAGCTCTTTGTAACTGAACGGCACCCCTTTCCCGTCGCTCGCGAATAGAGCGAATCTCGACAACCGCACGCTATTCCATCAAGGAATGCGACACGCCGCGCCATCTACGAAGTGATACAGAGACCCAGCAACCCTTCAGCTCGAGATCGCCAAGTTCAAGACGACTCCGACGTAACCAGGTCTCGCCTCCCACGATGGCCGATGGATTCGCCCCGCGCTCTATGAAGCGCAAGAATGTCAAGGGTCTTGCCTTGACTCCTGCTGCTCCGAAACCTCCCCCGACCGCCGAGAACGCCAATCTAGGGCCCGGCCCAGGGCAAAAGGGGGATGATAATGACGCCCAGTTGGAAATCGGAATTGAGTTCAACCTGGACTTGAGACCCGAGGACCTAGAAATAATCAAGGACCTTGGTGCTGGCAATGGCGGGACTGTTAGCAAAGTCAAACACATCCCGACGAATACGGTGATGGCACGCAAGGTTCGTCATTATCACTCGAGGCTGTCCAGCCCCAACTTGTCTCACCGACATGGTCCCTAACCCAGCAACAGATCATACACGTTGAAGCGAAGAGAGAGATGCGCAAGCGCATCGTTCGCGAGCTCCAGATCATGCACGGCTGCCACTCCGACTATATCGTCACCTTTTACGGCGCATTCCTCAACGACAACAACGACGTGATCATGTGCATGGAGTATATGGATGTCGGGTACGCCACTCGCTGAACCCTTATGCTTGTCTACTGCTAACAATATCCTCACAGCGCTCTGGACCGTGTCTCAAAAGTGTTCGGACCGGTTCGCGTGGACGTTCTGGGAAAGATTGCTGAGGCGACGCTTGGCGGTCTGACGTATCTCTACTCCAAGCATCACATCATGCACCGTGATATCAAGCCCTCCAACATCTTGGTGAACTCCAAAGGCTCGATCAAGCTTTGTGACTTCGGCGTGTCCGGAGAGTTAATCAACTCCATCGCCGACACATTTGTCGGTACATCGACATACATGGCCCCGGAAAGAATTCAAGGCGAGAAGTACACAGTCAAGTCGGATGTATGGAGCTTTGGTCTGAGCATCATGGAGCTGGCCATTGGCAAATTTCCGTTTGCTGCGAGCGAGCAGTTATCCGACGCCGAAAGCGCACCTGCCGGAATCCTTGATTTGCTCCAGCAGATTGTTCACGAGCCGGCGCCTAGGCTACCAAAAAGCGATGCTTTCCCACAGATTCTGGACGATATGATCCAGAAGTGTTTGTACAAGCAGCCCGACAAGCGACCGACTCCTCAGGAGCTCTTCGTACGCTACTCTTTCCCTGTGCCCCCTTCGCAACCATGGCTAACTTCTGTCTCAGGACCGTGACCCATTTGTTCAGGCTGCCAAGAGAACACCAGTCGATCTGAGAGAATGGGCGTGCGGCTTGATGGCGAGTGAGAACCGCAAATCCCATCTTGCGCCTCAACTTTCTCCGGCGACGCAGGAGCTCTTGCGGGGAACCGATTCGCCTACATACCTAACTCAGACAGAACAAACCCCCACTTCAGGTGAGATACCCATTTTGGGGACTTTAGTGTCACCTCGTGACCAATATGGCAGCGTTCCGTCACGATCCCCGACACGCGGACCAGGCGGGTCTAGCCGCCCAAGTGGACCGTCTGTACATTCGGGACTGGGACCACGAGTGACGTCCTCGAACTCGGTTCCCCGGTACGCCCAGCAAGCCCCGGCGGAAGAGCGCCCTGTTGGTGCTTCGGGCTCTCAGAGCGCGAGCAGACATGTCTTTTCCCTACCTATTCGACCAGCCGCTCCCGCTGCCCCCCTCCCTCTGCCGCCTTCACGGCGACAAGGATCAGGGGACGATATCAAAAAGGACAACCGGCGGCAAGCGGCTATCACCCCGGCTCTAAACGGGACGCATTAATTCTACGTCTGCCACGGCAGGATAGACTCGTATGAGGAGATGTTTCTTTGCATAAAATATTATTCATTTTCTTCCCTATTAAACATTTCATTGCGCAGCTTTCCCCCCCTTTCTTCGGCCCTTTTTCTCTCTGGTGGCGGTATTGACACTTCCCCAAGCCCGGGTTTCTACGGCAATCTTTGTGTCGTTGTTGTTCCTCATATTAGGCCGGTCATCTGCGATTAGCCATCTGCAGCATTTATCGGCGTCATGTCACCGCATCACAATCGCCATGTGGTCTCCTCCCGTGCGAACACACATCGGGAGCCCCTATTCCGTCAGATACCCGACAAGAATCAGAGCGCTACTAAATCAAATTCCCGAGGCCAACGCGGGACAATGCATTTTTGACAGCATGGACTGGAAATCGATGAAGAAAACCGTTTCGGGTGAATGCTCTTGGGGCTTGTATGTCCTCTTCTGTACCTACATGGGATATATGCCTTGATAGGCGAGATGGATAAGGGAGAGAAAGGGTAGGATTGCGATGGGGGATCGGTTCACCATTTTGCTGGCACATATTCTACCTAGATGAACATGGATTGGTTGCCTGACCCTCGCTCCTTGATCGGTTAAAGGAGTCCCTTTTCGAGGACGTCTATCAGCTCGTCCAGCCGGGATATAACCAGATCGGTGTGCTCGTGGCTGGCGAGGTGGCGGTTCACGTCGTTAACCAACAGCACCGTCTTTGCACCAGCTCGCCGCCCCGCTGTCATATCATCGATGCTGTCTCCAACCATGATCAGCGAGCTGGCATCGGCAACCTCCTCCCCTGTCTCGGTCAGCACGAGTCCATCAGCGGCGTCTTGCCTCGTCTCAGCCGGCCGTGCCGCTTCCGCCTCCTCTGCTAGAGGCACCCCCGCCTCACCGGTGCTGCGTCGCACCAGACCCCAGCTGCGCGCAATATGCAAGATGCCGGCCGGGTCGGGCTTTGGAGGCCGAAATTCGCGAGTCACGATTGGCGCAAAGACGGAACCAGCGAGGAACTTGGTCAGGAGATTGTTGACGGGTGCGTCAAAATTACGTGTGCATATGCCTTTTCGCACGCCACGAGAGTCAAGATATTCCATCAGTTGTGTCAGGCCTGGCTGCGCAACTTGGCTGGCCATGCTACAGGGCATTTGTGAGCGTACTTTTTTCTGAGTGTCTTGCGGGAAGAGGTACGTACGCTGTCCGCTCGATGTTGCGGATCAGCTCCATGGCGTGGTGCTGTTGTTCTGCGGTCGGAAGGGAATAGACGTGGTCGAGAATGTCCTGCGAGCGTGTGATACCAAGGGCAGAGCGCATTTCGGCGAACATGTAATTCTGGGGCTCGCTGTTGACAGGCACGAGGGGTCAGCATTTTAGTATGTTTACATTGTGCGGTGTGGTGATATAGTGTGCGATTTTGTTTCCTCTTTATTACACCCAAAACTGGGATACGTTTCTGGCCTGCTATTGTGTTTGGGTGGCTGTGGTGGTTGTGGTGTGCTTCTGACTGATACGAAGGCTCGGGTCAAGAGAAGGGGTCCCTCTTCTCCATGCAAAAACACATTATCGGAATCCTTACACAGCTATGTGCCGGAACAGCAAGGCCTGGGCTTACCACCCCCAGGCCTTGACTGCATCGTGAAAAGCCTTTCCGGAATGCAGGAAAGCCTGGCTAGAATGTAGGAAAGCCTTCTGACACCCCGAAATGCCTATTCAGAAACTGGTAGGCCTTTTCAGAATGGGAGATGGCCTGCCATGACCAAAACCGTGGGCGGTCTTGACACCAAGAAGGCGCATTTCGCCCTGGCTGAGGGGGACCCTTGCTTTTGACCCAAGCCTTCGTACACACCCCTGTGGTTTCTCATGAGGGATGGCAAGGGGAGGGGTGAGTTTTTGTTGTTCAGGAGACAGGGTGAGATGCAGTCAACTCGACAAAGCCCAAAAATACAGAAAATTCCAACTTACCAAAGTGTGCCATCAACATCGAAAACAATCCCCTCGAGTTTGCGGTTCTTAACCGTGGGACTCGGCGGCAGGCCAAGCGGCGCGAACCGCCAGGCCGGTGATGAGGTGGTCGATGCCATCCTGTGTGCAGCCCAAAGCAGTCTGCGGCGCATTGAGAAAGGTTCTTTGTAAGCTTCGGTCTTAGGTAGAGAGGGAGATAGATTATGAGCAGGAAGCACCTCTGAATATGAAGTTGCAAATAATGGCTCTCGGGTCTTCAAGGCTCACAGTTCAGCCTGGGATAGGGCACAGTGTCATGTAATTCGCGTCTGCTGTCTCTCGTTCATCCGTACAGCTACCTAGCAGGGGTGTCAGCTCGCAGCGGATGGCGCATCGTTGGAGCTTATCGAGGCCCCCGCAGCATTCGAACGGCCCCGCGCGTCGCCCGAACCGGGAAAGCGCGCCTTGTCTTGCGTGTCTCGGGGGATCCCGCACTGCCAAGAACGAATCGCAAGCGTTGGGTGCGACCTCAGCGGCGTTGGTTTCTTGGACAACTCCAACCAACTTTCTGAGTTACCTAAACTTTGTCCCCGTGAGCCTTCTCGATCCCCTATTTTTTCTCCATTTTCGCAACTCCGGACCATCCATATTTCTTAGTCAGTTCTAGAAGTTCCGCGCGTCTCTTTGCGGAGAACTTCCTGTTGAATATGTGTGGGATTGGCGCGAGTTTGCACAGCTTGCCATGAGCTCTGCTTCAGCGTCCACTCCAGCGGGCCAATGGCCTCCCCGCCGGCCTTCGAAGAGAAGCGTGAGTTGCACCCCGAACCACCTGTTTTGGTCCTCCCTCAAGGCGGCGCGCGTGCTGATTCTCGTGGGCCAACCATAACAGAAACTTCGCAATGGGACCTTCATCATCCCCGCAACGGGTGAGCGCTCGCGTCGCCATTTCACCTTGCGTACCAACCGGTCTGACCAGACCGATGGACCGAACGACACCACCACCCTGCCGCTATTCTCGGCTCGCCAGTCTCTGTCGGAGCAGTCGCATGCTGTGACGCATAACATCCGCGCTGCTGCCATCCGGCTGATTCGCTGGCTGGACTCACCGACCGGACATGGCGTGCTCAAGTGCACCATCGCATACACGCTGGCGAGTCTTGCGACCTTTTGGGCGCCCATCTCCGAGTACCTTGGGAAGCCCGACGGTAAGCACGTGGTGGCCACCATCACGGTCTACTTCCACCCGGCTAGGACGGCGGGCTCCATGATCGAGGCTATCCTCGTCGCTCTGGTGGCTATTACGTATGCTGAGACTGTCTCGATCTTGTCTATGTGCACATCAGTCCTGTTTGGCAGCACCTTTGAGATGGTCCCGCTAGCCCATGCGATAACCCTGGCCGTGTTTGTCGGGGGCGGCTTTGGCTGCATAGGATGGGTCAAGCAGAAGATGAACAACCCACTCGTCGATGTGGGGAGCACACTGGCGTCCTTGGCCATCATTGCCGTTGTCACCAAGGAAACAGCAGTATTTACGCACGTTTTCTCCAACCAAAAGATCGTCCAGATCTTCAAGATGCTTATTATGGCTGTCACGACAACCACCGCTGTCAACTTGCTGATCTGGAGAGTCTCGGCCACGGACCTCCTTCGCCAGTCCATGACAAAGGCGTCATCATCACTGGGCGACATGCTCGCCATGATCACCCATGGTTTCCTCAGCGGATCCGAAGACGACCTGCTCTCAACCGAGTTTGCGGCCGCAACTTCGGCATACGCGTCTGTCTATCCTCAGTTGACTAAGAACCTCCGCGAGGCCAAGTTTGAGCGTTACTTCCTTGGTTACGAGAAGCTCTACCAATTAGATAGGGCTGTAGTCCGCTCCATGGAAACATTGGCCCAATCCATCGGAGGGCTGAGGAGTGCGGCAAACACACAGTTTGCGCTACTGAATGAGTCTATGGGTCCATTGGGAATGTACTCTCCTCCAACCTCGCCCTCCATGTCGCCCACACTTCAGAGATCCATATCGGCGATGCTTAAGAACAACGGTAGCAAGGATAGGTTCCTCACTCTTTCGTCCATCGACGAGGCATCGGAAGAGAGCGCCGAGGATGAAAGAAGTCAATGCCGTTACGGGCGCAATGATGGCGACGGCGCCAGAGATACTTTGTCTTTCCACAATCCCTCCGATATCTTTGAACACTTCATTATACTCCTGGGGCCCTCCATGAAGTCTCTGGCGTTTACCTTGTCCGAGATACTACGCGAGCCACCGTTTGGCTCTGCGCCGAAGTTCAAGATTACTGTCAATGACCATTTCCATCAGAGTCTTTCCGATGCGTTGAGCCTCTTCAACATGGCGAGGGCGAATGCACTCGAAGAGGTGTACAAGAATCTGGAGTTTGGTCGGACCAGGACAGAGAGAATACAGGCCGACTTAGAAGAGGTAGCTGCGGCATGCGGCCACTTCAGCTTCAGCTTACAAAGCTTTGGAGAGGAAATGCAGAAATACCTCGATGTGCTTGATGACCTTAAGCGAGCCAGCGAGCACAGGACTCGGAGTTGGAATTGGATGAAATGGTGGAAAGATGGCAAAGATCGAAAGTACCACCTTATTCCATACCACAACGAGGAGCAAGAGAATTTGATCAAACCGATCAAGAAGACAGCGATCCCGAAAGGGATTCCGGACACTATGATTTCTCGCAGGGACACGTATAACTGGGATGCTGCGCCGCAGGCCAGCAAGCTTGTCGAGACCCTCTCCCGGAAGTTCCTTCGATTCATAAGAAAGTTGGCTCGGGATGACAGTAAGTGCTATTTCTTGCTGACAGATAGATCGTCGCTAACCCGAGGATAGTCCGGTTTGGACTGAAAGTTGGCATAGGAGCCTGCTTTTGGGCAACATTCTCCTTCATCCCGCAGACTAGGGAGCTCTACCGGCATTGGAGGGGCGAATGGGGCCTCTTGTCGTTCATGATCGTTTGCTCCATGACTGTTGGCGCATCCAATACTACTGGATGGGCGAGGTTTATGGGCACTCTGATCGGCGTGGGAGCGACGCTTGTGAACTGGAATGTGACGCAGGGCAATGCTATTGGGCTCATGATCATGGGCTGGTTCGTGGCGTTCTGGAGTTTCTGGATGATAGTAGCACGGGGTAAGGCGCCACTAGGCCGTATAACGTTGCTGGCGTACAACGTCTCGACCCTCTACGCATACAGTCTGTCGCAGGCAGTCGATGACGACGATGACGACGAAGGTGGAACGAACCCCATTATTGGCGAGATTGTGCGCCATCGATTCTTCGCCGTCACGGCGGGCATACTATGGGGCCTCATTGTCTGCCGCCTGATTTGGCCCATCTCGGCGCGTAAGAAGTTCAAGCAGGGCCTCAGCGTGCTGTACCTGCAGATGGGTCTGATCTGGAAGCGCGGTCCTTTAGCCATCCTCCTGCGCAGCGACTGCAGCCGCTCATACCTCCGCTCGGGCGAGCAGACAGCGCTGCAGAAGTATGCGGCACGACTCGACGTCCTCCGCGGCAGCGCGACGTCTGAGTTTGAGCTCCGCGGACCGTTTCCGTCGGAGCAGTCCGCCCGTCTTATGCGTTGCACAAACCGCATACTCGACGCTTTCTACGCCATGTCGCTCGTTACGCAGCGTAAGGGCCGGCTGACGGACGGTGAACGAGCGCTCCTACTTTACACGGCCGAAGAGCGAGCTCAGCTCTGCGACCGCATCTGCCACGTGTTTCAGGTGCTTGCATCGTCGCTGATGCTAGAATATCCACTCACGGATGCGCTACCAAGCGTTGTTGGCACGCGGGACAGGTTGCTTGGCAAAATATTTCAGTTCCGCAAAGAGCACGCGCGGCTGCCGGAAGGAGCCAGAAATGCTAACGGGGAATCAGCAGGGCTTGGAGAGTTGGCGCAGGTCACTGTAGAGGAGAGGGACTACGCGCTGCTGTATGCGTACGCACTCGTTACGGGACAAGTGGCGGAGGAGCTCAAAAGGGTGGCAAAAGAGATTGAAGAGTTGTTCGGAGTATTGGGCGAGGAGAGCATGTTGTTGCAGTAAAGTCTTTGATGCGAATGATACCTATCTCTACCTATGCCTTTACGAAGTACGAAGTACCTGGATTCCTACCGAATATGCCAAGAGTAGATGAACACTTGCAGAGTTGGGAAAGCCGAAACGGGCTGAAATTTGGCCCGACTGCGATTGCTTGCCCGGGAGCTGTCTTGTTGAGAATACTTTAATCGTGAGTACCCGCGTAGGTTCGCGTGCTCGGCGTCGTTCAGGAGACAGTTCGGAGGAGCCGCAAATGGAGAGAGAATCCCTGTCTTCCCGGCAGGCAAGAACGACCAGGAGGCATGGGTGTGGGCTGTGGGGCCAGCTCGAATCCCGACGGGGCTTTTTTTCCCTGGTGAATTTTCGCGTCTTGCATCAACGTCAACGCTGCACGCATTTTCGACGCAGTTGCATTTCGCTCGCGACACTCAGCAGCGGCGAGCGTCAATCCACGACACCCAGAAATGCCGCTGACATAGCAAATGTCCCTGGGAGTCTATCAAGCCTGGAGGGTCCTGCGGCAGCCAGACGTCGCTCGCAGACTCTCGGCGATTCCCAGGGGGTCTTCTGTCTCGAACGGCACCCGATCTGTCTCTTCGACCTCAACGCCGGCCCCGACACCGATATCGCAAGCCAGCAATGCAACATCACAGAGACCGGCCGATGAGCCACCCGTCCTACCGTTGCGCCATGTGCGCGTACAGAACAGCGAGTTCTATGCCCGCAACGAGTCCCACAACGCATTCTACATCCGCCTGGCAAAGTTGCCCATCCGCCGGGTCAATCCAAAAGATTCAGTCCTGATCAAGCCCATGACAGTCTACCCCAGCAGGCGACAGACACGCCATCAGAGACATAAGCTGCACCGCACCGTTCATAACCAGGAGATTCTCGAAGAACGACTCGCGGGACGCGGCCAAACGGCACCTGACTGGCGCGTTACCCTGCAGCTCCTCGATATGAGCAGTCAAGATGTCTCGGAACAAACACCCAGTACCTACAAGATAGTTCCACCTGCGGCGCCTTATCGATTGACGGGTGAGGGCGCAGATACCATCCAGCGCATTGCCGAAGACGCCGGCTGTCACGCAGAACTTGTCAAGGGCGAGGAATGGGAGGCTGCGACTTCCCACATGAAGCTCTCTGGGGACCCAACTGCCGCAAGAAATGCGATCGAGCGGATTCTAAAACACGACGCTCGCGTCATGGTCGTCGCCGTATCTAGTGATATCGAGACTGTGCTGCACAGCGGGGTGGAGCGTCTGATGCACTGGCCACAGCATGCGCTGGTTGACATCAACCGATCTCATCCCGACTTTCCCTCGCAACCTCGACGGGATGGTGCGAGGGTCAATGAGGTGCAATTACCTGAGACATGGACCAAGGAAACAGTGGAGCAGTACGTGGCTATCTTGACGTGCGATCGTCTACCACGGGGCGTCTTGCGTGGCCAATACAAGGGCAAAAACCATTATCTCGATGTTGCGCAGCATCTGCTTGCCTTGTTTTCCAAGGGTCAGGCTGCTGCTGTTGCATCCCGCGACGCATTCACCATGGCTCTCGTGTACCTGAATGCCCGGAGCCCCTCATTCATCTTCTTCAGCTGGCGGATCTTCCAGATAATGCTCAAGCGAGGAATCAAACCAGATATTCAGGCCATGAACACCATGCTCCAGGGCGCAGTGCAAGCAAAGGACCTACCTAGGGTTCACAAATACCTTGAATATATGGCGTTCCTTAAGCTCGAGGCCACCCCGCGGACTTGGATTCTCATTCTGCGGCTCATCCAGAACGAAGAAGTGAGGCGGTTTATCTTGTTGATGATGAACCGAAAGGGCCTGTTCAGAATGCCAGGGGTTGTAATTGAGGTTGCCAGCTCTATGGCAAGCCACGACGTGTATCGCGCCATACAGTTGGGTCAGACGACGGAGGCATTCATCGCCAACCAGAATACGCTCTACGGTGGCCGATGGCTCAACCATTACTCGGCCAACAAGGTTCTTCAAGGATTCGGATGTTACGGGAGGTTTGATGACATGCTCAATATAATTAACCTCATGTTCGCGTCCGAGACGGCAAAGCCCACCAATGTCACATTGTCTACAGTCATGACTCATTGCAGGCTGCTAGGGAATATCCGTTGGGCATTCAAGTTCCTCAAACTGTTTGAGCGTCACAGCAGTAAACTGCCTGACCCCATCTCGCTTGGGGAGCTCTTCAAGCTGCTATACAGCCGAAGGAGACCGTTCATGCTCAGCACGGTTTGGCGTTACGCCCGGCTTCATCAACTTACGACATATCGCATGCGAGAGCGAGTAGCGGGCCTCTTGAGGGGATCGCCATATTTATACCAAAATACCAGGGTCCGGCATCAGGAAATGAAGATAAAGCAGAAAAGAGAGCAGATACGCGCCACACAAATGTTCCGCCATATCCAAGGCGGCCTGAGTGGGGATGAGAAGCGAGCGCTCTTACGGGGTCTCTTTCCCTGGTATTCCAAGATGCCAGGGGCCCCTGAGGAGCGAGATGCTATCGGGGAAGCTCTCGCTGGCCCAGGCGGTCCCAGGGTCGAGCACCCTGGGCTGGAAAGCGTATTATACGACGCAGACAGGCTCGATGAAATGGTACAAGAGAGAACGCTCCCTCTCAGCAGGCTTCTTATCCGGGCTGAGCGTCGGGATAACCAGCTGCGTGGTGCCAAACAGGGTACAGCTGAAACGAAGGGAAGACGCTGGTTTGATCGGGGTAATCCGACACCAGCCAGGGCTAGGCGTGTGGGCAAGAAGGGCGCTGTGCGCGGCCGCACTGCCCTGATGCCAAAGTCTGAAGACAAGGCGCGCCTAAGAGGGATGATACTAAAAGCAAAAATAGTGATGCGAGAATCACAACGAGTGATATTAGAAGCACGCCAACTGATACCCGAGGATCAGAAGGCTGTTGTATGAGCGTTGGCCTGCAAAGGGAGTGCTTTCCTATAATAGTGCTCGAACGGGCGCACGAAGACAACCCGGCCAGCCCCTGAATAGAGAAAGGGGACGTTGGCAGGGTGATGAACTGGGGAGACACCCCCTTTGTATAAGCGCAGATGAGCGCATGATCATGTAGTATTAGTATCTAGCTGCATAGGAGTGGCATCTCCGCGGTATATAGAGTATGTCGAGCATGTTGTCGGTTTTGGGAATCGACTCCTCCCAGCCTTGTATACAAACCATACAGCACTATGGGCCAACGAAACAGTCCCGGGACCTCAATAGATCACGCAAGAAACCCCCCTTCCTCAACCTAGAGCACAACGCCGCCAGCAACCCAAGAGGAAATCCCTACCACCAAATACCACACACCCTGCACTCACTGTTAATGAAAGGAAGGGTATGATTTTGTTGATTTCATATTTCATTGGGGATTCGCGGGAGAGGGAGTAGCCCATCAATTTCACCAACCATTTCTACCCTCCTCCACCTTTGACCACAACTCACCGCCTGACTTTCCACTAATCCCTCTCTCACCTCCACCCCATCCCATACCCTAATTCCCTTCCACTCCTCACGTTCCCCCCTAATATTCGCTTCGCTTCCGCATACACATAATACGCAGACACGCAGACACGAGATGATGACGACCCAGCAACGGCAACAAAAAGAGTAACCCCCAGTACCAGTAGTAGCAGCAAGTAGTGGTGGTGTTAGTAGTGATAGTAGTAACCCAACTTCTTCTGTCTTTTCCATTCCCTCCTCTTCCCCAGGAGACAGACGGGTAGACAGACAGCTAGAAGCCACCATTACCGACCAACAACCGACTCCTCAGCTCAAGATTCCTTTTTCTCTGGCTTAATCCCTTCGATCTTGGCTGCGGCAGGCTTCTCTTCCGTCTCTCCCGCGGGCTTCTCCGTCACTGTGTCGGCCTTCTCTGTGGTGGGCTTCTCGTCGTCGGTGCTGTCGCTAGCATCGCCGGGCTTAGCGACTTGGCTAGCGAGATCCTTGTCCTCATCCGCATTGTCAAACATCTCGGCGTCGTCAGCGTCCGTGAGGACTTCGGTACCGTCGCCGAGGAAGATGATGCGGCCCTTGTAGCCACCAACGCCAAAATTCTTCCCGCCACCCTGCTTGTTGTGTTCCTCGACATCATACCCGCTGTCACTATCATCGAAGTTATGATGCACGCCGGGGCCTCGGAACTCAGCTATAGTCGGAATAACACAGAATGTATTAGTTATGCCTTGCTTTTTTGGGTTCTAAGAAACTCTCCAAACTAAGAGAATATGGCTAAGGGGGCATAAGCTCTGGGAACGGGGGGGGGGAAAAGGGGAATGACATGACCGGGTAATCAAGAACCGCTCAAGAGGGCTGCAAATCCTTACCATATTCAGGAGGGGCACAAGGGCCGTCGCCGTTGGCAACCCGCTGGGCGATCATCTCATACCACTCCTCTTTACTCCGACCCCTGAGGAAACCAATAATGATCATGGTCATGTTGTCACAGCCGACACCGCCGGTCTCCGAGTTAGAAGCGAGACAGTTGTCCATCATATTCTCGCAGATTTTCTCCAAATCTTGGTGGGCGGCGATTCCTCGCCTGACAAACTCGATAACGGCTTGCGAGGACTGGCAATCCCAGATGCCTACAGTACAATTCGTCAGTGAGGCTCATGAAAGACGAGAGGAGAGAGAGAGAGAGCCCTGCTAGACTTACCGTCACAGGCAATAACGAGAAACTCGTCATCATCGCCCATATCATGCACCACAACGTCCGGGTATGCGGTTACGATCTGTTGTTCGGGTGCCAGCTCGGCACTCTTCTTGAACTCGAAATCGCCAATGGCCCGCGACAGCGCCAGATTACCGTTCACTCGGCCGAAATCAACAAAGCCGCCGGCAGCTGTGATTCGTGCCTTCTCGCCTACATAGAGGTAACACGTCCATGGTTAGCAAGGAAGATCGACAGCAACCGGGGAGAGAGTGGGGCGACCACATCTTGCTGCTCACCTTCATTTTGTGGTTTGTGATCAAAAGACAGCGGTTTCGCACGGCCCTTGACGCCCAAAACACTTCTGGAGTCGCCAGCATTTGCCTGCAGATCGACGCATTAATAATGTGGGGGGAGGGGGAAGGAGGCAGAGGCGTGAGGGGATGAGTCCTCGGGGTCGACTAACAATGTAGATTTTGTCTTCCGTAATCAAGCCGACGCAGGCGGTGCAGCCCGAAACTTCCTCTTCGTACTTGGGATCTGTTCAACACACGTCCATCGTCAGCCTTGCTCGCTCGCGTGGGGCCCGTAAACCATCGTGATCCTTAGCGCTGGAGAGAGCAGCAGGGGTTCCGGAGTGGCCCCTCTTTTGCTCGCACAGGAGAACATGGTGCTACCATACCATTCAGAATCGCTCGGTCGGTTGCCAGGAAGCCGTCCTTCAGGGCCTGTTCGTAGTTGCCCGTCTTGAATGTGTCCTGCTTCGCGATGATGTTGTGGATGTTGTCACCGGCAAAGAGCGCAACCTTGTCGCCGCCGTGGCCATCGTAAACACCGAAGAAGGACAGTTTCGACTTGTGATCCTTGGCCGCCTTAGGGTTGTTGGCGAGCAGGTCGAGTACTGTGGTATGCGAGTCCTCCATGCTGATGCGCCAGCCCTGCATGGCCGATACGCCGTAGATCATCCGTTCGTCTTCGCCATTTGCCGACGCCTGTTGCGCGTGTTCCACTGAGTCAGCCTCGTACGCTCTTGGGCAGTTTCAAGCTCTGGCCGGGGAAGTATTAGGAAGGAGGAGAGGCTAGAGGGCAGATATCGACGAGAACGCGGATGGCACGCATGATCAGAGCGTGCGAGCGAGGCGACGCGAGGAGCCGAGGCGCAGGTAGAGGACACCCATATGAGGGAGTGAGCGCGCCGAGAAGGCCGCGGGGGAGATGCGCGGGGCAAGGGCAACCTCGCGCCTGCAGGACTCACGAATGTGTCTGCGTCTGCGTATTCTTCTCTTGTCGCTCTCACGTACCTTTTCAACGACGGGCTCAGAGAGAGTCTGGCCCATGGTGACAGTGTCTCGAAGTGGAATTCGGCAACGGCGCGGCTACCAGTGGGGGGAGGAGGGGTTTGGTCGAAAAGATTGGGCAGAGGCTAGTGACGAGTGGTCCGAGATGAGGGTTTCCCGCTTGCCGCTTTGATGGTGTCGTCTGGAGAAGTTGGGTTGGATGCTGGTCTGCGGCCGTGAACGGTCGAAAGTCTTCTGCGACGCTCTGATTTTTTTTCACAGTGTCCAGTCCCGAAGTGCTGGGAATGTTGGTGCTTGACTGGGTGCACAGAGAGTAAAATTGGTGGTGAAGCGGGGTTGGCGGGAGCCGAGAGGGCCCTCTTTTGGCGTGACGACTCTGCAGCTGACAAGCACCGAAGCAGAGTTCAGTTCAAGGTTATGCCAGAAGCAAATAAAATATAAAACCGGACAACAACCACGCCGAGAAAACACGACTTGCAAATATCACACGTTACGGCCTTTTTCAGATGCCAAACATGGCTGCAGCAGTTACGAGGTGAAGTCACCAATATCCATGACGGGCGACAGAGGCACCGCAGAACGAGAGCTGGAACATTGCCAGGATGTGTGGGGTATCAGATCTAGGTTGCAGCTGGATTGATTGCAGGCTGTCCTCACCTCAGGTTCGTCTCAGCCACTGCGCACTCAGGGCAGCGGTAGTCAAGCCGATCACGCGAGCGCGTAATAAGTCGACAGCTACCTAAGTAGGCTGCTCAGCCTCGAGAGATTACAGAGGCATCCATGGAGGCAGGTATGGAGGAGCAGCCTGTTCTGTCCTGTACCAACACGGCACCCACAGTGCGATGAACTGTGGGGGTCATCCAACAACCTCTTGTGGGCTGCCAGGACAGCAGGCGGCACCATTCTCACGACGAAGGCTCAGGCCAAAAGAAAGGGTCTCTTATTTCCGTGCGAAGGTGCATTCTCGGAATCCTCACACAGTCTTGCTCTGGAATGGTAAGGACTAGGCTTATCACATCACAGGCCTTTTTAACATACAGGAAGGCCTTTCCAACATATGGAAAGACCTTTTGAGAATACAAGAAGGCATTCTCAGAATGCAGCAAGGCCTTTTCAGTATTTGTCTAGGTGTTATCAGAATGGGATAATGGCCTGGCATAACAAAAGCGATGAGCAGTTCTGTACAGTAGGAAGGCATCTTCCGCACTGGCTGAGGGGACCCATTCTTTTGGCCGGACCCCTCGTATACAGTGCGATGCCAGGTGCTCCCTCACCGTAACACAAACGGCTCGGTGGTTAAAATGCCATCGCCAAATCGGTAGGTGTGTGCACGCGACTTCTTCCTTGTCCAACGGGGCATGTCCCGCCTTCCGGGTTTGCGCAGAGGGCTTGCGGTTCAGCGGAGGGTTCTGCCCTTGACCCCTCTCAGGTCGCCCAGGCACCGGCAGGCCTCCGTCGTCATCCTCTCCGCCCCTCGCCCCTCCGCCCGAGCTCAGCGGCAAGCCAGCCGAGGTGCCCGGTGCCATTGCCATTGCTGCACATCATCCCATTCCGCGCTCTCTTTCAACGACGTGGTCCCGTGTCCCTGACGCAGTCGCCATCCCTTGCGACAGCAAAGAGATGACAGCTTGTGGCTGGTGATACATGACTAATTTTGCTTGAAGTTTTGTCCCACATCAAGATCGGGTCCGCCCTGAGGATAACGAGAAGCGCAGATTGCGGTACTATCGCTGATTGGCCAGCGAGGCAGAGATGACAATGAGTATCAAATTCAACGAGACGATGGCGCTATCTTCCCTCGACACAAAAGACCCCCCGACACACATTCTATTAAAGCGTTCACAGAAACCTCGGGCTCCCCTCCGACGCCAACGACAGCCCCTGAGACACGCTCAGCTTCCCGAGTCCGCTTCCAGTAGTCTGACCCAATATCGCCTTCCCTTTCCCGTGCGCCTCCGCCCTTGGCCACTTCTCGGGCGAAAGCAACTCAGAACCCAATTCCGACCCCAACTCCTTGCTCCCGCTCAAGTACAGACCTTGACCAACCACCGGTGAAGATTGGCTCACTCCTGCCTTAGTCCAGTTCGGCTGAGCCACGCTCGCCATACTCTGGCTCATAACCGTCTCGTCGCACCATTCGTCTCCGCCAACGGATGACCATGTCTTGGACGCATGGAACGGTCCGCCACTCACCAGCTCCTCGTAGTTGTTGTTTCCCCCGCGAGCGGGCGTCTCCATGATGCCCAGTGAGTCTGCTGGCTGGCGCTGGTGCTGCTGCTGTCGTTGCCAACCAGCCCCAGCCTCGCTCACTGCGACAGCAACAGGTGAAGACGGCAGTACGGCGTAACCCATCGTGGGTGACGACGGAAGCGCCGCATCCGTTGGCTGCCGTGAGAACGCGCCCCATGCCTGTCTATGTCCCGGAGTGGGACCGCGCCTTGTGACGGGCCGCGACGAGTCCGTGACAGCTTGAATAGTCGGCTTCGCCATCCGAGACGGCGGCGAGATATCTTGTCGCGATGGGCCCGGTGGTGTCGACGTCGTCCTCTTATAGGCGAACGTATCCACCGTTGCAACGCTTAGCTTACGCGCATGCTTGGGGACGCTGCGTGCCGCCTTGCCCACGTTTATTGTCTTCTTGAGCCACGGCCAGGCAAACTTTCTGCTGCCATTTCCTGGCAGCTGCGGATAGTGACCCAATCTTGACTGCGTACGAGATCCCTCGTTCAGTCCTCGAAATGACACGTATGAGCCAGCAGCGCTTAGCGGGGATGAGCGCGGGGCCATATACGCAGATTCTGGGGTTTGCATGATACTGTTATCGTTGTATGTTGGGATGTGCACCTCGACAGTGTCTCGGAATGGAGTCCCCGCGCCGTTATTGGGACCGAGTAAACTGTGCGTAGGGTCGTTGTTTGTTCCAGCAGAACTAGGGACAGTGCCATTATTCTCGTAAAAGCTGGTCTCAGAGATAGAGCTGAGCGAGCGGTCATTCCGCAGCTCATTACGCATATCGTGCCGCGTCAGCCGTAACGGTTTGATGGGCGTGAGCAAAGGAACCGTGCCAGTGCCGAAAACATCGTCTGCATCGGAGGGACTACTCTCGATGGGCGGAAGTAGCCTCACAGTAGCCTGGGGACGGGGTATACTGGCATTGCTGATATATGTGTTGCGCGATTCGATGTATTCCTTCTGCTCCGTGATCATCAATTCCCTCATGCTTGGCTGGAAGCTGTCTCCTCGCCCGCGGGTGTCCTGTTTGGAGGAGTTGCTGCCTTGCCCGCTATCGCCACCGTATATGGGAGGACGGTAATTATCGTTCCTCACAAATGTCCCGGGAAGGGGCCCCGATATGTCGCGCGTGGTGAGCCTAGGCCGTTTCTCCTCCTTGCGGCGTCGGTAGCACCAGAACAGCAGACATGTCACCGAAGCGATAATGACGAATGTCGGCAGTAGAACAGCCAGTAGCATGAGGTTTGGGGGAGCGCCGGCGTAGTCGTCAGTTGTCGATGCGAGGCTGTTTTCTGTGGGATGTGCCGTTGGCTGTTGGATGGCTGTGGTCACTGCTGTTGTTGGCTGGACATCTGGCGGTGCATATTCGGGGGGCTCCGTCGCGGCACGGATTCGCATGGTTATAGACAGCGACGCCGTTTTCCCGGTGCTTTTCGACCTTGCTTGTACGGCAATACTGAGGGAACTATCCCCAAAGTCTGAGGGAACCTCGCCGGATATAATGGCCGTTTTGGCGTTAAACCGCACCCATGTCGCTGATGGGTCAGTTGAAACTGACATCTCTGTATCACTGGGATTTTCCAGATGTTCTCCCAGATCGAACGAGAATGATTCACCAGAAGTGGTAGTCAATGTAGGCATGCCCCCCTTGAGGATAGGAGGTGCCTGTGACTCCTTGCCCTTTACCTCAATCTGTATGGTCAGGTTGAGTGTCGTATTGGAGATTTTCTCCTGCACTGTAATCACAAAGCTTGTGGGCTCTGCCGTTTCAGGAGGAGCGCCGCCTATGGCCCAAGTGTCCTTGTCCACGTTCAGCCATGAGGGCGCGTTGGCGACTGATGCAATCACGGCATTCTCGGCTGTTGCTGGTTTGCCATCGACCTTGATGGTCTCGCGTAATCCGTTATATGAGATGGACGACCCCGCCGTTGCGCTGATCGATATTGTCGTCCTGTCCGCGGTGATTTGGTGTTTGTCGACAACCACGTCGTCACCTTTGGCAGGTTCTTTCCCCACAACGATGTCGAACTGCAGAGAGGCAGCGGCAAATCCCACCACATCACTCGCGACAACCTGAAAGCCGAACCGTTGGGGCGGCTGTATTAGGGACTCAGATGGCGGCGTCTGCCCAGAGAACGTAAGCCCGGCAGAGCTGAATGAGATCCAGGCTGGAAGAGGCGTGTTATCGGTCATCACAGCATAGTAGCTCAGATGACTGTTTGAAGGGTCCAGAAACGTATCCGTCGCCAAACTGAATGAGAACTGCGTCTGGGGAGCGGCCAATATCGAAGATGGGCTTGAAAACACGCCGAACCGAGGAACTTGTCGTTCTAACGGGAGGTTAACTCGCGGACCCGGACTGCGCGAGACAACCAGCGTGGACTCGAGGGTAGCCGACCCAGATACATCGGTGGCGACCAGGCTCACTGGCACCCCTACGACCTGTCCCGGACCAATATCTCCCTCGCCTGGTGTTCCAAAGAGCTGACGCGCAGCACTGTCGACAGAAAGCCATGATGGCGAGTTGGCGAGAGAGTAGGTTATCGCCGAGGAAGAGGACGAAGAGAAGGTCGATGGCGAAAAGACGAAAGAGAACGGCTGGCCGACTCTTGCTACCGGAGGAACCTGGGAGTTGATAGGGAAGGATATGCCCGGCGCGGCCTGTGATATCTCGGCAAGCAGGAGAACAACAGCCCAAGCTGTCACCATTGATGCCATCGTTCGCGGCAGTTTCTTTGCGTCCAGGCCAAACCAAGAGAATCGCAAAGGATGCTGACGATACACAAAGAGAGAGTTCTGGGGGATTGCAAGAGGCAACTTCCTCAACCCCGCAAGGCACAATCTTCAAGGGGTGGCTGGCCCCCTGGACTGCGCTGGGCTGCCGATTTGGCTTCGCCCTTGCATCACGCTCCACGGCGACGGCATTGTCCGAAACGCTGCCGCATCCCCTTCATCGGGCACCGGCTTGTGACCATACTGGTGGAATAAGGCCGAGCATGGCCAATTGTGCGATCTGGGGAGGATCTGAGCATAGAAACAGGGGGCTGGTCGGAGAGAACATTCCAGTGAAAGGAGGGGTGATTGAGAGTGTGGAGATCATACGTCCATGGCAGGGAGACGTCAGCTGGACAGCCTCAATAATACCAATATCTCTGTCGAGGGAAAGGGGGGAAGGGGGGAGAAGGAGAGAGAGTGGTGGCCAATCAGTAGGGCTTCTACTGGAGCGTTCCCTACGGCCTGTGCCTTTGTGAATGAAGCCATCGCCAGGAACCCGCAATTTCCTGGCAGTTCTCGGCTTCATCGCTAAGTACGGTCATGTAACTGTAACAGCTACTAAAAGTACCGATCGAGACAATCCTGGCCCAAAATAATTTGAAGTGGCACTTTGCTGCTGCTGGTGATACCTTGGACTGCCAGCAATCGAATGTGGATGCGATGTTGGGATGATGTTCTTGGCTCCTTGAGAAGGATCCTACAAGTCTCCAGGATTGACAGGACCTGGCGGTTCGTCGGCGGCAGCTGGCAGCTGTCGGCTAGCGAAAGCGCCTAAAATCTCAGTTGGGCCTGGGAAGGCGCAACCTCACTTAGCAGTGTTTATTAGGTTAGGCCTCAAAAGACTCAACTACACCATAAATCAGAAAATCCGCCAAAAAGTCCTTAACATGGTTGACGAAAAGAGCAGATCACTTTCGCCAGAGTTCTCTCTGGCCGAGTTTGATGAAGTACTTACACCCCTTCCCGTATACAAGGCCGCGGGAACAACGGCGTTTGACCTCGCCGGCCTTCTCGACGAACCAGTCAAGCTTCACCAAGACCTCAAAACGGGATGCGGCGGCCAGCTCTGGCCCGCCGGTATGGTGCTGGCAAAACACATGCTGCGCTACCATCGTGACGAGCTGCAGCGTACGAAAATGTGTGTAACCGACATCCAGCCCCATCCTCTTATCTTTCCACCGGCCAGTTATCGCGGGGCAGCAGCAACACCATGCAAAAATGTTTCTGTTGGTATCACTGACACTCTCGTCCGCCCACAAGACTCGAGCTCGGCGCTGGGGGCGGCATTGTTGGGCTCACAGTCGCAAAGGGATGCAGGCTTGGCTCCCCGCTCTACCTCACGGACCAGCTCGAGATGGAGGAGCTCATGCAGCACAACATCGCCCTGAACGGACTCGGCGGCCAGGTCAAGGCCAAGGTTCTCAACTGGTAAGTCTCCGTGCACAAGAACCACAAGAACTGCCGCGCGCGTTGGTTGACGGACACACACGTCTCGCTTCTGCTGTGACATCATCCCCAGCTTTTCTTCCCGGCGGCGCGGCTGCTCGCCAGCTCATCAACCCCTGACCTGATGCGCGGGGTACTCGCTCGGATCCCGGTGTTCACGGTGAAAGTGGTGTGGTTGCGCAACGAAGATGACCAAGTTTTTGATTCTAACTACGTGTTGGATGACCCACGATTCACAGGGGCGAGGAATTGTCACCAGAGATTCGCGAATACAAGCCCGACGTTATTTTGGCCGCGGACTGCGTATACTTCGAGCCGGCGTTCCCGCTGCTGATGAAGACACTCCAGGACTTGATAGAGCTTTGCCCTTCGGCCACCGTTTACTTTTGCTTCATGAAGAGACGACGCGCCGACATGCAATTCCTCAAAGCGGCCAAAAAGGCTTTCCAGGTTATCGAAGTTCAGGACGAGGATCGACCAGTGTTCAGCAGACAAGGCTTGTTTCTGTATACCCTCAGTCGGAAACAGTAACCACAGATCCCGAGCATCGGCCCCTCTCCCATTGCAGTGAGGCCCCGACGCAGCATGTTGTTGAACCCCCTTGAGAGGGCCTTGCCTGTTACAGTGCTTGCGAAGCAAGCGGATTGCATATTCTAGACACAGCCTGATAGAACAAACTTGTAATGACCAACCAATTCCCCACCTTGGAGACCTTCATGTCAAGTTGCCATTCGCAACCTTCATTGTTAGGTTGTAAGTTCGCAGGATGTGCGTATGCTGTGCTGCTGTTTGAAGAGCAGCCAGCCGGCGCGGCCATGGGAATTTCCGGAAGCAGGAAGTCCAATGAAAGCCTCTGGGACCCGAGAAATGCAACGGAGAAGCGTTGTTCGGAAAGGCCTCCTCGGGCCTAGAGGGCGGCGCCTTTCGCCCTGATTACTGATGGCCGGAATCGGCTTTCGGGCTCTGAGAAATAGGAGACAGAGACAAGCGGCACCGGGGCGGCGGGACGACAAGACCGCCGTCAATTCACTGGACTCGCGCTCGTCAGACACTGCCCCTGACTCAGATAATGGTGGTGTGGGTTTTTTGAGTTTTTACCCAGCCTCTCAAGCCGGTGCAATCCATAACGCCGATTTTGTCAGGTCCGGGAATAGTCCGTATCGCAAGAGCTCGGATGAACGCCTTTTTCGCTTGCCACTATGGAACCAAGAAAAAGTGGTCCGCATGAGGCCGCCGCGAACGTTTCAATTTCGTAAAACCGGACCACGCCATTTCTTGGGCACAGCCTTGATGTTTGCATTGACGGCATTGACAGCGCAACTTGGGAGCGGGGGAGATCGTCGGGATCCCGACCGTGGGGCTGGCTGGACTTAGACCTGGCAATGTGATTGGCCACGAAGGCGTGTCCGAGCAAGTGGCAGGTGGTGGGTACCTGGAAAAAGAACAACTGAACAAGCCTCCGGGTATTTCGTACCGTGCCTTGCAGGTGCCGCCCATCGCTGCAAGGAACAGTCACTTCTCACACCCCTCGATGATGTACAGCCCAGATGTAGGATGGATGTTAACCAGTTTGTTCAGCAGCAGCTCGCTAGGAAATTCGCCAAAAATCTTCAAAAGCGCGTCTCGGTGCCGTTAACAGGATCTAGTGTTCGGTAGGCCGATGGCATGTGGGCGAGCACCCAAAATATAACCGACCGTTTGTTTTGCAACGATGGCTCCAAAACTGCCCCCAATTGCAAAAGGGTGCGCTAACAGCTAGCGAGGTCGCATCGGTACCGGCACACACGTGTTGGGCCGATCAGAGCGGGAGGATCCAGTTCGACAGTCCAATTGCGGGATCCGACTGGCAGAGAAACATGAGAGGGAAAAAAAACATGGGGCGACGGAGAAACGGGGCTGCTGGTGAGCCCCCTGTGCCTGGATCTGGCCAAGCCTCCTCGTTCGTGGGCCTTCGGCTTTGCTTGCGACTCTGCCGGGCCCTGCCCTGCCCACCCTGGGGATTTCTCTTTAAATCGTCCTATTCTCGTCTGCTCCGTCGTCGCCTGTTCCCAGTGTCTCCCCACGTTCAACCATCCATTCCTTCCGCGAGCCGGCTCAGTGTGAACCCCTTCCTTCACCTCACCTTCATTTTCGGAGCGTTTGGTATTCCAGGAATACCAACCACCTTCCTTTCAGAGACATCCATCTCGACACCTCGCGACGTCGCCTGCCAACCAACAACCAACTGCATACCAGCCAGTCTCCTCTCCCTCAGTCTGCGGCTTGAGATCGTTCAGCTCCGCCAAGCAAGGACCACACAGTCATTACATTACCCAGGACCAGCCACTACGATGAAGATCGCTCTATTTGCGACGGGGCTTCTTGCCTCAGCTGCTCTTGCCCAGCCTCACGGCCATAGTCATGGCGGCGGCTTTTTCCGCCGCCTTAGAAGGGGTCACGTCCATGCGCACGCCCACCAACAAGACAAGCGCGCCATAAAGACGGAGTGGGTTGTCTCGACGGTCTATGAGACGGTGACGGAAATCATCGACGACAAGACCACCGAGACCATCCGGCCATCCAAGTTTACCCCCCCCAAGGCTGCCGCCGCGACGACCACACAGATTCCTGGAGAGTTCTTTGAGGGTGCCTCGAGCCCACCACCGGCGCCGGCCGCGGAGACCCCGAAGCCAGCAGCCCCGGCTCCTCCGGCCCCTCCGGCCCCTGCTCCCTCTGTGGCAGCCCCCGCTCCAGCTCCAGCCCCTCCCGCGCCGAAGCCGGTTAGCCCCCCTCCGCCTCAGGTCCAGGTCGCGCAGCCAGTGGCACCAGCACCAGCCCCAGCAGCACCAGCGGCCGCCAACTCCCACACGGGCGAGCTGACCTTTTTCCAAGTTGGTCTTGGCGCATGCGGGTTCGATGACGCCGGCAAGGACCTCACCGAGAATATCGTGGCATTGTCGCATCTCATCATGGGCGAGCAGTCCAACGGCAACCCCTACTGCGGGCGCAGAATCACCGTATCCTATGGTGGCAAGACGGCGCAGGCCGTGGTGCGCGACAAGTGCATGGGATGTGCTGTCAACAACATCGACGGCACCGAGAAACTGTTCACGGAGTTCAACCCGTTGACGACCGGACGGTTCCAGGTGCAGTGGTGGTTTAACGACTAAATTATGGGCGCGGTGCTTCGCTGCAAGTGTTATTTTTCGCTTGCGCGCAATGACTTACGCCGGCTCTGTGGTGCTTTTGGTGGCAAGCAGCAGTTGATCTTCTTGCGGGGCGGGGAGTGTTGGCGAGATGAATCGCATCGCGTGCGATGTGAACTTATGAAACTCATGTCCATCATCATTGTTTGGCGAACATACTTTAGATACCATCTTGGACAGCTTGGGGCTGGGAGGACGCCCTCCAGTCCGATGATACGCTTCTCTTCTGCTGTGCATACTTAGGGGTGATAGATTTGGAAATTGAAACGGAACGGATTATGAATTTAACATATTTTGATGTCCTTACTGGAAAAGTGCTTATCAGGATTGATGTTAGTTTTGACTTCGCTTGCTGTGCCCCTCCACATGCACATGTCCCACGTCAACCGGGCCGCATCCGACTTGTGGGATCCGGAAGGCCAAGCCAGGCAACCGCGTGACTAAGGCCTCGGGGCCGACCTCCCACGCGGCCACGCCAGCTGGAAAAAAAAAACATCGGGTTAACTCCTGAATCGAATTTCGCAACATGGCCGGCCTGGGAAGCCTCCGGGCCGTCAATCGACGAAATCTAAACACGTTATGGAAGACGCCCGCTGCGGAGATATCGGGTGCCCTCGGCGACCTCGGCACCTTCCTCCCGCTCACACTCGCCCTCGCGCGCCATAGCTCCATTGACCTGGCCTCGACGCTGGTGACATCGGGATTGTTCAATATTATAACGGGTGTCGTATTCGGCGTGCCCCTACCTGTGCAGCCCATGAAGGTACGCCACGCCCTATTTATGCATTATCTCATCATCAGGTACTCCCTATCTGCAAAGGCAGGACGTCATCTCATCAGACACACCACAGGCAATAGCAGCGGCCGCCCTCGCCGACTCCCACGCGCCCCGTGACTCTGCCATCATGGCTGGGTTCCTTGTCGGCGCCGCTCTCCTCCTCCTCTCGGCCACCGGCCTCCTCCGCCTGCTGACCGCCCACACGCCCCTCTCGGTCATCAAAGGCATCCAACTCGGCACCGGCCTCTCTCTCATCCTCTCCTCCACCCCTCTACTCACCTCCCCCTCGCACATCCCGTACCTCCCCTCCCCTCTCCTCGCCTTCCTCGCCCTTCCCCCTCTCCTCCTCAGCCTCCGCAGCCCGCGCTTCCCCTCCGCCCTTCTCCTCATATTCTTCGGCATCCTCCTCGCCCTGCCGCACCACCTCCCGTCCTTCAAGCACTGGATCCCCCACCTCCATATACCATTTACAACCACCTACGCCCCCGCGCTCAGCATGGCCCTCGCCCAGCTCCCCCTCACAACGCTCAACTCCATCCTCGCCGTGACATCCCTCTCCTCCTCCCTCCTCCCAGAGGTCCCGCCCCCTTCCACGACCGCCCTAGGCCTCTCCGTCGCAGCAATGAACCTCTCGTGTACCTTCCTCCGCTCCATGCCCGTCTGCCATGGCGCTGGCGGGTTGGCCGCTCAGTTTCGGTTCGGAGCGAGGAGCGGAGCCAGCGTTATCATCCTTGGCACCACAAAGGTGGTAATCGGACTGCTCTTTGGGGACTCACTACGGGGGTTGCTAGAGGCGTTTCCGAGCGCTGTGCTGGGGGTTTTGCTGGTTGTGGCGGGGGCGGAGCTGGGGAGGTGTGGCATGCTAGGGGAAGGGGAAGAGGGGATGACGGTCGTGCTGATGACTGCCGCGGGGATGCTGGCGCTCAAGAATGCGGCGGGAGGGTTTGCGGTGGGGATGTTGTGGTATTGGGCGTATAGGGGGGCGGATTGGTGGGAGGGGAGGAGCGGAGAGACGGACGGGGACGGGGAGAGGCGGGCGTTGTTGAGTTGAGTTGAGTTGAGAATTCACTTGGATCATCAGCATAAGGGATTCGGTGTTTAACATCAACACTGGGTTAAAGTTATCTCTGCTCTCCTACACATTCTCTCCCTAACAGAACCGGCGATAACGGCGCTATTCTGTCAAATGGCAGAAAGTCGCGGTTTGTACATCCAGCACATACCTTACTGCCATGGCCCAGCCACTGCATCAATGCATCCCTGCCCCCCTCCCTAAACCAAACTCCCCGGAACCTTCCCCCTCGCTCTCTTTACATACACCCACCTCTCCCCAAGCGACATCCTCGGCTTCTGCCCCCCTCCCACAACCCCGTCCCGATGCTCCTCCCTCACCTTCTCCAACAGCCAAGAATTATACAGCCCAAACAACCCTCCACTGACCACCACAACCGCCACCTCCAGCCCCATCGCCAGCCTCGCCAGGACGTTCCAAATCCCGCCCTGCGCGCGATACACATTCACGACGGTCGCAATAATTCCCGCTATACCGTTCAGACACAGCGGGATGTACACCTTGTTGATCAACCACACGTAGTTCCGCCTCCAGCGCAGACTGAGCCAGATCATCCCGATAAGACCGACAGTGATGCAGTGGAATGCTGCTGCTGCGACGAAGATGTTCATGACATTAGGGGCTTGCACTGGTGCTTTCTTGGTGTTGGGGCTGGAGTTGGAGTAAGACACTTTGGCGGCTGGCGGCGGGGCGGGCGCGAAACACCCGGTGAGGATGAGGAAGCCGAGAAGGAGGAGCCAGGTGAAGAAGAGGGAGAGGACGTTGTGCAGGCGGGGGATCTTGTCGAGGGTGACGAGCATGCGCATGTACCGGGTTTGGGTGATGGTTGGGGTGGTGTTGTGGGGGTTGTTGTCGGTGTCGGTATCGAAGGGGTTGTTGGTGAGGGTTGACTGGCGGTTGCCGTTGGTTAGGATGGGTTGCCGGTTGCCGCTGTTGGTGAGGGTCGATTGGCGGTTGGGGTTGGTGTTCAGG
>Ga0247770_1000235_pt1 | contig 53706 bp, 28 predicted proteins | sample UWRJL136409B6_FD_179943 | JGI IMG/M metagenome (GOLD analysis project Ga0247770, IMG submission 179943) | Plant litter microbial communities from Arlington Agricultural Research Station in Wisconsin, United States - UWRJ-L136-409B-6 | ecosystem: Environmental > Terrestrial > Plant litter >...
GACGTGGACCGCGCGGGCGCCAGCCCGATCGGCGAGCGGATCCCGGACCTCCGCGCCTACCTCCTGGACGACGGGGGCGAGCCGGTGCCGGTGGGGGTGGCGGGGGAGCTGTACGTCGGGGGCGCGGGGGTGGCGCGCGGCTACCTGGGGCGCCCGGAGCTGACGGCGGAGCGGTTCGTGGCCGACGGGTTCGGCGGCGAGCCGGGGGCGCGGCTGTACCGCACCGGCGATCTGGCGCGGTGGCTCCCGGACGGGACGCTGGAGTACCTGGGCCGGACCGACCACCAGGTGAAGGTGCGCGGCTTCCGCATCGAGCTGGGCGAGATCGAGGCGCGGCTCCGGGAGCACCCGGGGGTCCGCGAGGCCGTCGTCCTGGCCCGGGAGGACGCGCCGGGGGAGAAGCGGCTGGTGGCGTACCTGGTGGGGGGCGAGGCGGCCGGGGCGGAGGTGCTCCGGGCGCACCTGGGCGGGACGCTCCCGGAGTACATGGTGCCGGCGGCGTACGTGCGGCTGGAGGAGTGGCCGCTGACGCCCAACGGGAAGCTGGACCGCGGGGCGCTCCCCGCCCCGGAGGGCGACGCGTACGCGGCCCAGGAGTACGAGGCGCCGGTGGGCGAGACCGAGCAGGCGCTGGCCGAGATCTGGGCGGAGGTGCTGGGGGTGGAGCGGGGGGGCCGCTGGGACGACTTCTTCGAGCTGGGCGGGCACTCGCTCCTGGCGGTGCAGGTCATCTCGCGGGTGCAGCAGGTGCTGGAGGTGGAGGTCGAGCTGGGGGACATGTTCACCCGGCCCATGCTCCGGGACCTGGCGCGCGCGCTGGAGACGGCGGCGCGGTCGGAGCTTCCGCCCATCGAGCCCGCCTCGCGGGAGGGGCGGGTGCCGCTGTCGTTCGCCCAGCAGCGGCTCTGGTTCCTGGAGCAGCTGGGGAACCTGGGGAGCGCGTACAACATCCGCAGGCACAGGCGGTTCCGGGGCGAGCTGGACCGGGCGGCGCTGGCGCGCGCGCTGGACGCCATCGTGGCCCGCCACGAGGCGCTGCGCACCACCTTCGCCGAGGTGGACGGGGTCCCCGAGCAGCGGATCGCGCCGGCGGACGCCGGGTTCCTCCTGGTCGAGCACGACCTGGGCGGCCGGGCGGACGCCGAGGCCGAGCTCCGCGGGGTGGTGGCCGAGGAGGGGCGCGCGCCCTTCGACCTCCAGCGGGGGCCGCTGATCCGCGGCCGGCTGGTCCGGCTGGCGGCGGACGACCACGTCCTGCTGGTCACCATGCACCACATCGTGGGCGACGCCTGGTCCACCGCGGTGTTCTTCGGCGAGCTCTCCGAGCTCTACGCCGCCGACCGCGAGGGGAGGGAGGCGTACCTCCCCGAGCTCCCGGTCCAGTACGCCGACTACGCCGTCTGGCAGCGGCGGTGGGTGGAGGGCCCGGTCCTCCAGGAGCAGGCGGACTACTGGACGGAGACGCTCGCGGGGGCCCCGGAGCTCCTGGAGCTCCCCACCGACCACCCGCGGCCCGCGCAGATGGACCACGCGGGGGCGCGGTTCGGGGTGGGGCTGGACGAGGAGCTGACGGCGGGGCTGAAGGCGCTGTCGCGGCGGAACGGGACCACGCTGTTCATGACGCTCCTGGCCGGGTGGGCCGTGGTGCTGGGCCGGCTCTCGGGGCAGGAGGACGTGGTGGTCGGCAGCCCCATGGCGGGGCGCGGGCGCCGGGAGGTCGAGGAGCTGATCGGCTTCTTCGTGCACACGCTGGCGCTGCGCGTGGACCTCTCGGGCGCGCCCACGGTGGCGGAGCTGCTGGGGCGGGTGAAGAAGGGCGTGCTGGGCGCGCAGCACCACCAGGACATCCCCTTCGAGCAGGTGGTCGAGCGGGTCGACCCCGCCCGCAGCCTGGCGCACACCCCCCTCTTCCAGGTCGCGTTCTCCTGGCAGAACGCGCCCCGCGGAGAGGGGGTGGCGGTGCCGGGGCTGGCGGAGGAAGAGATGGAGGGGTCCGCGCAGACGACGGCCAAGTTCGACCTGTCGCTGTCGCTGTCGGAGCGCAACGGCCGGATCCGCGGGACCGTGACGCATGCGACGGCGCTCTTCGAGCGGGAGACGGTGGAGCGCTGGATGGGCTACCTGCGGCGGGTGCTGGAGGAGATGGCCGCGGACGAGAGCCGGCCCGTGCACCGGCTGTCGATCATGCCCGCGAGCGAGCGGGAGCGGGTGCTGCGCGAGTGGAACCGGACGGAGGCCGAGTTCCCCACCGAGACGTGCGTGCACGAGCTCTTCGAGGCGCAGGCCGAGCGGGCGCCCGACGCGGTGGCGCTGGTGTTCGAGGGGGAGCCGCTGGCCTACGGGGAGCTGAACCGGCGTGCGAACCGGCTGGCGCACCACCTCCGCTCGCTGGGGGTGGGGCCGGACGCGCGGGTGGGGATCTGCATGGAGCGGAGCCTGGAGATGGTGGTGGGGCTCCTGGCGGTGCTCAAGGCGGGCGGGGCGTACGTGCCGCTGGACCCGGGGTACCCGCCGGAGCGGCTGCGGTACATGGTGGAGGACAGCGCGCCGGCCGTGGTGCTGACGCAGTCGGCGGTGCGGGAGCGGGTGGACGCGCTGGGCGTCGCCGCCATCGCGCTGGACGCGGAGGCGGAGTCGTGGGCGGGCCGGCCGGCGACCAACCCGGAGCGGGGGGCGCTGACGGCGGACCACCTGACGCACGTCATCTACACCTCCGGCTCCACCGGCCGTCCCAAGGGCGTGATGATGGGGCACCGGGGCGGGGTGAACCGGTTCCGGTGGATGCAGGGGCTGCACCGTCTGGGCGTGGACGGCGCGGGCGCGATGCTGCAGAACAGCTCGTTCAGCTTCGACGCCTCGGTGTGGGAGCTGCTCTGGCCGCTGAGCTCCGGGGCGCGCGTGGTGCTCTCGCCTCCCCAGGCCCACCAGGACCTGGACGGGCTGGTGGAGACCATCCGCCGCGACGACGTGCGGGCGGCGTTCTTCGTCCCCTCCATGCTCCAGCTGCTGGTGGAGAGCGGGGGGCTGGAGCGGACCGGGCTCCGGCGGGTGATGTGCGGCGGCGAGGCGCTCCCTCCGGCGCTGGCGCGGCGGTTGGAGGAGCTGCTCCCGGGGATCGAGATCTACAACATGTTCGGCCCCTCCGAGGCGTCGCAGGCGATCACCGGCCGGGTGCGGGCGCGCGAAGGCGACGCGACGGTGCCGCTGGGGCGCCCGGTGGCGAACACGCGGATCTACGTCCTGGACGGGCACGGGGCGCCGGTGCCCGTCGGGGTGGCGGGCGAGCTGTACGTGGGGGGCGTGCAGATGGCGCGCGGCTACCTGGACCGCCCCGGCCTCACGGCGGAGCGCTTCCTCCCCGACGCATACGGCGGCGAGCCCGGGGCGCGGGTCTACCGGACCGGCGACCTGGGGCGGTGGCGGCGCGACGGGACCGTCGAGTACCTGGGCCGGATGGACTTCCAGGTCAAGGTGCGCGGCTTCCGGATCGAGCTGGGCGAGATCGAGGCGCGGCTCCGGGAGCACCCGGAGGTGCGCGAGGCGGTGGTGATGGCCCGCGAGGACACGCCGGGGGACAAGCGCCTGGTGGCGTACTGGGTGGGCGAGGCCGTGGAGGCGGAGGCGCTCCGGTCGCGGCTGGGCGAGGCGCTGCCGGCGTACATGGTGCCGTCGGCGTACGTGCGCCTGGAGGCGCTTCCGCTGACTCCCAACGGAAAGCTGGACCGCGGGGCGCTCCCCGCCCCCGAGGGCGAGGTCTACGCGCGCCGCGGCTACGAGGCTCCGGAGACGGAGACCGAGCGGGCGGTGGCCGAGATCTGGTCGGAGGTGCTGGGCATCGAGCGGGTGGGCCGCTGGGACGACTTCTTCGAGCTGGGCGGGCACTCGCTCCTGGCGGTGCGGGTGATCTCGCGCATGCGGCAGCGGGGGCTGCACGCCGAGGTGCGGGCGCTGTTCACCGCGCCGACGCTGGCGGGGCTGGCGGCCGAGGTGGGCGGCGAGTCCACCGAGGTGCGGGCGCCGGAGAACCTGATCCCCCCCGGGTGCCGCGCGATCACGCCGGAGATGCTCCCGCTGGTCGCGCTCGACCAGGCGGAGGTGGACGCCATCGTGGCCACCGTGCCGGGGGGCGCCTCCAACGTGCAGGACATCTACCCGCTGGCGCCGCTGCAGGAGGGAATCCTCTTCCACCACCTGATGACCCGCGAGGGCGACCCGTACCTGCTGGCGTTCCTCTACAGCTTCGAGGACCGCGAGGGGGTGGACCGGTACGTGGGCGCGCTCCAGGCGGTGGTGGACCGCCACGACGCCATGCGCACGGCCGTGCTGTGGGAAGGGCTGCGCGAGCCCGTGCAGGTGGTGTGGCGGCGGGCGACGCTCGAGGTGGAGACGGTGGAGCTGGACCCGGGAGAGGGCGACGCGGCGGAGCGGCTCTACGCGCGCTTCGATCCGCGCCACCACCGGATGGACGTGACCAGGGCCCCCATCATGCGCGTCCACGTGGCCCACGACCGGGAGGCGGACCGCTGGGTGCTCCTCCTCCTGCGCCACCACTTCATCAGCGACCACACCACGCAGGACGTGCTGCGCTCGGAGATCCAGGCGCACCTGCAGGGGCGGGGCGGGGAGCTGCCGCCGGCGCCGCGGTACCGCACCTACGTGGCGCAGGCGCGGCTGGGCGTGAGCCGGGAGGAGCACCGGGAGTTCTTCCACGAGATGCTGGGCGACGTGGAGGAGCCGACGGCGCCCTTCGGGCTGCTGGACGCGCGGGGCGACGGGACCGGGATCGAGGAGGCGCGGCTCCCCGTGGACGCGCGGCTGGGGGCCCGGCTGCGCGAGCGGGCGCGGGCGCTGGGGGTGAGCACGGCCGCCATCTGCCACGTGGCGTGGGCGCAGGTGCTGGCGCGGGCGTCGGGGCGGGACGACGTGGTGTTCGGCACGGTGCTGCTCGGCCGGATGCAGGGGAGCGAGGCGGACCGCACGGTGGGGCCGTTCATCAACACGCTCCCCATCCGGGTCCGCGCGGGCGGCGTGGGGGTGGAGGCCGCCGTGCGGCAGACGCACGCGTGGCTGGCCAGGCTGCTGCGCCACGAGCACGCCTCCCTGGCGCTGGCGCAGCGGTGCAGCGCGGTGGAGGGGTCGGCGCCCCTGTTCACGGCCATGCTGAACTACCGGCACGGCGCCCGGAGCGTGCGTCCGAACGCGCCCGCGGCGATGACGCGGATGCCGGTGGAGGGGATGAGGAGGCTCGGCGTCGCGGAGCGCTCCAACTATCCGCTGACGCTGGCGGTGGACGACCTGGGCGACCTCTTCGGCCTCACGGCGAAGGTGGTGGCGCCGGTCGAGCCGGCCCGGGTGTGCGCGCTGATGCACCGGGCGCTGGAGGGGGTGGTGGAGGCGCTGGAGACGGCGCCGGAGCGGGCGATGGGGAGCATCGACGTGCTCCCGGCCGAGGAGCGCGCGCGGGTGCTGGAGGAGTGGAACCGCACGGAGATGCCGTATCCGGCCGATGCGTGCCTCCACCAGCTCTTCGAGGCCCAGGCGGCGCGGACGCCGGACGCGGAGGCGGTCGTCTTCGAGGGGGAGCCGCTCACCTACGCGGAGCTGAACGCGCGGTCGAACCGGCTGGCGCACCACCTCCGCTCGCTCGGCGTCGGGCCGGACGCGCGGGTGGGGATCTGCATCGATCGCAGCCTGGAGATGGTGGTCGGGCTCCTGGCGCTGCTCAAGGCGGGCGGGGCGTACGTCGCGCTCGATCCCGAGCATCCGGACGAGCGTCTGCGGTCGATGCTGGAGGACAGCCGGCCGGCGGTGCTCCTGGCGCACGCGTCGCTGGCGGGGCGATTCGCCGGGACGGAGGTCCCCGTGGTCGCCATCGACGCGGACGCGTCGCTCTGGGCGGATCGGCCCGCGACGAATCCCGAAGGCGTGGGCGTCGGGCCGGAGCATCTCGTCTACGTGATCTACACCTCGGGCTCCACCGGCAGGCCCAAGGGGGTGATGAACGTCCACCGCAACGTGGTCAACCGCGTGGCGGGGATCCAGGAGCGGTGGCGGCTGGAGGCGGGCGAGTCGGTGCTGCAGAACGCATCGCTCACCTTCGACGTCTCCGCCTACGAGATCTTCTGGCCGCTGATGATGGGCGCGCGGGTGGTGGTGACGCGGCCCGACGGGCATCGCGACCCCTCGTACCTGGTGGAGACGATCCGGAGCCACGGGGTCGGCACCGCCAGCTTCGTCCCCTCCATGCTGCAGCTCTTCCTGGAGCACCCGGAGGTGGAGCGCTGCACGTCCCTCGTCCGCGTCCCCTGCGGCGGCGAGGCGCTCCCGGCCGCGCTGGCCCGGCGCCTCCACGAGCGGCTTCCGCGCGCCACCCTCTACAACCGCTACGGCCCCTCCGAGGCCGCCACGGCGGTGACGGGCCCGGTGCGCGGATCGGAGGAGGCGAACTCCCCCGTCCCCATCGGCCGGCCGATGCCGAACGCCCGGGTCTACCTGCTGGACGGCGCCGGCCAGCCGGTGCCGGCGGGGGTGGCCGGGGAGCTTTGCATCGGGGGCGCGGGGGTGGGGCGCGGCTACCTGGGGCGCCCCGACCTGACGGCCGAGCGGTTCGTGGCCGACCCCTTCGGCGCCGAGCCCGGCGCGCGGCTCTACCGCACGGGCGACCTGGCGCGGTGGCTGGCCGACGGGACCCTGGAGTTCCTGGGGCGGACCGACTTCCAGCTGAAGGTTCGCGGCCTCCGCGTGGAGCCGGGCGAGATCGAGGCGCGGCTCACCCAGCACCCGGGGGTGCGCGAGGCGGTGGTGGTGGCGCGCGAGGACGCCTCGGGCGGCGGGCGGCTGGTGGCTTACTGCGTGGCCGGGGGCGCGGTGGAGGTGGAGGCCCTGCGCGCGCACCTGTCCCAGGCGCTCCCCGAGGCCATGGTGCCGTCGGCGTACGTGCTCCTGGAGAGCCTTCCGCTCACCCCCAGCGGCAAGCTGGACCGCGGCGCCCTCCCCGCGCCGCCGGACGAGGCCTTCGCGCGCCGCGGCTACGAGGCGCCGGCCGACGAGGTCGAGGAGACGCTGGCCGAGATCTGGGCGGAGGTGCTGGGGGTGGAGCGGGTGGGCCGCCGGGACGACTTCTTCGAGCTGGGCGGACACTCGCTCCTGGCGGTGCGGGTGATCTCGCGGGCGCGGCAGCTGCTGGACGTGGAGATCCCGCTGGACCGGCTGTTCACCCGGCCCGTCCTCGCCGACCTCGCCCAGGAGATCGTCGACCTCCAGCTCGCGCAGGTCGATCCGGACGAGATGGCGCGGCTGGTGGCGCTGCTGCGCGAGCCCGCCGCCGGATGACGTCCCGCGGCCACCAGGGGCTCCGCCCGCGGGGCGGAGCCCGGGAGCCCGGGGGCGGCGGCGCGCGCCGCGATCCGCCCGGGCTCCGGCGCTCCCCCGCGGACGGCGCCCCGGATCCTCCGGCGGAGCCGGCGAACGACGCCGCCGGGCGGGCTCCGCGCCGCGCCGGGCGGTGGAGGAAGGCGCCGGCCCGGCTCCCGGAGCCGGGGGGCCTTCGCGTGATCGAGATCGTGCCCGGCGCGGCCGAAAGCGGCCGAGCGGACCGGCCCGGCTCTCCGGGCCGGCTCCCTCGCGGCACGCGGCCGGAACGCTTCCGCCGCCCGGCTTCCACCGGCGGCCCGAACGGCTTTCCTCCCCCGTCCCCGCTTCGGGCGGCGAGGAGGTCCATGCTCCTTCGACACACCCGAATTCCTGGGCTGCGCAACCGATGAAATCCGATACGTCACTGGCCGGGCTGACGCTGGCCGAGCGCCGGAAGCTCCTGAGCATGGCGCGGTCGCGCGACCTCGTGCGCGGGTCCGAGCTTCCGCCCATCGAGCGCGCTCCCCGGGAGGGGCGGGTGCCGCTGTCGTTCGCCCAGCAGCGGCTCTGGTTCCTGGAGCAGCTGGGAGGGGTGGGCGGCACGTACCACATCGCCCGGCGCCTGCGCCTGCGGGGGGAGCTGGACCGGGGGGCGCTGGCGCGCGCGCTGGACCGGATCGTGGCCCGCCACGAGGCGCTGCGCACCACCTTCGCCGCAGTGGACGGGGTGCCGGAGCAGCGGATCGCGCCGGAGGACGCCGGGCTCCTCCTGGTCGAGCACGACCTGCGCGGCCGGGCGGACGCCGAGGCCGAGCTCCAGAGGGTGGCGGCCGGGGAGGGGCGCGCCCCCTTCGACCTGGAGCGGGGGCCGCTGGTCCGCGGCCGGCTCGTCCGGCTGGCCGAGGACGACCACGTCCTCCTCCTGACCATGCACCACATCGTGGGCGACGCCTGGTCCAGCGGGGTGCTCACCCAGGAGCTCTCCGCGCTCTACGGGGCGTTCCGCCGCGGGGAGCCGGACCCGCTCCCCCCGCTGGAGGTGCAGTACGCCGACTACGCCCTCTGGCAGCGGCGGTGGGTGGAGGGCCGGGTCCTCCAGGAGCAGGCGGACTACTGGACGCGGACGCTCGCGGGCGCCCCGGAGCTCCTGGAGCTTCCCACCGACCGCCCGCCGCCGGCGCAGATGGACCCCGCGGGGTCGCACCTGGCGGTGGAGCTGGACGAGGAGCTGACGGCGGGGCTGAAGGCGCTCTCGCGGCGGCACGGGACCACGCTGTTCATGACGCTCCTGGCCGGGTGGGCGGTGGTGCTGGCCCGGCTCTCGGGGCAGGAGGAGGTGGTGGTCGGCAGCCCCATGGCGGGGCGCGGCCGCCGGGAGATCGAGGGGCTGATCGGCTTCTTCATCAACACCCTGGCCATCCGGGTGGACCTCTCCGGAGGGGCCACGGTGGCGGAGGTGCTGGGGCGGGTGAAGGCGCGGGTGCTGGAGGCGCAGCAGCACCAGGACATCCCCTTCGAGCAGGTGGTCGAGCTGGTCGACCCCGTGCGCAGCCTGTCGCACCACCCGCTCTTCCAGGTGATGTTCACCTGGCAGAGCGCGGCCCAGGGGGGCGGGGCGCCGCTTCCGGGGCTGGAGGCGGGCGGCGTGGACGGGGGGGGGCAGGAGGTGCTGGCGAAGTTCGGCCTGTCGCTCCAGCTGGGGGAGCGGAACGGGCGGATCCGCGGGAACCTGACCTACGCGACGGCGCTCTTCGACCGGGAGACGGTGGAGCGCCACGCGGGCTACCTGCGGCGGGTGCTGGAGGAGATGGCCGCCCACGACGGCGGGCGGGTGGAGCGGCTGGCGCTGATGCCCGAGGGCGAGCGCTCGCAGGTGCTGGAGGAGTGGAGCCGCGCGGAGGCGGCCCATCCGGGCGACGCCTGCGTCCACGAGCTCTTCGCGGCCCGGGCGGCGCGCACCCCCGGCGCGGCGGCGGTGGTCTTCGAGGGAGCGCGCCTCACCTACGCCGAGCTGGACGCGCGGGCCAACCGGCTGGCGCGCCACCTCCGCGCGCGGGGGGTGCGTCCCGAGGTCCCGGTGGGGGTGTGCCTGGAATGGCACCCGGAGCTGGTGGTCTCGATCCTGGCCATCTTCAAGGCGGGCGGCGTCTACGTCCCGCTCGACCCGGCGCTTCCCGCGGAGCGCCTGGCGTACATGGCGGCGGACGCCGGGCTCGGCGCGCTCGTGACCCGCGCCCCGCTCGCCGGGCTGGTGCCGTGCCCGGAGACGGTGCTGGTGGACGCGGACGCGGAGAGGATCGCGGCGGAGCGTGACGACCCCCCGGCCGGGCGCGCGCACCCGGCCTCGGCGGCGTACGTGATCTACACCTCGGGCTCCACGGGGCGGCCCAAGGGGGTGGCGGTGGAGCACGGGCCCATGGCGGCGCACCTGTCGGCGATGGGCCGGTACCTGGGGATCGTGCCGGAGGACCGCGTCCTCCAGTTCGCCTCGGCCGGGTTCGACGTCTCGTTCGAGCAGGTCTTCCTCCCCCTCCTGGGCGGGGCCGCGCTGGTGCTGCGCGGGCCGGAGCGGTGGAGCCCGGAGGAGTTCGCGGAGCGGGCGCGGGGGGTGGGAGTCACCGTCGCCGACCTGTCCCCCGCGTACTGGCAGGAGGTGCTGGCGGCCGGCCGGGAGCTTCCCGGCGTGCGCGCCGTCACGGTGGGCGGCGAGGCCCTCCCGCCCGCCGCCGCCCGCCCCCCCGCCGGCACCCGGCTGGTCAACGCCTACGGACCCACCGAGACGGTCGTCGGCGCCACCGTGTTCGACGTGGGCGAGGGCTTCTCCGGGGCCACCGTCCCCATCGGCCGCCCCCTCCCCGGGCGCTCGGCGTACGTGCTGGACGCCTTCCTCCAGCCGGTGCCGCCGGGGGTCGCGGGGGAGCTGTACCTGGGCGGCTCCCCCCTGGCGCGCGGCTACCTCGGGCGTCCGGGGCTCACGGCGGAGCGCTTCGTCCCCGATCCCTTCGGCGCGCCGGGCGGGCGGCTCTACCGCACCGGCGACCGCGCGCGGTGGAACGCCGGCGGGGAGCTGGAGTTCCTGGGCCGGACCGACTTCCAGGTCAAGATCCGCGGCTTCCGCATCGAGCCGGGCGAGATCGAGGCGCGCCTGGCCGAGCATCCGGACGTGCGCGACGCGGTGGTGCTCGTCCGCGAGGACGCGGGCGGGGAGCGGCGGCTGGTGGCGTACTACACGGGGGACGGGACGGCCGACGGCGCGGCGCTCCGGCGCCACCTCTCCGAGCGGGTGCCGGAGTACATGGTCCCCGCCGCGTACGTGCGGCTGGACGCGCTTCCGCTGACCCCCAACGGGAAGGTGGACCGCGGGGCGCTTCCCGCCCCGGAGGGCGAAGCGCGGGCGGCCGGCGAGCACGAGGTGCCGGTGGGCGAGGTGGAGACGGCGCTGGCGGAGATCTGGGCGGAGCTGCTGGGCGCGGAGCGGGTGGGCCGGAGGGACAACTTCTTCGAGCTGGGGGGGCACTCCCTGCTGGCGGTGCGGGTGATCTCGCGGGTGCGGAAGGCGATGGAGGTGGAGCTCAGCCTGGACGCCCTCTTCGAGACGCCCGTGCTCTCGGCGCTCGCCGGCCGGATCGTCGAGCTGCGGCTCGGCCGGCCCGGCCCCGCGGGGGTCCCGGCGGCGCCGTCGGCGATCGAGCCGGCGGACCGGACGGGGCCGCTGCCGCTCTCCTTCGCCCAGCAGCGGCTGTGGTTCCTGGAGCAGCTGGGGAACCTGGGGAGCATGTACCACATCCCCACCCGCCTGCGGCTGCGGGGCGAGCTGGACCGGGGGGCGCTGGCGCGCGCGCTGGACCGGATCGTGGAACGGCACGAGGCGCTGCGCACCACCTTCGCGGAGGTGGACGGGGTCCCCGAGCAGCGGATCGCGCCGGCCGGGGCGAGCGGCTTCCACCTGGCCGAGCACGACCTGGGCGGCCGGGCGGACGCCGAGGCCGAGCTCGGCCGGGTGGTGGCCGAGGAGGCGCGGGCGCCCTTCGACCTCCAGCGGGGGCCGCTCATCCGCGGCCGGCTGGTCCGGCTGGCCGCCGACGACCACGTCCTCCTCCTGACCATGCACCACATCGTCAGCGACGACTGGTCGATGGGGGTGCTCACCCGCGAGCTCTCCGCGCTGTACGCTGCCTGTCGCGAGGGGAGGGAGGCGGACCTCCCCGCGCTGGAGGTCCAGTACGCGGACTACGCGGTGTGGCAGCGGCGGCGGGTGGAGGGCCGGGTGCTCCAGGAGCAGGCGGACTACTGGGCGCGGACGCTCGCGGGCGCGCCGGAGCTTCTGGAGCTCCCCACCGACCACCCGCGGCCGGCGGAGAGGGACCACGCGGGGGCCCGGTTCGGGGTGGCGCTGGACGAGGAGCTGACGGCGGGGCTCCGGGCGCTCGCGCTGCGGCACGGCACCACGCTGTACATGACGCTCCTGGCCGGGTGGGCCGTGGTGCTGGGCCGGCTCTCGGGGCAGGACGACGTGGTGGTGGGCACCCCCATGGCGGGGCGCGGGCGCCGGGAGGTCGAGGAGCTGATCGGCTTCTTCGTCAACACCCTGGCGCTGCGCCTGGACCTTTCGGGGGCGCCCACGGTGGCGGAGCTGCTGGGGCGGGTGAAGGAGCGGACGCTGGAGGCGCAGCGCCACCAGGACATCCCCTTCGAGCAGGTGGTCGAGCTGGCCGCCCCGGTGCGCAGCCAGTCGCACACCCCGCTCTTCCAGGCGCTGTTCGCGTGGCAGAACGCGCCCCGGGGCGACGGGCTGTCGCTTCCGGGGGTGGAGCTGGGCGGCGTGGGGGCGGGGGCCGCGGAGGTGCGGGCCAAGTTCGACCTGTCGCTCTCGCTGCGCGAGGCGGGGGACCGGATCACGGGGAGCGTGACGTACGCGGCGGCGCTCTTCGAGCGGGAGACGGTGGAGCGCTGGGCGGGGTACCTGCGGCGCGTGCTGGAGGAGATGGCCGCCGACGAGGGCCGGCGGCTGGACCGGCTGGCGCTCATGCCCGAGGGCGAGCGCGTCCGCGTGGTGGAGGAGTGGAACCGCACGGAGGCGGAGTACCCGGCCGGTTCGTGCATCCACGAGCTCTTCGAGGCCCACGTGGAGCGCGCCCCCGACGCGGTGGCGGTGGTCTTCGGGGGGGAGCACCTCAGCTACGCGGAGGTGAACCGGCGGGCGAACCGGCTGGCGCACCGCCTCCGCGCGCTGGACGTGGGGCCGGAGGTGCGGGTGGGGATCTGCCTGGAGCGGGGCGTGGAGATGATGGTGGGGGTCCTGGCGGTCCTCAAGGCGGGGGGCGCGTACGTCCCCTTCGACCCGGCGTTCCCGGCGGAGCGGCTGCGCTACATGCTGGAGGACAGCGCGCCCCACGTGGTGCTGACGCAGGCCTCCCTCGCGGGGTTCCTGGAAGGGGCGGGGGCGCCGCTCCTGGTGTTGGACGGCGGTGCGGCGCCCGACGCGGGGCTGCCGGAGACCAATCCCGGGCGGGCGGGGCTCGCGCCCGAGCACCTGGCGTACGTGATCTACACCTCCGGCTCCACCGGCCGCCCCAAGGGGGTGATGGTGCCCCACCGCGGCGTGGTGAACTCGGTGGAGGCGTTCCGCGGCGTGTACCGCATCGTCCCGGGGGCGCGGGTGCTGCTCTTCGCCCCGCTGTACTTCGACGCCTCCGTGCTGGACATCTTCACCGCGTTCGCCTCGGGCGCCGTGCTGGTCGTGGGCTCGGACGAGGAGCTGGTCCCCGGCGACGCGCTGATCGGCCTGCTGCGCCGCCTCCAGGTCACGCACGCCAAGTTCACCCCCTCCGTGCTGGCGGCGCTCCCCGACGCCCACCTCCCGGAGCTGGGCGCGATCATGACGGGCGGCGACGCGTGCCCGGCGGAGGTGGTCGAGCGCTGGGCGCCGGGCCGCCGCTTCTACAACGGCTGCGGGGCCACGGAGGTCAGCGTCCGGACGATGGTGATGGAGACCGGCGACGCCACGCGCCCCCCGCCGATCGGGCGGGCGGTGGCCAACGTGCGGCTGTACGTGGTGGACGCCCTTCTCCAGCCGGTGCCCGTGGGCGTCGCCGGCGAGATGTGCGTCGGCGGGATCCAGGTGACGCGCGGGTACCTGAACCGGCCCGGGCTGACGGCGGACCGCTTCGTCCCCGATCCGTACGGCGGGGAGCCCGGAGCGCGGCTCTACCGCACCGGCGACCGGGTGCGGTGGCTCCCCGACGGGAACATCGAGTTCCTGGGCCGGACCGACTTCCAGGTGAAGGTCCGCGGCTTCCGCATCGAGCTGGGCGAGATCGAGGCGCGGCTCGCGGAGCACCCGGGCGTGCGCGAGGCGGTGGTGCTGGCCCGCGAGGACGGCCCCGGGGGCGCCGGCGAGAAGCGGCTGGTGGCCTACTACGTGGGGGCGGACGGGGCGGTGGAGGTGGAGTCGCTGCGGGGGCACCTGGGCGAGCGGCTCCCCGAGTACATGGTGCCGGCGGCGTACGTGCGGCTGGAGCAGCTCCCGCTCACCCCCGCCGGGAAGCTGGACCGCGGGGCGCTCCCCGCCCCGGACGGCGACGCCTACGCGGCCCGGGAGTACGAGGAGCCGGTGGGCGAGACCGAGCAGGCGCTGGCCGAGATCTGGGCCGAGGTGCTCCACGCGGAGCGGGTGGGGCGCCGGGACGACTTCTTCGAGCTGGGCGGGCACTCGCTCCTGGCGGTGCAGGTGATCTCGCGGGTGCGGCAGGTGCTGGAGGCGGAGGTCGCGCTGGGCGAGCTGTTCACGCACCCCGTGCTGGCGGACTTCGCGCGGGCGCTGGAGACGGCGGCGCGGGCCGAGCTTCCGCCCGTCGAGCCCGCCCCCCGCGAGGGCCGGGTGCCGCTGTCGTTCGCCCAGCAGCGGCTCTGGTTCCTGGAGCGGCTGGGGAGCCTGGGCGGCGCGTACCACGTCTCCAAGCGCCAGCGGCTGCGGGGCGAGCTGGACCGGGGGGCGCTGGCGCGCGCGCTGGACCGGATCGTGGCCCGCCACGAGTCGCTGCGCACCACCTTCACGGAGGTCGACGGGGTGCCGGAGCAGCGGATCGCGCCGGCGGACGCCGGGTTCCTCCTGGTCGAGCACGACCTGGGCGGCCGGGCGGACGCCAGGGCCGAGCTCGGCCGGCTGGTGGCCCAGGAGGCGCGCGCCCCCTTCGACCTGGAGCGGGGGCCGCTCATCCGCGGCCGCCTCGTCCGGCTGGCCCCGGACGACCACGTGCTCCTGGTCACCATGCACCACATCGTCAGCGACGGCTGGTCGATGGGGGTGCTCACCCGGGAGCTCTCCGCGCTCTACGCGGCGTTCCGCCGCGGGGCGCCGGACCCGCTCCCCGCGCTGGGGGTCCAGTACGCCGACTACGCCCTCTGGCAGCGGCGGTGGGTGGGGAGCGAGGTGCTCCGGGCGCAGGCGGACTACTGGGCGCGGACGCTCGCGGGCGCCCCGGAGCTCCTGGAGCTCCCCGCCGACCACCCGCGGCCGGCGCGGATGGACCCCGCGGGGGCGCAGCTGGGCGTGGTGCTGGACGAGGCGCTCACGGCGGGGCTGAAGGCGCTGTCGCGGCGGAACGGGACCACCCTGTTCATGACGCTCCTGGCCGGGTGGGCGGTGGTGCTGGGCCGCCTCTCGGGGCAGGCCGACGTGGTGGTCGGCACCCCCACGGCGGGGCGCGGGCGGCGGGAGATCGAGGGGCTGATCGGCTTCTTCGTCAACACCCTGGCGCTGCGCCTGGACCTTTCCGGCGCGCCCACGGTGGCGGAGGTGCTGGGGCGGGTGAAGAAGCGGGCGCTGGAGGCGCAGCACCACCAGGACATCCCCTTCGAGCAGGTGGTCGAGCGGGTCGACCCGGCGCGCAGCCTGGCGCACAGCCCCCTCTTCCAGGTGCTGTTCGCGTGGCAGAACACGCCGCGGGCGGGCGGGCTGTCGCTTCCGGGGCTGGAGCCGGACAGCGTGGGCGCGGCGCCCTCCCACGTGGAGGCGAACCGCGACCTGTCGCTCTCGCTGCACGAGGCGGGAGGCCGGATCGCCGGGAGCGTGCTGTACGCGACGGCGCTCTTCGAGCGGGAGACGGTGGAGCGCTGGGTGGGCTACCTGCGGCGGGTGCTGGAGGAGATGGCCTCCGACGAGGGCCGGCCGGTGGAGCGGCTGGCGCTCATGCCCGAGAGCGAGCGCGCCCGGGTGGTGGAGGAGTGGAACCGCACGGAGGCGGAGTACCCGGCCGGGTCGTGCATCCACGAGCTCTTCGAAGCCCACGCGGAGCGCGCGCCCGACGCGACCGCGGTGGTCTTCGGGGGGGAGCACCTCACCTACGCCGGGCTGAACGCGCGGGCGAACCGGCTGGCGCGCCACCTCCGCTCGCTGGGCGTGGGGCCGGACGCGCGGGTGGCGGTGTGCGTGGAGCGGAGCCCGGAGATGGTGGTCGGTCTCCTGGCCGTGCTCAAGGCGGGCGGGGCGTACGTGCCGCTGGACCCCGGGTACCCGGCGGAGCGGCTGGAGCACATGCTGGCCGACAGCGCGCCGGCGGCGGTGCTCACGGAGGCGGCGCTTCGCGGCCGGGTCGAGGGCGCGGGGGTGCCGGTGCTGGAGCTGGACGCGGCGGCGCCGGCGTGGGCGGACGAGCCCGCGGCCGACCCGGAGTGCGGCGCGCTCACGCCGGGGCACCTGGCGTACGTGATCTACACCTCGGGCTCGACGGGGACGCCCAAGGGGGTGGCCGTGGAGCACCGCGCGGTGGTGAGCCAGCTGGCCTGGGCGCAGCGCACCTGGGCGCTCGGCGCGAGCGAGGCGGTGCTGCAGCGGATCTCGTTCAGCTTCGACGTCTCGGTGCGGGAGCTGTTCTGGCCGCTGGCGGTGGGCGCCCGCATGGTGCTGGCGCCGCCGGCGGGCCACAACGACCCGGGCGAGCTGGTGAAGACCATCGCGCGGGAGGGCGTCGGCGCGGTGCACGCGGTTCCCTCCCTCCTCCAGGCGCTCCTGGAGCACCCGGACGTGGGCGCCTGCGCGAGCCTCGCGCGCGTCATGTGCGGCGGCGAGGTGCTTTCGCCCGCGCTGGCGCGGCGGTTCCACGAGCGGCTGCCGAACGCCACGCTGTACCACATGTACGGCCCCACCGAGACGACGGTGGCGGTCACGGCCGCGGCCTGCCGGCCCGGGGAGCCGAACGGGCGCGTCCCGCTGGGCCGGCCGGTGGCGAACACCCGGGCGTACGTGCTGGACGGGCGGGGCGAGCCGGTGCCGGTGGGGGTGGCGGGCGAGCTCTGCATCGGGGGCGCGCAGGTGGCGCGCGGCTACCTGGGGCGCCCGGAGCAGACGGCGGAGCGGTTCGTGGCCGACGGGTTCGGCGCCGGGCCGGGGGCGCGGCTGTACCGCACCGGCGACCTGGCGCGGTGGCTCCCCGACGGGACGCTGGAGTTCCTGGGGCGGACCGACCACCAGGTGAAGGTGCGCGGCTTCCGCGTCGAGCCGGGCGAGATCGAGGCGCGGCTCCGGGAGCACCCGGGGGTCCGCGAGGCGGTGGTGCTGGTCCGCGAGGACGCGCCGGGCGAGAAGCGGCTGGTGGCGTACCTTGTGGGCGGCGAGGCGGCCGGGGCGGAGGTGCTCCGGGCGCACCTGGCCGGGACGCTCCCGGAGTACATGGTGCCGGCGGCGTACGTGCGGCTGGACGAGTGGCCGCTCACGCCCAACGGGAAGGTGGACCGCGAGGCGCTCCCCGCCCCCGAGGGCGACGCGTACGCGGCCCGGGCGTACGAGGCGCCGGTGGGCGAGACCGAGCAGGCGCTGGCCGAGATCTGGGCGGAGGTGCTGGGGGTGGAGCGGGTGGGGCGCCGGGACGACTTCTTCGAGCTGGGCGGGCACTCGCTCCTGGCGGTGCAGGTGATCTCGCGGGTGCGGCAGGTGCTGGAGGCGGAGGCCTCGCTGGGCGAGCTGTTCACCCGGCCCGTGCTCGCGGACTTCGCGCGGGAGCTGGAGGCGGCGGCGCGGGCGGCGCTTCCGCCCATCGAGCCCGCCCCCCGGGAGGGGCGGGTGCCGCTGTCGTTCGCCCAGCAGCGGCTCTGGTTCCTGGAGCGGCTGGGGAACCTGGGGAGCACCTACCACATGCGCACGCGCCTGCGGCTGCGGGGCGAGCTGGACCGGGGAGCGCTGGCGCGCGCGCTGGACCGGGTCGTGGAGCGGCACGAGGCGCTGCGCACCACCTTCGCGCAGGTGGACGGCGTCCCCGAGCAGCGGATCGCGCCGGCCGGGGCGGGCGGCTTCCACCTGGCCGAGCACGACCTGGACGGCCGGGCGGACGCGAAGGCCGAGCTCGACCGGCTGCTGGCCGAGGAGGGGCGCGCGCGCTTCGACCTGGAGCGGGGGCCGCTCATCCGCGGCCGCCTGGTCCGGCTGGCCGCCGACGACCACGTCCTTCTCCTGACCATGCACCACATCGTCAGCGACGACTGGTCGATGGGGGTGCTCACCCGCGAGCTCTCCGCGCTGTACGCCGCGCACCGCCAGGGGAGGGAGGCGGAGCTTCCCGCGCTCCCGGTCCAGTACGCCGACTACGCGGCCTGGCAGCGGCGGTGGGTGGAGGGCCGGGTGCTCCAGGAGCAGGCGGACTACTGGGCGGATACGCTCGCGGGCGCGCCGGGGCTCCTGGAGCTCCCCACCGACCACCCGCGGCCGGCGCAGCCGGACCACGCGGGGGCGCAGCTGGGCGTGGGGCTGGACGAGGCGCTGACGGCGGGGCTGAAGGCGCTGTCGCGGCGGAACGGGACCACGCTGTTCATGACGCTCCTGGCCGGGTGGGCCGTGGTGCTGGGCCGGCTCTCGGGGCAGGACGACGTGGTGGTGGGCACCCCCACGGCGGGGCGCGGGCGCCGGGAGATCGAGGGGCTGATCGGCTTCTTCATCAACACCCTGGCCATCCGGGTGGACCTCTCCGGAGGAGCCACGGTGGCGGAGGTGCTGGGGCGGGTGAAGGCGCGGGCGCTGGGAGCGCAGCACCACCAGGACATCCCTTTCGAGCAGGTGGTCGAGCGGGTCGATCCCGTGCGGAGCCTGTCGCACAGCCCGCTCTTCCAGGTGACGTTCGCCTGGCAGAACGCGCCGCGCGGGAGCCTGGAGCTGCCGGGGCTGGCGCTCGGCCGCGTGGACGCGCCGGACGCCCGCGGCACCGTCAAGCAGGACCTGGGGCTGTCGCTGAGCGAGGCGAACGGCCGGATCGTGGGGAGCGTGATGTACGCGACGGGGCTCTTCGAGCGGGCCACCGTGGAGCGCTGGGCGGGCTACCTGCGGCGGGTGCTGGAGGAGATGGCCTCCGGCGAGGGCCGGCGAGTGGAGCGGCTGGCGCTCATGTCCGAGAGCGAGCGCGTCCGCGTGGTGGAGGAGTGGAACCGGACGGAGGCGGAGTACCCGGCCGGGTCGTGCGTGCACGAGCTCTTCGAGCGGCAGGTGGAGCGCGCGCCCGACGCGGCGGCGGTGCTCTTCGAGAGCCGGCGGGTGAGCTACGGTGAGCTGAACGGGCGGGCGAACCGGCTGGCGCGCCACCTCCGCCGGCTGGGCGTGGGGCCCGACGTGCGGGTGGCGATCTGCGTGGAGCGCGGCCCCGAGATGGTGGCCGCCATGCTGGCCGTGCTCAAGGCGGGCGGGGCGTACGTGCCGCTGGACGCGGGCTACCCGGCGGAGCGGCTGGAGTACATGCTGGCCGACAGCGCCCCCGCGGTGGTGCTCACGCAGGAGCATTTGAACCAGCGGCTGGGCGCGCCGCTCCGGGGGACCGCGGCGCCGGTCGTCCTGCTGGACACGGAGACGCCTTCCTGGGCGTCGGAGCCGGAGGCCGACCTGGACCGCGGGGGGCTGACGCCGGGGCACCCGGCGTACGTCATCTACACCTCCGGCTCCACCGGCCGTCCCAAGGGAGTGCTGGTCCCGCACCGGGGGGTGTGCAACGTCGCGGCCGCCCAGCAGCGCGCCTTCGGGGTGGGCCCGGGCGACCGGGTCCTCCAGTTCGCCTCCCCCAGCTTCGACGCGGCCGCCTTCGAGCTGGTCATGGCGCTGGCGTCGGGGGCCGCGCTCTGCGCCGCTCCCCGGGAAGAGCTCCTCCCGGGGCCGGGGCTGCTGGCGCTCCTGCGGCGGCACGCGGTGACCACGGTGACGCTTCCCCCCTCCGCCCTGGCGGCGCTCCCGGTGGAGGATCTCCCCGCGCTGCGGACCCTCACCGTGGCCGGCGAGGCGCTCCCTACCGAGCTGGCCGCCCGCTGGGGCGCCCGGCACCGGCTGCTGAACCTGTACGGCCCCACCGAGGCCACCATCTGGAGCACGGCGGCGGAGTGCGCCGACCCCGCGCGCAGGCCGGACATCGGCGGCCCCATCGCCAACGTGCGCGCCTACGTCGTGGACGCCGGGCTCGAGCCGCTCCCGGTGGGGGTGGCGGGAGAGCTGTGCGTGGGCGGGGCCGGGGTGGCGCTCGGCTACCTGGGCCGGCCGGGGCTCACGGCGGAGCGCTTCGTTCCCGACCCGTTCGGGGGCGAGGCGGGAGCGCGCCTGTACCGCACGGGCGACCGGGTGCGCCGGCTGGCGGACGGGAGGCTGGACTTCGTGGGCCGGACCGACCACCAGGTGAAGGTGCGCGGCTTCCGCATCGAGCCGGGCGAGATCGAGGCGCGGCTCGTGGAGCACGCCGGGGTGCGCGAGGCGGTGGTGGTGGCCCGGGAGGACACGCCGGGCGAGAAGCGGCTGGTGGCGTACGTGGTGGGCGAGGGCGCGGTCGAGGTCGAGAGCCTGCGGGCGCACCTGGGCGAGACGCTGCCGGAGTACATGGTGCCGGCCGCGTACCTGCGGCTGGACGAGCTGCCGCGGACCCCCGGCGGCAAGCTGGACCGCGGGGCGCTCCCCGCGCCCGAGGGCGACGCCTACGCGCGGCGCGCCTACGAGGCGCCGGTGGGCGAGACCGAGGAGCTGCTCGCCCAGGTCTGGGGCGAGGTGCTGGGCGTGGAGCGGGTGGGGCGCCGGGACGACTTCTTCGAGCTGGGCGGACACTCGCTCCTGGCGGTGCAGGTGATCTCGCTCCTGGAAGTGGACATCGACCTGGGGGAGCTGTTCAACCGGCCCGTGCTCCAGGACTTCGCGCGGGAGCTGGAGAAGGCCGGGCGGGCGGAGCTTCCCCCCATCGAGCCCGCCCCCCGGGAGGGCCGGGTCCCGCTGTCGTTCGCCCAGCAGCGGCTCTGGTTCCTGGAGCAGCTGGGGGCGCTGGGGAGCGCGTACCACCTCCCCACCCGCCTGCGCCTGCGGGGCGCGCTAGACCGCGGCGCGCTCGCGCGGGCGCTGGACGGCATCGTCGCGCGCCACGAGGCGCTGCGCACCACCTTCCCGGCGGTGGACGGCGTCCCGGAGCAGCGGATCGCGCCGGCGGAGGCCTTCCGGTTCCCCCTGGCCGAGCACGACCTGGGCGGCGAGGCGGACGCGGCGGCCGGGCTCGACCGGCTGATGGCCGAGGAGGCGCGCGCCCCCTTCGACCTGGAGCGGGGGCCGCTCGTCCGCGGCCGGCTGATCCGGGTGGGGAGGGACGACCACGTGCTCCTCCTGACCATGCACCACATCGTCAGCGACGGCTGGTCGATGGGGGTGTTCACCCGCGAGCTCTCCGCGCTCTACGCCGCGCACGCCGGGGGAAGGGAGGCGGAGCTTCCCGAGCTGCCGGTCCAGTACGCCGACTACGCGGCCTGGCAGCGGCGGTGGGTGGAGGGAGAGGTCCTCCGGGAGCAGTCGGACTACTGGACGCGGACGCTCGCGGGCGTGCCGGAGCTCCTGGAGCTCCCCGCCGACCATCCGCGGCCGGCGCGGATGAGCCACGCGGGAGCGCAGCTGGGCGTGGTGCTGGACGAGGAGCTCACGGCGGCGCTGAAGGCGCTGTCGCGGCGCCGCGGGACCACGCTTTTCATGACGCTCCTGGCCGGGTGGGCGGTGGTGCTGGGCCGTCTCTCGGGGCGGGACGACGTGGTGGTCGGCACGCCGACGGCGGGGCGCGGGCGCCGGGAGATCGACGAGCTGATCGGCTTCTTCGTGAACACGCTGGCGCTCCGCGTGGACCTCTCGGGGGCGCCCACGGGGGCCGAGCTGCTGGGGCGGGTGAAGAAGCGGGCGCTCGACGCCCAGCACCGCCAGGACATCCCCTTCGAGCAGGTGGTCGAGCTGGTGAGCCCGGCGCGCAGCATGGCGCACACCCCCATCTTCCAGGTGATGTTCACCTGGCAGAACGCCCCCGGGGGCGGGGTGTCGCTCCCCGGGGTGGAGGTGGACGGCATGCGCTCGCGGTCGCCGCAGGTGCATGCCAAGTTCGACCTGTCGCTCTCGCTGCAGGAGTCGGGAGACCGGATCGTCGGCGGCTTCACGTACGCGACGGCCCTCTTCGAGCGGGAGACCGTGGAGCGCCACGCGGGCTACCTGCGGCGGGTGCTGGGAGAGATGGCCGCCGACGAGGGCCGGCCGGTGGAGCGGCTGCCGCTCCTCCCCGCGGACGAGCGCTCCCGGGTGCTGGAGGAGTGGAACCGCACCGAGGCGGAGTACCCGGCCGGGTCGTGCCTCCACGAGCTCTTCGAGCTCCGGGCGTCGCGCGCGCCCGACGCGGTGGCGGTGGTCTTCGAGGGGGAGCCCCTCGCCTACGGCGAGCTGAACCGGCGGGCCAACCGGCTGGCGCACCACCTCCGCTCCCTGGGGGTGGGGCCGGAGGCGCGGGTGGGGCTGCTGGTGGAGCGGGGTCCCGGGATGGTGGTCGCCATGCTGGCCGTGCTCAAGGCGGGCGGGGCGTACGTGCCGCTGGACCCGGGCCACCCGGCGGAGCGGCTGGAGTACCTGCTGGCCGACAGCGCGCCGGCGGTGGTGCTCACGCAGAAGGAGCTTCGCGGCCGGGTCGAGGGCGCGGGCGTGCCGGTGCTGGAGCTGGACGCGGCCGCGCCGGAGTGGGCGGGCCGCCCCGGCACGGACCCGGAGCGCGGCGCGCTCACGCCGGCCCACCCGGCGTACGTGATCCACACCTCCGGCTCCACCGGACGGCCCAAGGGCGTCGTCGTCCCGCACCGCGGCGTGGTCAACCTCCTCCGCTCGATGGGCGAGACCGTGGGGATGGCGCCCGCGGATCGCGTGCTGGCGGTCACCACGTACGCCTTCGACATCTCCGTGCTGGAGATCTTCCTTCCCCTCCTCCACGGCGCGGCGACCCTCGTGCTGCCGCGGGAGCGGGCCGGCGACCCGGCGGCGCTGGCCGAGGCGATCCGGGGGTACGCGCCCACGGTGATGCAGGCCACGCCGGCCACCTGGCGGATGCTGGTGGGCGCCGGGTGGGAGGGCGCGCCGGAGATGCGCGCGCTCTGCGGCGGCGAGGCGCTCCCGGCGGAGCTCGCGTCGGCGGTGCGGGGGCGCGTGGGCGCGCTCTGGAACGTGTACGGGCCCACCGAGACCACCATCTGGTCCACCGCCCAGCCGGTCCCCGGCGATTCCGCCGGCAACCCGGGCGGGCGCGTGCCGATCGGGCGGCCGGTGGCGAACACGCGCGTCTACCTCCTGGACGAGGCGGGCGAGCCGGTGCCGGCGGGGGTGGCGGGCGAGCTCCACATCGGGGGCGCGGGGGTGGCGCGCGGCTACCTGGGTCGCCCCGAGCTGACGGCGGAGCGGTTCGTGGCCGACGCGTACGGTGCCGAGCCCGGGGCGCGGCTCTACCGCACGGGTGACCTGGCGCGGTGGCTCCCGGACGGGACCATCGAGTACCTGGGCCGGACCGACCACCAGGTGAAGGTGCGCGGCTTCCGCATCGAGCCGGGCGAGATCGAGGCGCGGCTGGCCGAGCACGCGGGGGTTCGCCAGGCGGTCGTCCTGGCGCGGGAGGACGTGCCGGGGGACACGCGCCTGGTGGCGTACCTGGTGGGCGACGGGGCGGCCGGGGGGGACGTGCTCCGGGCGCACCTGGGCCAGACGCTGCCGGAGTACATGGTGCCGGCGGCCTACGTGTGGCTGGAGGCGCTTCCGCTGACTCCCAACGGCAAGCTGGACCGCGCCGCGCTCCCCGCGCCGGACGCGGAGCGCCGGCCGGGAGGCGGCTACGTCGCCCCCGCCACGCCGGTCGAGCTGCAGCTGGTGAACCTGTGGGAGGAGGTCCTCGGCGTGCGGCCGATCGGCACGCGCGACAACTTCTTCGACCTGGGCGGCAACTCGCTGCTGGCGCCGCGCATCGTGGCCCGCGCGCGCGAGCGGTTCGGGTGCGAGATCCCGCTGGCGGAGCTCGTCTCGGGGGGCACGGTGGCGCACCTGGCCGGCGTGGTCGCGGGGCGGGCGGCGGGGCGGCCGCGGCGCGCGCTGGTGCCCATCCAGCCCGGCGGGTCGCGCCCGCCGCTGTACCTGGTGCACGCCATCAGCGGCGAGATCCTGCTGTACGTGCAGCTGGCGCGCTACCTGGGCGCGGACCAGCCCGTCTACGGCCTGCAGGACCCGTGGCTGGGCGGCGAGCGGCCGCCCTTCGTCCCCGTGGAGGGGATCGCGGAGCGCTACCTGGCCGAGCTGCGCGAGGTGCAGCCGTCCGGGCCGTACCACATCGGCGGCTACTCGTTCGGCGGCGCGGTGGCGTTCGAGATGGCGCGCCAGCTCCGCGCCGCGGGTGAGGAGGTGGGGTCGCTGGTGGTGCTGGACACGGAGGCCACGTCGCGCCGCCCGCTCGCCACCCGGCCGCCGGAGGAGGACACCGTGGCGGTGCGGGAGATGTGGATGCTGGTGCACGACAAGGCCGTGTACCACGGGATCGCGCTTCCGAAGGAGGTCCCGGACATGCGCCACCTCACCTACGAGCAGCACCTGGAGGCGGCGCTGGCGAAGCTCAAGGCGCTGAACCTGGCGGAGCCGGACGCGGGCCCCGAGGCCGTGCTGTACCCCTCGCTGCTGCGGCAGATGCGCGAGCGCGTCCTGAGCCTGTACCGGCCGGGCCCGTACGACGGCCCGCTGACGCTCTTCCGCGTCGAGGACGAGGAGCCGGGCGAGGGGAGGGCGGGGAAGCGACGCCCCGCGGCGCTGGGGTGGGACGCGGTGTGCTCGCGGCCGGTGGAGATCGTGCCCGTGCGGGGCAACCACCTCACGCTCACCGCCGAGCCGTCCGTGGGCCCCATCGCCGCCCTGTGGCGACAGGTCCTCGACCGCGCCGGGGCGGGGCACTCCGCTCCGCCGGAGCGCGAGGAGGCGCCGTCCTCCTGAACGGCCGGCGCCCGGCTCCGAGCGCGGCGCCGGCGCCGTCCTCCCGGTCCAGGCCGGTGCCCGGGCGTTCCGTCGATCTTTCCCGGCGTCCGCCACGGATCGATCGGCGGGCAACCGGGTCGATGACGGCGTCGGCCGGCTCGCGTGGGCGCGGTGCATCGGCGGGCAGAGCGTCTCGCCGTGCTCCCTTCTTCCGGCCCGGCGCGCCGCCGTCACCGGGGGGCTTCGCCCCTCTCGCGGACGGGGGAGGAATCGGAATGCGAGGGCGCGCAACGAGCGCATGTACGCGGGCATGCACGCGCCGCCCCCGCGGTCGCCGGCGGCGGCTCGCCCGGCCGGAGCCCCGTGAAAGAGGGGGCGAGTGTCGCCGCCGCTCGCCCCTCGCGGGCGGGCCGGCACCCGCCCGGAGCGGGGGGGTCCCGAACCCCCGTCGTTGCCGGGAGAAACGAGGCTCCCTATGTTGTGTCCGCAAACCACGCCTGTTGACCCGCGGGCCCCGCTGTCATGCCGATGGCGGCCGGGCACCGCTCGCTCCTGACCGCGATCACGAGGGAAGGCCGACCATGACGTCACAGCCCGCTACGATCCCTTCCGCGCCCCCGGGGATCGCGGAGTTCGAGGTGCGGGGCGTGCGCTTCAGGGTGGACGCGGCCGACATGCCCCACCCGCCCACGGAGAACCCGTACTTCAGGCGGTCGCAGCTCGGACACCTGTACGAGCCCACCATGACCTACTGCCTGGCCCAGATCCTGGCCGGGGAGGCCGATCCCCGCTTCCTGGACGTGGGGTCGCGCATGGGCTACTACGCGAGCTTCGTGGCCGCGTTCACCGGCGACGGCCGCCGGGTTCTCGCCGTGGAGGCGGATCCCGCCTACGCGGTCCGCACGGCCCGGTCCTGCGCCGCCACGGGGTACCCGGAGGTGTCCGTCCACAACGCGATCCTGGCGGACGCCGAGCAGCCGGTCGCCATCGACGGCCGGATGGGCGTGATCTACGGCGGATCGTCCGAAGGCCTCACCACCGCGGCCACCGCGGACGCGCTCTGCGCGAAGGAGGGGTTCGCGCCGACCATCGTCAAGATGGACGTGCACGGAAGCGAGGGTAAGGTCCTGATGGGGATGGAGACCGTGCTCCGGGAGCACGTCCGATGGCTTCTGCTCGAGGTCCACGACGCGTTCCTTCTCGACCGGTACTCCCCGGGCATCAGCCGGTCCCGGATCCTGCGCTTCCTGGAAGACCTGGGGTTCTCGCTCTTCCACGTGGCCGCCGAAGTGGTCCCGTACCCGTTCGTCCGCGACGAGGGCTTCACCTACCGCCCCCTGGAGGCCGCTTCCCAGGAGCTGTTCTTCGATCGCGGCGGCGTCGTGTTCGTGCTCGCGTCGAAGTCCCCGGACGTCCAGTCGGTGCTCGGCCCCAGCGTGGACGATCCGCGCTTCTTCTGACCGCCGTCGAGGCCCCGCGCGGCGCCCCGGCGGAGACGGCCGCGGAGGAAGGCGCGCCGGATCCCCGGCGTTCACGGAGCGAGGCAGCGGTCGTCCCGAGCACCGGTCACCAGCGAGCAGAGATGGAGCTACGGATTCGCGACGGATCCAGGACCGATTCCAGCGGCGCGCGGGCGCGGAAGGACCCGATGCCGGATTCCACGTCCAGCCGTGCATTTCCTGGGATCGCCATCCCGAGGCCGGTCACGCGGAAACCGATGCCCGCACACGCTTCCGCGGGCCGAAGGATCCATGGCCGGCCCCGCGGCGAGCTCGGCCCGTTTCGCGGCCCGGGCGATCGATCCTCCCGTCGCCCGGGCTCCCTCGGGACGGCGTTCCGGCGCGTGGCCGGAATGCGCGTCGGGTCGCGGAACCTGGCATGACGCTCACGATTCCGGCGGGGATGCACGGCCTTCCCGGTCCGGGCGGCGCCGGCAGGCCCGCGCCGATGCGCATTCCGTCCGCGCCGCGGGAGCCGGAGCTCGCGGGACGCACCGCCGTGCGCGTCCAGGGCGGCACGGAGCCCGGCCCCGGCTTCGAGCCCGCCGCGCCGGACCTCGAGGTCGTCCGCTTCGGCACGACGGGGCGCGCGCGGCCGGAGCCTGATACCAGCTCCCTGAACGGAATGCGCAGAGCAGGCGGTGAGAGGCAGTCGCACCAGGAAGAGGAAGCTCGCGTCCCGCCGTGGAACCATGGGCGGAGATGAGTATCGAAATCTTTTCGGAGAGGCACCTTTCGGTCCTCCCTCCCCGTTGTCGGCGTCCGCCTTCAAGCATCGCAAACCACGTCATCAGGAGGATCGGCGCGGAAGCCGGCCCATGCTCCACATCCCCCCGATGACGCAGCTGGCACAGCCTGGACGAGCGCGAGACATGATCGTGGGCGAGATCGATCGCACGATCCGACGCGGCATCTGGTATGAGGTGGCGCCGTGACGTTCCGGGAGATCTTTCGCTTCGAGCTCGCCTACCAGGCACGCCGCGTCTCCACCTGGCTCTGCTTCGCGGTCCTGTTCGCGTTCTCGTTCTGGATGGTGGCGGGCTCCAGGCCCACGGACGACGAAGTCTTCCAGAACGCGCCGTTCGGCATCGCGTTCGCCACGGTCCTCGGCGGCGTGATCTGGCTCCTGGTGGCCGCCTCGGTGGCCGGCGAAGCGGCGGCGAGGGACGTGCGGACGCGGATGCACCCCCTCACGTACACCGCGCCGGTCGGCAAGGCGGAGTACCTGGGGGGACGGTTCCTGGCCGCCTTCGTCCTCAACGCCCTGACCCTCCTCGCCGTGCCGGCGGGAATCCTGCTCGGCCTCTACCGGCCCGGCGCGGAGGCCTCGCTCCTCGGTCCGTTCCGGCCCGCCGCCTACCTCACGGCCTACGGCTTCATCACGCTGCCGTTCGCCTTCGCCGCCACGGCCATCCAGTTCTCGTGGGCGGCGCTGAGCCGCCGGCCCATGGCGAGCTACCTGGCCAGCGTGCTCCTCTTCGTCGCCTCCACCTTCGTCCTGCTGGTGGCGGCCCAGCTCCTGGGGATGCGGGAGCTGACGAGCCTGCTGGACCTGGTCGGCGTCGGCGGCATCGTGCTGGGGCTGGGGGAGACGTGGACGGCGGCCGAGAAGAACACGCGCCTGGTGGGGCTGGAGCCCACGCTGCTCGCCAACCGGGTGATCTGGCTGGCCATCGCCGGGGGCGCGCTCGCGTTCACCCACCTCCGCTTCCGCCTCGCCCACCCCGCGGAGGGCACCCGGCGGAGCCGCTCCGCGCGGCGGCGGGACGCGCGGCCCGCGGCGCTCGCGGAGACCGGGATCGCGAGGAGCGCCCCCATCGTCGTTCCGCGGGTCCCGCGGGCGTTCGGCCCGGCGACGCACGCGCGCCAGACGCTCGCCATCGCGGGGGCGTCGTTCCGGGCGATCGCGAAGAGCCAGGGCGGGCTCGTCCTCCTGGCGGCGATCGCGGGGCTCCTGGTCGTGTTCCTCCCCCAGAACATCGAGCGCTTCGGCGTTCCGCTCTTCCCCAGGACCTGGTACCTCCTCACCTTCCTGACGGCCCCCCTGACCGATCCCTTCACCCCCTGGGTGATCATCCCCCTGCTCATCGTCCTCTACGCGGGCGAGCTGGTCTGGCGGGAGCGGGACGCGGGGCTGGGCGACATCACCGACGCCGCGCCGGTGCCGGAGTGGGCCCTCCTCCTGGGCAAGTTCCTGGGGCTCGGCCTGGTGCTCGTGGCGTGGACGGCGCTCCTGGCGCTGGCCGGAGTGCTGGTCCAGGCGCGGATGGGGTACGGCGAGATCGAGATCGGGCTCTACCTGCGCGTCCTCTTCGGGCTCCAGCTCCCCGAGTACCTCCTCTTCGCCCTGCTCGCCCTGGTGGTGCAGGCGGTGGTCGACCAGAAGTACGTCGGCCTGCTGGCGGCCCTCGCGGCCTACGCGTCCATCGCCTTCGCCTCCACCCTGGGGATCGAGAACGACCTGCTCGTCTACGGGGCCGGTCCGGAGTGGTCGTACACCGACATGCGCGGGTTCGGCGCGTCGCTGGGGCCGTGGCTGTGGTTCAGGCTCTACTGGGCCGCGTGGGCGCTGCTCCTCGCCGTCGCGGCCAGGCTGCTCTGGGCGCGGGGCCGGGAAGGGGCCCCGGGGGCGCGGCTCCGGGCGGCGCGCGGCCGCTTCAGGCGCCCGGCGTCCGCGGCCGCCGCCGCCGCGGCGGTGGGGCTCGTCCTGCTCCTGGGCGGCTTCGTCTTCTACAACACCCACGTGCTCGACGAGTACCGGAGCGCCTCCGGCAGGGCCGGGGCCGCCGCCGAGTACGAGCGGCGCTACGGGCGGTACCAGGGGATCCCGCAGCCGCTGCCGGCGGCCACCCGGCTGCGCGTGGAGATCTACCCGCGGCGGCGGGCGGTGGAGATCCGCGGCACGTACCGCCTGGTGAACCGGAGCGGGGTGCCGGTCGACTCCATCCACCTGGCCACGGTCCCCGAGGTCCGGACCGGCGAGGTCGCCTTCGACCGCCCGGCCGTCCGCGTGGTCGCGGACGACGATCTGGGCCACCGGATCTACGCCCTGCGGGAGCCGCTCCAGCCCGGCGACTCGCTGCGGCTGGACTTCCGGGTGCGCGTGGAGCCCCGCGGCTTCCGCGACGGCGGCGCCGACGCCTCGGTGGCGGCGAACGGCACCCACTTCACCGGCGAGGCGTGGCTCCCGGCCATCGGCTACCAGCCCGGCCGCGAGCTGCGCGGCGCGGGGGACCGGCGGGCGCACGGGCTGGCGCCGCGCCCCCGGTTCCCCCCGCTCCACGACGCCCGGGCGCGCCGGTCCGCGGCCGAGCACGAGCGGACCGCCTTCGAAGCGGTGGTGGGGACGGACGAGGACCAGGTCGCCGTCGCGCCGGGGGCGCTGCGCCGGACGTGGACCGAGGGCGGGCGCCGCTACTTCCACTACGCCGCCGACGCCCCCATCGGGGACCCCGCCTTCTTCTCCGCCCGCTACGCGGTGCGCGAGGCGCGGTGGGACGACCCTTCGGCGGGCGCGGGGGGGGGCGTCGCCATCCGGATCTACCATCACCCGGGGCACACGGCCAACCTGGACCGCATGGTCCGCAGCGCGCGGGCCTCGCTGAGCTGGTACACGGAGCGGTTCGGCCGCTACCCGTACCGCCACCTCACCCTGGTCGAGATTCCCGGCTTCGGCGGCATGCACGCCCACGTCGGGCTGATCACCTTCCAGGAGGGGTTCTCCCTCTTCGACGTGGAGGGGAGCCCGGGGGCCCCCGACTTCCCGTTCGCGGTGGTCGCGCACGAGGTGGCGCACCAGTGGTGGGGGATCCAGCTCACGCCGGCGGGCGTCGAGGGAGCCACGCTGCTCTCCGAGGGCCTGGCGGAGTACTCCGCGTTCCAGGTCGTCGAGAAGACCCAGGGCCCGGAGCAGCTGCGCCGGTACCTGGGACGGCTGCGGACGCAGTACGGAGCCCCGGGGGCGCGCGCCGCCCTTCCCCTGCTCCGGGCCAACGGCGACCTCGCCGGCTACTACCGGGGCCCCCTCGCCATGTACGCGGTGCGCGAGTACGTCGGCGAGGACCGGGTGAGCCTGGCTCTCCGGCGCCTCCTCGCGAAGCATCCTCCGGCGGCGCCTCCCCTGCCGACCTCGCTCGACCTCTACCGGGAGCTGCGGGCGGTCACCCCCGACTCGCTCCACTCCCTGCTGCACGACCTCTTCGAGGCGAACACCTACTGGGAGCTGGAGACGGAGTCGGCGCGGGCCGACTCGACCGCGGCGGGAGAATGGCGGGTGACGCTGGGGGTGCGGGCGCGGAAGGTGGTGGCCGACACCGCGGGCGTCCAGACCGGGGTGCCCATGGACGACCGGGTGGAGATCGGGGTCTTCGCCCCGGCCGAGAACGGCGGGGCGCCGGGGAGGCCGCTCTACCTGCGGATGCACCGCATCCGCGACGGGAGGCAGACGATCACGGTGACGGTGCCGCGCAGGCCCGCCCACGCCGGCATCGACCCCCGCCACCTGCTGGTCCACATGGAGGCGGGGGAGAACACCCGGACGGTGGACACCGGGCCCGAAGGCCCCTGAGCGCGCGCGCTCCGGCGGCGGGGGCGTGATCCCGGGCTCCGCGACCCGGGGTGCGTTCCCGGCCCCGCGTCGCGTCGTCGTCCGGAAGGCGCCCGAGCGACCGAAGGACCGTGGCCTGGGCCGCGACGATGCCGTGGGGCAGGCGGTCGATCCTTCGGCCCGCGGACGTCGTGCCGGCGGCGGCTTCGGCGTGACCGGCCCCGGGACGAAGATCAGGGATGCACGGCAGGACGTGGAAGCCGGTGGGAGAGCCGGCTGACGAGAACGATCATCCGCGGGAGGCGCGACAGTGGTGCAACCATCTCGATCCTACGTGCTTGCCTGCACGCCCCGTGTCGGCAGCCACCTGCTCTCGGACGCGCTGACGGCGACCGGCATCGCCGGCCGCCCGCGCGAGTGGCTTCCGCGGTTCACGCCGGAGACCTCGCCGAAGACGCCCCTCGAGCGGATGAAGCTCGTCACGCAGCAGCCGCCGCCGGACGCGGCGCACGACGCGGCGGCCGACGCCGAGCACATCCGAAAGGTCCTGGCGTACGGGACCACCGAGAACGGGGTCTTCGGCATCGTCCTGCACTGGCTCGTGGTCCAGGACGCCGTCCGCCGCCTCCAGGCGTTCGTGGGCACGGGGGAGTCCGCGCCGCACCGCGTCCTCTCGTCCGCCTTTCCCAACCTCTCGTACGTCTGGCTCAGGAGGCGGGACAAGGTCGCGCAGGCGGTGTCCTGGTACAAGGCGATCCAGACCGGCGTCTACGTGGGGCGGCACGGCAAGGGGGGCGCCGGGGAGGACGACCACCTGCAGTTCGACTACGGGCAGGTCCGGTACCTCCTCACCGCGCTCACCAGCTTCGAGAACGCGCAGGGGCTGTTCTTCTCCTCCGCCGGCCTGACGCCGCTCGTCCTGTACTACGAGGACCTGGCGGCGCACTACGTCCCCACCATCCGCTCCGTGCTGGACTTTCTCCAGCTGGATGCGGAAGGCGTGGAGATCGCCAGCCCCAAGCGCGAGAAATACGCCGATGCCCGGTCCCTGGAGTGGATCGAGCAGTTCGAGCGCCTGCACAACCGGGCCAGGTCCACCCGCCGCTGACGCGGGGGATCGCGGGCGGGGATCCGGGCCCGCCCCGTTGCGCGCCCGGCGCCGCGCGTCCCGTACCTCTCATTCCAGGAGAATCGCCCGATGCAGTCTTGGCTCACCCGGCGCAAGCAGCTGGAAGTGTCCCTGAAGATCACCGACGACGCGTTCGTCAGGCCGCCGGATCCCTCCCAGCGGAACTGGCTCGTCACCCGGGCGATGGAGGAGCTCGCGGACGATCTTGAGCACCTCGACTCCGTCGCCCGCCGCTTCGTGGACGGCACGAAGCGCGACCGGATCGTGGAGCAGTGGGAGAACAGCAAGGCCGAGCTGTCTCCTTCCCAGCTGGTGATCGACAACCAGCAGGTCATGCAGGAGTGGGAGCGGCCCTACATGGAGGCGATGGCGAAGGTGGTCACGTGCAACCACGGAGACGTGCTGGAGATCGGCTTCGGGATGGCGATCTCCGCGTCGTACATCCAGGCGATGGGGGTCAGGTCGCACACCATCGTCGAGTGCAACGAGGACGTCCAGGCCGAGTTCGAGAAGTGGCGGGCGAAGTACCCGGACAGCGACATCCGCCTCCTGCGGGGACGGTGGCAGGACGCGCTGGAGGGCGCGGGCGAGTTCGACGGGATCTTCTTCGACAGCTATCCCCTGTCGGAGACGGAGTTCCAGGAGTACGTGGTCGAAAGCGTCACGTTCGCCGAGCATTTCTTCGCCACCGCGGCGAAGCACCTGAGGCCGGGAGGTGTGTTCACGTACTACTCGAACGAGATCGACACGTTGTCGCGGCGGCATCAGCTCGCGCTGTTCGAACACTTCAGCGAGATCTCCTTCACGGTGTGTCGTCCGCTGCATCCCCCGAGCGACTGCAACTACTGGTGGGCCGATTCCATGGTGGTCGTGAAGTGTGTCAGGTGATCGTGGGCGGGCCGGCACGGACGTGATCCTCGCCGCCTGACCCGCCCCCGGGAAACGGCGCCAGCGGTCTCGTCCCGCCCGGGCCGGGCGCGTCCCCGGCCCCGCGCGGGAGAACGGCTTCGGGGAGAACCCCCGGGTTCCGGTTTCCGCGCCGCGTTTCCCGCGTGGCTTCGGCCACCGCGCCACTCCCGGCGGCGCGGCCCGGAGCGGCTTCCCGGGCGGGGCATGCGCGCGCCGGGGCCGGGGCCGCGATGGCGTGCGCCGCGGTCGCCGCCGGCGCCGGCCTGGTGCTGGAGCCGGCGCCGATCGCGCGGGGGAAGGGCTCGGCCGGGTGATGGCGCGCGCCCGGCGCGTCGCTGACGCCGCCACGGCGCGGCGGGGATCCGCCGGCGCGAAGGGTTCCCCCTGACAACGACGAAACCCCCGCAGCGGAAACGCTGCGGGGCTTTTGCTGTCTGGAGGAAATTCTGGAATCCTTCTTTGCCGTGAAAGGTCCGGACTCGTCTGAGTCAAAAGCACTTGCGGGTTGGTTTCCGAGGACAGGCGCAGCAGCACCCCCTCCCCCCGAGCGCCACTCCATCCGCATCCTCTTCGGCCGCCAGCAGTGGCGCACCGACTCGCTGCACCTGGTGCTGCTGGCCAGCGAGGACTGCAACTTCCGCTGCGTGTACTGCTACGAGAAGTTCAAGCAGGGCACCATGCTCCCCGAGGTGAGGGGGTGCGCGCGCTGGTGGACGCGCGCGCGCCCATGCTGCGCTCGCTGACGCTGGCGTGGTTCGGGGGTGAGCCGCTGTACGGGTGGGAGGCGGTGGAGGAGCTGGCCCCCGCGCTGCAGCGGACCGCGCGCGAGCGGGGGATGGCCTTCAACCACGGGATGACCACCAACGCCTACCTCCTCACCGAGGAGCGCGCCACGAAGCTGCTGGAGTGGGGGTGCACCCACTACCAGATCACCATAGACGGGCTTCCCGGCGAGCACGACTGCAAGCGCGTGGGGCGCGACGGGAGCCCCACCTACGCGGTGATCCTGGACAACCTGCGCGCGCTGAAGGCGCGGCGCGGCGCCGAGTTCGTGGCCATCATCCGGGTGAACTTCGATACCGACAACCTCCCGCGGCTGGGCCCCTTCATCGAGGCCCTCTCCGAGGACTTCGCGGGGGACCCGCGCTTCCGGCTGCACTTCCGCCCCATCGGCAGGTGGGGCGGGCCCAACGACGACCACCTCACGACCTGCGGGCTGGCCGAGCACCGCGAGGTCAGCGACGTGCTGCGCCACAGGGCGGTGGAGCTGGGGCTGCGCACCGAGGGCGGGGTGGAGGAGATGCGCCACCCCGGCACGCAGGTGTGCTACGCCGCGCGCCCGTACTCCTTCGTCGTGGGCGCCACGGGAAAGCTGATGAAGTGCACCATCGCGCTCGACGAGATGCCCGAGAACGTGGTGGGGCGCATCCTCCCCGACGGCGCCCTGGAGATCGACGACGAGCGCTTCGTGAAGTGGGTGACGCCGTACTACGAGGAGGACAAGGTCTGCCGAAGCTGCTACGTGCTCCCCGGCTGCCAGGGCGGCGCCTGCCCGCTCACCCGCATCCGCGACGGAGAGCGCACCTGCTGCTCGGTCAAGTCCAACCTCAAGCGGGAGATGCGCTTCTCGCTCGACACCATCCAGCGCGCGCGCGTGGCCGCCCAGGCCGCCGCGCAGGCACCCTCGCCGGAGCAGGCGGAGGCCGCCGCCGCGGACTGAGCTTCACCGCGGGGGAGTTCGCGGGGAGATGGGGACGAAGGGGCGCGCGGTACAGCTGCGACCGGACCCGTCTCCCGCCTCGTGCCAGAGCCAGTGCGTCGGCATGCTGGCCGATGACGGCGGCGGGTGCCTGCCGCCCGAACTCCGACCTCGCGAGCGATGTCGTGACAGAGCCCCCGCCGTGGCGATCGCGGCGGGGGCTTTTTGCGCGCTCTGCATCGTCAACCGGGGGCACAATCCCGAACCGCCGTGCCGGCGAGATCCATGATCCGGCTCAACTCCCGGCGTACTCGTCGTGGCGGCGCCACCAGAGGCCGGTCTCGTTGCGTCCCAGGGGGGCGCGGTCGAGCCACTGGTACATGCCCCAGAGGCCGTCCAGCCCGCGCGCGTAGGTGGAATAGGTGTGGTAGATGACTCCATCATCACGCACGAACGCGCTCATCCCCGGCCGCTCACGCGTGTACGTGGCCGCGTCGGTCCCGGTCATGGCGGCGTTGTCGGCCACGGGGCCCTCGCCGCGCTCCGGCACGCCGAGCGGCCCGCTCCCGTCCAGGATCTTTCCCCACCCGCCCTGCGTGAACGGCGGCTCGCGGCGGTAGTTGTATTCGATGCGCCTGTCGCGCTGCTGCGCCTCGCTGAACGAGACGTTGAAGTCGGAGTTGAAGTCGGTGCCGACCGACGAGGCCCAGGGAAACGACCAGCCCATCCGCTCCCGGTAGGCCCGCAGCTTCGCCAGCGGTGCCCGCGACACCGCCGCCAGGGTGACGCCGTGGTTCGCCAGGTGGACGCCGAAGCCGTTGAATCCGTCGGCGATCGTCGAGCACGTGGCGCATCCCGCCTTGTAGTCGGGCCCGAACATGAAGTGGTAGACCAGGAGCTGCGAGCGCCCACCGAAGAGGTCCGCCAGCGTGGCGCTCCCTCCCTCGGTCTCGAACCGGTACTCCTTGTCCACCCGCACCCACGGCAGCTCCTGCCGCCGCCGCGCCAGCTCGTCGCCGCGCCGCGTGAGCTCCTTCTCCGCCTCCAGCAGCTCGATCCGCGCCGCGAGCCACTCTTCGCGCGTCCCCGTGATGTGCATCGTCATCGCTCTTCTCTCGTTCGTGTAGGTTGGGCTGAGGGGGCAGGGTAGACCCACCTCAGGGGACGATCGGATCGCCGGGGGCCGGCGGGTCTTCGGCGAGCACCAGCTCCGCGCTTTCCAGGACGTAGCGGACGTACCGATAGTCCCGGATGTAGGTGATCCGGCCGTCCCGCCAGTCCAGCCACATGAAGTAGCTGAGCTCCGGCGACCCCTCCTGGAAGACGGCGACGACCGGTCGGCCCTCCAGCCAGGCCGAAACCAGGTGGAGCGCTTCGAGCCGGGAATATTCGCCGAAGAACATCCCGACCATCGCCGCGCCCTCGCGGCGCGGATGGGCGGACTGCTGGAGCCGGACGTCGTCCGCGAGCAGGCCGCGCAGGCCGTCCCAGTCGCGCTGGTTGAAGAGCGCCACGAACCGCGACACCGCCGCCGAGGGCGGGGCGTGGACGCGTGGAGGCGCCGGCCGCGCGTTGATCTCCTTCAGCCGCGCGCGGCCCCGCGCCAGGTGGCCCTTCACGGCGTTGACGGTGATGTCCAGGAGAGCCGCGATGTCCTCCAGCGGCTCGCCCAGGACGTCCTTCAGGATGATGACGCTCCGCTGGATGGTGGGAAGCTCGGTGAACCGCGACACCGCCGTCCGGACCGCTTCCTGCCGCATCAGCGTCTCCAGTGGATGGGGAGCCCCGGAGTCGGCCGTCTCCGCCGCGGCTTCGAGCGGCTCGGCCGCGTGGACGGCCCGGCTGCGCAGCAGGTCGAGGGCCTGGTTGTGGGCGATGCGGAAGAGCCAGGCGCGCATGGCCGGCCCCGCCTCCAGGGTCTTCAGCGCCCCGAACGCCTTCACCAGCGCGTCCTGGACCACGTCCTCGCCGTCGACGACCGAGCCGGTGAGGCGGGCGCAGTAGCGGTGCAGCTCCGGCCGCAGGTCGGCCACCAGGGCCAGGAACTCCGAGTGCGTGACCGCGTGGGCGGGGCTTTCCTGGCTCACGCCGCTTCCCTTTCCAGCATGGTGATCCCCGAATCGCCCTTGAGCCCCAGCGCGAGCGCCTCGTCGTACTGGGGGTCGTTGAGCACCTGGACGACGTACTCGCCGAAGAGACGCGGCGGCATCGGCGCGCCGAACCGCGCCAGGAAAGCCTCCTGCTCGATGCCGTCGGCGCGGGCGTAGGCCCGGGAGCCCGCCCCGCCGACGCCCGTTCCACCCACCATCTGCAGCGGGACGATCGCCTGGAAGCGGATGCCCAGGCCCTTCTCCCGCGACACCCGGCTGGCGTACCGGGCCATCATCCACAGCATGCGCTTGGCGCCGCCGTAGCCGCCCGACAGCGGTGAGCCTCCCTGCGCGGCGCCGCTCGAGCCCACCAGCACCCGGCTCCCCGGCGCCAGCGGCAGGTTCAGCGCGGCCTGCATCCAGTGGAGGCCGGCCTTCACGTCCGTGTCCCAGGTGTGCGTGAAGTCCTCCCAGCTCATCTGGTCGATCGGTCCCATCGGCGGCGTGGCGCCCGCGTTCAGGACCAGGATCTCCGGGCGGACCTCCGCCAGGATCCGCCTCGCGGCCGCCGCGTCGGTGACGTCGGCCGGGATCGTCTCCACCCCCAGCCGGGCGCGGACCGCCTCCAGGTCGCCGGCTCCCCGCGCCACCACCCGCACCCTGGCCCCCTGGTCGACGAGCGCCTCCACCAGCCCCAGGCCCAGGCCGCGGCTCCCGCCGGTCACCACCACGCTCTTGTCTCCGAGGTTCATTCGTCGGCTCCGTTGCTGTGTGAAGCTAAGACGGGCGACGCCGCGAAAAAGAGCCACGGACGATTGATCGGCGGTCCGCGGGGAGATACCAGCCGCGGCTCGCGCCTCTCTCTCGGCATCGAAAAACGAAGGCCCCGCGACGGAAACGCCGCGGAGCCCTGGTATGGGGATCGTCCTCGCGACCGGCGCGGCCGCTTACGGCTCGTCGTCATCCCGCTCGATGGTCATGCCGCGGCCTTGGTGCTCTCCACGGTGGCGTGTCGTGGACGAGTCGCGCGATTCGGAGCGCGGGGCCGGCCTGGCGCTGTCCGCGACCTCGACGGCGGCCCGGTGCTCGGGGGCAATCGGGTCCAGCGCCGCGAGGGTGAAGACCGCCGCCTCATCATCCGCGTCGACGACCGCGGACGAGGAGTCGATCAGCCGCCTGCCGTCGGGCGAGATCCGAACGCCCCGCGTCTCGAGCGCCGCCTGCACGTGTCTCGCGAACGCCGGCGGTCTCGTGTGGCGGAGCACCATCCATCCCCACGACGCTTCGGGCGGGACCACGAGAATCGTGACGCGCAGGCCGCTTCCGCGCTCCATTGCGTCGACGGCATCGCCCAGGTCGCGCGTCACGTCACCCCAGCCGTGCACCGCCGCGCGCACACTGTCGTGATCGAGTTGCGATCCGCCGAACAGGTCGCCGCTGGATTCGCGGAGCCACACCAGGATCTCGACCGGGCTCGTCACGGCCTCGCGGCGGCGGAGCGCGCCGACCACGGCAACCCGGGCCGTCACACGCTCCAGCGCGCGGTAGAGCGGCGCGACGAGGGCGCGCGCTTCGGAGTAGGCGATCGCCTGGGACAACGGTTCGGCGGTGGCAGGGTGATGGATCGGAATCGAGGCGCCCAGCACGCGTCCCGCGAAGACCAGGGAAGATGCGAGCTGCTGGCTCCGCTCGGGCGGCAGCCAATTATGACGCGGACCTGCCCGATGGCAAGTGCTCCCGAGCTTCCGACGGCCGTGATCGCCCGATGCCGATCGGCCGGCTGGAGCCGATGCCGCGCGACGGCCGCCTGGTCCCGCTGCTCCCGGATTGCGCAGACGAGCGCTTCTCCCCTCCGCGTACCATCGATCGATCCCGCCGGCTTTCCTTCGCCAGGGTGCGCGCGTTCATCGACTTCGCCCGCACACTGCGCGCGAACGTCCGCGCCTGACACCTATTGCGCCGGCTAGCGCCGCGGAAGCGCGCCGGTGTCGCGGAGCTCGCGAGCGTGCAGGCGTTGCTCCCGTCACCTGGATTGCGGACGGGTCGTTGCCGAGACGTGTTGCGGACAGTCCGGATTCCGGTGCGTCGCTCACGGATCCATCACTCCTGCACGATGCACCAGAGATCTGGGTGATGCGTAAAATGTCACTCGGATCCCGTCGGACTGGCGGAGTGCGCCACCGCTCGCTTACTTTTGATCCCGAATCCACTTACGTGTTTACCCGGTGAACCCGAGCGATGGTTCTCTGCCGCAAGTGCGCCCACATGGTCGGAGCCACCACGCTGCGCTGTCCGCGCTGCGGGTGGACGCTGCCGTACTACCGCTCGCGCCGGTGGAAGCCCCGAATCGTCCGGCTGGTCCTGTTCTCCGCGGGGAAGGACTGCCCGCGCTGCGGACGGCGGACGCTGCGTCTCCGCTCCCCCCTCTGGTTCCGCCCGGTGCGCGCCCTCTCCATGCACCGGGCCAGCTACCGCGAGTGCAAGGGATGCGGTTGGCAGGGCGCCGCCTTCCACGACCGCGCCGAGTCCGGCCCGGCCCCCGCCGCCTGAGGTCTCGATCGGGAACGCCGGGCGCGCGGGAGCCACGGATCACGGATCGATCGATTTCCTGATCCGTCTCCTCCTGGCATCCCGGTAGAGACCGGGACGGGGGGCGGAAAGGAAGACGGGGCCGGGAGCATCACGCTCCCGGCCCCGTCTTTCGCATCGGTCCGTCCCCGCGGATCAGCCGGGGAGGCGGACGTTGAGGATGGAGCGCGATCCGTTGCGGAACTGCAGCTGCAGGGAGACCACCTGCCCCGCGCGCTTGCGCTCCAGCGCCTGGCGGAACGAGGCCACGTCGCCCACCTGGTCGCCGTCCACCGCCAGGACGCGCGTCCCGCGCGGGATCCCCGCCCGGCCGGCCGGGCCGTACGGCTGCACGTCGGTGATCACGATCCCGCCGGACTGGTCGTACCCCAGCTCGCGCGCCAGCTCGGCGGTCAGCGGCTGCACGGCCACGCCCAGCTTGGAGCCGTGGTTCTCCTCCGCCGGAGCCTGGCGCGGCCCATCCGCCGTGCGCGTGGGGTTGCCGCCCGTATCCGCCTCGGTCAGCTGCACCTTCACCTTGCGGCGGTCGCCGTAGCGCACCACGTCCAGCGTCACCTCGTCGCCGGGCCGGTACCCCGCCACGATGCGCTGGAACTGGCCCACCCGCTCGATCTCCTTGCCGTCCACCGCCGTGATCACGTCGCCCGACTGCAGCCCGGCGCGCCGCGCGGCGCTGTTGGGCGGGAAGTCCTGCGCCACCACCCCCTCGATGCGGGCCAGGCGGTAGACCTCGGCGTCCTCCGGGGTCACCTGCGTCACGGACACCCCCAGCGCGGGACGGCGCACCTTCCCGTACTTGATCAGGTCGTCGGCGATGCGGCGCACCAGGTCGATGGGGACCGCGAAGCCGTACCCCGAGTAGTAGCCCGTCCGCGAGGCGATGGCCGTGTTCACCCCCACCACCTCGCCGCGCAGGTTCACCAGCGGCCCGCCCGAGTTGCCGGGGTTGATGGGCGCGTCCGTCTGGATGAAGTCCTCGATGGCCCAGTTGCTCCCCGACGCCGCCCGGATGATGTCCAGCCCGCGCCCCTTGGCGCTGATGATCCCGGAGGTCACCGTGATCCCCAGGTCCAGCGGGTTGCCGATGGCCAGCACCCACTCGCCGATGCGCGCGTTCTCGCTGCTCGCCATCCGCACCATCGGGAGCGACGTGCCCTCCACCTTCACCACCGCGATGTCGGTGTTGGGGTCGCGCCCCACCAGCCGCGCGGTGAGGACGCGGTTGTCCTGGAAGACCACGTTGATCTTGTCGGCGCCCTCGACCACGTGGTTGTTGGTGACGATGTAGCCGTCGTTGGTGATCACGAAGCCCGAGCCCCGCGACTCCACCGGCTGCTGCTCCTGGTCGGGGAAGCGGAAGGGGAACATCCGCCGCAGCTCCTCGGGAACGTTGCCCTCCTCGCCGCCCCCGCCGCCGCGGCGCCCGCTCCCGGTCCGCTCCGTCTCGATCGCCACCACGGCGGGCGTCACCGACTCGGCGATGGAGATGAACGCCTCGCTCAGGTCGGCCACGGGCTTGATGTCCTGGCGGGCGGGCGCCGTCTGCATGAGGGTGGCCGCGTGGCTCCCCGCCGTCAGGTCGAGCCCCGAGGCCAGCAGGATCCCGCCGGTGAACGCCACTGCCGTGGCGCCGATCAGCTTCAGCTTGGAACGCACTGGATCTGGCATGATTCACAGCGAGTGAGGGTACATCGACGCACGATGCCGGATGAACAATGTCGGCACCGCGCCTCGTTCCGGTAGTCTTCGCGGATTAGGCGCAGATTAACACCCCGCGCGCCCGGCGGTTCCGCGGCGATTCGGACTGGATCCAACGCGAGATTGTGTCGGCTCCCCGCCGAAGGCCGCATATCCCGTTCCGCCCTTCACCACCAACGAGTAGCAGGTCCGAAAGCCTGTCGCGCGAACCATCGATCGAATGCCGCATCGGATTCTGTGATCAATCTCGCCCACGGTCGGTTATCTCGCGCTCACCCGGTCCGTGTCAGCTGCGTCATCGGGAGGGATGTGGAGCAGTGACCGGCTTCCGCGCCGATCCTCCTGAGGACGTAGTTTGCGATGCTTGAAGGCGCGGACGCGGATCCGAGGAGAGGGAAGACCGAAGGTGCCTCTCCGAAAGAAATTTCGATAACCGTCTCGGCCGGGATTTCCACGGCGGGACGCGGACCTTCCTTCCCGGCTGCGGCTGGCTCCGCACATCCCCTCAGGCAGCTCTCGCAATTTCTTCCCCGAGACGGCTCGGCCCCGCCCCCAGGAGCTGGAGACGGGGCCGAAGCCGAACCGGGCGCGAGGCCGGTTACTTGTTGTCGTCGACGATCTCGTAGTCGGCCTCGACCACATCGTCGGCGGCGCGCGTCCCGCCGGCCTGCGCGGTGGCGTCGCCCTCGAAGCCGGCGCCCGCCGTGGCCCCGCCGCTGAAGCCGGCGTCGGCCCCCGGAGCGGGCTGCTGGGCGGCGTAGATCTGCGCCCCCGCGGCCGCGAACGCCTGCTGCAGCGACTCGGTGGCGCTGCGCACCTCGGCCAGGTCGTCCTGCTTGAGCGCCTTGCGCGCGCGCTCCAGCTCGTCGTTCAGGGCGGTGCGGGCGGACTCGTCCAGCTTGTCCTCCCACTCCTTCTTGTCCTTGTCCACCTGGTAGACCATCGAGTCCAGGCGGTTGCGCGCCTCCACCTGCTCGCGGCGCTGCTTGTCCTCGTCCGCGTGGCTCTCCGCGTCGCGCACCATCTTGTCGATCTCGGACTCCGAGAGCCCGCTGGAAGACTCGATGCGGATCTTCTGCTCCTTGGACGTGGCGCGGTCCTTGGCCGAGACGTGCAGGATGCCGTTCGCGTCGATGTCGAACGTCACCTCGATCTGCGGCATCCCGCGGGGTGCCGGCGGGATCCCCTGCAGCTGGAACTTGCCGATGGTCTTGTTATACATCGCCATCTCGCGCTCGCCCTGGAGCACGTGGATCTCCACCGTGGTCTGGCTGTCCTCGGCGGTCGAGAACACCTCGCTCTTCTTGGTGGGGATGGTGGTGTTGCGCGGGATCAGCGTGGTGAACACGCCGCCCAGCGTCTCGATCCCCAGCGAGAGCGGGGTCACGTCCAGCAGGAGCACGTCCTTGACGTCGCCGGCCAGCACGCCGCCCTGGATGGCCGCGCCCACGGCCACCACCTCGTCCGGGTTGACGCCGCGGTGCGGGTCCTTCCCGAAGAAGCTCTTCACCACCTCCTGGATCTTGGGGATACGGGTGGAGCCGCCCACCAGGATCACCTCGTCGATCTCGCCGGGCTTGAGGCCGGCGTCGGCCAGCGCCTTCTCCATCGGCGGGATGGTGCGCTGCACCAGGTCGTCCACCAGCTGCTCGAAGCGGGCGCGGGTGAGCGTCACGTTCAGGTGCTTGGGCCCCTCCTGCGTGGCGGTGATGAAGGGAAGGTTGATGTCGGTCGACATGGTGGTCGACAGCTCCATCTTGGCCTTCTCCGCCGCCTCCTTCAGGCGCTGCAGCGCCATCGCGTCCTTGGAGAGGTCGATCCCCTGGTCGCGCTTGAACTCCTCCACCAGCCACTCGATGATGCGCTGGTCGAAGTCGTCGCCGCCCAGGTGGGTGTCGCCGTTGGTGGCCTTCACCTCGAAGACGCCCTCGCCCAGCTCCAGCACCGAGATGTCGTAGGTGCCGCCGCCCAGGTCGTAGACGGCGATCTTCTCGTCCTTCTTCTTGTCCAGGCCGTACGCCAGCGCCGCGGCCGTGGGCTCGTTGATGATGCGCAGCACCTCGAGCCCGGCGATCTTCCCGGCGTCCTTGGTGGCCTGCCGCTGGGCGTCGTTGAAGTACGCCGGCACGGTGATCACCGCCTGGGTGACCGTGGTCCCCAGGTAGTCCTCGGCGGTCTGCTTCATCTTCTGCAGGATCATCGCCGAGATCTCGGGCGGCGTGAACGCCTTGTCGTCCACGTTGGGCACCTTCACCTGCGCCAGCCCGTTGGAGCCGCTCACCACCTCGTACGGCACCATCTTCTCCTCCTGCTGCACCTCCGCCTCGCGGCGGCCCATGAAGCGCTTGATGGAGAAGAGGGTGTTGCGCGGGTTGGTGATGGCCTGGCGGCGGGCCACCTGGCCCACCAGCCGCTCGCCGTCCTTGGTGAACGCCACCACGGAGGGCGTGGTGCGCCCGCCTTCGGCGTTGGGGATGACCACCGGATCGCCGCCTTCCATGACGGCGACGACGGAGTTGGTCGTCCCAAGATCGATCCCGATGACCTTCGCCATTGGGTTCCTTTCGCGTGGTATGGGTGATACGTGGGAACGATGCGCGCCCGGGGCGGTCCCCGGCCCCGGCGCATGCGGTTGCTGGTCCGCCGCAGGTGCAACGGCAGTGCCAGGGAAAAGCCGTGTGTTTCCTGCAATTCCGGCAGGTTTCCCGCCGTTCCGGGCCATTGTGGCGCACTCTCTGCCGCGCCGCCGCGAACGCAAAGAGCGGCGCCCGTGTGGACGCCGCTCCCCGCCATTTGGTTTCAGAAACGACTCGGCTCGCGCTGCCGGTCAGCCGGGATACAGGTTGTGCTCGGGGTCCAGCCAGCGGACGAAGAAGGTGTCTTCGACCAGAAATCCGTGGACGCGCCCATGCTCGTTGGCGGAGAGCGCGAACTGCCACCCTCTCTTGTCCACGTCGGCCTTCCCCGGAATTCCGAACCCCGGTACGGAAACGCGGCGGTCCTGGAAATCGATTGGGTGGATGCGAAGCATGGACGAGCGCGTGGAGCGGAACTCCGAGACACGCAACGCCGAGAGCTCCCTCAGGCGAGCGAGAAGGAGACGAAAGTACTCGGGACCGCGCGGACGAATGTCGAACTGGGGGTGCGACACATCCAGGAAGCGGAACGAAAAGCGGAGAAACTCCTCATCTCCCGGCTTGGCCGCGATCCGGGCGGTGCGCTCATTCCAGCGATTCAAGCTGCGTCTCTGAGCTGTCGGAAGTATGTACGCATGTCGCTCTCCGCGATGTCCTCATAGCACGGTGGATCGAGCTCGGAGCCCCAGCGCGCGTTCATCCAGGGCGGCTCGCGCCGGCAGGTATACTCGAGATCCCACTCATCGACCTGCAGGTATTCCGTGGCGAATGCATCCAGGAACTCCCTCGTGTCGGTGTTCATCTCGGGAAGGGCTCCGGGGGCAGGGACGTCATGGATCCCGCATTCGGCAAAGCGCCAGAACACCGACGGGATGACCGGCCCGGTCATCCAGGCCTGGATGGTGTCTTTGAACAGTGGCTCGTCGTACTGCCCCAGGTGCCAGGCCTGCGCATAGTAGAGCAGGCGCTGCAGCTTCATGTTGTTCACCGACTCTCCGCGCTCGTGCGCGAGGGAGATCAGATAGTCGGCGACCTGGTCGGCGGTGAGCTTCGGGGGCATGGAGGCTCCTGGAGGTGCTTGCGCTTCGTCCAGTTTCTTCGGGAAGTGTAGTGTCGTCTGCGGCGCGGATCAAGGGATCGGAAGCCCTCCGAAAGAAAGCGGCCACCGGGGGGACGCGTGTCCTTTCGCTGGCGCCGAGAGGGCGGTCGGATTCGCTTCGGTTGACGGGCCGCGGGGGGCGGACCTATATCTCCCCACCTTTTTTCGGGAGGAGAGATGACGGAAGCGCCCGCGATCCACGAGACGATCCACTTCCTGCGCGAGCGCGTGACGCGCGCGCCGCACGCCATCCTGGTGCTGGGCTCGGGGCTGGGAGGGCTAGCGGACGAGATCGAGGACGCCGTCCGCATCCCCTTCGCCGACATCCCCGGCTTCCCGCGCCGCACGCAGGAGCTGCAGGGGCACGCGGGGATGCTGGTGGCCGGCCAGCTGGAAGGGGTGGAGGTGGTGGCGATGCAGGGCCGCTTCCACCTGTACGAGGGGTGGAGCCCCTCCGACGTGGCCATCCCGGTCCGCGCGCTGACGGCCCTCGGCGCGGAGGTGATGATCCTGACCAACGCGGCCGGCGGGCTGCGGCCCGGGATGCAGCCGGGCGACCTGATGATCATCGCCGACCACATCAACCTGATGTGGCGGAATCCGCTGATCGGGCAGGTGGTGCCGGGGGAGGAGCGCTTCCCCGACATGTCCGACCCCTACGACCGGCACTTCCGCCGCGTGGCCGAGGAGGTGGCGCTGGAGCGGGGGATCCCCATCACCCAGGGCGTCTACGCGGCGCTCCTGGGCCCCAGCTACGAGACGCCCTCCGAGGTGCGGATGATCGGCCGGCTGGGGGCGGACGCGGTGGGGATGTCCACCGTTCCCGAGGTGCTGGTGGCGCGGGCGCTGGGGGTGAAGTGCCTGGGCATCTCCTGCATCACCAACGTGGCGGCGGGGATCACCGGCGAGAAGCTGTCGCACGACGAGGTGATGCGCGAAGGCGCGAAGGCCCGCGACCGCCTGGTCCCGCTGGTGCGCGGCGTCCTTCCCCGCATCGCCACCCTCAACTCGCCCTCCGAGGCGTAGCGCGCGACGCGGTTCAGAAGCCGATCGACAGAAACGCCCCTCGCCGCGGATCCGCGGCGGGGGGCTTCGCATCTCCAACGGTCACGCGATCCTACGCGGGCGTCTCGCGGCCCGGGGCGGGGACCATGTGATTGAGGGGGCCGTGGCCGGCGCCGAGGTCCGGGGCGGACTTCATCGCGCGCTGCACGAACTCCAGCGCGTCCTCCACGGAGCGGCGCAGGTCGCGGCCGTGCGCCAGGCCGGCCGCGATCCCGGCGGAGAGGGTGCAGCCGGTGCCGTGCGTGCTGCGGGTGTGCAGCCGGGGGCGCCGCCACTCGTGCCACTCGCGGCCGTCGAAGAGCACGTCCACCAGCGTCTCCGCGCGCAGGTGGCCGCCCTTGACCAGCGCCGCCCGCGCGCCGCGCTCCACCAGCGTCGCGGCCGCGCGCCGCATGGCCGCCTCGTCCTCCAGCGGCTCTCCCGCCAGGATCGCCGCCTCGTCCAGGTTGGGGGTGACCACGGCGGAGAGGGGAAGAAGCTCCTCCAGGATCGTGCGCTCCGCCTCCTCGCGCAGCAGCCGGTCGCCGCTGGTGGCGACCATCACCGGGTCCAGGACGAAGTGGGGGAGCCGGTGCTCGCGGATCGCTTCCGCCACGGCGCGCACCAGCTCGGGGGTGGCCAGCATCCCCGTCTTGATCGCCGCCGGCGGAAGGTCGCCCGCGATCGCCGCGATCTGCGCCCGCACGGTGTCCACGGGGATCGCGTGGACGCCGGTGACGCCGACCGTGTTCTGCACGGTGACGGCCGTCAGGGCGCTGGTGCCGAAGACGCCGAACGCCTGGAAGGTCTTGAGGTCCGCCTGGATCCCCGCTCCGCCGCCGGAGTCGGAGCCGGCGATGGTCAGGGCGATGGGGATCTTGCTCATCTCGCTCGCTGGTGACGACGTGTCCGGCCTCGATCGCGTATCATCCCGATCCGAATCCAGGCGCGGGTCGATCGGAGGATCACCGTCTTCCGCCGATCATCATCTTCCCCCGATCCGCCGAATTCGGTCGATCGGCCGCGGACCGGAGAGCGGGGAATCAGAGGGCGCGCGCGGAGGCGGCGCAAGGGGCGAAAGCGGCGAGGCCCCGCCGGTGGGGCGGGGCCTCGCGACGGCCGGGCTTCAGTTCATCAGGAAGACCGGCGCCGGCGGCGGCAGGTCGTACAGCCGCCGCAGGAACATGGGATACGAATCGTTGTTGCTGGCCAGCTTCTCCCCCTTGTGCTCGGGGAGGAGCTCGCCGATGCGGTCGCGCGTGACCGCGATGCGCTGCACCGTGTTGGGGTGCGAGCCGAACCAGGCGGACGCCCCGCCGCCGTGCGGCTCCGTCCGCTCCTCCTCCAGCAGCTGGCCGAAGAGCGTCAGCATCCCGCGGGGGTCCACCCCCGTGTCCAGCAGGTACTCCACCGCCAGCCGGTCGGCCTCGGCCTCGTCGGAGCGGGAGTGGGCGGCGGTCCACAGCTGGTTGCCCAGCGAGAGCGCCTGCTGGTCCAGGAGCGGCTTGCGCCCCAGGATGGTCTGGTACAGCAGCGTGGACATGGAGCTGGTGCGCATCTGCCGCTGCAGGTTCTTGGCGCCGTGCCGGGCCGCCACGTGCGCGATCTCGTGCGCCAGCACCCCGGCCAGCTCCGAGACGTTCTCGGTGCGCTGGATGAGGCCGCGGTTGATGTAGATGTGCCCGCCCGGGAGGGCGAAGGCGTTCACCGCGTCGGTGTCCACGATGTAGAAGTGGTACTGCAGCTCCGGGCGGGCGCTCTTCTTGGCCAGCATCCGCCCCAGCTCGTTGACGTACAGGTTCAGCGGGGCGTCGCGCACCAGCGGGACCCGCGCGTTCACGTTCGCCGCGATCTGGCCGCCCAGCGCAACCTCGCGCTCCTCGCTGATGCACCCGGCCAGAAGCGGGAGCGCGAGCGCGGCTCCCGCCAGGCGGAGCCGCGCCTTCGCGCGGCTCCCGGCGCCGTCCCGCCCCACCCTCACTTCCGGTCCTGCGGGGCGGGCGTCAGCGAGCGGACCCGGGCGCGGAAGGTCTGGAATTCACGGGTGTCGGTGGCCAGGTTGGGGGCGTTGGCCCCCGGCGTGGCCGCGATGACGGCGCGCGTGTTGTTGATGCGCTCCTGCTCCAGCGGGTGCGTGGAGAACCACCCCTCCACCCGGCTGGGGTTGCGCTGCCGCTCGCTCATCAGCTCCTGGAAGAACGAGGGGAGGCCGTTGGGGTTGATCCCCGAGGCGATCAGGTACGGCACCGCCACGCGGTCGGCCTCGCGCTCGGCGTCGCGGCTGTAGCCGGCGAAGACGGCGCTCCCGGCCACCTGCACCCCCGCCTGCTCCACCCCGGACGGGTTGCGGCGGAGGAGGACGCCGTAGACCACGCCCAGGAGCGTGTTGGCGTTCTGCGCCTTCTGCATGCGCTCGATGCTGTGCCGCTCCACCACGTGGCCGATCTCGTGCCCCAGCACCCCCGCCAGCTCGGAGACGTTGTCGGCGCGCTCGATCAGCCCCCGGTTGACGTAGATGTAGCCGCCGGGGATGGCGAAGGCGTTGACAACGTCCGAGTTGACGACGTAGAAGGTGTACGGGATCCCGCGCCGGTCGGCGCGCGAGGCGATCTGGCGTCCCAGGCGGTTGATGTAGTCGTTGGTGGCGCGGTCCGTGACCATCGGGAGCTGCTGGTTGACCTGGCGCGAGTAGTCGGCGCCCAGCTGCACCTCCTGCTGCGTCGTCACGGCCGGCGCGCATCCGCCCAGGACCGCCCCGCCACCGAGGGCGAGGGCCAGGGCGCCGCGGCGCGCGTGGCGGGTAAGTCCAATTCTCATAACGGTCTCCATCCGACTCGTGGAAATGGGTTTCGGGGGGAGTGGGAAGGCAAGTCTCGGACCAGATGTCGACCGATCTGACGCGGCGCGAGGAGCGCCTTCTCCGCTCGCTCTCCCAGCGCAAGCACCGCGAGGCCGAGGGGCTCTTCGTGGCCGAGGGAGTGCGGGCCGTGGAGGACCTGCTGGCGTCCTCCCTCCCCGTCCACCTGGTGGCCGCTTCGTCCTCGCTGGGGGACGCTCCGCGCGGCGCGGAGCTTCTGCAAGTCGTTGGTCAACAACGGGTTGTGTTTCGGGAGGTCGACGACCGCGCGCTCCGGGAGCTGGCCGGGACGGAGCAGCCCCAGGGGGTGCTGGCGATCGCCGGGATCCCCCGCCGCTCCCTGGAGGACCTGGCCGTCGATGCGGACCCCGCGGTGGTCCTGGCGCTGGACGCGGTGCAGGATCCCGGCAACTTCGGCACGCTGGTGCGGACGGCGGAGGCGCTGGGGGCCGTCGGGGTGATCGCGCTCCCGGGGACGGTGGACCCGTGGAACCCCAAGTCGGTGCGCGCGGCGATGGGCTCGTCGTTCCGCCTGCCGATCGTGGCGGCGGGGTGGGAGGAGGCGGGGGCGTGGCTGGGCGCGCGCGGCTTCGTGACGGTCGCGGCGGTGGTCGGCGCGGCGCCGCTCCCGTCGCCTCCGCCGCGCCGGGCGGCGCTGGTGCTGGGGAACGAGGGGGCGGGGGTGGGGGCGGAGACGCTGGCGTGGGCGGAGCTCCGCGCGGGCATCCCCTTGCGCGGCCGGGCGGAGTCGCTGAACGTGGGGGCCGCGGGAGCCATCCTCCTCCACGAACTCCTCCGGTGAGCCTGCGCCTTGCCTGACATCCTGCTCGTCATCTACGCCGCCGTCCTGGGCGCCTGCGTGGGCTCGTTCCTGAACGTGTGCGTCTACCGCTGGCCCGAGGGGAAGTCGGTGGTCTCGCCGCCGTCCACCTGCCCCGGGTGCGGATCGCGCATCCGCTGGTACGACAACGTCCCGGTGTTCGGGTGGCTCTGGCTGCGCGGACGGTGCCGCGCGTGCGGCGAGCGCATCTCCATCCAGTATCCACTCATCGAGCTCACGACCGCGTCGCTCTGGGTGGCGGCGGTGCTCCGCTACGGCTTTTCGTGGGAAGCGCTCTCGGCCGCGCTCTTCTTCACGCTCCTGCTGGGGATCGCGCTCACCGACGCGCGCACCTACATCATCCCCGACCAGTTCACGCTGGGCGGGCTGGCGCTCGGGCTCCTCCTTGCGCTGGCGCCCGGCGGGATCGAGCCGATGCAGGCGCTGCTGGGGGCGGTGCTGGGGTTCGTGCTGCTGTGGGTGGTGGCGGTGCTGGGCGAGTGGGTGTTCCAGAAGCCCGCGATGGGCGGAGGCGACATCAAGATGATGGCGATGGTGGGCGCGTTCCTGGGGCCGCCCGGGGTGCTCCTCACCATCTTCCTGGGCGCGCTGGCGGGGAGCCTGATCTTCGGGCCGATCTCGATGAAGACGGGAAAGCTGGTGCCGTTCGGGATCTTTCTCGCCCTCGGCGCCGGGATCACGCAGCCCTGGGGGAACGCGATCATCGGCTGGTACCTGCGCACCTTCATCGGGTGATCGGGATCGGGTGATCGGGATCGGGTGATCGGGATCGGGTGATCGGCATCGGCTGATCGGCATCGGCTGATCCGGGGTGGGGCGGGGGATCGGGATCGGAGGATCGACGCACCAGCGTATCGGTGGATCAAACGCTCGGATTGGAGGCAGGCTCGACATCTTTATCCTTGGTCCATCGGTTTTATCCTTGGTCCATCGGTGGAAGCCGGTCGATGGATGGAACTCGGTCTCGTCTGCGGCGGTAGACGGCGCGCCACGAAGAGCCCCTGGAGCGGCGGAAATGCAGGCTGCTCCGGGGTTTGGTGGCAGACGGGGCGCGCGCGGCGGGTGGTCTGGATCTTGTAGCCGGCCGCGGGCGCAAAAGGCGCCTCGTCCCGGCGGCCTGGTGCGGCCGGGCGGGGCTTTCGGCGCGACAACCAGACAGACCGGGGAAGAGATGAAGATGCGGACGTTGGCGGCCGCGGCTGCCGTGCTTGCCGTGAGCGCGCAGGCGGCGGGGGCGCAGGTGTTCACCCCCACCTACCTGGCGCCGCGGGTCAGCAGCGACCTGGGCGTGTACGTGAGCGACGGGCCGGGCGACCTGGCCGTCGAGGGGATCTGGCGGCGGGCGCTCGCCGGCGGCTCGGGGATCGGGCTGCGCGCGGGCTTCGCGGACGCGGACGGCGGGAGCGCGCTCCTCCTGGGGATCGACTACCGCAACCCGCTGTCGCTGGCGGGGACGGCGCCGCTGGACCTGGCGCTGACGCTGGGCGCGCAGGGGGCGCTGGGCGACCTGGACGCCATCGGGGCGCAGGTGGGGCTCAGCATCGGCTACACCTTCAACACTCCCGAAGTGACGGTGACGCCGTACGTCCACCCGCGGCTGGCGTTCGTCAACGTGGACACCGGGAACGGCGACGACGAGAGCGAGATCGACCCGAGGGCGGACCTGGGGATCGACGTGGGCTTCGCGCCCAACCTGAGCCTCCGCTTCGGCGCCAACCTGGGCGACGGGGCGGACTGGGGAATCGGCCTGGCGTGGCGGACCCGCTGATCCGGCCGCCGATGCGTTAGATTGACCGACGGCCCGCCGCTCCACGGGCGGCGGGCCGTCGCTTTCGCCACATCCATCTCCATCACGCCACACGGACCTGAATGAAGCGCGTCGACCTGCACATCCACTCCCACGCCTCCGACGGGCAGCTTTCCCCGGCCGCCGTGGTGCGCGCGGCCGTCACGGGGCGGCTGGACGTGATCTCGCTCACCGACCACGACACCGCCGCGGGGCTGCGCGAGGCGATGGACGCCGCGGCCGGGCAGCCGCTGGCCTTCGTCCCCGGCGTGGAGCTGAGCAGCATGGAGGACGGGAACGAGATCCACGTGCTGGGCTACTTCGTGGACCCGGACGCCGCGTCGCTGCGCGCCCACGAGGCGCACGCCGGCGGCCGCCGCGAGGAGCGGATGCGCGGGATGGTGCGGAAGCTCCAGGCGCAGGGGGTGGGGGTGGAGATGGACGACGTGCTGCGGATCGCCGGGCCCGAGGCGGCGTCGCTGGGGCGGCCGCACCTGGCGCGGGCGCTGCAGCAGGGCGGGCACACCCGCAGCGTGGGCGAGGCGTTCGACCTGTACCTGAAGGACGGCGGGAGCGCCTTCGTCCCCACCGAGTTCCCCACGGTCCGCAACGCCATCGACACCATCCACGACGCCGGCGGGGTGGCGGTGTGGGCGCACCCGGACCTGGAGGTGTTCGAGCGGCAGGTGAACACCTTCGCCGAGTGGGGGCTGGACGGGATCGAGTGCTTCCGCCCCAACACGCCGCCGGTGGAGTCCATGCTCTTCGACCGCGTGGCGCGCGACCTGGGCCTCTTCCGCACGGGCGGATCGGACTGGCACGGTCCGCACCGCGGCAAGCTGGGCGACTGGGCCGTGCGCGGCGACGAGGTCCGCGCGCTCCTGGAGTCCCGCGGGATCCCCGCGTAGCCGCACCCTTCCACCTTTCGGGGGATGACGATGACGGCTCCCGCACGCGACGCGTCCGCCGGCGGCCTGCGCGATCCCGGGGTGATTCCCGGCCTGGTGCTGCTGGCCGCGCTCACGGTGGGTGCCGTCCTCCTGTATTCGCGCGCGCCGCAGAGCGCGGCCGAGGTGCGGAGCGCGGCCTGGGTCTCGGTCGCGCCCGACGCCTACACGCCGCGCATCGCCCGGGCGCGCGAGCGGCTGAGCGCGGCGCTCCGTGCCCGCGCCGCCGGCGACACGGCGGGCGCCCTGGCGCGCTACGCGGAAGCCGAGGAAGAAGTGCTCTCCGCCCGCGAGCGCGCGGCGGACCCGGCGCGCGCGGCCGAGGCGGTGGAGATGTGGGCGGGGATCGCGCTGGACCGCGCCGAGCTCCTCCTCGCCTCCGGCGCGCGCCCCTGGTACCGCGGCGACGACGACCAGCGGCTGAACGAGGCGCTCGCCGCCGTCGGCCGCGTCCGTGCCGCCCCGGTTTCTCCGTCGACCAAGCAGCGCGCCGACGCCATGGCCGCGCGGATCGAGCGGGAGCTCCGCACCGGCCCGCTCGAATGGCTGCCGAGATGAACGTCCCCCCGGTGAAGGCAGCCGACGCGCATGTCCCCGAACTGAATGCGCCTCAGGTGACTGCTCCCACGCTCAAGGCACCCGCGGTGAAGTCGCCCGTGTCGATGCGGCGGCGGACGGATGCGCAACGGGCGACGGCCGCGGCGCTCCTCTTCCTGGCGGCGGGCGTGCTGGCGGGGGTGGCGCCGGTGCAGGGCGGGGTGGAGTACCGCGTCTTCGGGATGGTGGAAGGCGTCTTCGCCCTCCTCCTCGCCTACCTGCTGATGATGCGCGGGGCGTGGACGCGGCCGGCGGGCGCGCTGGGGTGGATGGCGATCGCCTACGGCACGGTGGCGACGGCGCAGGTGCTGGAGCTGCTCTTTCCGCCGCCGGGCCTCGTCGAATGGGTCGTGGTGGCCGGCGTGGCGATCGCGGCGTGGGGCGTCTTCTCGGGCGGCACGCGCCGGCGGCTGGTGGGATCGCTCGCCAGCCTGGCGGTGCTGCTGGCGCTGCTGAAGTTCTCCGTGATCCCCGTCCTCTGGGAGCGGCTGGGCGGCCCCGCGCAGGGCACCGCCTTCGGCCTGGGCGACCTGGCCGAGACCGTCCGCCGCGTCTTCGCCGACCACCGCCCCATGCGCCGCGGCGGCGAGCTGGTGGGCTTCGCCGCCCTCTGCTGCTGGGCCCTGGCGACGCGAGTCCTGTGGGCGCCCGATCCACCTCCCACGGTCAGCCGGAGCGGAGACGAGGACGTGGAGATCGATCCGTAAGCAGCGGAGCTGATGCCGTTGAGCTCGCTCCTTCCATGGAGACGGCACTCAGGACAGGAAGCGCGATTCGCCCCGGCGGATCGCGCTTCTTTCGATTGCCGAACGATCGTTCGAAAAGGCAACAGCGGCGGGGTGTTGACACAAGTGAGCCTCTCACATATAGTTGTGGCCCTTCGCGATACCGGTGGCACTGCCGCCGGGTCGGCGGGAAATCGAAAAAAGGTTTCGAGACCCCGTTGACAGGCGCGAGACAAGCTGGTAGGTTTGAAGGCTCCGCAGCGGACGGATGGCTGCGAACGGACTGTTTGAAAACCAGGGTTGAGGGATTGGGAAAGTAGAGTCCGAGAGAGGACTCGAGCACCATACGCGTGTTCCTTAGGGAAATAGGTGGACCGATGTGATCCTCGCCCTTTCGGGGGTGAAGCGAGCATATCCGGTCAAGCGAAC
>Ga0247770_1000236_pt1 | contig 53550 bp, 50 predicted proteins | sample UWRJL136409B6_FD_179943 | JGI IMG/M metagenome (GOLD analysis project Ga0247770, IMG submission 179943) | Plant litter microbial communities from Arlington Agricultural Research Station in Wisconsin, United States - UWRJ-L136-409B-6 | ecosystem: Environmental > Terrestrial > Plant litter >...
TTCCGCTCCAGCATCTTCTCCGTCACCAGCCCCACCGCCTCCTCGTCCTCCACCAGGAGGATGGTCTCGTCGCCGCGGCGGCGCGGGGCCCGGGTCCGCAGCTCGGGGAGGACCTCGGGGCTCTCCGGAACGCGCGGGAGCCACACCGTGAACACCGTGCCCTTGCCGGGGGTGCTGTCCACCCAGATGTATCCCCCGCTCTGCTTGACGATCCCGTAGACGGTGGAGAGGCCCAGGCCGGTCCCCACGCCGGCGGCCTTGGTGGTGAAGAAGGGCTCGAACACCCGCTCCACCGTCTCCCGGTCCATCCCGCACCCGGTGTCTCCCACCAGCAGGGCCACGTAGCTCCCCGGCTCGCCGAAGGGGATGGAGGCGGCCTCCTCCTCGCTCACCTCCACGTCGCGCGTCTCGATCCACAGCTCGCCCCCGGCCGGCATGGCGTCGCGCGCGTTGACCACCAGGTTCATCAGGATCTGCTCCACCTGGGCCGGGTCGGCGCGGACGGTGCCGAGCCGGTCCGGGAGGAGGGTGCGGAAGGCGATGTGCTCGCCCACCAGCCGGCGGAGCATCGACTCCACCCCCTGGACCGACGCGTTCAGGTTCAGGAGCCTGGGCTCGAGCACCTGGCTGCGGCTGAACGCCAGCAGCTGGCGCGTGAGGTCGGCCGCCCGGCTCGCCGCCCGGTCGATCTCCCGCAGGTCCTCGTGGAGCTCGCCATCCTCCGGCACCTCCACCAGCATCAGCTGCGCGTAGCCGCGGATGGCCGTCAGCATGTTGTTGAAGTCGTGGGCCACGCCGCCGGCCAGCCGGCCGATGGCCTCCATCTTCTGCGCCTGCTGGAACTGCCGCTCCAGCTCCTTCTGCTCGCTCAGGTCCGAGCAGACCGCCACCATCCCGGTCACGCGCCCCTCGCCGTCGCGGATGGGCGTCATGATGGCCATCGCCGGGAACCAGCTCCCGTCGCGCCGGCCCAGCTCCAGCTCCCCCTTCCAGCTCTCCCCCCCCTTCACCCGCCCCCACCGCTCGTCCCGCGCGGCGGGCGTCGCGGTGGACGGGACCACCGTCCAGATCTGCCTCCCCAGCGCCTCCTCCTCGCGCCATCCCAGGAGCTGCTCGGCGAAGTCGTTCCAGAAGAGGATGGCGCCGTCCAGGTCGGTGGCGATCACCCCCTGGCCCACCACGTCCAGGAGCCCCGCCTGGAACTGCACGGCCGCCTCGGCCCGCTTGCGGGCGCTGATGTCGCGGGAGGAGCAGATCATCCGGTGCACCTCGCCCCGCTCGTCGCGCACCACCGACACCCGGCTGGCGAACCAGACGGGCGACGGGTTCCCCGCGGCGAGCCGCCACTCCACCTCGGCGGAGCCGGCCTCGGCGGCCGCGCGGTTGGAGGCGAGCACCGCCTCGCGGTCGGCCGCGTGGACGATGTCGATCCCGCGCATCCCCACCAGCCGCTCGGGGGAGAGGCCCGTGGCCTTGGCCGCGGAGGGGCTGACGTACAGGAACACCCCCGAGCCGTCGTGGAGGCTGACCACGTCGTCGGTGCCGTCGGCCAGCATCCGGTAGCGCTCGGCCATCTCCGCGCGCTCCCGGTTGGCCCGCTTCTGCTCGGTCACGTCCTGGGCGATGTCCACCAGGTACAGCGGCTCGCCCGACGCGGCGCGCACCAGGGTGGTGGTGACGCTGACCCACACGCTCTCCCCGTCGGCGCGGACGTACCGCTTCTCCTGCACTTCGGTGTCGCGGTCGCCGGCCAGCACCTGCCGGTACCGGGCGGCGGAGCGCTCGACATCCTCGGGGTGCGTGAAGTCCAGGTAGTCCATCTGCAGCAGCCGGTCGCGCGGGACGCCCAGCATGGCCTCGGCCGCCGGGTTGGCCTCGATCACCCGCCCGTCCAGGCTGGTCAGCAGCACCCCCAGCCCCGCGTTGGAGAAGATGGCGCGGAGCCGCGCCTCGCTTTCCCGGAGCGCCGCCTCGGCCCGCTTCCGCTCGGTGATGTCGCTGGCGATCCCCAGCACCTGGCGCACCCCGCCGCCGGGGGGCGTCAGGCACACCTTGCGCACCTGGAACCAGCGGACCGAGCCGGTGAGCGGGATGGCGGCCGACTCCTCGGGGAGGAGGAGGGCGTTCCCCGTCTCGAACACCTTTCCGTCCAGGCGGTCCAGGTTGCCGATCCCCTCCGTTCCCTCCAGGAGCTCCGCGGCGGTCTTCCCCACCATGGCGGCGGGGGTGGCGCCGTAGAGGGCGGCCGTCGCCCGGTTCACCAGCGTGAACCGGCCGGCCTCGTCCTTGGCGTAGATCAGGTTGGGGTCGGCGTCGATCACCGCGCGCAGGTAGGCCCGCTGCGCCAGGACGGCCCGCTCGGCGCGCCGGCGCTCGGTGATGTTCTCCACCATCTTGACCGCTTGGACCGGCCTCCCCCCGTCGCTGCGGATCACCGAGACGGTGAGCGCGCCCCAGATCACGTCGCCGCCCCGCTGGCGGTAGCGCGTGTCCACCCGGTAGAAGTCGCGGTCCCCGCGCAGGAGCTCCTCGAACGAGCCCATCCCGGCCGCCGCGTCCTCCTCGTGCCGGAAGTGGGAGAAGGGGGTGCCGCGGAGCTCTTCCTCGGTGTATCCCAGCATCTCGCGGAACGCCGCGTTGCTGCGCTCCACCCGTCCGGTCATGTCCACCACGGCCATCCCGATCGCCGCGTTGTCGAAGATCGCGCGGAACTGGCCCTCGCTGGCCCGCAGCGCCTCCTCCGACTCCACGCGCTCCGACACGTCCGTCACGGCGCGGATGTATCCCACCGTCTGGTCGCTCCCGTTGCGGAGCGGCGCCACGGAGACCTCCAGCCAGCGGGTCCGGCCCCCGGGGACCTCGTGGCGGACGTGGTACAGCCGGGGCGCGTCGGCCCCGCCCTCTCCCTGCGCCGGCTCGGCTTCGGGGAAGGCGATGTCGGCGGGGAGGGGCCGGCCGGCCACGTCCTCCGGCCGCATCCCGTAGATCTGGGCCACGCGGGGGTTGGCGTACTGCACGATCCCCGCTTCGTCGGTGATCAGCAGCGCCTCGCTCAGCGAGTCCACCACGGAGCGGAAGCGGATCTCCGACTCGGCCAGCGCCACCTCGGACGCCTGCACCCGCTCGCGGAGGCTGAGGGAGAGGAGGACGGGGGCGGCGACGGCCGCCATGGCCTCGAGCACCTCCACGTCGGCCGCGTCGTAGCGGTCGGGGGTGTAGCTCTGCACCGAGACCAGCCCCACCACCCGGCTCCCCGCCACGATGGGGGTGCGGATGATCGACTCGGAGGGCTTCATCGTCCCCGTCAGGTACCCGCCCATCCCCGCCGGGTCGGAGGAGCTGCGGGTCAGCAGGGAGCGCCGCTCGCGGATCACGCGCTGCGCCGGGGTCCCCGCCACCGGCACCACCTTCCCCGACCCGTGGACCCCGCGGTCGTAGTGGTGGAGGTACGAAAGCGTCTCCTCCTCCTCGTCGTAGAAGGCGAAGAGGAAGGCGTCGAAGTCGATGACGCGGCAGGTGGCCTCGCAGATGATGTCCAGGAGCTCCGCCGGCGAGCTGGCGCTCACCACCCCGGCGGCGCTCTCCGCCACCGCGCGCATCCGCCCGGTGGTGCGCTCGGCGTTCTGCTGGGCGAAGCGCAGCTGCGCCTCGGCCTCCTTGACCCCGGTGATGTCCTCGCACGCGATCAGGACCGCGCCGCGCCCGTCCGCCTGCTGGATGGCCCGCGCCACCTCGTGCACCCAGATCACGTCCCCGCCGCGCCGCACCTTGCGCAGCTGCCGCTCGTGGGTGCACTCCGGCGCGGCCAGCGCGTCTGCCACCAGCGTGGCGGCCAGCTCGTGGTCCTCGGGGCGGACCAGCACGGTGTGGCTCATCCCCAGGAGCTCCGCCGGCTGGTATCCCAGGTGCTCGGCGCCGTGCAGGTTCACCGAGAGCACCGTCCCGTCGGCGGCCATCGTGAACAGCATGGAGGGGGTGTGCTCGTAGAGCATCCGGTACCGCGCCTCGCTCTCGCGCAGCGCCCGCTCGGCGTGCACCCGCTCGTTGACGTCGCGGTTGATGGAGAGGATGACGCGGCGGCCGCGGTGCTCGGTGGCGGAGGCGGTCACCTCCACGTGGAGGTCGGAGCCGTCGGCCCGCGCCTGCATGGTCTCGAACCGGTACGGCTCCTCGCTCACCAGCGCCCGCTCCAGGTGGCGGGCGCCCGCCTCGGGATCACGCGAGACGGCGCGGAGCGAGGTGCCGACGAAGTCCTCCCGCGCCACGCCGTACAGCACGCACGCTCGCGGGTTGGCGGCGACCACCGTCTCGTCGTCCGGGTCCAGGAGGAGGATGGCGTCGTTGGCGTGCTCGAAGAGGTTCTGGTAGTCGCGCTCCGAGCGGAGGAGCGCGTCCTCGGCGGCCTTCCGGTCCGAGATGTCCGTAAACGACCCCACCACCTCTACCCTGTCGATGGCCGAGGCCACCCGGAACTCCTCCAGGACCCAGCGGTAGCGTCCGTCCGACGCGCGGAACCGGAGTTCGATCCCGCCGTCCACTCCCTTCACGGCGGCCTGGGCGGCGCGGAGCGCGGCGGGGCGGTCGTCCGGGTGCACCCGCTCGATCCACCACTCCTGTCCACTCACCTCCGCGGGCGCGTATCCGAAGAGCGCGGCGAAGTTGTCGCTGATCCAGTGCGGCTCCAGCTCGCCGTCCACCACGCGGAGGGCAAAGAGCACCACCGGGCTGGCGCGCAGGATGTCCGCGAGCTCCCGCCCGGTCTCCACCTCGATCTTCGCCATGCGGAGGTGGCTGTGGACGTACAGCACCAGCAGGTAGGTGGACGCCACGGCGGCGGTCATCAGGACCTCGTCCAGCTGGGCCCCTTCGAACCGCGAGGACCAGGCGGCGAACCGCTCGAAGAAGTTGCCGGCATGGCTCGCCCAGTACGTCGCGGCAACGAGGAGCGCGAGCGCCAGCGCGTGCTGCCGGCTGCGGTTGCGGGCGTCGGGAGCCGTGAAGATCGTGGCCATGAAAGGCTTTCGAGCGGCGGGAGGATGAAGCGCGCGGAGCGGGAGGAGGACGGAGCGACGCGGGATGGGACGGTGCGGCGGGTCCGAATGGAGGTTTTCGGCCCGCCGGGCTTTGCGGCCGGGCGCCGGCGGGACGTCCGGCCCCCCGCCCCGGCGGGCGAGCCGCGGGGCGAGAGGCCGGCCGGCTACGCGGCGGTGCGCAGGATCTCCCGCACGCTCTCGCGGAGCCCGTCCACCGTGAACGGCTTGCGCACCACCGGCGCTCCGCGGTCCACGCCGTGCCTGGACAGCGCGTCGTGGTGCCCGGACATGAACAGCACGCGGGCTTCGGGGTGCAGCTCGCGGATGCGTCGGGCCAGCGTGGATCCGCTCTCGTCGGGGAGGACCACGTCCGTGAGCACGAGGTCGATCGGCCCGGGCTCGGCGCCCGCCATCTGGATGGCTTCGGCGGGGGTGCGGGCCTCCAGGACCCGGTAGCCGCTCGCCAGGAGGATCCGGCGGGCCACGGAGCGCACCGAGTCGTCGCCCTCCACCACCAGCACGAGCTTGTGGCCGGCGGGCCGGTCGAGGGGCGGGGACGCCGGCTCCGGGGCGGCGGAGGCGGCCGCGGGGAGATAGACGACGAACCGGGACCCGGCGCCGGGGACGCTGTGGACGTCGCACGTCCCCCCGCTCTGCCGGACGATCCCGTAGACCGTCGAAAGGCCCAGCCCCGCGCCGATCCCCTTGCGCCGCGTGGTGAAGAACGGGTCGAAGATCATCGGCAGGACCTCCGGGGCGATCCCCTCCCCCGTGTCGCTGACCGACAGCGCCACGCGGGGCGGGCCGCCCGCCTCGTCGGCGGCCACGCGGGTGGAGACGCGGATCGTCCCGGCCCCGGGGATGGCGTCGCGGGCGTTCTGGATCAGCTCCAGGAGCACCTTCTCCATCTGCCCCTCGTCCACGAAGACGCTCGCGGGCGCGGCGCCGCGCTCCACGCGGAAGTCGAAGCCGGGGCCCAGCCGGCCGCGCGCGATCCGCTCCACCCGCGCGACGACCTCGTTCAGGTCCACCACCTTCGGCTTCCGAGGCTGGCGGCAGCCGAAGGCCAGGAGCCGCTCCGTGAGCGCCGCCGCGCGGTCGGCCGCCGCATCGATCCCGTTCAGGTCGTCGAGCTGATCCTCGCTCAGCGCGCCGGAGCAGAGCATCAGCTCCACGCCCCCCTTGATGGCCATGAGGACGTTGTTGATGTCGTGCGCGATGCTCCCCGCCACCCGGCCGACCGAATCCATGAGCCGCGAGTGGTCCACCCGGTCGCCGCCCTCGCGCTCCGCCGCCCCGGCGCCCGTCTCCAGCCGAAGGCGGATTCCGGCGGCTTCGTCGAGGAGCGCGGTCACGTCGCGGACCACGCCGGTCACCGACGCCACCCCGTCCGCGCCCCCCAGGTCGGGCATCACGCGCAGCTCCAGGCAGCGGGCCGAGCCGCCGTCCTCGACCGTGAACGCGAGCCGGGCGGCGCGGCCGGTGTGGAACACCTCGTCCATCAGCGAGCTCCACCGCGCCCCGCCGATCGCGGTGGGAAGCTCGGCCTCGCCCTGCGTCCTGCCGACGAACCGCTCGGGAGAGATCCCGGTGGCGCTCTCGAGGGAGTCGCTGACCCAGAGATACCGCCCGTCGCGGCCGCGGCGCACGATGACGTCCGGGAGCGTCGCGGCTCCGGGCGCGTGGCTGAAAAGGAAAGTGGCGTCGGCGGTCATGGGCGCATGAGGGCTGCGGGCGGGAGAGGTGGGCATCGTGGCTCCCGAGAGAACGATGGGGGTGACGACGGGGGATGTGACGAGGAACGAAGAGGAACAGCGAGGATTCCGTTACAAGTTCGTTGTACGGGACAAATCTGTCAACCAGATAGTTCGCGCATCTTTGCGCGTCGGATCGGACAGTAATCAGAATCTCGCGTGGCGGGAAAGGATTTGACGAAAAAGCTCCGATTCCCGCCTTCGCGCCGCCGCCGCCGATCCAGGAGCGAGGCGGCGGGCGGCATCGGCTCGTCGTCACGGCAAACCGCGCCGCCGCCATCCATCGTGGCTCGCGTATCCACGCGCTCGTGGTGCGGGGATACGCGGGTCCCGTCCCGCGCGCGAGAGGCGCCGCGCCCGGACGCGCGGCCACGCGGAAGCGGGATGCGTACCAGAGGTGGCATTCGTGGGATCCGCATCAACCGCAACGCTTTGGATCGATAGGCGGGGCGGGCGGGAGGAGGAGGGGAGCGTGAAGATTCCGGACGGTCCGCGGGCGGAGGGCGCGGGAAGCCCAAGACCAGCCGATTGCGGGAGAGCCTGTCCGGAGATCGGGCGTGTACGAAGTCCGGACACCCGCCGGGGCCGCGCGCCCGACACGGCTCGTCCGGGCTCGCGGGACGCTCGGGACGGCGGAGGATCACGCGATTCGCCGTTGAATCCGGGGGTGGAGACACGCGTGGTCCAGAGGCGGAGACGGGGATCCGCGCCCGCGAAGTCCGGCGGGGCTTCCACAATATCGAGGAAGTCGTTATACTTGCCGCGCTTGATCCGAGGAGCCCGCCGGCCACGGATCGGGAAGGCCGGAGTCCGAGGCGCTCCGGGCAGGTCGGTGGCATCAATGCTCCTGTGGCGGAACTGGTAGACGCGCTAGATTCAGGATCTAGTGGGCGCAAGCTCGTGGAGGTTCGAGTCCTCTCGGGAGCACTGAAGTGAAAGATGGGTCACGCCCCGTTCGTCTAGTGGCCTAGGACAACGCCCTCTCACGGCGTAAACAGGGGTTCGATTCCCCTACGGGGTACTGTCGGGAAGTCATGTCGCGGGGTGGAGCAGCCTGGTAGCTCGTCGGGCTCATAACCCGAAGGTCGCGGGTTCGAATCCCGCCCCCGCTATACGGTCGATTAGCTCAGTTGGTTAGAGCGCTCGCCTCACATGCGAGAGGTCCGGGGTTCGAGTCCCTGATCGACCACTGGTTGAAGGGACAGGTCACGGGCCTGTCCTTTCGGCTTCGGGGATGTAGCTCATCTGGTAGAGCGCTGCAATCGCACTGCAGAGGTAAGGGGTTCGACTCCCCTCATCTCCACTCGAACCGAATCGACAAGCCCCTCCCCCGCCACGCGCGGAGGAGGGGCTTCGTCCGTTCGGCCGATCTCGATCCTACTCCGGACGGCTCCAGCAGGGGAAGAACGCCAGGTCCGTCGATCCCATCGCGCGGATCACGGCCTCGTTGTCGAAGCCGGGGAGCTGCTGCAGGCGGTCGAGGAGCGGGGCCATCCCCTCCGCCTCGCTGGGGACCATCAGCCACTCGTCGCCCTCGCGCCCGGTCAGGATCCACAGCACGTCGTCCTCCCACGGCCCCAGGTTGGAGGTGGCGATGGTGACCTCGCGGAGGTCGTCCCAGCGCACGCTCTGCGTGGTGCCGTCCGGCTTCGACCGCGTCACCGCGTTCTCGTCGAACGTCACGCGGTCCGGCGGGGCGGGCTCGGCGGGCTTACGCCTCAGGAAGTCGAAGAAGTCCATGCTCCGTCATCGGCGTCGGGGTGTGACGCGGTCGAAGCGCAGGCCGCGCACGCGGTCGGCCCACAGGCTGAAGCCGTCCACGCGGCCCCGGGAATCGCGCTCGAAGCGGACGACCATCCCGCGCGCGGTAAAGGCGTCGGCGTACGCGGGCGTGGCCGGGATGACGACGTCGGGACGCATCCGCATCTCCAGCGCTCCGTTCACCACCACCAGCGTGTACGTGGCCTCCGCCTCCTCGCTGCGGTACTCGCCGGCCAGCGCGGCGAGCTGCTCCGGCGTGGGCGTCCACGGATCCACCGGCTCGTACGACACCGTGTCGCCGTCCGCGCTGGTGAGGCGGAAAGGCGCGCGGCCGGGCCCCTGGAACACCACGCGCGGGAATTCGTCCGGCCCCTCGAAGACCGTCCCCGTGACGGGGATGAGCCCGGGCGAGCCCTCCGGCCCCAGCCGCCCCTCGCGCGCCACCAGCCGGAGCGGCTCGTTCGTGCGGCGGTTGCGGTACAGGCCGGCGCGCGCCTCCAGCACCTCCGGCCGCAGGGCCAACGGCTCCCGCGCGCCGCGCCCCATGGATCCGGGGAGGTAGATGTTCGCCACGCGACGCGCCAGCACCGTCGGGTTCGCCTCGGCGGCGTTGCAGAGGAGCGCCACCTCCACCCGCTCCTCCGGGTAGTTGCCCGGGAAGGTGACCAGGTAGGTGCCCAGCCAGGCGCGGTACCCGGCCGTGGCGCCGCTGTGGCTCACCTCCAGCATTCCGTCGCGCCGGGAGACGAACAGCCCGCCCGCGTACTCGATCGTCCGCCCGTCCGTCAGCACGCCCCGCCGGTTCAGCTCGTCGATCAGCGCGCGGCCGCCCACCCGGCCGGTGCGCAGGTTCTCGTTCCAGCGCAGCAGGTCGGTCACGGTGGTCAGCAGGCCGCCGTTGCCGTGCACGTTCTCGAACGGCATCTGCATGTGGAAGCTGCTGTCGCCATCCTGCGCGTAGGCGATGGCGCGGCCCTTCACCACGCGCGTGAAGTCGTCGCGCCACTCGGTGCGCGTCATCCCCAGCGGCTGGAAGATGGCGCGCCGCGTGAACGCCGCGAACGGCTCGCCGCTCACCCGCTCCACGATGATGGCGAGCAGGTTGTAGCCCGTGTTGCTGTACAGGTACTGCGAGCCGGGCGCGAAGTTGAGCGCCTTCTGCCGGCTCGCCACGTCCAGCACGTGCGCGTGCGTGTAGGTGCGCGTCGTCCGCGGCCACCCGGCGATCCCCACCACCGTCCCCCAGTCGCGCAGGCCGCTGGTGTGGTTGATCAGGTGGCGGAGGGTGATCGGCGTGCCGTAGTCCGGAAGCTCCGGCACGTGCTTCCGGACGTCGTCGTCCAGCGAGAGCTTTCCCTGCTGCGCCAGGAGGACGACCGCGGCCGCGGTGAACTGCTTGGAGACCGATCCCGCCTCGAACACCGTCTCCGGCAGGTTGGGCGCGTCGTGCTCCAGGTCCGCCATCCCGTACGCGCGCACCAGCAGCGGCGTCCCGTTCTCCCGCACCGCCACCGCGCACCCCGGCGACGTGGGCCGGTCCCACCGCGCGAACACGCTGTCCACGCGCGACGTCTGGCTCGGCGCGCGCGCCGCCGCCGCCGGCTGCGCGCCCGCGGCCGCGGGAGCGAGCAGAAGCAGCGAAAGAGCCGGGGCAAGGCGAAGTCTCGTCATCGAAGGATCAACGGTTCGGGAGACGTGGAGACAAGGAGATGCAGAGCACGAACGGGATGCGCGGATGCCGATCGAAGCCCATCACCCGCGCATCTGGAGGACGGTCAGCCCGATCACCCCGGTGCCGATCATCGCCAGCCGGAAGATGGTCTGCGCGGTGTTCGGCTCCGGCCGCACCAGGAACAGCGCCCCGCCTAAGACCACGAGGAAGGCGAAGACGAATCGCAGGCGGTCGCGGTTCATGCGATGGAGCGCGGCTCGCCTTCGGGCGCATCGTCCGCCCGAAGGTGCTCCCACGCGGCATCCTCCTCCGGCCGCAGCCAATCTTCAGCGAGCGCGGCTTCAGTGAGGAGCGCGCCATCCATCTCGTCCGGGATCTGGCTCATGGCGGATGCGGATCGGGGTGCGCACGATGAGATGCCAATCGTACGGCGAAGCGATCAAGCACGCCAGCCATCTCGCGGAACGTCGATCTTGCGCGCTCTCGTCCCGCTGCTTACGCTTTCGCGCATGATCATCCACGCCGGCGCCATGCGCACCCCGTCCTGTCACTGTCACCATCTCCACCGCGAGGGGAGTGGCGGCGGCGACGGCGCGCGCGTGGGCGGATCGGGATGATCCGACGGGGATCGTAGAGCGATCCCACGCAGCCGAAGCGGAAGGCCGCGACTCCCCACGGAGCCGCGGCCTTTTCGATTTCGCAACAGGGAGGCGAGTCGGTTGCTCGTTGCAACGGATTCACGGAACCGGATCGCGCGGGCTCGGTACCAGCCCGCTTCCATGTCGGCACACCACGAGGGGAGACCCATGCCCGCTACCGCCGAGCGCCCGATCGCGCTCTTCCACGAGCACCCGGACTGGTTCCGCCCGCTCTTCGCCGAGCTGGAGCGGCGCGGCACGCCGTTCGTGCGCATCGCCGCCGGGCAGCACCGCTACGACCCCACCGAGGAGCCGCGGTACTCGCTCCTCTTCAACCGGATGAGCCCGTCGGCGTACCTGCGCGGCGCGGGGAACGCCATCTTCTACACGCAGAGCTACCTGGACCACCTGGAGCGCGCCGGCGTGCGCGTGGTCAACGGCCGCGGCGCCTACGCGGTGGAGACCTCCAAGGCGGCGCAGATCGCCCTCCTCCACCAGCTGGGCCTGCCGCACCCGAAGACGCGCGTCATCAACCACCCCTCGCAGGCGCCCGAGGCCGCCGAGGGGCTGCGCTACCCGGTGGCGGTCAAGCCCAACATCGGCGGGAGCGGCGCCGGCGTGCGCCGCTTCGACACCCCCGAGGCGCTCCGCGCGGCGGCCGAGTCGGGCGATCTGGATCTCGGCATCGACTCCGTGGGGCTGGTGCAGGAGTTCGTGCCGTCGGAGGAGGGGCGCATCACCCGCGTCGAAGTCCTCGGCGGCAAGTTCCTGTACGCCATCCGCATCTACACCACCGGCGAGAGCTTCGACCTCTGCCCGGCCGACGTCTGCCAGCGGGTGGACGGCGCCGAGCTCGCCCGCGCCGCCTGCGCCATCGACGCGCCCAGGAACGGGATGCGCGTGGAGGGCTACGAGCCGCCGGCCGAGATCGTCCAGCAGGTGGAGCGGATCATGGCCGAGGCGGGGATCGAGGTGGGCGGTGTGGAGTACTTCGTCGACTCGCGCGACGGCAAGCACTACTTCTACGACGTCAACGCGCTCTCCAACTTCGTGGCCGACGCGCCGCGGGTGATCGGGTTCGACCCCTTCGCGCGGCTGGCGGACTTCCTGGAGAGCGAGGCCCGCTGATGCGCTTCGGATACTGGATGCCCGTCTTCGGCGGGTGGCTGCGCAACGTGGACGACGAGGGGATGGAGGCGAGCTGGGAGTACGCCAGCCGCCTGGCCCGGCGCAGCGAGGAGATCGGCTTCGACCTCACGCTCCTGGCCGAGCTCTTCCTCAACGACATCAAGGGCGAGGACGCGCCCACCCTCGACGCCTGGTCGACGGCCGCCGCGCTGGCGGCGGTGACGAAGCGGCTGGAGCTGATGGTGGCGGTGCGCCCCACCTTCCACTCGCCCACCATCCTGGCCAAGCAGGCCGCCAACATCGACCGCATCGCCAACGGCCGCCTGTCGCTGAACGTGGTCTCGTCGTGGTGGGCGACGGAGGCGAAGAAGTACGGCGTGCAGTTCGACGTGCACGACGACCGCTACGCGCGCACCCGCGAGTGGCTGGAGGTGGTGGACGGCGCCTGGCGCGAGCCGCGCTTCAGCTACCACGGCCAGTACTACAACGTCGAGGAAGTGATCCTGGAGCCCAAGCCGGTCTCCCGCCCGCGGCCCACCATCTACGCCGGCGGCGAGTCGCCCACGGCCAAGGAGCTGATCTCCGGGCTGTGCGACGGCTACCTGATGCACGGCGACCCGGCCGACGCCATCACCCCCAAGGTGGCGGACATGCGCGAGCGCCGCGAGCGGCTGGGGCTGCCGCCCATGGTGTACGGCGCCGCCGGCTACGTCATCTGCCGCGACACCGAGGCCGAGGCGCAGCGCGAGCTGGAGCGCATCACCGACGTGCGCAGCGGGCCGGCGTACAAGAACTACCAGGAGTGGCTCTCCAACACGCAGCTGGAGAAGCAGGTGAGCCTGGAGGACTACTCCGTCTCCAACCGCGGCCTGCGCAGCAACCTGGTGGGGACGCCCGAGCAGATCGCCGACCGGCTGCGCGACCTGGAGGCGGCCGGGCTGGACCTGGTGCTCCTGCAGTTCTCGCCGCAGCTGGAGGAGATGGAGCGGTTCGCCGAGCAGGTGATCCCGCTGGTGAACGGCACCGTGCCCGCCGCGAGCGCGGCGTGAACGGATAGTGCTTAGTCCTTGGTGCTGAACTGCGGACAGGCATCAGTCCTCGGATTGAGCAAGGACAGGACCAAGCACTAAGCACTAAGCACTAAGCACTAAGCACTAAGCACTAAGCACTAAGCACTTCAGTTTCGTCGTGATTGACCGGGGCGGCGGCGGGCGCGTAGGTTGCCCGCCGCCGCCCCGCCGCTTTCCCGGCGATTGCGATCTAAAATCAGCCGATCTAGCTTGCAGCCGATTCATAACCCGATCAGAAGAAAGGGAGTGGCATGGCCAAGCTCGTGTTCGGAATGAACCAGTCCCTGGACGGCTACGTCGACCACATGAAGTTCGCTCCAGATCCTACGCTCTTCCGCCACTTCATCGAGGAGGCTCGGGGGCAGTCGGGGAGTGTCTACGGTCGCCAGATGTACGAGATCATGCGGTACTGGGATGACGATCATCCGGAGTGGAACGCGGACGAGCGCGCCTTCGCGGCGGCGTGGCGGAACAGTCGAAATGGGTTGTCTCCCGCACGCTGAAGTCGGTCGGCCCCAACGCCACGCTAGTTGGGGATGATCTCGAGGCCGCGATCCGCCAGCTGAAGGCCGAGCGCGACGGGGAGATCGAAGTTGCCGGCCCGAACCTGGCGCAAAGCCTCACCGAGCTTGGCCTGATCGATGAGTATCGAATCTACCTGCACCCGGTCGTGCTGGGTCACGGCGCGCCGTACTTCGCCGGACCCCGGCCGCCGCTCCGCCTCATGTACCATGATCGGATCGGCGAGGACGTGATTAAGCTGACCTACGTTCCTGCCTGATCTCGCGGCTCGCCGGAGATCGCCGACCCTCTCTGGTGGCGAGCTCCGGCGACGTGGCGCGTGCACAAAGGGCGGCTGGCGGAAGGATCCGCATCTTCATCTCACCCATCCCCGGAACGATGGCCGACAACGTGCTGATCCGCCCCGCGACCCCGTCCGACGGGCCCGCGTGGCTGGAGCTGGTGGACGCGCTGGCCGACTACGAGAAGCTCGCGCGGCCCACCCCCGAAGCGCGCGAGCGGCTGCTGCGCGACGCGTTCGGCCCGGCGCCGCGCATCCAGGTGTACATGGCCGAGCTGGAGGGCTCGGCGGCGGCCTACGCCATCACCTTCGAGTCGTACTCGTCGTTCCTGGCGCTTCCCACGCTCTTCCTGGAAGACCTGTTCGTCCTTCCGGACGCCCGCAAGCACGGGATCGGGCGGGAGATGTTCCGCTTCCTGGCGGGCGAGGCGGTGCGGCGCGGGTGCGGGCGGATGGAGTGGGTGGTGCTGGACTGGAACCAGCTCGCCATCGACTTCTACGACAAGCTCGGCGCCACGCACATGAAGGACTGGTACCTCTACCGCCTCACGAGCGACCAGCTGAAGGAGATCGCCGGCGACGGCTGATCCGCCCGCCGGTCTCCTGCCCCGCGCAAAAAGCGTCCGCATCATCCACGAATGATGCGGACGCTTCGCATTCCGTCGTCCATCAACGACTTGCGGAGGAATGCGGATTCTCCACATGGCAGCATGCGAATCCGCCGAAAATCCGTTATGACGGATACGTATAAACCTTTGATTGTCAACGTGTTGCGCGGAGCTTCTACAAGCGTACGGATAACACACATGCCATCGACAATTGGCATTCGATTTGCCAACGCCTTTCACGCCACGCCAGACCGCTGAATACGCGGGATGGCCGACCGGGCCCGGTGACGGAGAGGGCGGGACGCCGCCGAGCAGGATCTAGGGGAACAGCGAAACAACGGGAACGCAACCGAACCTGGAGGAACGCATGTACCGGACGATCAAGAGCCTCGCCGCCGCCGCCGCCATCGCCCTCGTCGCCGCCTGTGGGGACGCCGGCTCGCCCACCGAGTCCGCCTTCGTGGCGCCGGAGTCGCCGCTCGCGGCCAAGCCGCCCACGGGCACCACCGGCCAGCTGACCTTCTCCTACACGCAGAGCCAGAGCGACGAGCAGGCGCAGACCGCCCTGGGCGGGGTGGGGCGGATCAACTTCACGGGAAGCCTGCTGACCGGCACCCCCTGCGTGAACGTCACCGCCACGCACTCCGTCGCCAGCAACGTCGTCACCCTGAACGTCACCTCCGCCTCCAACGGGAGCGCGTGCATCCAGGTGATCACGTACAACAACTACCAGGGCAACATCTCGGGGCTGGCCGCCGGGACCTACACCTTCAACGTGGTCGAGAACGGCACCCCCGCCTACAGCAGCACCGTCACCGTGCTCTGACGGCCGCCTGACGGGACGGGGCTCGAGCCACGCGGGCCGCGGGACGCTTCCGGATTCGGGAGCGGCCCGCGGCCTTCGCGCGTCACGATGCCCCTACACCGCGGGCGCGGCGGGATGTAGATTGCGCGCAGCCACGAACTTCCGATCCCGACGAGGAACGCCGATGCCCGCGACCGACTTCCATCATCTCCCCGACGACGCCCGCGTGTGGGTGTTCGCCGCCTCCCGCGACCTGACGGCGGACGAGTCGGCGGTGCTGCTGCGGCGCGTGGACGGCTTCATGGAGCAGTGGAACGCGCACGGCGCGCCGGTGGTGGGCGCGCGCGACTTCCGCCACGGCCGCTTCCTCCTGGTCGCCGCGGACGAGCGCGCCACGGGCGTCTCCGGATGCTCCACCGATTCGCTCTTCCACACCCTCGCCGAGGCCGAGCGCGAGCTGGACGCCACGCTCCGCAACGCCGCCTCGCTGGTCTTCTGGCGCGGCGCGGACGGCGCCGTGCGCGGCGTCCCCCGCCCCGAGTTCCGCCGCCTGGCGCAGTCCGGCGAGGTGGGCGAGGAGACGGCCGTCTTCGACAACACCATCGCCACCGTGGGCGACGTGCGCGAAGGCCGCTGGGAGCGCCCCTTCCGCGAATCGTGGCACGCGCGCACCTTTCCGCTCCGCGCCGGCGCGGCGGCGACCTGATCGCCTGTCGCCGCGTCCGGCTGTCGCGACGGGTGCGGGGGTGCGAGGGTGCGGAAAAGAATCGCCGGAGCGCTGGTGTGCGCTCCGGCGGTTTGCTTTGTGCTGAGCGCACTTCCGCACCTTCGCACTTTCGCCCCTCCGTCCCTGCGGCGTAGGTTGATGCGGATGACGCACTTGGATCGCCCTTACCCAACGGAGCTCGAAAGCGGATGACGGAAGCGGGAGACGGCACGGCGGAGTGGAAGGACTACCCGGCGGAGGGCGAGGGGCACACGGTGGTCGGCACGGTCAAGGTGCTGGAGAAGCTGTACAGCCCCCAGCTGGACAACGAGCGCGAGATCCTGGTGTACCTGCCGCCCTCGTACTCGCGCAACGAGCGGCGCTACCCCGTGCTCTACATGCACGACGGGCAGAACCTGTTCGACCGCGCCACCAGCTTCGGCGAGGAGTGGGAGGTGGACCAGACGCTGGAGGAGGCCAGCTCCGAGGGGCTGGAGGCCATCGTGGTGGGCATCCCCAACATCGGCCCCGAGCGGCTGAACGAGTACAGCCCGTGGGAGGACCGCCGGCACAAGCAGGGCGGCCGCGGCGAGGCGTACGTCAGCTTCATCATCGACACGCTCAAGCCCATCATCGACCGCGACTTCCGCACCCTTCCCCAGCGCGCCTCCACGGGGATCGCCGGCTCGTCCATGGGCGGGCTGATCAGCCTGTACGCCTACTTCGAGCGGCCGGACGTCTTCGGGTTCACGGGGGTGATGAGCCCCGCGCTCTGGTTCGCCGGGAGCGCCATCTTCCCGCACGTGAAGGAGAAGCCGCACGTCCCCGGCCGCATCTACCTGGACGTGGGGACGGCGGAGGGAACCGAGACGCTGAACGACGCCCGGCGGATGAAGGCGCTGCTGGAGGAGAAGGGCTACCGCACCGGCCGCGACCTGATGTTCCTGGTGGAGATGGGCGCCGCGCACAACGAGCGCGCCTGGGCCCGCCGCCTCCGCCGTGAGCTGCACTTCCTTCTCGGCGTTCCCGCCCGGGGAAGCGCGCCGGCGCCCGCGCGGTTCTCGAAGCTGTAGGAGGAGAAAGGGACAGGGGACAGGTTACAGGGGACAGCCGGCGGGTTCGCCGCGAATCCGCGGATTGAGGGAATGCGAAAGGGGCGCGATCACTCGCGCCCCTCTTCGCATCCATCCATCCCGCCGCCGCCGGTCAGACCAGGGCGGAGGCGTTGTGGTACTGGTTGGCGGCCTCGATGAAGTCCTCGAAGAGGCGCTTGGTCCCGGGGTGCGTGTCGATCAGCATCTCCGGGTGCCACTGCACGCCCACCATCCACTGGTCCTCGCGCGCCGCCTCCACCGCCTCCACCAGCCCGTCCGGCGCCCACGCGGTCGCCACCAGCCCCTCGCCCAGGCGCAGGATCCCCTGGTGGTGCATGGAGTTCACCATCCCCCCGGCCTCGCCGAACGCCGACGCCAGGCGCGACGTCTCCGCCACGCGGATGTCGTGCGCCAGGTAGTCGCGGTCCCACCCCGCGCCGGGGAAGTAGTCGTGCTTGATGGCATCCGTCCAGAGCGAGCAGTCCTGCACCAGCGTCCCGCCCGCCGCCACGTTGATCACCTGCATCCCGCGGCACACGCCGAACACCGGCTTCCCGTCCTCGATGGCCCAGCGCACCATCGCGAGCTCCACGCGGTCGCGCGGCAGGTCCACGCGGCCGCACAGCTCGTGGCGCTCCTCGCCGTACGACGACGGGTCCACGTCCACGCCGCCGGCGATGAACAGGCCGTCCAGCCGGTCGTAGATCCCGCGGAGCGTGTCGGGGTCCTCGTCCAGCAGCGGCACCATCCAGGGGATCGCGCCCACCGAGACGCACGCCAGGAAGTAACGCTGGTTCATGACCCACGAATCCGGAAGGTCCTCCGGGATCCGGTCGATGGACTTCAGGTTCTGCGTGGGGATGCCGATGACGGGACGCTGCTGCATGATGAAGCCTTTGACGGGTACGAAAAAGCGGCCCCGCTCCACGAGCAAGAACGGGACCGCATCTCAAGTATAGCAAACCGGTTGCGTATCCACAACGACCCTGTATACAGAGAACGCACCGGGCCGTTCCATGAGCCCGCCTCAGTCCGAAACGGCCAGGGCGATCCGCGGGAGGACGTGCATCGTGCCAGCCACGAATCCTTCTTCGATCGTCTCGATCCGTGGATCACCCCGACGGCCTGCCCCTCCCCTCCTCCCATAAGAAGGCACGAGGAGCGATCCGGTGGGTGGCGATCCGGATATGTTGACAGCTAGAGGAGCAGCCCACATCTTTCCACTAGACGGCTACACCAGCACCCCGCCAGCGAACGAACCGTGACCAATCGCCCGCAGACCGACGCCCTCCGCGGCTCGCTCGACCTCCTGGTCCTCAAGACGCTCTCCCTGCAGCCGATGCACGGCTACGGGATCAGCCAGCGCATCCAGCAGACGTCGAAGGGGATCCTGGAAGTCAACCAGGGCTCCCTCTACCCCGCCCTTCAGCGCCTGGAGAAGAACGGCCTGATCGGGAGCGACTGGGGAACGACGGACAACAACCGGCGCGCGCGGTACTACCGCATCACCGCCGCCGGCCGGCGCGCGCTGGACGAGGAGCGCGAGAGCTGGGCGCGCTTCGCCGCCGGCCTCGAGGCGGTCCTGAGCGCCACCTGACCTCCGCTCGCCACAACCGGCGCGCATCCCGCCGCGCCGGTCCCACCATCGCAAGATCCCCCACCATGAGCTGGCTCTCAGCGGCGCGCGCGCGCCTGCATCTCCTCTTCGCGGGCCGGGCCGCCGAATCCCGGATGGACGAAGAGATCGGCTTCCACATCGAGATGGAGACCGAGCGCCTGGTCCGCGAGGAGGGCCTGTCGCCCGACGAGGCCCGCCGCCGCGCGCTGATCGCCTTCGGCGGCGTGGCGCGGCACAAGGAAGAGCTCGTCGACGGGCGGGGCCTGGCCTGGCTGGGCGGCCTGTCGCTCGACCTCAAGCTCGGGTTCCGGATGCTGGCCAAGTACCCCGGGCTGACCATCGTCGGCGGCCTGGCGATGGCGTTCGCCATCTGGGTGGGCGCCGTCACCTTCCAGCTGGTGGCCCTCTTCGTCCATCCCACCCTTCCGCTCCCCGACGGCGACCGCATCGTGGCGCTGCGGCACTGGGACGCGGCGGCGAACCAGGCGGAAGCGCCGACGGCGCGCGACTTCGCCGTCTGGCGCGAGGCGCTCTCGACGGTGACCGACCTGGGCGCGTACCGCGACGTATCGCGGAACCTGATCACCTCCGGCGGAGACGCCCGCCCGGTGGAGGTCGCCGAGATCACCGCCTCCGCGTTCCGCATCGCCCCCGCCCCGGCGCTGCTGGGCCGCGTCCTGGTGGCGGCGGACGAGCGCGCCGGCGCGCCGCCCGTGGTGGTGCTGGGCCACGACGTGTGGAAGACGCGCTTCGCGGCCGATCCCCAGGTGGTCGGCCGGAGCGTGCGGCTGGGCGAGACGTACGCCACGGTGGTGGGCGTCATGCCGGAGGGCTTCGCGTTCCCGGTGGCGCACGAGCTGTGGACGCCGCTCCGGCCGGACCTCCCGGGGCTGGGGCCCGGCGGAGGCTCCTCCGTGGCCGTCTTCGGCCGGCTCGCCCCGGGCGCCACGCTGGAGGGTGCGCGGGCGGAGCTGGCGACGCTCGGCCGGCGCGCGACCGCCGAGCAGCCGGACACGAACCGGCACCTGCAGCCGCGGGTGGCCCCGTACGCGGCGCCGGACAACGAGCCGTCGATGTTCGACCAGGCGGCGATGCTCTCGATCCCCCTCTTCGCGGTCATGCTCCTGGTGCTGGTCTGCGGCAACGTGGCGCTCCTGCTCTTCGCGCGGGCGGCGACGCGCGAGCGCGAGCTGGTGGTGCGGAGCGCCCTGGGCGCCAGCCGCCGGCGGATCGTGATGCAGCTCTTCGCCGAGGCGCTGGTGCTGGGGGGCGTGGCGGCCGCCGTCGGGCTGGGCGCCGCCTGGCTCGCGCTCGACCGGTGGGGGCTGGACTTCCTGGAGGTCAACCTGGGGCGGGTCCCCTTCTGGTACGATCCCCGGCTCTCCCCCGCCACCGCCCTCTACGCCATCGGGCTCACGGTGCTCGCCGCCGTCATCGCCGGCGTCCTCCCCGCGCTCAAGATCACGCGCGGCCTGGGAGCGCAGCTGAAGGAGGGGACGGCCGGAAGCGGCGTGCGCTTCGGCGGGGTGTGGACGGCGGTCATCGTGGCGCAGGTGGCGGTCACCGTCGCCTTCCCGGGCGCCGTCCTCCTCGAGCAACGGGAGCTGCGGCGCATCCAGTCGTTCGACGCGGGGTTCGCGGCCGAGGAGTACCTGGGCGTGGCGCTGGAGATGGACGCGGCCGCCGTCGCCCCCGGCGCGGACGCCGAGGCGGCCCGGGCGGCGGAGGGCGCGCGGTACGGGGCGGCGCTGGAGGAGGTGCGCCGGCGGGTGGAGGCGGAGCCGGGGGTGGCCGGGGTCACCTTCGTCGACCGGCTTCCGCGCATGTTCCACCGGGAGCGGATCGTGGAGATCGAGGGCGAAGCGGCCGCCCCGGCGCGGACGACGCCGGCGGCCGCGGGCGAGCCGGTGCGCGAGGTGAGCACCGCGCTCATCGATCCCTCGTACTTCCAGGTGCTGCGGGCGCCGATCCTGGCCGGGCGCGCCTTCCACGCCGGCGACCTCGGGCCCGACGCGCGGGTGGTGATCGTCGACCAGGCCTTCGTGGACCAGGTGCTGGCGGGACGCAGCCCCGTCGGCCGGCGGATGCGCTTCGCCTCGCGCCCCAACCCCGACGGGAGCGTGGCGGAAGAGCCGTGGCTGGAGATCGTGGGCGTGGTGAAGGAGCTGGGGATGACGTTCGTGGCGCACCAGCACCGCGCGGCGGGGGTCTACCTGCCGACGGCGCTGGGGAGCGCCGACCCGCTGCACATGATGGTTCACACGCGGGGCGACCCCATGGCGCTGGCCCCGCGCGTCCGCGAGATCACCGCCGCGGTCGATCCCACCCTGCGGCTGTCGGAGCTCCAGCGCGTGGACCAGGTCAAGGACGGGTTCGTGTGGTTCATCCGGCTGTGGCTGCGGGTCACGGTGCTGCTGACCGCCATCGCCCTCCTCCTCTCGCTCGCCGGGATCTACGCGGTGCTGTCGTTCACCGTGGCGCGGCGCACGCGGGAGATCGGGGTGCGCATCGCGCTGGGCGCGAGCCGGCGGCGCCTGGTGGCCGGCATCTTCCGGCGGCCGCTGACGCAGGTGGGCGTGGGCGTGGTGGCGGGCGGGGTGCTGATCGTGCTCGCGGCGGTCCTCATGGCCGGGGGGGACGGCGGCCTCGGCCGCGTGGAGGGCGGGTTCTCGCCCGCGAACCTGGCGCTGCTCGCGGCGTACGTGGCGTTCATGCTGGCGGTGTGCCTCCTCGCCTGCGTCGTCCCCACGCGCCGCGCGCTCCGCGTGGAGCCGACCGACGCGCTGCGGACGGAATAGGCAGCGGCGGTCCGATCGACGAGGAAGCCCCGCGACGTCGCTCGTCGCGGGGCTTTCTCTTTCTCAGCGTTTCTCTTTCCAATGAGTCCACCGTCCAGCCGACGCATTCACACCCCCGAGCCCACCCCGCCGGGGGAATCAAGGCGATCGTAGACACATTCCTCAGCCGCTCTACCGGTCCGAGGATTGCTCCTGCCAGATACTTCTGCCGCGCCACTTTGGCTGGCGACGGCGAGTTCAAAGTCGATTCGTCATCGTTTGATCTGAACATGATAGGTCACGAGCCGCACGCACATCCGGAGCGCGTGCTCATCAGCTACAGTCATGACTCACCAACTCACCAAGCACGGGTACTCGAGCTTGCCCGTCGACTACGCGAGGACGACGGCGTATTCGTCATGCTGGACCGATATGACCCGCATCCAGCCGAGGGCTGGCCCCAGTGGATGCGGCGCGAAATCGAGGCAGCGACGCACGTGCTGATCGTCTGTACAGAAACGTATCTGCAGCGCGTCAACCTGCGTGAGACCCAGGGCCGGGGATTGGGGGCAACCTGGGAAGGGAATCTGGTTATCCTCGCGACCTACGCGGCCCAAGGATTCAACGACAAGTTCATCCCCGTGGTATTCTCCCCTGCGGATCAGAAGTTCGTGCCCGACTTCCTCCAGGGGGTCACCCGTTACGATGTCAGCACCGAAGAAGGATACGAGGCGCTGTTGGCGAGGCTCACCGGACAGACGCTTGTGCCAGTGCCCCCGCTTGGTCCGCGACGCAGAGTAGGTCCAGCGGCAGGACAGCCGCAGCAACCCGCAGCCGTGCCGGCTGGTCCGGGATACGCTGGGCCGACGGCCGCTGTTCCGGACCTGGTGCTGATCGAAGCGAAGGGTGCAACCCTTTTCATTCCGGCCGAGCGCATTCAGGAGCAGGGCTCGCGCGTGGAGCTCATTCTGACCCCGCGCAACTCCGACGACTCCGCATTCTTGAGTGAGCTGAAGGCCGGATGGAGCCCGACGCGTGTGTGGATGGCGTACGGCGATTTCGCCCACGAGGGCAGCGTGGAGGCAGCCGACCGCTCGCGTGACGCTTCAGGTGAGCGTTGGACCGTCACCGTAGCCCTGAATGAGCAGAAGCGGAGCTATCTGACGGAGGTAGCCATGTCGGGCAAGTCCGTGGATGACATAGCGGAGTTGCGTGCCCGCCGGATTCTCCTGAACGAGCGCCCCCCGGCCGAGATCACTCGGTGGGGTCAGACTGACACGATGCTCGAAACGCTCGTGCAGGGCCTGGACTCCTCCGCAAGACTCACCGAGTCGCCCATTCCGGCGCTCTACCGCCAGCTGCAGGCCGATAGCCCACGATTCCTAGCGGCGGCTCGGCTGGTGGCGGTCTTGAAGTTGCGACGAACGGACACTGTCGAGCACGTTCTCGAGTTGGTGATGGCGATGGAGGACTCACACCGCCTTCATGTGCGCTTTCGGGGCCGACGGCAGAAGAGGTTCACGAATGTGCCGGCGCACGAGATCGCGTTCGAAGGAGCGTGCCCTCTGCAATCCTGAGCCGAATCGCGAAGAAGCCCCGCGACGGAATCCGTCGCGGGGCTTCATCTTTCCGATCGATCGTCCAGCCGACGAATCCTACGCCCCCGCGCTCATCCCCGCGGGGGTCTCGGTGTAGATCCCTTCCTCGGTCTCGGCGATCAGGTGGTCGACCACGGCGTTGAAGTCGCCGGTGCGCTCGTAGACGGCGAGCTGCCGGTCGGCGCTGGCGCCTTCGTCCAGGATGCGGAAGGCGTACTCCACCTGCTCGCGGCTCCCCAGCTCGTCCACCACGTCGTCCACGAACCACTCCAGCATCTCGCGGATCAGGTCGCGCGCCGCGCACTCCTCCTGCTTCCCGAAGTCGATCAGCTTCCCGCCCAGCCCGTAGCGCACCGCGCGCCACTTGTTCTCCTCGATCAGGTCGGCCGGGTAGACGCGGAAGGTCATGTTGTCGCGGCGCAGCTTCCACAGCTTGGCGATGATGGCCTGCAGGATGGCCGCCACGCACACCGCCTCGTCCACCCGCGTGCAGACGTCCAGGAAGCGGAACTCCAGGGTGGGGTATTTGTGGTGCGGCCGCACGTCCCAGTAGATCTTGGAGCCGTCGGGAATGCACCGCGTCCCCACCAGCGTCTCCTGCAGCTCGTTGAAGTCCGCCCACCCGCGCATGATGCGCGGCACCCCCGTGCGGGGGAAGTTGCGGAACACCACGCTGCGGTAGCTGCGCAGCCCCGTGTTGCGCCCCATCCAGAAGGGCGAGCTGCTGCTGAGGCAGAGGATGTGGGGGAGGAAGTAGCGCGACACGTTCAGCGCGTCGATCAGGAACTCCTTGTCCTCGATCCCCACGTGCACGTGCGTCCCGAAGATCAGCAGCTGCTGCGCCAGGTCCTGCATGTCCTGCTTGACGCCCAGGTAGCGCTCCAGCGGCGTGATCTCCTGCGTCATCCAGCTGCTGAAGGGGTGCGTCCCGGCCGCCACCACCTTCAGCCCCTTCCGCGCCGCCAGGTCCATCACCATCCGCCGCAGCCGCCGGAGCTCCGCCTTGGCCTGGGCCGGCGTCTCGCAGATGGTGGTGCCCACCTCCACGATGGACTGGTGCAGCTCCGGCTTGATCTCGCCCAGGATCAGGTGGTCGTGGTCCAGGATCTCGGTGATGTAGGAGCGCAGCTCCCGCGTCTCCGGATCGATGATCTGGTACTCTTCCTCGATGCCGATCGTCAGCGACGGAGCCTTCATGCGGATCTCTCGGGACGGAAGATGGTGGGACCGCGCCGGCGGGGCGGGCCCGCGACGCGAGCCCCCGCCCACCGCTGCAAGATGATTACCGCTTCTCGACGAGCATGGTGGCGACGCTGCTTCCGCCGCCCGCCGTCACGTTCAGCAGCGGGTCGGTGGCCACGCGGCTGAGCGCCCCCTGCACGTCGGTGCCGTGCGTCAGGAACGGGGCGATGTCCAGCATCCGGTCGATCACCTCCACCCGCCCGTCCACCCAGCTGGGGAACGGCTCGGTGGGAAGGACGATGCGCTCCTGCACCACGTACGGGTGCTCCACCGCCGTCCGCACCGCCTCGCCCCACTGCTCGTCCGAGACCAGCCACCCCAGGACGATCCCCCGCCCGCCGTAGTCGTCGTTGGGCTTCAGGACCAGCCGCTCGCGGTTCTCGGAGATCCAGGGGAGGAGGTCGATCTCCCGCCCGTCCTTCTCCGTCTTCCGCTCCTCCACGATCCGCGTCCAGGGCACGTGCGCCGCCACCGCGCGCCGCTGCTCCGCGTCGAAGAGGTGGGCGTTGCGCTCGTCGCCCAGCACCGCCAGCGAGGCCTTCTTGTACAGCACCTTGCAGCGGAACGGGTTGATCATGCACACCGCCCCGTCGCGCACGGCGCGCACCACCGGGCTGTCCACGCCCTCGCGCAGCACCAGCTCGTCGATCAGGACGCGCTTGTAGATGAGGGTGACGTGGAAGCCGCCCGCCATCAGCTTTCCGTCGCGGTACTCGCAGTTGCGCGGGTCGGCGATCTCGCAGGGGATGCCGTGCGAGCGGAAGTAGTCGCGGAAGAAGACGAACTCGCTCTGGGTGGGGACCTCGGCCCAGTCCAGGATGCCGATGCTGGGCGTCTCGCGCACCCCGCGCCACTGCCAGAAGGCGGTGAGCAGCGCGTGCAGGACGCCGTGGCGCGACGGCAGCGGCGACAGGTCGTACTCGCGCAGGAACTCGCCGGTGACCGGGAGCGCCAGCATGGCGTCCGACAGCTCGTCCATGTACCCCGCGCCGGCCGGCGTCTCGCCGTTGTACTCGGTGAAGAGGAGCGAGCCCGTCTCCGGCGTGAAGAACGCGTCCAGCCGCGAGGTGGGAGAGGGCGTGTCGAACCCCGGATCGGCGGCGATCAGCTCCTCCTCCCACTCCAGCAGCCGGAACTGCCCGCGGAACTCCGCGTCCGCCATCGCCGCCTCGTAGGCGCGGTGGAAGGCGCGCATCAGCACCCCGATCTGCCCCTGGATCCCGCGGTACTGGTCGTGGGTCAGGAACCGCGGGCGCAGCACGCTGCACAGCGGCCGCTCGCCGAAGAACATCCCCCGGCGGCGGTGCTCGTCGTCCAGCCGCTCGGCGGTGGCCGCGGCCAGCTCCCCGTTCTCCAGGAGCCCGTGCCAGCGGCCGATCGCCTCGCGGACCGTGTCGGCGCCGTTCAAGCCGTCTCCTCCGTGGAGCCGCCCGCCGCCCCCGGCGTGGCATCCTCCCCCGTCCGCGCCGCGTCCGAGGGGTTCCGCGCATCCCCCGACGCCGATCCCCCGCCCGTCCCGGTCGCCGCCGCGTCCCCCGTGTGGCCGCCGCCTCCGGCGCCGCCGCCCTGGATCGCCGCGCCGCCTCCGCCCTTCACGCCGCCGCCCTCCGTCGCGTTCCCCGAGTCCTGGAAACCGCCGCCCGCGCCCGGCGTCGCCCCGCCCGAGGTGATGATGGTGCCGCCCGCATGCGCCGGCGCCGTGCCGCCCCGCGCCGCCGCGTCGCCCGTGTGCCCGCCGCCGCCCTGCGCCGTCGCGCCGGCCGAGCCGCCGCCCTCGCGGGAGCCGGCGAAGAGCGCGTCCCAGCGGAGGTCGCGCACCTGCCGGCGCGGGTTCTTGGCCAAGTCGATGGCCATGTCGGCCATGGCGCTCACCGCCCAGTCGAAGTAGTGCGGGGTGAGCGAGTAGACGTCCATGTCCGGCGCCGGGTTCATGAAGTCGATGGCGTAGGGGATGCCGTCGCGCACCGCCCACTCCATGGAGTTCATGTCGTACCCCAGCGCCTGCACCAGCTTGAGCGAGTCGGCGATGACGCGCTGGCCCAGCTCGGGGCTCATGTGCTCGTGCTCCACGTGGTACTTCTTCTCGCGCGGATCGTACTTGATGGGCATCACGTTCGTCTGCCCGATGCAGATGCAGCGGATGAAGTGGTCCCACTCGATGAACTCCTGCACCACCATGGTCAGCAGGCCGGAGTTGTCGTAATGGTGGATCAGCTCCTCCAGCGTGCGGCACACGTACACGTCCTTCCACCCGCCGCCGTGCGCGTCCTTGAGGATGCACGGCATGCCGATGTAGTCCACGATCCCCTGCCAGTCCAGCGGATACCGCAGGTTGCGCAGGGACTCGTCGTGGACGATCCCGGGGATGTACTCCTTGTTCGGCAGCACCATCGTCTTCGGGTGCGCGATGCCGAGCTTGGTCGCCAGCGCGGCGCCGAAGAACTTGTCGTCCGCCGTCCACATGAAGGGGTTGTTGACCACCGCGCACCCCTGGAGCACCGCCTGCTTGAGATAGGTGCGGTAGAACGGCACCTCGTGCGAGATGCGGTCGATGATGACGGCGTACTCGCAGGGCTCGTCCATGGCGGGGGCGCCCAGCTTGACGTACTCAGCCACGACGCCCTGGTCGCGCCGGTTCACCTCCTCGATGAAGGCCGGCGGAAACGACCACTCGCGCCCCACGATCAACCCCACTTTCAGCGTCATCGTCCCATCCCCCGGTTGATAGTGCCTGAACCCAAGTGCCCAGTGCCCAGGTTCAAGTGCCCAGTGTCATCGCGCGATCTCCCGTCCCGGCGCCGCGATGCCGTTCCTGGGCACCGGGCACCGGGCCCTGGGCACTGCCGTTCAGTCGCTTCCGCCGACGTACGCGCGGATCATGTCGCGCCACCACGGCCAGTCGTGCGCCCAGCCGTCCCACAGGCGCAGCGCGTTCCCCACGCCCTTCCCCCACAGCGCGCCGGAGAGGTAGCGGTTGTTGTCGACGAACGAGTCGCCCTCCCCCGTCGCCAGGATGATGTCCATCCGGCGCATGGCCTCGAGGTGCCCGTGGTCGTCGATGGTGCTGACGTAGTGCGAGGGGTTCTGCGCGGCGACGGTGTCGTCGTAGTAGCCGTCCGTCTGCTCGCGGATGTCGTACAGCCCGCTGAGCCCGATCACCCGGCCGAAGAGCCAGGGGTGGCGGAGGGCGATGTTCACCGCGTGGTAGGCGCCGAACGAGGCGCCGGTGGCGATCAGGAAGGGGTTGCCGTTGCGCGACTGCGTGAAGGGGATCACCTCGCGCACGATGTAGTCCTCGTACTGCCCCTGGCGGACGGCGCGGTCGTGGGGATGCTTGCCGCGCGCGTACCAGCTCTCCGCGTCCACGCTGTCCACGCAGAAGACCTGGAGCCACCCGTTGCGGATGTGCTCGCCCAGCGCATCCATCATCCGCTGGTCCTCCCACTCGTAGTACCGCCCCATCGAGGTCGGGAAGACCAGCATCCGCGCGCCGCCGTGCCCGAACACCAGCAGCTCCATGTCGCGCCCCAGCGAGGGGCTGAACCAGCGATGATGCTCACGGTGCACGATGAAGGGCTCTCCGGCGAAGGGCGATGAAAAAGGCGGCCGCGGCCGCCGATGCTCCGGCGACGCCGCCCGCACGCAATCGGCGCGCCCGCACAGCCTACGCGCCGCGCCCCCGCGGCGAAAGAGGCGCCCGGCGACAATCGGCGTTTGCTGATCCCGATCGAAGAATCGAACGGGGAGAGATGCGGATGCCGCGATGAAAAAGGGAGGAGTGCGGTTCTCTGCGCGCTCCTCCCGATCGTCCATCTTCCCGATCCGTATCCGCCCGATAGCCCCTGCCGATGCTAGAACCAGCTTCGTGGAAGCTGGTGGACGTGGCACTCAATAGATGTCTGAAAACGCGCGTTACTATGATCATTGCGGGTACGCCCTTCGTTGCACACGAAGCATTGTCGTGCCCGGAAGGGAGAAGATCCACGACAACCCGAGGAGCCAAAATGAACCTGAAGAAAACAGTCGCAGGAATGGCGCTGGTGGTGGGACTGGTCTTCGCGGCTCCGCGTGAGGCCCACGCGGAGCCGCTGATCTTCTGCAGTGAGGTGGGTACGGTCCGGGACGCATATGGCCGGACCGGGACGCTTTGGATGTGCTATGTTCTCGAAGAGAGGCCGTGGGTCGACTGGGGGTGGTACGAGGTCGTGTGGTAACATACTCGGCACGGCCGGGGAGAACGAGGGTGGGCTCGCGCCCACCCTCGATTCTTTCGGTTCACCGCCACGTGGAGGGGAACTGCACGACGACCACGCGCTCGACGCCCATATCGTCGCGCTCGACGGTCACGGCCCGGCCACTGGCGCTGATTGCGGAAGGCAGCCGCTGCCCCGTGATGGTGCCGAGGTACTGGCCCTGCGGCGTCACCACGTCGATCGGCCCGGGATCGCTGATGTTCCGGGCGGTGCGCTCGATGTAGAGCTTCCCAGACGGCGCCACCACCATCCCCTGAAGCGCTCGTACGGTGTCGGCGAACTCCATCTCGTTGATCCTGCGCTCCGCCTCCTCGCGCAGCCGGGATTCACTGGGCATGCCGTCAGCAGGACCGCCAGATCCTCCCATTCGGATCACCCGCATCCCCCGCCCGGAGCGAAGGTTTGCCCTCGCCCGCTCGCGCGCCCGCGCCTTGTCGGCGTCGGTGGGGCGACGGACACCCATCGGCCGCTGGAGGAAGCGGACGGTGCGCCCGTTCGCGTCCTGCACCTTGATCGTGTACAGCGAGGTGTGCGACAGCGCGGTGCCGCCATCCGGCAGAACGCCCCAGAGGGTCAACGGAGAGAACTCGGGCGGGGCAGTCATGCGGATCATCATCCGCTGCGCGCCACCGGTACCGGACTCGGACCCGCTCACTCTCGCCGGATCGGGAATCTCGAACAGGCGAGTGAGGCTGCCATTGGGCGCCAGAGGGATCCGCGCGAAGGTCAGGCGCCTGGCTTCGTCCTCCCGGAGCTGTCCCGCCACGAATTGTGGGCGGGGCCGCAGGACGCCCACCACGCCGCCGGCGGGGTGCTGGATCATCCGTCCGTTCGGCATCCCCCAGTCCTCGCCCAGCGGCACGCTCCGGCGGAACACCCCATCGGGACCGAAGAGGCTGAACGAGCGGTGGGCGAGATCAAAAACCGCGACACTGCCGTCTTCGTGGACCGTGATATCGCTCGGAAACTGGAACTCACCCGGGCCATCGCCCTTCTTTCCGAGCTGCCGGACGAAGCGGCCAGTGCGGTCGAACATCAGCACGCGATGCCCGCCGCGGTCCACCACATACAGGTTGTCCGCGCGGTCGAACGCCACGTCCTCGACGCTCGACAGCATCTCCCAGCTCTGCCCCTCCTCGGCGCCGATGGAGAAGCGCTGCGTGGGGCGGCCGGAGAGGGCGCGGTCGGCGGCGGGGAGGCGGACGGTGGGCTGGGCGGCCAGCGCACCGGTGCCCAGGAGCACGGCAAGCGCCAGCGGCGCGGCCGCGCGCGAGACGGGGCGGGGAATTGTCATCGGGGGATGTGGGCGGTATGTGGGACGGGATCAAGGCGGCGTCCGCACCTCAGCGGCCACCGTTGCGACGATGCGATGTGACCCCGGCGCCTCCGAGACCGTTGCCCGCGGCCTCTGTTGAGAGCAGATTCTCCGCGGGCCGTCCCTCTCCCTCCCGCGTCGGCCCACCATCCTAACCCTCCTCCGTCCCGTTTATGCGCACTCGAATCCATCTCGTCGCCCTCGCGACCCTCGCGGCTGTGCCCGCCGCCGCCCAGCCTTCGTCGGAGCCCGTCCCGCGCCCCATCCTGGAGCAGCTCGTCCCCATCGCCGACGACGAGAACACGCCGAACGCCGACGCGCTCGCCCGCTTCGTGGAGCTGACGCGGCACGACCTGAACGGCGACGGCCGCGCCGAGTACTTCGTGCGCGGCACCGGGCCGTTCTGCGGCGCCAGCGGCAACTGCCGCGAGTGGGTGTTCACACGGGACGCGCGGGGCGGCTACCGGCTGCTGCTGGACGCGGGCGGCAAGGGCGTGACGCCGCAGGCGAGGACCACCAACGGCTGGCGAAACCTGTGGGACGACGCGCACATGTCCGCGTACGAGAGCCACCGCGACGTCTACCGGTACGACGGCGAGCGGTACGTGCCCACGTCCGGCGTCCTGATGGATCACTCGGGCGGCGCGACGCGCGTGCTCTACACCGTCGACACGCCGCTGGGATCGCCGCGGCGCGCGACGCTGACGATGGACGAGCGCCGGCCGGGCGTGCGGCTCTCGGGCGAGTACACCGCCTGCGCCACGCCCACCGCCGGCCGGCTGTGCGGCTCTCCGCGGCTGGAGATGCTCGGCCTCCCCCGTAGTGTTCCGCGCCGGGGCAGGTGCGTGACGATGGAGATGGAAGCCGGCGACGGCGCCGTCCGCCGCGTCGCCGCCCGCTGCGCCGGCGGAAAGGCCGTGCTGACGCTCTCCGAAGCCGATTGGAAGGAGGTCCTCCAGTTCCCCGAGATCCGCCTCCGCGGCGCCGGCTACGACGAGCGGCTCCCCAGCGCCGCCCGCTCGGGCCTCGTCAGCTTCGCCGAGAAGGTGCTGGAGATGAACGGCATCGATCCGTACCCCGACGAGGAGATGTAGGTGGGGCGGTGCGAGGGTGCGGCGGTGATCGGGACGTAGCCGAGGCGCGTCACCGCGGGAGCGGGGGGACGCGCTGGCGCGAGCGGGTGCGTAAACACACCCGCTGTGACGACGGAAAGCCTCGCCACACGATTCCGCGTGAGGGAAAACGCGGCGCAGGCGAGGCTTCAACAACGTTTGCGAAAGCCCGCCCGACGCGCGGACGACGGCCGCCGCACCGAACCAGCCCGGAGGGCTTCCCGTGGTTCTAGCGGGTGTGTTCACGCACCCGCGCGGGGCCAGCGCCGCATACGACAACCCGCCCCGCGCCGAGGCCCGCGCGATACCCATCGCCCGCGGCCGGAATCCATCTCCCGCGTCGTGAATCCCGCCGCTCCTACGCACCCGCGCCGGACTCGGCCGCCGCTGCACCGCCGCCACCGCCCGTCGCGGAGCCCGGCGCTTCCAGCGCGAACTCCAGCTTCCCCTCCTCCACCGACACGCCGGTGAGCCGCGCCTGCACGCGCGCGCCGAGCTCCAGCCACGCGCCGCCCTTCTCGCGATGGGCCTCCGCGCGCACGGGCGGCTCCTCCAGCTGCACCTCGACGGCGCCGTCGCGCACCCCCAGCACCGTCGCGACAAAGGTCTCTCCCACGCGGGAGCGCAGCGTCCACGCCTCGGCGATGTCCACCACGTCGCGCTCGAAGCGGCCGGCCTTCGTCTCCTGCTCGTTCATCACCTTCGCCACCTTCGCCAGCGTCTCCCGCTCCTCCGCGGACGGCCGGGCGCCCGACTCCAGCTGGACGAGAAGGTCCAGCACGTAGCGGTCGGCCAGGCGGCGTAGCGGGGCCGTGACGTGCGCGTACTTCATCGCCAGCGCGTGGTGCAGCGGGTCCGCGGGAACCTCGCCGTCGAAGGCGACGTAGTCGGAGCCGCGCATCACCCGGCGCGCCTGCCACACCAGCGGCGTCACGCACCGGTGCCCGGGATCGAGCGAGCGGATGAAGTCGGCGTAGCCCGTCGACTCCGCCCAGTCGAAGCCCAGCGCCTTCGCCGCGCGCCGCAGCTTCGCCACGGCTTCCTCCTCCGGCGGCGCCAGCACGCGCAGGATGCCGACGCCCGCCTCCACCATCCGCAGCGCCGCCACGTGCCCGGTGAGCAGCGACACCTGCGCGTTCCAGTCCTCCGACACCACCGGCCGCTCGTACTCCAGCTCGTACCCCAGCGACGCCGTGGCCGAGCGCTGCACGTGCTGCGACAGGATGGGGAGCGACACGCCGCCGCGCTCCGCCTCGCGGTCCCGCCGCAGCTCACCGAAGACCTTCAGCAGCTCCAGCGACTCCGCCCAGGGCTCGCCGCGGAACTTGGCGCCGCCGCCCTCCACGTGCTCCAGCACCTCGCCGTACGTCAGCTTGGCGCGGCTGATCACCCGCGCCCGCCCGATCTTGGACGCCACGATCTCCCCGCGCGCGTCCAGCGTCAGGTCGAAGACGACGGCCGCGCGCACCGCGTCGGGGAGGAGGCTCGCCGGGCCCTCGCTCAGCGTGGCGGGATAGAGCGGCGTCTTGCGGTCCGGCGCGTAGAAGGTCTCGCCGCGCTTCCACGCCTCCGCCTCGATGGCCCCGCCGCGGTCCACGAAGAATCCCACGTCCGCGATGGCGTACCAGACCCGCAGCCCCTCCCCCTCGCGGGCGATGCAGAGCGCCTGGTCCAGGTCCATGCTCCCCGGCGGGTCGATGGTGACGAAGGCGATCTCCGTCAGGTCGGCGTGCGTCGCGGTCGCGGAGGCGGGATCGCGCTTCGCCGCCTCGCGCGCCTCGGCCTCCACCTCGGGCGGGAACGCGGCGGGGATCTCCGCCTCGGCGCGGCGGCGGTCGAAGGCGCGCTCCAGCAGCGCGGCGTCCGGATCGGAGTTGGGGCGGCGGGTCATCGCGGCGCTCGGCGGGGGATGGAGGACGGCGAACGAACCAACAACATGCACCCCGCGCGCCGAACCGGCGAGCGGGGTGCGTCGTCGAGCATCATGATCGGACGGCGAGCGGCCGTATCGATCGATGAGGATGGTCGATCAATCCCCCGCCTCGCTGAGCGCCAGGTGCGTGGGAAGGCCGTCGATGCTGGCCGTGTTCTTCTCCTGGCGATATGCCACCAGCCCGTCGGGCCCCTTCGCCTCCGCCCAGCGGATCAGCGTGTCGCGGTCGCGCGCGTTGTCCATCAGCGGCACCGCGTAGCCGCAGGATGTCTGCACCCGCGTGACGTCGGCGACGACGATCTGCCGGACGCCGGGAGGATCGGGGAAGAGCGGCCGGAGCTCGTCCCACTCACCATCCCCCGGAAGCACCACGCGCCCGCGGCCAAAGAGGCGCAGGATGCGCGGCGGGCCCTGGAACGCGCAGAACATGAAGGTGATGCGCCCGTTCTCCGCCAGGTGCGCCGAGGTCTCGTTCCCGCTTCCCGTCAGGTCCAGGTACGCCACCCGGTCCGGCGCCAGCACGCGGAGGGTATCCAGCCCCTTGGGCGAGAGGTTGACGTGCCCCGACGCGTCCAGCGGCGCCGTGCCCACGAAGAACATCGGCTGCGCCCGGATGAACTCCGCCAGCTCGGGGGTGATCTCCGGCAGCACTTTTCCCATGTCGATCCTGATTGAATGGCGGCGTCGACCTGCCGGACTTCACGGGCGGAGCAACCCATGGGAATACCAGGCGCACCCGCGAGCGCCGATCACCATTCCGCGCGCTGGCCCGCTCTGGCGTCATGGTCGGCGAAACGCCAGCGCTGGTACAGATAAAACAGCCAGGTCAGCACCAGTGCGCCGACGACTCCCGCGACGGCATCCACCCAGGAGGATGTGGAGGGGCTGAGACAACGCGTGAGAAGCGCGATCCCCACCCCGCCCACCACGTTGTTGATGACCGCGATCATGCTCGCCGTCGTACCGAAGAACGCGAGTACGGGACCGAATCGGAGCGCTGGTGATTCTGCCTCGGGCCACCGGCCGTGCTCCGCGGAGAAGTGGCGTGCCGCCTCCGGCCCAAGGGTGCGGTAATAGCCGCGGATCCTGGCGATTCCCCGCATGCAGTGCATGCTCTCCAGCGCCGTTTCGACCAGCCGTACAACGGTGAAGACCCCGAGCACGAACACCGCCGGCAGCACGATCGCCGCGAACGGGATCAGCACGCGGGGGGATCCGGCGACGAACCCGATCGCAACCAGCGAGCTCGAGAGCGCCATGACATACAACGTGCTGCGGGCGGAAGCCTCCGAGTATGTCGAGTTGTTCGCCGTCTGCAGCACGAAGTGCTCGGTGGTGAGGGCAGACAGCAGAGCGGCTCGCTCGGATTGCTCATCCACGTTAGGGCCTCCTGACTGGGAGCGTGAGGTCTGCTCACGGTCCGGTGCGCTCCAACCCGCAATTCGCCGTTACTCGTCCCGCAGCGCCTCCAGCGGCGTGTGGCGGAAGACCTCGCGGCTCGCCCAGAATCCCACCGCGCCCGCCAGCGCCGTCACGCCCAGCGCCAGGATCAGCAGCGGGGCGAAGGGGACGCCGAACTCGTCCATCTCGAAGGTCCACCGCCCCAGCGCCCATCCGGCCACGATCGCCAGCAGGATCCCCGCGAGCGAGGCGAGCAGGCCCAGCGTGAGATACTCCCAGAGGAGGATCGCGCCGATCTGCCGCTTGGTCGCGCCCAGCGTGCGCAGGAGCACGCTCTCGCGGATGCGCTGCAGCCGGCCCGTGAGCACCGCGCCCAGGAGGACGATGAACCCCGTCGCCACGCTGAACCCGGCCAGGAAGCGGATCACCGCGGCCACGCGCCCCAGCACCTCGTCCAGCGCCGCCTGCACCTGCGTGAGGTCCAGGATCGCCACGTTGGAGTACTGACGCACCACGTCGCGCTGCACGCGGGCCCTCGTGACCGCGTCCGGCGCGCGCGCCAGCATCACCCACGTATGCGGCGCGCTGGCGAGGACGGACGAGGGGAAGACGGCGAAGAAGTTGGGCTCCAGCCGCCGCCAGTCCACCTCGCGGATCGACGTGACCCGCGTGGGAATCCGCACCCCCTGCACGTCCCAGGTGATCGTGTCGCCCACGCCCACGTCCAGGTCCTCGGAGATGGCGATGTCCAGCGACACCTCCGCCAGCCCGCCGCGCGCCGGCCCGCCCGCGCCCGGCCCCCAGAACCTCCCCTCCAGCATCTTCTCCGACGACACCAGCGTGTCGCGGAAGGTCGATCGATACTCCCGCCGAACCGCCCACACCTCCGGCCCGTCGCCCTCCTCCCGGTCCCGATCGCGCTCCGGCCGCCCCTCGTCCTCCGGCGGCCCGGCCTCCGCCGTCTCCCCCTCCCCGGCGGAGGGGCCGACCAGCTGCGCCGCCGTCTTCCCGTTGATGGCGTGGATGCGCATGGGGATGATGGGCGCGCGCTGCAGCACCTCCGCGTTCTGCCGCCCCATCTCCGCCGCGACGCCGGCCTCCTGGTCCTGCTGCACGTCGAAGACGAGGAGGTTGGCGCGCGTCTGCTCCGCGTTCTGCCGCAGCGGCGCCAGGAGATTGTGCTGCGTCAGGTACAGCGTCGCCAGCAGGAACACGCCGAAGCCGAGCGCGAGGACGACCACGCGCGTCTGGTTGCCGGGGCGATACAGGTTGGCGATCCCCTGCCGCGCCGGATACGGGAGCCCGCCCGTCGGCGCGCGGCGGACGGCGCGCGTCACCAGCCAGGCGGACGCCCACAGCGCCAGCAGCGTCGCCGCGATCCCGCCCACGAACCCCGCGCCCGTCCGCCACTCCCCCGCCTGCGACATCACCAGCGCCGCGATGCTGGCCGCCAGCAGCCCCCACGCGCCCAGCGTCCACGCGTCGCGCCCCGATGGCCCGCCGCCCGTCTCCACCCTCCGCCGCAGCGCCTCCAGCGGAGAGACGCGCCGGATCGCCAGCAGCGGCAGGAGCGCGAACGCCATCGCCACCCACACGCCCACGCCGATCCCCGTCGCCACCGCCAGCGGATCGATCGACGTGCTGACGTCCACGGGGAGGAGGTCGGAGAGGAGGCGCGGGAGCACCCACTGCACCGCCACCCCCATCGCCGCGCCGATCGACGCGCCGGCGAGGCCCATCACCCCCGCCTGGACCAGGTAGATGGCGATCACCTGCGGCGCCGTCGCCCCCAGGCAGCGGAGCGTGGCCACCGTCTCGCGCTTCTGCGCCATGTACGCGCCCATCGCGCTCGCCACCCCGATCCCCCCCAGCAGCAGCGCGAAGGTGCCGACGAGGCCCAGGAACGATCCCAATCGCCCGAGCGCCTGGTCGAGATCCTCCTGGTTCCCCTGCGCCGTCTCCGCCCGCACCCGCTCCGTCCGCAACGCGGGGCGATGCGAATCCACCAGCCGCTCCGCCGCCCCCGCCTGCGGAAGCCGCACGAACGCCCCATACTCCACCCGGCTCCCGAACTGCAGCAGCCCCGTCTCCGCCAGGTAGCGGGCGGGGATGTACATCGGCGGGGCGAATAGCGCCGCCACGTTCACGTCCCCCGGCACCTTCTCCAGCACCCCGGTGATCCGGAACCGCGCCTCGCCCACGGAGACCGAGTCGCCCACCCGCGCGTCCAGCGCCGTCATCAGCGCTGGATCGATCAGCGCGTTGCGACCGGAGTGCAGCTCCGCCCATCGCCCCGCCGGCGACGTCTGGATCACGCCGTAGAAGGGGTATCCGGGCTCCACCGCCCGCACCTGCGCCAGCCGCGTCCCCCCTGTCCGTGGCACCTGCGCCATCGACCCGAACGACGTCGTGCGGGCCACGGGGACGCGCGCGCGGCGCAACGAATCGAGCAGGATCTCCGTGCGTTTTCCGAACGCGCGGTTGCTGGAAAGCGCCACGTCCGCGCCCAGCATCGCCCGAGCTTCATCCCGCACGCCAGACGACAGGTTGGCCGCGAACGACTGCGTGGCCACCAGCGCCGCCACGCCCAGCGAGATGGAGGAGAGGAAGAGAAGGAGCCGCCGCCGCGCGAATCGGCTCTCGCGCCAGGCCAGCGCGAAGAGCCTCCGGTTCGCCTTCAACTCGCGCTCCGCTCGTCCGAGACGACGACGCCGTCCGCCAGCCGGATCACGCGGCGGGTGCGGGCGGCCAGGTCCATGTCGTGGGTGACCAGCACCAGCGTGGTCCCGATCTCCCGGTTCAGCTCCGTGAGCAGCTCGATGATCCGCCCACCCGTGGCCGCGTCCAGATTTCCCGTGGGCTCGTCGGCGAAGAGGATGGAGGGGCGGTGCACGAAGGCGCGGGCGATGGCCACGCGCTGCTGCTCGCCGCCGGAGAGCTGCGAGGGGAAGTGGTGCCCGCGCCCGCCCAGCCCCACGCGGGCCAGCAGGTCGTCCGCGCGGTCGCCCGATCCCTCGCCGCGGAGCTCCAGGGGGACCTCCACGTTCTCCCGCGCGGTAAGAGTGGGGATCAGCTGGAACGACTGGAAGACGAAGCCGATGCGCTCGCGCCGCAGCCGCGCGCGGGCGTCCTCGCTCAGGGCGCCCATGTCGGTGCCGTCCAGGCGGACGGTCCCCGAGGTGGGGCGGTCCAGGCCGGCCAGGAGCCCCAGCAGGGTGGTCTTCCCGCTCCCGGACGGCCCGACGATTGCCACCGTCTCGCCGGGCTCCACCTGGAAGCTTACGTTCTTCACGGCGGCGAGCTGCTGGCCGCCGCTACGATACTGCTTCGAGAGATTCTCTACGATGAGCACTAGATCCGTCTGGCTGAAGATCCTGGTACCGACCCTCCTCATCATCGGCTGTCAGGCCGACGAGCGCAAATCCGTCCCCCCCGCCGAAGACGGCGCCGCCGCCCCCGCGTCGGCCGGGACGCCGGCCCGCACCGTCCCCGCCGGCGACCGCAAGGTGGTCCTCTTCGTCGGCACCTCGCTGACGGCGGCGCTGGGGCTGGAGCCCGAGCAGGGCTTCCCCGCGCGCGTGCAGGAGAAGATCGACGCCGCCGGCCTCCCCTTCGAGGTGGTCAACGCCGGCGTGAGCGGCGAGACGTCCACGGGGGCGCGGGCGCGGATGGGATGGCTCCTGAACCAGCCGTTCGACGTGCTGGTGCTGGAGACGGGCGCCAACGACATGCTCCGCGGCACCCGCCTGGACCGCCTCCGCGGCAACATCGAGGCGATCGTGGATACGGTGCGGCGGGTGCGCCCGGATGCCCGCATCGTCCTCACCGGGATGCTGGCCTCGCCCAACCTGGGCGCCGACTACGGCCGCGAGTTCAGCGCGGTGTACACCGAAGTGGCCCGCGAGGACTCGCTCCCCCTGGTCCCCTTCCTCCTGCAGGGCGTCGCCGCCGTCCCCGAGCTGAACCTGGGCGACGGCATCCACCCCAACGAGCGCGGCCACCGCATCGTCGCCGACAACGTCTGGAAGGTGCTGGAGCCCGTCCTCCGCGAAGAGGCCGCCGAACGGCCCGTACGCGACGCCGCCTGAACGGCCGTCACGCCGCTGGCCGCTTTCGCGCGGGAGCTTGCCTGGAGCCGGATCATTGGCGAAAGTGAACGGAGTGGATTGATATCACCGCTCCGGAGAATACCGCCATGACCCGATCCGTCGTTGACGCGCCGCTTTCGTCCGAAGCTTGCGTGGGGAGCCCTCCTCGCCAGTCGTCCGGTCGAAGCCGAGAGGAAGCCATGACGCACAAGGTGCTCGCGACCTTCGATGGATCGGTGTTCCGGCCCAGGACTCCCGTGGACCTGGAGCCCGGAACCGAAGTGCTGCTCACCGTCGACAGCGAAGAATCCGCGACCGCTTCCGAAGAGCAGCCGCCGAAGACCAGGTCTTTCATCGAGACAGCTCTGTCGCTCAATGTCGAGGGCCCATCGGACTGGTCGCAGCGCATCGACGACTATCTCTACGGCGGGATGGTGGATGGTGGCCGGTGAGGTGTTCCTCGACACGGCGTTCGCCATCGCGCTGACCAACAAGACCGACGCGGCTCACCCCGAAGCAGCAGCTCTGGCCCGGCGAATCCATGCCGAGCGGATCCGGATGGTCACAACGCTGGCGATAGTGTTCGCCCGCGAGGCAAATATCGAGGGTCCGCCCGACTGGTCCGAGCGGGTGGATCACTACCTGTATGGAACGAGCTTCGATGACTGACGTTCCAATTAGACTCGTCAGTCATCATCTCGTTTGCCCTTCAGCCGTCGCGAAGGCTCGGCGATCGAGCGCCGCGTAGCATGACCGTCCGTCCACCCCGCCCACTGGCTGATTCCGGCCGGCCGCTCTACCTTTCGTGTCTGGCGCTCCACTCCCGGCGGGTCGGCCAAGTGCTGAAACCGCAATGGGCTCGGGCGCGTACTCCCCCACCGCCGGAATCATCCCGCGTCCGCGCCCCGCGGCCGCCCTTCGACGTACGGAGCCCCACGTGAAGAAATCCAGAGCCATCCAGCTCACTCTCGTCTCCACCCTGGCGCTGGGCGCCGTCGCCTGCTCCTCCAAGAAGGAAGAGGAGGACTGGCCCAAGCAGTCCATGCGCGGCTACTGCGATCCCAACAGGCCGGAAGTCTGCGAGGACCGTCCGCGCGCCGGCTTCGTGCCCATGTTCATCCCCATGTACTGGGGCGGGCACTACTACGACAACCGCGGCATCGCGCGCACCCGCCCGGGCGGGGCGGTGGTGGTCGGCGCGCCGCGGCCGGCGGTCTCGCGCGGCGGGTTCGGGCGCACGGGCTCCACGCGCGGCGCGTCCGGCCGCGGCATCGGGGCGTAACGGCGTGGACCGTCGCACCAACGAGCCGCGCCCCGACTGGGAGGCCCGCGTCGAGGAGGTGGGGCTGGCGCACCACACCGCGCAGGGGGTGCCGTACTGGCACGAGGAGGCGCACTACGTCTTCACCCTGGCCGAGGTGATGCGCATCGAGGAGGCCACCCGCGAGATGCACGCCCTCTGCGTCGCGGCGGCGGAGGCGGTCATCCGCGACAAGCGCTACGCGGAGCTGGCCATCCCCCCGCACGCCGTCCCGCTGATCGAGGCGTCGTGGGAGGAGGACGCGCCCTCCCTCTACGGACGCTTCGACTTCAGCTACGACGGGCGCGGGCAGCCCAAGATGCTGGAGTACAACGCGGACACGCCCACCAGCCTCGTCGAGGCCGCCGTGGCGCAGTGGTTCTGGCTGGAGGACCGCTTTCCCGGCGGCGACCAGTTCAACCGCATCCACGAGGCGCTGCTGGAGACGTGGACGGCGCTCCGCCCGCACCTGGCGTCGCAGCGCGTGCATTTCGCCTCGCTGGACGACGTGGAGGACGTCGCCACCATCACCTACCTGCGCGACACGGCGCAGCAGGCGGGGCTGGAGACGGTGTCGCTCTCCGTGGCGGACATCGGGTGGGACGCGCTGCGGGGGCGGTTCGTGGACACGGACGGCGCGCCCATCGAGAGCGTCTTCAAGCTGTACCCGTGGGAGTGGCTGGTGCACGAGGAGTTCGGGTCGCACCTGCGGCGGGCGGAGGGGCGCATCCAGTGGATGGAGCCGGCGTGGAAGATGATCCTCTCCAACAAGGGGATCCTCCCCATCCTCTGGGAGCTCAACCCCAACCACCCCAACCTCCTCCCGGCCTACCGCGACGACGCGGTCTTCACCCAGGCCGACGCGTACGTGGTCAAGCCGCTGCTGTCGCGCGAGGGGGCCAACGTGCGCATCGTCTCGCCGTGGCACACCGAGGCGGCCACGGGGGGCGACTACGGCGAGGAGGGGTTCGTCTACCAGGAGTACGCCGCGCTCCCGGACTTCGGCGGACACCACCCGGTGATCGGCAGCTGGATCATCGGCCAGGACCCGGCGGGGATGGGGATCCGCGAATCCACCGGCCCCATCACCGACAACCTCAGCCGCTTCGTCCCCCACCGCATCGAGGGCGTGCGCTGACGAGGTTCGGTGGATGGAGATCGATCGAAGATGCCGGAGCGCCGCTCGCGCTCCGGCATCTTCGCGTCCGGCCGGGTCGTGCGCGAGCGCGCCGCATCCTGATCGACCGAGTCGAATCAACGCGGAAAACCAATGCGCGCACTCCGGCCGTAGCATCTCCATCGCCCATCCGATCGAGCCGCTTCCGCAGGGCGGGACGGGGCGATAGACTGAAGCGCATCCACACACTCCATCTCGCGAAAGCCATCCGGCGCTTCCGCATCCGCTTCCCCCCCGCACGATCCCCAGGCACATGCACGTTCACGCGCCAGAGCAGCCGAGAGCGGCCGCCGCCACGCAGAAGCCGGGCGAGCAGCGCGACTACAAGTACTTCGACTTCATCATGGCCACGTTCGTGACCGTGCTGCTGTGCTCCAACCTGATCGGGCCGGGGAAGCCGGCGACGCTGTGGGGGTTCACCTTCGGCGCGGGGATCCTGTTCTTTCCCATCAGCTACCTGTTCGGCGACATCCTCACGGAGGTCTACGGGTACGCGCGGTCGCGGCGGGTGATCTGGACGGGGTTCGCGGCGCTCGCCTTCGCGTCGCTGATGACGGTGGTGGTGCTGGCGCTTCCGCCGGCGGCGGGGTGGGAGGGGCAGGAGGCGCTGCGGAGCGTCTTCGGATCCACGCCGCGGATCGTGTTCGCGTCGCTGGCGGCGTTCTGGGTGGGGGAGTTCGCCAACTCGTTCGCGATGGCGAAGCTCAAGATCCGGACGGAGGGGCGATGGCTGTTCGTGCGCACCATCGGCTCCACCATCGTGGGGGCGGGGGTGGACTCGGCCATCTTCTATCCCGTGGCGTTCCTGGGGGTGTGGGAGACGAAGACGGTGCTCGTCGTCCTCTTCACCAACTACGTCCTCAAGGTGCTCTGGGAGGTGATCGCCACGCCGTTCACCTACAAGGTGGTCAACTTCCTCAAGCGCGTCGAGAACGAGGACTACTACGACCGCGACACCAACTTCACCCCGTTCAAGGTCGCCGTGGACTGATCGATCTTGGTCGATCGGCGGATGCGAGGAAGGCGCTCTCCCCGGGTTCGGGGCGAGCGCCTTCGATCTTTCGTGGTGCCGTCGACAGGTCTCTCGACCGGCGGATCTCGATGCGCGCGTGAGACTTCCGCTCGGCCGGGCTCAGGATCACACGGCCAGGGCGATCGCGTGACTCGCGATCAGCACCAGCCGGCGAAGGCGGCGGTGAGGTCGGCGGGGCGATGGAAGACCCAGTCGGGGGCGTGCCCGGCGACGCTCTCCAGGAAGCGCTCGGGCTCGCCGGGGGCGGTCTTGGGCCAGAGCACGGCGGCCACGCGCATCCCCGCGCCCCGCCCCGCGCGCAGGTCGCCCTCCGAATCGCCCACGTAGACGATCTCCGCCGGATCGATCGAGAGCGCGCGGGCGGCGGCCAGCAGCCCCTCGGGCGAGGGCTTGGCCTCCTGGACGTCGTCGTCGGTCACCACCACGTCGAAGGCGCCGAAGTCCAGGTGGCGCTCGGTCACCTCCCACGCGCCGCGGCCCTTGCCCGTGACGATCCCCAGCGGGTACCCGGCCGAGCGCAGCGCCACCAGCATCTCGCGGACGCCGTCGTACGGCCCGTCGTACAGCGAGCCGTGCAGCTCGCCGTAGTGCCGCACCATCTCCGCGTGGCAGGCGCCGCCGTTCTCCTCGCCCAGCCACTCCCGCAGGAACCCGCGCTCGGACGAGGGTGCCCGCTGGCGGAAGTCTTCCGCGGTGGGGCGGCGGCCCAGGAACGGCTCCAGCGCGCGGGCGTAGCTCTCCCCGTACAGCCGCCAGGTGTCGACCAGCGTCCCGTCCAGGTCGAACAGGATGGCGGAGGGCGGTGATGATCTGCTGCCGGCTTCTGCCACGAGCATTTCCCTGGTCGCGAGATCACGGTCCGAAGTGCGAGGCGGAAAGCTAAGCATCCCGCGGTTCCCGCGCACCGGGACGCGGTCGCGGAAACATCCGATTGCGGACCCCCTACCCGAAACGTCGTCCTTCAACCATAATCATCGCACCTCCCGCCCGATCTCCCGGGCACCTCCAGAAACGGCAAACCCGTCGAAAGACGGGGACGCAAAGCCACGAGGCTACCGTGGATCCCTCTTCGGGGTCCGCCACGCCGGTCGGGCCGCCTCAAGAGGAAGCATCCCATGAAGTCGCAGCTCACCCACCGCGCCACGCGCGCCGCCACCGCCGTGGCGCTCGCGCTCGCCGCCGCCTGCTCGGACATGGCCACCGATCCCGAACTCGACCCGTCGCTGGCCGCCGCTCCCCGACCGATCGTCGAGGAGTTCGACGGCACCGCGTTCGCCGGATGGACCGCGGACACGCACGCGCTGGGGCGCGGCTCCGTCCGCTCCACCAACGTGAGCCTCGGAGGCGGATCCGCCGCGCTCGCCCTCTCCGCCGAGGCGTACGACGGCGCCGAGATCCTCACCACCACGCGCTACGGCGTCGGCGCGTACGAGGCGCGGATGCGCACGCCCGTCGCGCCGGGCTCCATCGCCGCCTTCTTCCTGTACCAGGGCGTCGCCGGCGGCAACGACGAGATCGACATCGAGATCTTCAACGACGGCACGCGCCGCATCATGTTCACCACCTGGGTGGGCGGCCGCGAGACCAACAACGTGATCCGCACGCTGCCGTTCGATCCCGCCGCGGGCCTGCACGACTACCGCATCGAGTGGTCGAACAAGCTGGTGCGCTTCCGCGTGGACGGCGTGGTGATGCAGGACTACAAGCACGGCATCCCCAGGCAGGCGATGTTCGTGATGGCGAACACCTGGTGGCCCACCTGGCTCACCGGCCCCCTGCCGACCGCGCCGCGGACCTTCCAGATCGACCGCATCCGCATCGGCGGCTGACGTCGCGGATCGACCTCCACCGACGTACCACGAAGAAGGGGAGCGGCTCGGCGCCGCTCCCCTCTTTCGCCGATCCCGATCCCCCGCCCCGCCCACCACGATCCGCGCGAGCCGTGGCCGTCGCGACCGCGTGGGCTTCGCAGCCCCGTCGGCTGGATTCTCACGGCCCCGCCGTCGCTCACGAAAGCCGAGACTCCGCGCGGCCCGGGCCTCGGAACGACGGCCCGGGGACCGCGGAGCATCCGGACCCACGGTCACTCCAGCGGGAGCCGGACGAGGTACGCGCAGCATCCCCCGCCCTCCTTTCCGCACTCCCCGTCGTCCTCCACGATCACGCGAACACCGAGGAGGTGGTGGAAGAGGCCGACGATCACGCCGTGGTCGAGGCCGGCGGGGTACGGGGTGGCGGAGAGGATGCGCCCCGAGCGGTCGCTGAGCAGCTGGTGCGTGATGGCGCCGTCGGGGACGCCGCGGTGGCTGCTCCCGTACAGCGTGGCGAACGCGGCCAGCGCGAAGGCGAAGGAGCCGGGCCCCGGCGGGAGCGCCACGTGGTTGGGGATCTGCCGGCCCACCTGGAAGAGCGTGTTGGGCCCCATCCGCTCGCCGATGGTTTCCAGCGCCTCCAGGTACGAGCTCAGCGGATACCACTCCTCCACGTCCACGGCGCCGATGCCGTGCTCCGCCAGCGCCTGCTCGCCGCGCCTGCGGAACGGGCCCATGGCGGCGAGCGCGGAGAGGATCACGCCTCCGCGCACGGCGGCGTCGGGTGAAACGGCGGCCAGGTGAGGCATGGGTACCTCCGGAAGGGAGACGGGCTGGCGGTGACGCGTGGACGGGACGTGGCCCTGGCGACCGGCTGCCGTGTCCCGGCGGGAAGTCGCGAAGCATTGAACACTCCGGCACGTGACGTCCTGGAGCGAGCGCCATGTTAGCTGCTACCAGTTTGCGTGTCAAATGCTAAATTCATGCCCCAGGTGTATTTGTACACATTGTAACCATTCCTCGAGCGCCGTGGCCGCGAACCGTAACACGCGGGAATGGAATCGTTTTCGTGAACATCCAACGAGAACGCCCCCAAACGGCGAGCCCCCTCGCGCGGCGACGCACGAGGGGGCTCGGTGGATCTGCGGACGATGGGGGACGGCTAGTCGCGCCCGCCGTCGTCCTCCCACTTGATGTAGTCGAAGCCGGTGCGGCAGCGGTTGCACCAGTACTGCGCCACCGTCAGCTGCCCGCCGAAGGGGTTGATCAGCTTGGTGTCCGTCTTTTCGCAGAACGGGCACTCCACCGTCTCGGGGAGGACTCCCGCCTCGGTTCCGGGACGGCGCGCGGGCTCGGCCATCAGTCCAGCAGCATGGCGCGGTTGCGGTCGCCGCGGGCGCGGGCGGCCGTCTCCTCGTCCAGCCCGCCGCCGCGGCGGCGCGTGGACTCGTCCCAGCCGTCCCAGTCCAGCTCGCGGGCGTAGCTCCACCCGTCCGCCCCGCGCGAGACGCCCAGCGCCTCCGCCATCCCGATCTCCTCCAGCACCGGCCCCACGCGCCCCAGGAAGCGCGCCCGCACGGCCGACGGCCCCTCGCGCACGACGCCCTCCTCCACCAGCCGGCGGACGCCGGCGTCCTCGTCGCGCCCCAGCCAGCGGACCGCCTCCACGAGGTAGCGCTCGAACGAGGCGAAGAGCTCGCCGCGAAGCTGCTCCACGCCGGCGATGCGGCGCGCCCAGCCGGCGGCGTACTGGAAGTGGAAGCGCTCCTCGTCCAGCAGCTTCTGCACGCGGGTGCGCACCGGCGCGTAGCGGCTCTCCGCCAGCGCGCCGTACTGCGCGCTGAGCGCGCCGTCGATCAGCAGGTTGCAGGCGATCATGTCGCTCCACGACCCGAAGCCCGCGTCCAGCGCGGGGTTGCTCCGGTACTCGGCGCCCGGGCGCTCGTGCTCCAGCACCTTGGGGTCGTCGCCCAGGTCGGAGAGGAGCGCGTAGGTGAGGCGGCCGTGGCCCCACTCGTCCTGCGCCATGGAGGAGGCGGCGATCCCCGCCTCCAGCGTGGGCGCGCCCAGCATGCGGTCGCTGTAGCGCAGCCCCAGCACCCGCTTGCTGTCGGCCAGCGCCAGGACCAGGTCGCGGAGGGGGGCGCGCAGGTCGGCGGGAAGCTGCTCGGCCTTCTCGAAGGCCGGGGCGTCGGCCAGGGCGGTGCTCATGGGGCCTCCTTGACGGCCACGTCGCCGCCGCCGTAGCTGCCGGTTCCGGTCATGTGCACCAGCTCGTCCTCGGAGTCGCGGACGGAGGTGTCGTGGACGAACTGGCTCTCCTCCGGGTCCACCGGGAGGATGGCCGAGCGCGGGACCACACACATCTCGATCCAGTTCTGCTCGTCGTACGTCGTCCACGCGTAGACGCGGGCCAGGTCGCCGCTCATGGCGTTGACGTAGCCGATGTGCCGGAGCGGCTCCTCGCGCGTCTTGCGGGCGAAGACCTCGTATACGGGCTCTTTCAAGGGAAAACCCAGTGCGAAGTGCGAAAGTCAAAAAACAGAGGTGCGAAGGTGCGAAGGTGCGAGGCTCCGGTGCCTTACCTTCGCACCTTCGCACTCCGCACCCTCGCACCTCTTTTCTTCCCTACATCGCCACGCCGAAGCGGCGGAGCGCCTCGCGGCCCTCGGGGGTGATGCGGCCCTTGTTCCACGCGGGGTCCCACACCTCGCGCACCTCCACCCGCTCCACCCCCGGCTCCGCCATCAGCCGGTCCTGGATGTCGAAGTGGATGAACCCCATGCACGGGCAGGCGGTGGCGGTGAAGGTCAGGTGCACCTCCACGTCGCCGTCTGCATCGCGGATGTCGTAGATGAGCCCCAGGTCCACCAGCGAGATGGGGATCTCGGGGTCCATCACCTCGCGGAGCGCGTCCCACAGCGGACCCGTGCGCGCCTCGGGCGGCACGGGGTACGCCGCCGGCGCGTCGAGGAGGGCGACGCCGCCCTCCTCCTCCGCGCCGAAGCGCGAGCCGCCGGAGCACTGCCCCATCACGCCGCCTCCAGCATCTTCCGGAAGCCGCGCCCGTCCTGGATCATCTCCACGAACTTCTTGTTGGCGGGGCCGCGGCCCTTCCAGCGCTCGAACACCTGCTTCCAGGGGATCTCGCCGCCCTGGAAGAGCCAGCGCTTCTGGTCCTCGTCGTACTCGCAGGGGAAGGGGTACTCCAGCACGTACTTCTGCTGGGCCTCGTCCCAGTGCGCGGGGACCTCGATGCCGATGGACTCGCAGAGCGGGACGGTGGACTTCATCCACGTCTGCCGCAGCTCGTCGTTGGTCATCCCCTTGAGCTTGTAGTCCAGCTGCCCGGAGTGGCGCTTCATGTCGTCGGGGAGGCCGAACCACTCCACGGCCATGGGGAACATCCAGTCCACGGCGCGCTGGATGGACTCGCGGGCCTCGCCGCCGGCGGCCGAGAGGCGCTTCATCCACATCTCGCCGTGGCGGAGGTGGAAGGTCTCCTCCTGGTCCACCTTGACCAGGGCGCGCTTGAGCGGGCCGTAGCTGGTGTTCTTGAAGACGTCGCCCAGCAGGGTGATCCCCGCGCGGTCGTAGAAGCCGTTGGCCACCACCAGCTCCGCCCAGTTCTCCAGCGGGTGGTCGAAGCCGTACGGGTGCTTGAACTCGTGCGCCGCGCGGCCGTAGACCAGCTGCTCCTTGTCGAGCCCCAGGTCCTCCAGCAGGCGGTAGGCGATGTTGGCGTGCGCCAGCTCGTCCTGGATGATGGCGGTGGCGCTCACCATCGTATTGGTCGACGGGGCGTCCTTGGCGGCGCCGAAGTACGCGGGCGCCGAGATCAGCTCCGTGTCGGCCTGCACCAGGAGCTGCACGATCAGGGCGGCCTTGTAGCCCTCGGTCATCTCGTCGGGATACTCGACGATGAAGCCGTTGTGGACCTTCTCCTTGAGCTCTTCCTCGGTGTAGCGAGCCATCCGCGTGGCCTCCGTCCCTGGTTTCCGGCTGTTGGCGCGCTTTCACCGCAAGCGCTTCGTCCGCCCGGGAGCCCGGCTCCCCCGGCGGACGTGCTTTTCCATTCACTTCGACACGGGCTTTCGCGAGAGCCGCGCCCGCCCCGACCTTGCCGTTCGAACGATCGTTCGGCAAGCCTGAAACTACCCCCGCACCCGCCCCATGTCAACCCGAGAGCCGTTCCGCGGCCGGGTCCGGCGGGGCGCACAAAGTAGGCGCGCGAAGCCGTTCGCGCTACCTTCACCGTCCGGGCTCACCAAATCCTCATCGCCCGCCCGGCTACCCCGAAGAACCCTGGCGCGGAGCCGCGCGGACCGCGAAAGTTGCTTGTCGGGGGATCGACTTGGACGCGAGGCATCATCGGACACGGCCCTGATCCGGAGCTGGAGATGACGTATATTTCGCGGTACCTGGCGGGAGAGCACCGGGAGGTGTGGGCCGATCTCCGCTCGCTGGGCGCGGGAGTGCGCGAGGAGCCCGTCGCGGCGGACGCGCGGGAGGTGGCGCGGGAGACGATGTCGCGGGTGCTGCGGAACCTCCGGCGGCTGGAGCATCGCCTGGCCGGCCTGGGATACGAGTTCGGCGTGTACCCGGACGGCGAGACGCCCTCCTGGTCCGAGGGCGCGCTCGTTCCCCCCTCACCCCATACGCCGCGGGAGGTGGAGACGCTGCGCGGGCTGGCCGGACCCATTCCGCTCTCCCTGGAGGCGTTCTGGTCCGTGGTGGGAAGCGTGGACTTCGTGGGCCGGCGGCCCGGCTGGCCTTCCGGGCTGGACCCGGTCGTGGTCCATCCGCCGGCGGGAGCGCTGGAGGAGTGGGAGAGCTGGGAGGAGTGGCGCGAGGAAGACGGGGAGGAGGCGGGGCCGTTCATCGCCCCGATCGCGCCGGACGCCCTGCACAAGGACAACGTCAGCGGCGGGGAGCCGTACGGGCTAGCGCTCCCGAACGCCTCCGCGGACGGACGTCTGGAGAACGAGGCCGGCGGGTTGATGTTCGTCGACTATCTCCGCCTCGCCATCCTCGAATGGGGCGGCCTGCCGGGACTCGCGGAGCTCCCGGATCCTCCACCCGGGCTCCGGGCGCTCGCCGAAGGGCTCGAGCCGTTCTAGCTCTCCGAGCGTCGATCCGGAATTGGCGCTGCGGATGATAGCCCGACTATCCGAATCCTCTTCCCCATGCCGGGAGCCGATCCCACGATGGCCACGCGACCCGCCCTGCTCGTCCTCACCGGAGCCTCCGGCGCGGGAAAGACCACGCTGGTCCGCGCGCTGGACGCGATGCGCATCCCCGGCGTGGGGTGCCACGAGCTGGATTCCATGGAGATCCCCTCCGCCGAGGAGATGATCGCGCGCTGGAGCGGGACGATGGAATGGCAGAACGAGGCGACCCGCTACTGGATCGAGCGGCTGCTGCGCAACGACGGCGGCCACGAGGTTGCCGTGCTCGACGGCCAGGTGCGCCCCAGCGAGGTGCGCGCGGCGTACGCGCGGCTGGGCGTGCGCGTGGGCCAGGTCGCGCTGGTGGACTGCGCGATGGACGAGCGCAACGCGCGGCTGCGGGGCTCGCGCGGCCAGCCGGAGCTGATCAGCGGGCAGATGGACTGCTGGGCCGCCTACCTCCGCGGCCAGTGCGACGCGCTCGATCTCCCCCGAATCGACACCACCGCCCGCCCCGCCGCCGAGAGCGTGGCGGAGCTGGCCGCGCTGGTGGAGGAGCTTCGGCGGCTTCGGTCGGCGGCGTAGCCTCCGGGCGATGGACGATGGAAAGCGGCGGGCGGGATCCGATCCCCGTCCGCCGCATTCCTGTCGCTGAATTTCCGCCGCGGGTGATCGCTGCGGCCTCGTCCTCAGGTGCCGGTCGGGTAGAAGCGGAGCCCTTCCACCTGGACTTCCAATCCATCGTCTATGGATATGCCGGCCGTATCGACTTCGCTCGTGTCGACGGTGACGAAGTCGGGTCCGGCCTGGACGTAGATGTCGATCAGCTCCGTGCGGTCGTCGACATCCATCTTGCTGCACGCCCTGCCCCGGATCCTCGCGGACGTCGAGCCTGCGTCGGTTCCCACGATCCCCGAATCGTCATCGCTGAAGTTCGGGATCAGCTTCCACTCCGTGACGCGCGAGAAGCCGATCTCCACGGTGCGGGGGGTTCCGATCATGGACCTCACCTCGTCCATCGTTCCGCGGACGAGGGCGACGAGCTCGTGGTCGCGGTACTGGACACGCGCGCGACAGCAGTCGGGCTCCTGCGCGATGACGTCGATCACCGTGATCGCCACGTTGCACCTCGTCCAGTGAACCGGATCCCGGTGTGGACGGCAGCCCGGACACCCGGGTCTTTCCACCGCCTCTCGACCCACCCGAACAGCGGAGCGAGCACTCCGAACGGGGGCGATGGAAGGCTCCGTGTCCGGCTCCCGTGCTGATGCGCAGCTCCCGGTGCTCCGCCCCGGTGAGCACGCCGCCCTCGCCGCAGCCCACGGACCGGGTTCCCGCTCGCCCCCTCGGACCCGTGCCGCCTGGCCGGCGCCGGGCCGCATCGCCGCCTTCGCACGCACGGCAGCTCAGGCGGGCGGTCCGCCGCATGCCCGCTCCGACGGCGCGCTACTTCGCCGTGTCTCCATGGCGCCGGAGGGAGCTTCCCGGGACAGCATGGCGAGGATCGTCTCCGCCACGGCGTGCGCCGGACGCATCGTCTCCACCTTCGGCGCGGGGAGGGCGAGGTACCGGTCGAAGCGCTCGCGGATCACCGCCTCCTCCCGCGCGGCATCCCGGCGGGTGATGGCGCGGCCGAGCTGACGGCGCACGATCTCGGCGACGCACGCCTCGCGGTCGAGCGAGGGGAGGAGGACGAAGGTCCCGCGCTCCCTGACGATCGCCTCCGTCAGGGTCGCGTAAGCCGGGTGCACGGCCGGCGGATACACCATGAAGCCCGAGGAGAGCGCGAGGACGGCATCCTCGCAGCCGTGGACCAGGTCGATGTACCCCGCGACGTTCTCGCGCGCGTAGGCTTCGTAGCCGTACGCGGCGATGAAGTCGTCGATGCCGCCGTGCCGGCGCTCGAGCTCCCGGTCCAGGTCGAGGAAGCGGCGGTCAAGGCGCGCCGCGAGCGCGGCGCCGATGGTGGACTTGCCCGCCCCTCCAGGGCCGAGGAGCCGGATCATCGGCGCGGCCCGACGACGCAGGGGGCGGAGATGCGGCGCCGGTGCGCGGAACGTTCGTGGGCCGGACGTACGGCTCTCCGCATCCCCCGCGGGCGATCGCGGGGCATCAGCCGGCAGGATGTGGCTGTCCCGGACTCGCGCGAACCGGTCCCGCCACGGCGATGCACGAAGCTCGGCTCCCGTGCCGGGACAGGGTGGTGAATTCCTCCAGCTCCAGCCCGGCGGCGCGGATCTGCGCCCTGAAATCGTCCTCGTAGGTCACGCGGCCGAAGTCGATGGTCGTGATCCGCTTCAGCAGGGGCTTGAGCGTCTCCATCCAGCGGGTCCGCTCCTTCTGGATGGTCAGCGTGAAGAAGATGCGCCCGCCCGGGCTCAACAGCGCGCGGCAATGCCGCAGCGCCCGTTCGGGCTCGGGGAGGAGCATGAAGCTTCCGGAGAAGTACACGGCATCGTAGGGCCCGCCCCGGTGGTCGTAGACCGATTCGAGACGGACCTCGGCGACGCCGGCCAGCGGCGAATCCCCCAGTCTTTTTCGAGCGCGCGCGACGTAGTCGGGATCGATGTCGATGCCGACCAGGCGCAGGGACTTTCGCCTCACCAGATCGGCGTTCGCCAGCAGGGCGCCGGCCGTGCCGATCCCCACGTCCAGCAGCGCGGCGCCCTCGGGCACGCGATCCAGCACCTCCGCGTACCACCGGGAGGTGAGCCTCAGGATCAGGGTGTCGTAGATGAAGCTGCGGATCATGGTCTCCGGCGGGAACGGCTGTGTGCGCTGAGCACCGGTCCGCGTGGCTTCGGCGATGGGCGATGGAGAAGCGGAGGGGCGAGCGAAGCGCGGACCAGCCGCCGCGCTACTTCGCCGCGGCTCCGTGGCGCCGGAGAACGGCCGCGCGGTGGAGGGCTTCATCCTGGCGCGGCGACGCCTCGCCTGCTCACGACCCGGGCTCGGATCCGGTGCGCGACGCAGGCGGCCGTGGCAATGGCGATGGGGATGACGGGCAGCAGCCTCATCGCGGGGCCGCGAACCCAGGGAACGCTGTATTCGAAGGTGCACACCCGCCACCACGAATCCAGGCACACGAGCGAGGCGATCCCGGCGATGGCCCGCCAGGAAGCCCGATAACCCGCCACGATCAGGGAGACCGTCACCGCCACCGCCGTCGCCAGGTAGGTCAGGAAGACATCCCTCGCAGCGTCGAAGGTGCCGTCCGGATAGGCGAAGATCGCGTGGAACTCTCCGCCTCCGAATGGATAGCGCACCAACGAGACGACGCGTAGAGCGATCCAGGAGAGCGCGCCCGCGGCAAGGAGGCGGGCAAGCGCGACGGCCCATCGACGCATCCGAATACCCGTGAGAGGAGCCGAACGCCCGACGTTCAGCGGCCGGGCGCCGTCGTGGCCCGCGTCGTCATCCCGGCCCCGCGTCGGCCGCGGCAGGTGGCTCGGCGGCGATGACGGCGGCTTTCGCGCCGTGCAGGCCGCACGACTGGCAGGCCGCTCCGGACTTGTTCTCCCACAACGCCTCCCCACCGCACCGGCCACAGCGCTTCCGTGGCGACACGTGTGCCTGGCAGACCGCGCAGGCCCGCATCAGGCGCGTCCGCGGAGCATTCTTGCGGAGCGGAGCAAGGCACATCGGGCAGTGCTTGCCGCCTCTGCGGAGCTTCGACCCGGCACTCCCCCGGTTCCGGGGCTGGTGCCGGGGCGGCGCGTCGTCTGGATCGGAAGCGTGCATGATCGCGCCGTGGACCCGTGTGCAGAGTAACGTCCGTGCCTCCCTGGAGGCGACTGGCGGGGAACCTCCACCCGCACCGTCATCCCAGGCTGCGGCGATCGGCTCGGCGGTGGAGAGATCGCCAGCCGTCGTCGAACGCGTCATCGTCCTCGAGGCCGCGGACGAACGCCTCGAACGTCGGCGCGACGATGGTGATCTTGTAGTCGCACTCCTGGTCCACGTGGACGACGCGGGGCTCCCCTTCCGGCCCGCAGTCGCGGTAGTCCAGGCAGAGCATGTCGTGCCCCGCGGAGGGGCAGTCCGCGAAGTACACGCCGATGTCGGGATAGCCCCACTCCTCCATCCAGAAGCGGCTTCCGACCTCACCGAGAAGCGAGCACGGCTTCGAGCCGCCGATGGCGAAGATGCCCGTCACCGCGACGTGGTCCGGCGCCCAGGACGTGCGCTCGGCGGTCCGATGGCTCGTGCGATTGGGCATGCCGCCGTTCTGCACCCGTGCCAGCGCGATGTACGACGCGGGAAGCCTGTAGCCGAGGGCCTTCTCCACGGCGGCGATCGTCGCGGCGTTGGGAGGCTCTTCGACGTACTCGTCCCGCGCGTAGTCCGAGTCCGCCCAGAAGGCGGCCATGTCGAAATCCTCGAACATCTCCCGTCGCTCTCAAGGGATCGATCGGACGGGACGCGCCCAATCCCGGTCCTCGATGCAGCCGACAATCCCGCTCTCCATCGGGGTGGATGCCGAGAGACGCAGAGCGCGTCGGCCTTCGCCGTGCCCCCTCCACTGCGCGACGGAGATCAGACCTTGGGATGCGCCGTCTCGATGGTGTCGATGCCGTCGTCGCTCGGCACCAGCGTCATGTCGCCGAAGATGTTGGGCGACTCCTGCTGGAGGATGCGGAGGACGACGCCCGC
>Ga0247770_1000238_pt1 | contig 53337 bp, 45 predicted proteins | sample UWRJL136409B6_FD_179943 | JGI IMG/M metagenome (GOLD analysis project Ga0247770, IMG submission 179943) | Plant litter microbial communities from Arlington Agricultural Research Station in Wisconsin, United States - UWRJ-L136-409B-6 | ecosystem: Environmental > Terrestrial > Plant litter >...
TTTGCGCGCCAAATGCCCCAGCATGCCCAGGTGGCCCAGTAGGCCTATAGGCTTGGCCAGTGCGACATCAGGACCACTTTCGAAATTCGCGCCTCTTTTTGCCTGGTCGGTTTTGCCATAGTGCTGCTCCTCCCTGCCTGAGTCGCGCGATTGTGGTCATTTAGGCGGCCCAAGCACCGATATCTTCCCGGGGTACTGGGACGCTGCGATCAGCGCTTGCGAGGTGCACCCAAGGTTTACTGCCGCCAGGCGCGTATAGTGCTGCGGCGGGACCCGCGGTGGGGGGTGTAATTCCCGGGCACCTAATATTGAACCTGCAGATGACTAACGTCTTACTTACAACGAAACTGGCGCGTTCCATTTACCTTCAAACGACCACGGGAGGATGAACGGCGTGAAGACGCCCATAGCATGTGGTAGAAGAAACGGCACTACGAACTACCGACATCTAGAACTCGATATCACATGGGCTGGTAGCAATGCATCACTGCATGTGGTGTGCAGATGTTGGAGAATCGTCTCCGGCACCCCGCGACCGTTACCCAATTTGAACTCAAAAGTTGGAATTGCCAGGACACAAAGGGGATCAGGCCAATGGCTTCAAATAGAAACCTCACCCGCGAGGCCACAAGATTACTAAGCTGCTGTATGTAGGATGTAAACTCTCAGACTTTCCCGGGAGTCTGGGCGTAAATCCCCGCCAAGACGAAGCTAAAGCAGAGAAACCCTGAAATTTGCCGCCTGTCATTCTCGCATCTGTCGTATCGCGAGATTGAGAGCTTCTCCCCGAGGTGTACCAAGACGCCAGACCTCAGCAATGAGCATACCTATCTAGTGACATACCACTTGAAATAGCTTACAATACGTCTGGGCAATTATAGCGCTCTTCCTATCTCACTCCTGATCCCTCTCACTCAATCAAAGCGATGGCGTGGCCTCCCACCAACGATGAGATAGATCGAACCCTTTGCAGGGGCTAAAATTGTAGTGGCAAACGAACCTTCATCTATTGTACCCTGTAGCACAGCGTCTTGTGTGCAACTGATATGTTTGTAAGCTAGAAGTTTGTACAACATTCTTGAACCCCACTAATCGCGTCCCAACGGTGGCGGACGGACCAGGCCGTTGACGGATGATGGGACCTGGCACGGGCCGATGGACCGCCCGACACGGCGCCACCGTTGCGGGGTGCGAGGGCGTCCACGTCTCCACCTGGACTCCACGCTGCACCCACGACGACCCAACGCCACGTTAATTCACGCATTTTTAGCGCTGGTCGCAATGTCGACAATTGATCTCACAAAACCCGCAGCATACTCGAGTACAACAAAAAGTAGATTTTCTTGTTTCTTTTCTTCCCGCTCTAACAGCCACGCTAGGTATCCGACCATGGCAACATACACCGCCGATCAAATCCACCGCTATTTCCAGCACATTGGTTGGCCCGCCCAACCCCTGCCCGCGCCCGGTCACGGCAATGGCACCACGCTGCCCCTCCTCCGCTCGCTCATGACCCGGCAACTCAGCGCCGTGCCTTTCGAGAGCCTCTCGCTTCACTACTCCCCCACCCACACCCTCTCCCTCGCCCACAATGACCTTTTCGCCAAGGTCGTTGACCATCATTGCGGCGGCTACTGCATGGAGAACAACACCTTCTTTGGGACCGTCCTGCGCTCTCTCGGGTTCACTGTCACACCCGTCGGCGGCCGCGTGAGTTTCGCTACCACCGGTCGTCCCGGAAATGGTTATGCGGGCTGGAGCCACATGGTCAATATTGTGACCATCGACAACGTGAAATATCTCGTGGACGTGGGGTTTGGCGCGAATGGCCCGACGAAACCGCTCCCTCTTGTCTCGGGGGAGGAGACAGCTGGTATTGGAACTACGCGGTTCAAACTTACGTACACTGCTCTCCCGGGGCATACCGATCGGACCCAGCGGATGTGGATGTTCTCGTTCCGGGGAGATGATGACGCGCCGTGGGTTGATGCGTATGCTTTCACGGAGATGGAGTTTTTCCCGGAGGATTTTGAGGTGATGAATTTGAGTACTATGACGCTGAGGCAGAGTTTCTTTGTGCAGTCAGTATTTTGTGTGAAGATGGCGGTTGAGACGTGGGAGGGAGGGGTGGAGGAGGACGGAGAGGGGGTTGAGGGCGTGGGGTGGTTGACGTTGCATGGGGAGAAGGTTACGAGGAAGATCGCGCGGAAGCCTGCAGAGGGGTTGCAGGAGTTGAAAACGGAGGAAGAGAGGGTAGAGGCGTTGAAGCGATGGTTTGGGATTGAGCTGAGTGAAGCGGAGAAGGGTGGGATTCAGGGCTTGTCGACCGAGATAAGGGGGTGGAAGATGGCCTGAAAACCGTTACCAGTGAGATAGAATTGCCGGGTCAAGCAGTACTTCAGTTCGTGGCCCCCTTAAGTCTAGATCTTTAGATTTGTACGGAGGCTTATTGTGCATTACAGTGAATAGAGTCCAGTAACAAAATCAACGAGTTGTATAAAGTCTTTACCAGCGATGTGTATAACAGTACGTGAAGAATATAAATAAAGAGGACGCATCCCCGTACTATGGCTCTTGTCTCACTTGTACTATGACCCCACCAAACGCCCATATATAACCCTAACCCTGCGACTACACCCACCCCCCTCTAATGCGTGCCAGCTGCCAGAATGCGACCGCGTTCAACCCTATTAATTACAACGCACGTAAACAACGCTCACACAGCAAAACAGGGCCAATTCTTCCATTTCTGTAATAAAATTACAATTGACTACTATCACCACTATCTACAGTGCTGACTAAGCGCCTTCCTCGGCCTCTGATTGGCCCATAATTGCCTCCGTTGCTTACGACTGTGTGGCTTGCGTGGAGGCTCGCGTGGAGGCTCGCGTGGCTCGTGTCTTCTTCGTTATTCCTGATGTTGTTGATACCGTACGGCTTCCAGATGCCGTCATAAAACTGCCCCTACCCCTACAGGCGCTTCTACCACCTCTGCCGGGGTTGCTCGACGTTAGAGTACTGCTTATACCGCTTAGAACTGTCTCTGGAGCCCTGTTAAGCTGTATACCTTCCCACTGTGAGGGCTTACGTTAAATGTTTAGGTCCAGGCCAGACTGACAGCCTGTAATCCTCACACCGCCCCTAGCTCTTATGTTACCTTTATTCCTACCTTTTAGCGCCCCTAAGCCTCGCTTAAAGCTTTGAGCACTCTGGCTAGTAATAACGATAGTGCTACTAGTTTGGCTGGGTGGTGTAGGGAGCTGGGTGGCTGGTATAACCTCTTGGTTACTTTGTGGGAGCGGTTCTGTAAGCCTTAGGGCGTTAGGGTTACTGGTAAAGGTGTTAAAGCCCTGTGGTCTACCCCTGAGGCTTATAACTTGGTTAAACTTTTAATACTGTAAGTAGTGATCCTTATTAAGAAGACTTCTAGTTAACTATTAGAAAGGATAGAAGTCTTCCTTAATTAGGGATAACTTCTTATCCTTATAGTGAAGGTAGAGGTTATGGCTGTAAGGGATACTGTACTGCTTTATAAAGCTTTTAATACAGTCTTTAAAAGGTATGGGGTTTAGATTAGTTTAAGTTAGTAAAGTGTTAAGTATAATCTTATACTGATTTTAAATAAGACTTAATACTTTTAAGGAGATGTTATAAGGCGCTTTTCTAAGCTAATCTTTACTTAAAAAGTCGAACTGTAAACGCCCCTTTTCTGCCTTTATTACCTCCTTAATATTCTCCTTTATAATATTAATTATTACTATTAACTAGAGTATATACTTTTAAATAAAGTTACTTCTAGTGATGATAAAGGACTTAAGGTATTAATTAATAGACTTTACTAGTGATGTAATCCTCTAGCTGAAGTTAAGGCGTTTATTACAGTAATAAGTGGCTTACTCCTTAGCTAGAGGTATCTAATTATCCTTAAAATATAATATAATTACTGTCTGTTAATAGAAGTAAGCTTTAAGCTTCTCCCACGTGATGTTAAAGTCCTTAAGGGTAAGAGTATAGATAACAGTCTCCCAGAGCTTGTAAAGGCTAGCTATTAAGTATTTGACAGCCTTTAGCGTTAAGGTAGGGTGATTGTTAGCTTATATATTAGTATAATCCTTAACACTCTTTACGTAGGCTTAATTTAAATTACTCTCCTCCTTAACTTAACTTAAAGGCTAATTAATATTAAGTAAGGCGGTAATATAAGCTACAGCTTCCTTATTCCACTTTAACTTAATGTTTTTTATAACGTTTATGTTAAGGTGGAATATATAGATTTAAGGCTTAGTAAGAGGATAAATATTAGTAATAGTGCCTTTTATTACAGTATTATAATTAGTAATAGTAATAAGTGGTAATAATACCTTAATCTTTTCCCTTACAGTGTTAACTTACTTTATTAACTAATTAAATCCCTTTTATCACTTATTATTTATAAGGTTAAAGGTATAAGAGAACGCCATTCTAAGATAGTTAAAAGTGACGATTTAAAAGAATGTTAAGTTTTTATTATTCGTTTTATAAGTGTTATTATATAGCTGAACTTAATAGTATTATCGTTATTACTTCTTACACTAATCTGTAATTTAGAACAGACTTTCTGGTTTCCTTAGTTTATCGCTATCGTTTAAGGTTACCGCCCACTTAACTTTATAGGGAATATTCTTCTTGTTAAACAGTTTTATAGTTATAGGGAATAGATTATAGCTAGCTATCTCTTTCTTTTACAGTTAGTAATGGTAGTTTTATAATTAATATTAAGTAAAGATAATACCTAATTATAATAAGAAGGTTAATAACAGGTCTGTAATTTACGTTAAGAAAGAATAATACCTAAAAATGCTCTTTAAAGCTCTGTAACCAGTTTTTAAGTCCTTATAATAGGGCGATCGATATACTTTTTAATTAAGGTGATATAGGTGTCTGTAAACTTATTACTTACTTATTAGTATTACAACCTGCACCTGACACAGGCCTTAAGAGGACTGGCGCAGGTTAAGACAGAACGTATAGCAGGACGCTAACAGGTAGGGGGCGTTCCGAAGACGGCTTGTTAAGCTAACACTCCTAAACAGGGGGTTTAATATCACTATAGGTCGTTATTACTATAATGTATAAAGGGAAGTCTAAACAGTAAGATATAAATGAATAATTAAATACTAACGTAAGGAACCAGAGTCCCTTACGGTGGTTATAGGTATAACCATAACTATCTATACTAACCAGCCAGAAGTACCTTATACCTTACTTAGTGGTTTGTTACTTAGTAAAGGACTAAGTAACCTACTACTAAACACCTTTTACTTAAAGGTCTTACAGATGCTTAATAGGTGAGCACTCCTATTAAGATTAAGTAACTGCTAGTTAATTATAAGGGCTTCGGGTCTTTATACCCCTAGCCCAGTACACAGTACCGTGTGTACTATCTTCCTACACTGTTCCTTATACAGGGGATTTATCAGGCCACTTTAACCTAAGTGATAACCTGTAAGGTTGTCACATAATTCCCCCTCTTTAACGTTCTTTTTCTATAAAAAACCCTAATAAGAGCGTTCCTTCTTTTTTAACGTAACTATACCTGTTAACTGTATGTAAAAACGCACTTTAAAAAACAGCACCTTTTATTACCGTAACCTTACAGACTTTACTTCGACTTTTAAATCGTAAATGTCACCTTATAGCCGTTATTCTTTAAAATCGCTTTCCTGTCTTATTACTGTACAATCAGACAGTTACTCCAAATGTTTACTAATAAGAGCTTCGTCTTTATGTAACATATTTAGTTACAGTAACGCTTTCTTCTAACGGCTTTTTTCTAAAAAGCGCTGTCTTAACATTAAGCACGACGCTGTTACATGGAACTTAAAGTTAAAAACCTAAAAGCTTTATAAAACCGTTACTTAATTTAAACGGATTAAAACCTAATACCGTAAGATAAAGGAGTAAGCTTTTTCTACGTTTAGTTAAAAGGTAAAGATCCTTTACTTCTAGGAGTAAGAGGAGGCCTGTCTAGCTGCTCCTCCTAAAGCTAGTGAGTCCTTTAACTAAGGAGGCTTTCTGGTAAGAATACCTACCAGTTCTTTTTCTAAGGGATTATTATAACCGATATCCTCTTCTTAACTTAATTTGTAGCTTCTTTCCTCCTACGGTTCTGTAATATAACAATAACGTGTTTGTTTCTTTTACTAACTTCTTTTCTTTTACTGACTTCTTTTCCTAATAGTATTTATTTTTTATATAAAGCTTATCAGGAGCTTTAAAAGCCCTACCTCTTTATTAGGTTTAAAGTCCTTATAACCCTAGTTAAAGACTTTAATAAATGTCCTTCTATACTTACTAAGGAGTTTCTTACTGCTTTTTAGGCTTTAAGTCCTATAGTGGTTTTACTTTTTAATATAGTAGTTTAAATGTTAGATCTTATCTTACTTTTCTAGTTCTTATTATTAGTTTTAATAGGTCTGGATTTTTTCAGTGGAACTTTATAATCAGGTTTAGGCACTTAAGATTTTTAACTAACTTTTACGAATTACTTTTAGGGCTGTAATCTAGTTACTTAATAAGATATTTAAACATGTTCTTTCCTTTTCTTAAATTTATAACTTCTTTAACGTCATACTTATCCTTATTAGTGTTAATCTTAATCTTCTTTTCTAAAGGAACTCTCTTTAAGGTGGGTTTTAAAAGTGAGATATGAAAAACCTTAATCTACACCTTTATACTAGCGGGTAAGTCTAGTTTATAATTAAAGGTGGTAACCTTTTTCTTAATCTGGAACAGTTTATACCTTTTAAAGTTAAGCTTCTTATTAGGTTATTTTAAATATAAGTTTTGTAAAAAAAGGTAGATATAATCCTCCTTTTAAAAAGTTAGTCCTTTAACTTATTTACTGTTATAGTGGAGTTTTTTCTTAAGTACTGGTTATTTAGTTTAGTGTTTATTAGTAAACTTTTTTATTTATTTACGTGTGAACTTAAGTTCAGCTTATAAGTGGTTATATAATTCTTATATTCAGTCTATACGGATTACAGCTTAGGGGGTGCTGGTAGGTGGGCCTTAACAGAGTTTAGGCTCCTTACTATAATTAGTGAAGAATAGTAATATACTTATTAACTTAATTAATGTCGTGTTATAAGTTATCTATACTATTAGTAATAATTTAAGCTAATTATCTTATTTAAAGTTAATATAAGTTTAAAGATATATTATAAGTATCTAGTTAACTTACTCTATTTAGCTATCTATCTGTAGGTGGAATGCTGTTAAAAGTTTGCTTTTCACACCTATTCTCTATATTAGCCCTTATTAGAATTTCAACATAATTAGCTTATTTTAATCTGTAATGATATTATCTGGTTAAAGGTGTTATAAAACCACCTTTTTCTTAAAGATATAAGTAAGTTACTTTACTGTTATATCCTTTAAGGTTAATAAAAAGTAAGCTTATTTTATTAATTTATTAATTACTATAAAGATCTAGTTATAAGTAACTCCTATAATAAGGTCCTTAAACTTTAAGATCCTAGTGATAAAGTTAAGTGAGATTAAACTTTATAACGCCTGTGGTATAAGGAGTGGTTTAAGAAGCCTATAAGGCTTATAGTGTTAATTCTACTTCTGGTGGCAGATGTTGCAGTTATTAACCACTTCCTCAACTAACTTCTTTATTTCCAGGAAGGTGTACGCTTACTAGGCTTATGTGAGAGTTTTAACTTAGCTTATATATCCTTTAAGTTAAGACTTGTGGATTTACTAGATGTACTTTTTCTGCTTTCCCAGGTTATAAATATACGGTTTCTCTTAATACTAAAGCTTTACTTTTAGTTTAAACGTACTGTTTACACCTTCTAGTAGCTGTTTTAGCTAATAACTAGTTTTATTATAGTTTAAATGCTTTAAGCACTCTTTTCCACAGTCTTACACGTGCCCTGAGAAGTCTTCTAAGAGGCACTCGTACTTATAAGTGCCTTTTACTAGCCTCCTTGCTTAGAAGTCCTGTTATTGCTAATAGATGTTATACTTTATTTATAAGTTTATATAGACTTTAATAGTTTATTCTAGCGTCTAGTTATCTGACACTTATAGTGTATGCTCTAATGTGCCATTCTTAGCTTTATTAAATATAATAATGGGGATTAGGACCGGATTAGCATCTTTATGGTCCTGCCTCCAATTAAGAGTATTAGCTTACTTATTATCTTTTCCTTTAATGTAGTGAATTTAAAAGTGGAATAGGGCTATTAACTTTACTTATTATATTTACTATAGGTTAAGTTCTTTTATTAAAAAGTATTAAAGGTTATTATAATCTAAGAAGACCTAAACTGGTTCTTTTATACCACTTAGATATAATACCTATTTAGTAAAGTATTAAATAATTACCATTAATTCCTTATTATAAATTAGATATTATAAGGTGGGTTTATAAATTCTTTTTAATAAAAAGGTAACTAGGTGGCGTTTCCTATCGTTTTAAACTTAGTTAAGTTCTTTATTAATTGTGAACTTTAAAGAGTTAATCTCGATTTGGAAAGGCTTTAAGAAATCGGGGAGGGCTAAGATTAACGCTGTAACAAATGTATATTTAAGGTCTTTAAACACCTTTTACTATTTATTAGTTTACTTAAACGGTTTACCCTTTCCTGTAAGCTTATATAGTAGTTTTACAATCTTTATAAAATACCTGATAAAGTATTAGTAAAAGTTTATAAAGTTAATAAAGGCTTATAACTCTTTTTAATTCTTTAAAGTAAGTTAATCTTTAACTGCCTTTATCTTCTCTAATTACATTTCGAGCTTTCTAGGGGTTACTTTAAACCTTAAATAGTTTAGTTCCTAAACGTAGAAGTGGCTTTTCTCTAAGTTTATTATTAGCTTCGCTTTTTTAAAAGCTGTTAAAACCTGTTATATATGTTTTTAATGTTCTTTTAAAGTTTTAAAATAAATTAAAACGTTATCTAAGTATATAAAGATAAACTTATTAAGGAAGGGGCGGAGAACATTGTTAATAAGGCCTTAGAAGGTTATAAGGGTGTTTATTAATCTTATTAGTATAATACGGTACTGGTAGTGCCTGTTGCGAGTCTGAAAGGCTGTCTTATGTTTATCCTCTTCCTTCACTCTAACGTGGTTGAATCTTATAGGGAAATTAAGGCTGGAGAACTAGTTTACTTTAGTAATCCGTTCTTATATTTCTGTAATAAGTGGTAATAGGTAGCGATTCTTAATTATATCCTTATTTAACGTTTAGTAATTAACGACTATATATAGTTTACTATCTCCTTTCCTTAGAACGAACAGTATTAAATACCCTGTTAGTAATTAAAACTTTACGATAAACCTGTTCTTCAGGTTCTTATTAACATACTTCCTTAAGGCCTTAGCTTATTAAGAGTTTAGGTAATAAAGCTGGAAGCTGTGGAGCTTCGCTCCTGGCTTTAGCTTAATTTTATAGTCTTATAATCTATAGTCTGGTAATTACAGTATCTTTTTTCGAAATAGGGTAAACTCCTTATATTCCGCAAGTACCTTAGATAAGTCGACTCCTTTACTTACTTATAAATTAGCTTCTTACTTCTTTTTACTTTTTAAATCGTTATTTAAGTAACGTAATAAACCTTTTAATCTTTTAACTATCTTTATAAACCTAACTTAAACTATGTTTAGTTTTAAAGGTTTAATATGCTTTTAAGTGCTTTATGTAACTCTAGAGTGGTTTAATACCTTCTTAGCTTTTCTTAAACAGTAATTACAGTTAAGGGACTTACTAAAAGTAAAGTAGTTACTCCTTTAGTTAATTACAGGGTTATACTTTTCCAGCTAGGGTAGACTTAGGATTATATTATACCTTATTATTAATGTAACGTTAAAGTTTATTTATTATTTATCTCCGTCCACTTTAATCAGGAGTGGTAAGTAGTGGGTGACTTTGTATTACGACCTGCACCCAACACAGGCCTTAAGAGGACTGGCGCGGGTTAAGACAGAACGTATAGCAGGACGCCAACAGGTAAGGGGCGTTCCGAAGACGGCTTGTTAAGCTAACACTCCTAGACAGGGGGTTTAATGTCACTGTAAGTCGCTATCACTATAATGCATAGAGGTAAGTCTGAACAGTAAGACATAAATGAATAATTAAATACTAGCGTGAGGAACCAGAGTCCCTTACGGTGGTTGTAAGCATAACCATAGCTATCTATACTAACTAACTGGGAGGTACTTTATACCTTGCTTATAGTGTCGTAAGTGCTTATTATGCAAGCACTCTGCACCGCGTAAGCGTTCTGCTTGTAAGGTTTCTCCTGCTCACGATATAAGTACTTAGTATGCTGTAAGCAGCACCTTACTAGTTGTAGGGGTTTCGGGTCTTTGCACCCCTAGCTTAGTACGCCTGGGCAGTATACACTGTCTTCCCGCATTATTCCTTCTGCAGGGGATTTGTTAGGCCGCTCTGGCTTAAGTGACAGCCTACAGGGTTGTTATATAATTCCCCCTTTTTAACGTTCTTTTCCTATAAAGAACCTAAGAGGTAAGCTTCTCTTTTTATTATTTCACTATATAATAAATATCTAGCTTCTGGGTCTTAAAACAGGAACAGGGTAAAAGCACTAACCGTTACCTGAACCTTACAGCCTATATACACGCGTTTAGTAGCGAAATGTCCTTTTGTTCTTTTTGTAAGTCTGCCGACCTTCCGCTTGTCTGTTAGGTTTTAAACCAGTCCGACAGTTATAACCACTGTTTAGAGAGATATCGGCTTTCCTAATATAATGCTTTTAGTGTTAGTAAGGCAAAGTTAAAGGCTCTTCTTATTAAAAAGTAAAGTTTTAACTTATAAGTTAAGTCTACTGTTTAGTAACTTTATAAGGTTATTACTAAGCTTTAGGAGGTATTAGTACGCTTAATGTGCTTTTATAAGTAGTAGTCTTGCCTTAAGGACTAGGCTGCGAAAGTATTTAGTTGTAAAGTAGAGTTATTAGAGTTCCAGGAAAGTGAGGAGGCTAGGCTAAATGCCCCTTTTAACGATATAGAGTCTTTTAACTGGGGGAACTTTCTAATAGGGTCTCTGTAGTAGGCAGTTGCTTTATGACTTAGTTTATAACTGTCTTCTTTAGTAAGAGGTTATAGGCTTAACTTCTTACGAGAGTTTTAGTAACTTTTTCTTTTATTAACTTCTTTCCTTATTAGTACTTATTTTCGTATAAAGCTTATTAGGGGCTCTAAAGGCCTAACCTCCTTATTAGGTCTAAGGTTTTTACAACCTTAGTTAAGGTCCTGATAAATATCTTTCCATACCTATTAAAGAGTTTCTTACCGTTTCTCAGGCTTTAAGTCCTACAGTAATCTTACTCTTTAGTATAGTAATTTAAATATTAGATCTTATCTTATTTCTAATTCTTATTGTTAGTTTTAATCGGTTTAAATTCTTTCAGTAGAACTCTATAATCAGATTTAGGTATTTAAGATTTTTAACTAACTCCTATAAGTTACTTTTAAGGTTATAGTTTAATTACTTAATAAAATATTTAAACGTATTTCCTCCCTTTTATAAATCTATAACTTTCTTAACGTTATACTTATCCTCGTTAGCGTCGATCTTAATCTTCTTTTCTAAAGGAACTCCCTTTAAGGTAGGTTTTAGAAGTAAGATGTGAAAAACTTTAATCTGCACCTTTATACTAGTAAGTAAGTTTAGTTTATAATTAAAGGTGGTGACCTTTTTCTTAATTTAGAACGGTCTATACCTTTTAAAGTTAAGCTTCTTACTAAGTTATTTCGAATGCAGGTTTCGTAAAAAAAGGTAAATGTAGTCCCTCTCCTAAAGAGTCAGTCCCTTAACTTATTCGCTATTGTAGTGGAGTCCTTTCTTAAGCACTGGTTACTCGGTTTAGTGTTTATCAGTAAACTTCTTCATTCGTTCGCGTGTGAACTTAAGTTCGGCTTATAAGTAGTTATGCAGCTCTTACATTTAATTTGCGTAGACTGTAGCTTAAAGGGCGCTAGTAAGCAGGCCTTAATAAAGCTTAGGCTCCTTACTGTAATTAATAAAGAACGGTAATATACTTATTAACTTAACTAATGTTATATTATAAGCTATCTGTACTGTCGGTAATAGCTTAAGTTAATTATTTTATTTAAAGTTAATATAGGCTTGGAGATACGTTATAAGTATCTGATTAATTTGCTTTATTTAGCTATCCGTCTGTAAGTGGAATGTTATTAAAAGCTTACTTTTTATACCTATTCTCTGCATTAGCCCTTATCAGAATTTCGACATAATTAGCTTATCTTAATCCGTAACGATATTATCCGGTTAAAAGTATTATAAAACTACCTTTTTCTTAAAGATATAAGTAAGTTACTTTACTGTTATGTCTTTTAAGGTTAGTAAAAAGTAAGTTTATTTCGTTAATCTGTTAACTATTATAAGGATCTAGTTATAGGTGACTCTTATAGTAAGGTCCTTAGACTTTAGGATCCCAGTGACGAAGTTAAGCGAGATTAAACTTTATAGTACCTGTAATACAGGGAGTGGTTTAAGAAGTCTATAAGGCTTATAGTGTTAGTTCTACTTACAGTAGTAGACATTACAGTTATCGACTACTTCCTCAATTAGCTTTTTCATTCCTGGGAAAGCGTACGTTTATTAGGCCTATGCTAGAGTTTTGGCTTAGCTTATATATCCTCCAAGTCGAGACTTATAAACTTATTAGACGTATTCTTTTTATTTATCTAGGTTGTAAATGTATAGTTTCTTTTAGTACTAAAGCCTTACTCTTAGTTTAGGTGTGCCGTTTACGCCTTCTAACAGTTATTCTAACTAATAACCAGTTTCGTTATAGTTTAGATACTTTAAGCACTCCTTATTATAATTTTACACATACCTTAAGAAGTCTCCTGAAGGGTACCTGTACTTATAAGTTCTTTCCACTAACCTTCTTACTTAAAAGTCCTGTTATTGCTAATAAATGTTATACTCTATCTATAAGTTTATATAGACGTTAATAGTCTATTCTAATATCCAGTTATCTAACACTTATAGTATATACTCCAGTATACCGTTCTTAACTTCGTTAAATATAGTAACAGGGATTAGAACTAAATTAATATCCTTATAGTCTTATCTCTAACTAAAAGCGTTAACTTACCTATTATCTTTTCCTTTAATATAGTGAATCTAGAAATAAAATAGGGTTATTAACTTTACTTATCATACCTGCTGTAAGCTAAGTTCCTTCGTTAAGAAGTACTAAAGGTTATTATAATCTGAAAAGACCTGGACTGGTTCTTCTATACCGCTTAAGTACAGTACCTACTTAGTAAAGCACTGAATAATCGCTATCAGTTCCTTATTATGGATTAGATATTATAAGGCTGGGCCGTGGATTCCTTTTAATAAGAAGGTAACTAGGTAGCGTTTCCTATCGTCCTAGACTTAGCTAAGTTCTCTACCGATTACAAACTTTAAGGAGTCTGTCTTAACTTAGAAGGGTTTTAAGAAATCAGGGAGGGCTAGGACTAGAACTGTAATAAAGGCGTGTTTAAGGTCTTTAAATGCCTTCTACTGTTTATTAGTCTACTTAAATAGCTTTCCTTTACCTGTAAGTTCGTAAAGTAGTCTTACGATTTTCATAAAGTACCTAATAAAACAGTAATAGAAGTTTGTAAAGCCGATAAAGGCTTATAACTCTTTCTAGTTCTTTAAAGTAGGCTAATTCTTAATTACCTTTATCTTCTCTAATTACATTTTAAGCTTTCCAGAGGTTACTTTAAACCCTAAATAGTTCAGTTCCTAAACGTAAAAGTAGCTCTTCTTTAGATTTATTATTAGTTTCACTTTTTTAAAAGCTATTAGAACTTATTATATATGCTTTCAGTGTTCTTCTAAAGTTTTAGAATAGATTAAGACGTTATTTAAATACATAAAGATAAACTTATTAAGGAAAGGGCAGAAGATATTATTAATAAGGCCTTAGAAAGTTACGGGGGCGTTTGTTAATCCTATCGGCATAACGCGGTACTAGTAATACCTATTATAAGTCTGAAAAACCGTTTTATACTTATCCTCCTCCTTTACTCTAACGTAGTTAAATCCCATAGGGAAATCGAAGCTAAAGAACTAATTTGCTTTAGTAATCCGTTCTTACATCTCTATAATAAGTAGTAATAAGTAGCGATTCTTAATCGTATCCTTATTTAACGTTTAGTAGTTAATAACTATATATAGCTTACTATCTCCCTTCCTTAGGACGAACAGTACTAGGTATCCTACTAATAACTAAAACTTTACAATAAATCTGTTCTTTAAGTTCTTATTAACGTATTCCCGTAAGGCCTCAGCCTGCTAGGGGTTTAAGTGGTAAGGCTAAAAGCTGCAGAACTTTACTTCTAACTTTAGCTTAATTTCGTAATCTTATAGTTTATAATCTAATAATTACAGTATCTTTTTTTAAAACAAGGTAAACTTCTTATACTCTACAGGTACCTTAAATAAGTCAACTCTTTATTACAACCTGCACCTAACATAGGCCTTAAGAGGACTGGTGCAGGTTAAGACAGAACGTATAGCAGGACGCCAACAGGTAAGGGGCGTTCTAAAAACGGCTTATTAAGCTAGCACTCTTAGACAGGAGGTTCAATATTACTATAAGTCGCTATTACTATAATGCATAAAGGTAAGTCTGAACAGTAAGATATAAATAAATAATTAAATACTAGCGTAAGGAACTAGAGTCCCTTACAGTAGTTATAAGCATAACTATAACTATCTATACTAACTAACCAGAAGTACCTCGTACCTTACTTAATAATCTGTTACTTAAGGAAGGACTAAGTAACCTACTACTAAGTACCTTTTACTTAAAGGTCTCACAGATACTTAGTAAGTAAACACTCCTACTAAGACTAAGTAACTACTAGTTAGTCGTAAGGGCTTCGGGTCTTTACACCCCTGGCCTAGTACGCAGTACCGTACATACTGTCTTCCTACACTATTCCTTATACAGGGGATTCGTCAGGCCGTTCCAGCTTAAGTGACAGCCTGTAAGGTCGTTACACAATTCCCCCTCTTTAACGTTCTTTTTCTATAAAGAACCCTAATAAAAGCGTTCTTTCTTTTTTAACGTAACTATACCTGCTAACCGTATATAAAAGCGCACTTTGAAAAACAGTACCTCTCGTCGCCGTAACCTTATAGACTTTACTTCGACTTTTAAATCGCAAATATCACCTTATAGCTGTTATTCTTTAAAATTACTTTCCTATCTTATTATTACACAATCGGACAGCTGCTCTAAATATTTATTAATAAGAGTTTCGTCTTTATACGATACGTTTAGTTATAACGACGCTTTCCTTTAACGGCTTCTTTCTAAGAAATACTGTCTTAACATTAAGTATAATACTACTACGTGGAACTTAAAGTTAAAAACCTAAAAGCTTTGTGAAGCCATTACTTAACTTAAACAGATCGAAACCCAGCACTGTAAGACAGAGGAGCGAGTTTTTTCTACATTTAGTCAGGAGGTAAAGATCCTCTACTTCTAAGAGTAGAAAGAGGCCTGTCTAGCTACTCCTCCCAAAGTTAACAAGTCCTTCGACTAAGGAAGCTTCCTAGCAGGAACACCTACCGGTTCTTTTTCCAGGGGGTCGCTATAACCAACATCCTCTTCTTAACTTAATTCATAACTTCTTTCCTCTTACAGTTCTATAATATAATAACAGCGCATTTATTTCTTTTTACTAACTTCTTCTCCTAACAGTGCTTATTTTTCATACAGAGCTTTTCAGGGGCTCCAGAGGCCCGGCCTCCTTATTAAGTCTAAGGTCCTTACAACCTTAGCTAAAGGTTCTAACAAATATCCTTCCATACCTATTAAGGAGTTTCTTACCGCTTCTTAGGCTCTAAGTCCTACAGTAATCTTACTCTTTAATATAGTAGTTTAAATATCAGATCTTATCTTATTTCTAATTCTTATCGTTAGCTTTAATCAGTCTAGATTCTTTTAATAAAACTCTATAATTAAGTTTAGGCATTTAAAGTTTTTAACTAGTTCCCATAAGTTACTCTTAAGGCTATAATCTAACCACTTAATAAGATATTCAAACGTATTCTTTCCCCTTCGTAAATTTACAACTTCTTTAACGTTATATTTATCCTTATTAGTATCGATCTTAATCTTCTTTTCTAAAGGAACTTCCTTTAAAGCAGGTTTTAAAAATAAGATATAAAAAACTTTAATCCGCACCTTTATACTAATAGGTAAGTTTAATTTATAATTAAAGGTAACGACCTTTTTCTTAATTCGGAACGGTCTGTACTTTTTAAAGTTAAGCTTCTTACTAAGTCGTTTCAAATGTAAGTTTCGCGTAAAAAGGTAGACGTAATCCCCCTCTTAAAAAGTCGGTCCTTTAACTCGTTCACCATCGTAGTAAAGTCTTTTCTTAAGTACTAATTACTTAATTTGGTATTTATTAATAAACTTCTTTATTTATTCGCGTGTAAACTTAAGTTCAGCTTATAAGTAATTATACAACTTTTACATTTAATCTACATAAACTATAGCTTAAGGGGTACCAGTAAGTAAGCCTTAACAAAGCTCAGGCTCCTTACCGTAGTTAGCGAAGAACAGTAATATACTTATTAACTCGACTAGCATTATATTATAAGCTATCTATACTGTCAGTAACAGCTTAAGCTAATTATCTTATTTAAAGTTAACATAAGCTTAGAGATATATTATAAGTATTTAATTAACTTGCTCCGTTTAGCTATCCGTCTATAAGTAGAATACTGTCGAAAGCTTACTCTTCATACCCATTCTCTATATTAATCCTTACTAAAACTTTAACACGATTAGCTTATCCCAATCCGTAACAATATTATCTAACTAAAGGTGTCGTAAAACTACCTCTTTCTCAAAGATATAAATAAGTTACTCCGCTATTATGTCCTTCAAGGTTAGCAAAAAGTAAGCCTATTTCGTTAATCTGTCAATTACTACAAAGATCTAGTCATAAGTAACTCCTGTAACAGGGTCCCTAGACTTTAAGATCCTAATAACGAAGTCAAGCGAGATTAAACTCTACAGTGCTTATAGTACAGGAAGTGGTTTAAGAAGTTTATAAAGTTTATAGCGCTAGTTCTACTTACGGTAACAGACGTTACAGTTATTAACCACTTCCTTAACTAGCTTCTTTATTTTCAGGAAAGCGTACGTTTATTAGGCTTATGCTAGAGTTTTAGCTTAGCCTATATATCCTCCAAGTTAAGACTCGTGGATTTATTAAACGTATTCCTTTTATTTATCCAGGTTATAAACGTACAGTTTCTTTTAATACCAGAGCTTTACTCCTAATTTAAACGCGCTATTTACACCTTCTAATAGCTGTTCTAGCTAATAACCTGTTTTATCGTAATTTAGATACTTTAAGCACTTCTTACTATAATCTTACACGTGCCTTAAGAAGTCTCCTAAAAGGTACTTATACTTATAAGTTCTTTCCGTTAACCTTCTTATTTAAAAGTCCTATTATTACTAATAGATATTATACTCTATTTATAAGTTTATACAGACATTAATAATCTATTCTAATATCTAGTTATCTAATATTTATAACATATACTTTAGTATACTGTTTTTAACTTCGTTAAATATAATAACAGGGATTAGGACTAAATTAATATCCTTATAGTCCTATCTCCAACTAAAAGCGTCAGCTTACTTATTATCTTTTCCTTTAATATAGTAAATCTAGAAGTGGAATAGGGCTATTAACTCTACTTATTATACCTACCGTAAGCTAAGTTCCTTCGTTAGGAAGTACTAAAGGTTATTATAATTTAAAAAGACTTAAACTAGTTCTTTTATACCGCTTAAGTACAATACCCACTCAGTAAAGCACTAAATAATTACTATTAGTTCCTTATTATAAACTGGATATCGTAAGGCTAGGCCGTAGATTCCTTTCAATAAGAAGGTAACTAGATAACGTTTCCCATTATCTTAAACTTAACTAAGTTCTCTACCGATTATAAACTCTAAAGAGTCTATCTTAACTTAGAAAGGTTTTAAGAAATCGGAAAGCACTAGGATTAGCGCTGTAACGAAAGCATACTTAAGGTCTTCAAACGCCTTCTACTATCTACTAGTCTACTTAAACGGTTTTCCTTTACTTATAAGTTCATAAAGTAATCTTACAATTTTCGTAAAGTACCTAATAAAACAGCGATAGAAGTTCGTAAAGCCGATAAAGGCTTATAACTCTTTTTAGTTCTTCGGAGTGGGCTAGTCTTTAACTACCTTTATCTTCTCCAATTGTATTTCGAGCTTTCTGGGGGTTACTTTAAACCTTAAATAGTTTAGTTCCTAAATATAAAAGTAGCTCTTCTTTAAGTTTACTATTAGTTTTACTTTCTTAAAAGCTATTAAAACTTATCATATATACTTTTAATATTTTTCTAAAGTTTCGGAATAGATTAGAACGTTATCTAAATATATAAAAATAAATTTATTAAGGAAGGGGCAGAGAACACTATCGATAAGGCTTTAAAAAGTTACGGGGGTGTTTATTAATCCTATTAGCATGACACGGTATTAGTAATGCCTATTGCAAGTCCGAAAAACTGTTTTATATTCGTCCTCTTCCTTTATTCTAACATAGTTAAATCCTATAAGGAAATCGAGGCTAAAGAACTAGTTTACCTTAGTAATCTGTTCTTGTATTTCTATAATAAGTAGTAATAAGTAGCAATTTTTAATTATATCCTTGTTTAACGTTTGGTAATTAATAACTATACGTAACTTACTGTCTCCCTTCCGTAAGACAAACAGCACTAGGTACCTTACTAGGGACTAGGACTCCACGATAAACCCGTTTTTTAAGTTCTTATTAACATACTCCTATAAAGCCTTAGCTTATTAAGGGTTTAAGTGGTAGGGCTAGAAGCTGCGGAACTTCGCTCCCAGCTTTAGCTTAATTTCGTAGTCCTATAGTCTATAGTCCGGTAGTTACAGTATCTTTTTTCGAAACAGGGTAAACTTCCTATATTTAGTAAGTACTTTAAATAAATCGATTTCTTTATTTATCTGTAGGTTAGTTTCTTACTTCTTTTTACTTTTTAAATTGTTATTTAGGTAACGCGGTAGACTTTCTAATCCTTTAACTGTTTTTATAAACCTAACCTAAACTGTGCTTAGTTCTAAAGGTTTAATATACTTTTAAATACTTCGTGTAACTTTAAAATAGTTCAGTACCTTTTTAACTTTCTCTAAACAGCGATTACAGCTAGGGGACTTACTAAAGGTAAGATAGCTACTCCTCCAGTTAATTACAGGGTTATACTTTTCCAGCTAAGGTAAACTTAAGATTATATTATAACTTATAATTAGTATAACGTTAAAGTCTACTTATTATTTATCTCTATCTACTTTAATTAAAAGTAGTAAGTAATAAGTAATTTTGCCGTTATTATACTAATACAGGCCTCCTTCTCTATTCCGAATGGGAATAACCTCTTTATACTCTTTATTAAAGAGTTTCCTTCAGTTAACTAGCGAGGGGTGTATTAGGTTAAAAGCACTCCCGCTATTAATCACTACTCTTACCCTAAACAGCCTCTCTCTTCTATCTGTTATATTAATACTGACAGAGTAATACTTATACTCTTTTAATATCTAAGTTATAGTAACTACCTATCCTTAAAGTCTTATACAGCCTAATTTCTAAATATCTCTCCTTCTTCTTAAGGTTTTTACTAACTAGCGAACTACTAGTTTCCAGCCCTTTTAAAAGGCCTGCAGCCTTTTCCTAATTTCTTTTAGAAAAACAGGCAATTCTAATAAACCTAACGATTAACTTTTCTTAAGTTTTCACGCCTTAACATCCAGTTAACTTTAAACAGTATAATATTCTTAAAGTCTTTAATAAATCAGTAATACGCTTTACAGGCTTAGATTATAACAATATCTTTTTACTCTTAAGTCCGTTAGTAATCTTCTTACCTCTACTATTCTCTAGCTTTTCTATTAAAGTGTAATAAGCACGTTACAACTAAGCAGTTATTAAGCATTTCTCCTTACTAATACGTAACAGAAGCTTAATTAACTACAGTAACCTTCCGTTTATTACTAAATTCTCTTATTAAGGAGTAGGAGACTCAGTAGTAAACCAGTTCTAACTTTACTCTTATAATAGCGTAATCCCGTTTCTGTACATTAGGGAAATAGTTATAAAGGGCCTTAAGTCTACAGTATCAGTTAAAAGTACAGTTATTATACGCACAGTTAATCCACAGTATATCCCTGTAATTAGGGTAGTTGATATTAACTGCTAGTACTGCAGTTATGGAATATGGAACGGGGGACGTAATACCTTATTCTTTCTCTTCTTCCACTTACCTCTATATACGTTATTTCTCCTAAACTTCTTCCCAAAACTTAAGTAATAATAATCCAGCTTATTCTTCCATAAAACGGTCTTCCTTAACGAGTCGATATTCGAGCTAATTAACGAAGTAAATTCTGTTATAGAGTTTTAACCCGATTTCCACTACTCTGTCCTTTAACGTTATAATAAAGCCTTCAACTTACAAGTCCTCTATTTCGTTTACTAACTCTTAATATTTCTTCTCTAACTCCTAGACCCTCCACTAATATACTTACTTTATACTTTCTTAAGGAACCTTTAAGGTACTGGTCCGAGGCACACTAGCTTTAGTGTAGGGCAGCTACCTAAGCTATCCCTCTTTTAAGAAGGTAAGGGTACTAATTTACTTAATATACTTAAAGTATTTAAGAGTCTTAAAAGGCACTGTTAAAAAGAACTTCTGTTTCTTTAGTTCGATTCTCTTAACTTACTCTCTTTCACTTTCTAAGGTATACTTTACTGTTTAGGTAGCCTAGAGGGCTAGTTCTTCAACTCCTTCTACTATCTTAGTAACTTCTAAGTTAAGGTCCTTCTTAAACTTCCTTAATTCCTAGGCTTGCAGAGTAAGGTTTTTAAGACCTATAATAACTAACTGGAACATCTTTTCCTAAAGTTAGTTTTTAGTAACCTATACCTTTAACAGTTTTAAGTTTCCACTTTAAAGTTAGTTTTCTACAACCTGCACCTCTATAACTAACTCTTTTAAGATACTTTTAAAGACTAAGTACATTACGTCTTAGGGTTCTTCTTCTTCTTCTTCCTTATCTCCTAAGTTACACTTATCTATCTAAGTACAGTCTTCTTTATTACCTGCTAACCTAATATAAATATCTCCTAAGTTAAACCTAATATACTTTTCTCCTTCCAGGACAGGTTTTTAACTAACTTACTTTAACAATAGGCACTATTATGCTATATAGCCTTTCTTATCGTAATTAAAGCACTAGACCTGTAACAGGTCCCTAGACTGCTTCTGTTACTATTATCGTTAAGGCTTATCGCGGTTAGGTCGATTCTAACGGTTTACTATACTAATATCCATTAGCCTAAGGTAGTAACCTGTTACAGTTAACTAACTCTCCTTCCTAGGTTTGTTTGGCTAATAAGGGGTCCACTCTTTCCAGAAGTTCTTCCGATAATAGTAATCATAATATTAATTATCAGCCTTAATAACTATCTCGACTAATTCTTAAAGACGGTCCGGTCGGTCCTTTCGGTAAAAGTCTCCAGTAACGTGCTCCTTCAGACTACTCCAGAACAGCATTACCAAAACCTCTTAACCAAGCTTAGTTTTTACTACTTCCAGTTTAAAGCGTGTAAAGAACTTAAGGACTGAGAACATCTACCTTAAGGCTATAAGGCATTACTTAGCCTATCTAAGGGCGTCTAGTTCTCTAAACTCGGTCCAGAGTTAGTCAATAAACACGTTAAAGTCGTCAAAAAGGGCCTAAGTCTCAGGGGCTTCCTTTTATACTCTATTTATAGAAAGGTTATTAATTATCTTCGCGTAAGGTTTATACCAGTAAACAGCTACTCCGTCCAGTAAAGCTCCAGCAAACTTAATCTTTCCTTCTTCTTTAAAGAACTGCTTATCGTAATAGGTAATATAACTCTAGAACTAAGTTATTTAAGACTCTAACTACGTAAAGTCTCCCTTAAAGCGTAACGGTAGAGAGAGCTTTACTTATTTCTTTTACAAGCCTTTAAAGTCGTTATTCTCCAGCTTAACAACGTTAAGTTAAGCTTAAAGTTTTTCGATAAGACTAATGCAACTCTTAGTATTTCTAAGGAAGGCTTTATTAAGTTCCTTAACTAATCCCTGCTAGTTAAAGTTCAAGTCTTTAAAGTATACAGCTAACTTATTAATAGTAAGGAGCCAAGGCTAAACTTACACTTCCTCAAGCTCTTTACCTTTTCCAGAGGTTAACATGTTAGTAAAAGAGAGGTAGTGTCTGGGAATTCAACAAATAACGTTCAGAACTAAAACGTTAATATTATATTATAACCTATACCTAATATAAGCCTCGAGAGGACTAACGTGGGTTAAAACAGAACGTATAGCAGGACGCTAACAGGTAAAGGGCGTTCCGAAGACAGCTTATTAAACTAACACTCCTAAACAGGGGGTTTAATGTTACTATAAATTACTGTCACTATAATACATAAAGGTAAGTCTAAACAGTAAGATATAAATAAATAATTAAATACTAACGTGAGGAACTAAAGTCCCTTACAGTAGTTATAAGCATAACTATAACTATCTATATTAACCAGCTAAAAGTACCTTATACCTTACTTAATAGTCTGTTACTTAAGGAAAGACTAAGTAACCTGCTACTAAGTACCTTTTACTTAGAAGTCTCACAGATATTTAGTAAGTAAGCACTCCTGCTAAGACTAAGCAACTGCTGGTTAGTCGTAGGGGCTTCGGGTCTTTGCACCCCTGGCCCAGTACGCAGTACTGTACGTACTGTCTTCCTACACTGTTCCTTATACAGGGGATTTATCAGGCCGCTCCGGCCCAAGTGACGGCCTGCAGGGTCGTCACACTCCTTCACTTACCTGTAAATTAGCTTCTTACTTCTTTCCACCTTCTAAATTGTCATTTAAGTAACGCAGTAAACCTTCTAATCCTTTAACTGTCTTTATAAACCTAACCTAAACTGTACTTAGTTCTAAAGGTTTAGCATACTTTTAAGTGCTTCGTGTAACTTTAGAATAATTCAGTACCTTCTTAACTTTCTCCAAATAATAATTATAACTAAGGGACTTACTGAAGGTAAAGTAGCTACTCCTCTAGTTAATTACAGAGTTATACTTTTCCAGCTAAGGTAAACTTAAGATTATATCGTAACTTATAACTAATGTAACGTTAAAGTCTACTTATTATTTATCCCCATCCACTTTAATTAAAAGTAATAAATAGTAAGTAACTTTACTATTATTATATTAGTATAAGCCTCTTTCTCTATTCTAAATAGGAATAGCCTCTTTATACTCTTCGTTAAGGAGTTTCCTTCAGTTAACTAATAAGAGGTGTATTAGGTTAAAAGCATTCTTACTATTAATCACTACTCTTACCTTAAACAGCCTCCCTTTTCCGTTTATTATATTAATACTGATAAAGTAATACTTATACTCCTTTAATATCTAAGTTATAATAATCATCTGTCCTTAAGGTCTTATACGGCCTAACCTCTAAGTGCCTCTCCTTCTTCTTAAGGTTTTTACCAACTAGCGAACTATTAATTTCCAGCCCTTTTAAAAGGCCTATAACCTTTTCCCAATTCCTTCTGGAAAAACAGGCAGCTTTAATAAACTTAGTAATTAACTTTTCTTAAGTTTTCATACCTTAACGTCTAATTAACTTCAAACAGTATAACGTTCTTAAAGTCTTTAATAAGTTAGTAATACGCTCTGCAAGCTTAGATTATAGTAATATCTTTTTACTCTTAAATCCGTTAGTAATCTTCCCACTTTTACTACTCTTTAGCTTTTCTATTAAAGTGTAATAAACACGTTACAATTAAGTAATTATTAAGCATTCCTCCTTATTAATATATAGTAGAAGCTTAATTAACTATAATAACCTTCCGTTTATTATTAGATTTTCTTATTAAAGAGTAGGAGACTTAATAGTGAGCTAGTTCTAACTTTACTTTTATAATAACGTAATCCCGTTTCCGTACGTTAGGGAAATGGTTATAAAGGGTTTTAAGTCCACAGTGTTGGTTAAAAGTGCAGTTATTATACGTATAGTTAATTTACAGTATATCCCTGTAATTAAGGTAGTTAATATTAACTATTAGTGTTACAGTTATAGAATACAAAACGGGAGACGTAATACTTTATTCTTTCTCTTCTTCCACTTACCTCTGTATATGTTATTTCTCCTAAACCTCTTCTTAAAACTTAGGTAGTAATAATCCGGCTTATTTTTCTACAATACAGTCTTCTTTAATAAAGTGGTGTTTAAGCTGATTTGCGAAGCGAACTCTATTATAAAGTTGCAGTTTAATTTCTACTGCTCTGTCTTTTAATATTATAGTAAGGCTTTCAACTTACAGGTCCTTTATTTTATCTACTAACTCTTAGTATTTCTCCTCTAGCTTCTAGACCCTCTGTTAGTATATTTATTTTGTACCTTCTTAAGAAACCTTTAAGGTACCAGTCTAAAGTATACCAGCTTTAATATAGGGTAGCTACCTAAGTTATCCCTCTTCTAAGGAGGTAAGGGTATTAATCTACTTAATATATTTAAAGTACTTAAGAGTCTTAAGGGATATTATTAAAAAGAACTTTCGTTTCTCTAGTTTAATTCTCTTAGTTTACTTTTTTTTACCTTCTAGGGTTTGCTTTACCACTTAAGTAGCCTAGAGGGCTAGTTATTCGACTTCCTTTACTATCTTAGTAAAGTTTAAACTAAGGTCTTTCCTAAACTTCCTTAGTTCTTAAGCTTACAGGGTGAGTTTTTTAAAGCTTACTATAACTAATTAGAATATCTCTTCCTAAAGTTAGTTTTCTATAACCTACACTTCTAGTAATTTTAAGTTTTTACTTAGGAGTCAGTCTATAGCGACCTATACCTTTATAGCTAACTCTTCTAAGATACCCTTAAAGACTAAGTACATTACGTCTTAGGGTTCTTCTTCCTTCTCTTCCTTATCTCCTAATTCGCACTTATCTATTTAAGCATAATCTTCCTTATTACCTGCTATCTTAATATAGATGTCTCTTAAGTTAAACCTAACGTGCTTTCCTTCTTCTAAAACAGGTTTCTAATCGACTTATTTTAGTAACGGGTATTACTATACTATATGTTTTTTCTTATTACAGTTAAAGTACTGGACCTATAATAGGTCTTTAAGTTACTTCTATTACTGCTATCGTTACGGCTTATTACGGTTAGGTCAGTTCTAACAGTTCACTATACTAATATCCATTAGCTTAGGGTAATAATCTGTCGCAGTCAATTAACTCCCCTTCTTTAGTTTATTTAGCTAGTAAGGGGTCCGTTCTTTCCAGAAGTTCTTACAATAATGGTAATTATAGTACCGATTATCGGTTTTAATAGCTATCTTAACTAACTCTTAAAGATGGTCCAGTCAGTCCTCCCGGTAAAGGTCTCCAGTGACGTGCTCCTTTAAGCCGCTTTAGAACAGCATTATTAGGGCCTTTTAGCTAAGCTTAGTCTTTACTGCTTTTAGTTTAAAGCGTATAGAGAACTTAAGGATTAAAGACGTTTACCTCAGGGCTATAAGGCGTTATTTAGCCTATCTAGGAGCGTTTAGTTCTTTAAACTCAGTCTGGAGTTAGTCGATAAACACATTAAAGTTATCGAAAAGAGCTTAAGTCTTAAGAGCTTCTTTACGTACTCTATTTACGGAGAGGTTATTAATTATCTTTACGTAGGGTTTATATTAACAAGCAGTTACTCTATCTAGTAAGGCTTTAACGAACTTGACTTTTCCTTCTTCTTTAAAGAACTGTTTATCGTAATAGGTAATATAGCTTTAAAGCTGGGCTATTTAAGACTCTAACTACGTAAAGTCCCCTTTAAAGCGTAAAGGTGGAGGGAGTTTTACCTATTTCTTCTATAAGCCCTTAAAGTTATTATTCTTTAACTTAATAACGTTAAGTTAGGTTTAAAGTTTTTCGATAAGACCAATATAGCTTTTAATATCTCTAGGAAAGGCTTTATTAAGTTCTTTAACTAGCCTCTACTAGTTAAGGTTTAGGTCTTTAAGGCATGCAGCTAACTTATTAATAATAAGAAGTTAAAGCTAAGCTTACACCTCTTTAATCTCCTTACCTTTTCCTAAGGTTAATATATTAGTAAAAGGGAGGTAATGTCTAGGAATTCAACAAACAGTGTTCAGAACTAAGACGTTAATATCGTATTATAACCTGTACTTAATATAGGCCTTAAAAGGACTAGCGCAGGTTAAGACAGAACGTATAGCAGGATGCCAATAAGTAAAAGGCATTCCGAAGACAGCTTATTAAGCTAACACTCTTAGACAGGGGGTTTAATATTACTGTAAGTTACTGTCACTATAATACATAAAGGTAAGTCTAAACAGTAAGATATAAATGAATAATTAAATACTAATGTGAGGAACTAGAGTCCCTTACAGTAGTTATAGGTATAACTATAGCTATCTATATTAATTAACTGGGAGGTACTTCGTACCTTGCTTATAGTGTCGCGAGTGCTCGTTATGCGAGCACTCTGCACCGCATAAGCGTTTTACTCGTAAGGTTTCTCCTACTCGCGATGCAAGCACTTAGCATGCTGTAAGCAGCACCTCACTAGTTGTAGGGGTTTCGGGTCTTTGCACCCCTGGCCCAGTACGCCTGGGCAGTGTGCACCGTCTTCCCACACTGTTCCTTCTGCGGGGGATTTGTCAGGCCGCCCCGGCCCAAGTGACGGCCTGTAAGGTCGTCACACTTTGCCATTATTATACTGGTACAGGCCTCCTTCTCCATTTTATATAGGAATAACCTCTTTATACTCTTTATTAAGGAGTTTCCTTTAATTAACTAATAAGGGGTGCATTAGGTTAGAAGTACTCCTACTATTAATTACTACTTTTACTTTAAACGGCCTCCCTTTTCCGTTTATTATATTAATATTAACGGAATAGTGCTTATACTTTTTTAACATTTAAGTTATAGTAATTATCTGTCCTTAAAGTCTTATTTAACTTAACCTTTAAGTGCCTCTTCTTCTTCTTAAGGTTTTTACTAACTAGCAAACTACTAGTTTCTAGCCCTTTTAAAGGGCCTGTAACCTTTTCTTAATTCCTTCTAGAAAAACAGGCAGCTTTAGTAAACCTGGTAATTAACCTTTCCTAGGTTTTCACGCTTTAGCGTTTAGTTAACTTTAAACGGTACAATGTTTTTAAAATCCTTAATAAGTTAATAGTACGCTTTACGGGCTTAGATTATAGTAATGTCTTTTTACTTTTAAATCCGTTAGTAGTCTTCCCGCTTCTGCTACTCTCTGGCTTTTCCATTAAAATGTAACAAGTATGTTATAATTAGGCAGTTATTAAGTACCCCTCTTTACTAATACGTAACAGGGGCTTGGTTAACTATAGTGACTTTCTGCTTATTACTAGACTCTCTTATTAGGAAGTAGGAAACTTAATAGTAAGCTAGTTCTAACTCTACTCTTACAATAGCGTAGTCCCGTTTCCGTGCGTTAAGGAAGTAGTTATAAAAGGCCTTAAGTTTATAATGCTAGTTAAAAGTATAATTATTATATATATAATTAATTTACAGTATGTCCTTATAACTAGGGTGGTTAATGTTAACTATAAGTGTTGCGGTTATAGAGTACAGAATGGGGGAAGTGGTACTTTGTTCCTTCTCTTCCTCTATTTGCTTCCGTGTGCATTATTTCTCTTAAACCTCTTTTTAAAACTTAGGTAGTAGTAACCCAGCTTATTCTTTTATAAAGTGGTTTTCCTTAATAAGTTAATGTTTAAGTTAGTTAGTAAAGTGAACTTTATTATAGAGTTTTAACTTAATCTTTACTACTTTATCTTTAAACGTTATAGTAAGACTTTTAACTTATAAGTCCTTTATTTTATTTACTAACTCTTAATGTTTTTCCTTTAACTTCTAAACTCTCTACTAGTGTGTTTGTTTCGTGCCTTCTTGGGGGACCTTTAAGGTACCGGTCTAAGGTATGCTGGCTTTAGTGCGGGGCAGCTATTTAAGCTGTCCTTTTTCCAGGGAGGTAAGGGTGCTGATCCACTTAGTATGCTTAAAACGTTTAAGAGTTTTAAGGGGTATTGTTAAGAAGAACTTCCGTTTCTCCAGTTTAATTCTCTTAGCTTACTCTCTTTTACCTTTTAAGGTTTACTTTACTGTTTAGGTAGCTTAAAGGGTTAGTTTTTCGACTCCCTTTACTATCTTAGTGATTTTTAAGTTAGGGTTTTTCCTAGATTTCCTTAATTCCTAGGCTTATAAGGTGAGACTTTTAAAGCTTGTAATAGCTAACTAAAATATCTCTTCCTAAAGTCGGTCTTTTATAACTTACACCTTTAGTAATTTTAAGTTTCCACCTTAGAGTTGGTCTTTTACGACTTACACTTCTATAACTGACTCTTTTAAGACACCCTTAAAGACTAGGTACATTACGTTTTAAGGTTCTTCCTCTTCTTCCTTATCTCTTAAGTTATATTTATTTATCTAAATGTAATTTTCTTTATTACCTGTTATCCTAATATAGACGTCTTTTAAGTTAAACCTAATATACTTTCCTCCTTCTAGAACGGGCTTTTAACTAACCTGTTTTAGTAACAGGTATTACTATACTATATGTCCTTTCTTATTACAGTTAAAGTATTAGACTTATGATAAGTCCTTAATTTGCTTCTACTGCTGTTATTATTAAGGCTTATCGTAGTTAGGTCGATTCTAACAGTTTACTATATTAATATCTATTAACTTAGGGTGATGATCTGTTACAGTTAACTGGTTCCCCTTTTTCAGTTTACTTAGCTAGTAAGGGGTCTGTTCCTTTTAGAAGTTCTTTCAGTAATAGTGATTATAATACTAATTATTAACTTTAATAGCTATTTTAACTAGTTCTTAAAGGTAATCTAGTCGATCTTCTTAATAAAGGTCTCTAATGACATACTTCTTTAGGCTGCTTTAAAATAGCATTATTAAAGCCTTTTAGTTAAGCTTAGTCTTTACTACTTCTAATTTAAAGCGTGTGGAGAAGTTAAGGACTAAGGACGTCTGCCTTAAGGTTATAAGGTGCTGTTTAGCCCATTTAGGGGTGTCTAGTTCTTTAAACTTAATCTAAAGTTAGTTAATAAAAACGTTAAAGTTATTAAAGAGAGCCTAAGTCTTAAGGGCTTCCTTTTACGTTCTGTTTATAAAAAGGTTATTAATTATCTTTATATAGGGTTTATATTAGTAAGTGGTTATTTTATCTAGTAAGGCCCTAGCGAACTTGACTTTTCCTTCTTCTTTAAAGAACTGCTTATTATAATAAGTGATATAACTCTGGAGCTGGGCTATTTAAGACTCTAGTTACGTAAAGTCTTCCTTAAAGTGTAAGGGTGGGGGGAGTTTTACTTATTTCTTCTATAAGCCCTTAAAGTTATTATTTTCCAGCTTAATAATATTAAGTCGGGCTTAGAGTTTCTTAATAAAACTGATACGACTTTTAGTGTCTCTGGGGAAGGCTTTGTTAAGTTCCTTAACTAGTCCCTACTGGTTAAAGTTTAAGTCTTTAAGGTGTGTAGTTAACTTATTAATAATAAGGAGTTAAGGTTAAGCTTACGCTTCCTTAATCTCCTTTCCTTTTCTGGAGGTTAATATGTTAGTAGGAAAGAGGTAGTGTCTGGGAATTTAATAAACAGTGTTTAGAACTTAATGTTAATATCGTATTATAACCTACACTTAATATAGGCCTTAAGAGGACTAGTGCGGGTTAAGATAGAATGTATAGCAGGATGTTAACAGGTAGGGGGTGTTTTGAAGACGGTTTATTAAGTTAGCACTCTTAGACGGGGGGTTTAATGTCACTATAAGTCGTTATTACTATAATGTATAGAGGGAAGTCTGAATAGTAAGATATAAATGAATAATTAAATATTAGTGTGAGGAACTAGAGTCCCTTACGGTGGTTGTGGGCATAACTATGACTATTTATACTAACCAGCTAGAAGTACCTTGTACCTTGCTTAATGGTCTGTTGCTTAGTGAAGGATTAAGTAACCTGCCACTAAGCACCTTTTGCTTAGAGGTCTTACGGATGCTCAGTAGGTGAGCACTCCTGCTAAGACTAAGTAACTGCTGGTTAGTTATAGGGGCTTCGGGTCTTTGCACCCCTGGCCCAGTGCGTAGTACTGTGCGTACTGTCTTCCTGCACTGTTCCTTGTGCGGGGGATTCGTCGGGCCGCTCTGGCCCAAGTGACGGCCTGCAGGGTCGTTATAATTAGTTTTCGTGATTGTGATTCTAGTGGTTCTTATAGCCTGCCTTGACTAAGAAACGCTAGGGCTGTTAACTATTAATAAGAAGGGCTTTAACTGAGCCCTCTTATATATAACTAACTTTTGCTGTACTTATATAGTGAGAATAGGCTTTAAAGTGACGTATCTTACCTTTAGCGTAGCTAAAATCTACCCTGGAGTAGTTAAAGCCTTTAATTAAGTTAACGTTCCGTAGCTTTATAACTGAAAAACACACCTAGGCGTAGTAATCGTTTAATTCGGCAATTAGGTCTTTAAGGGAGTTATAGCTGTGTGTGAGGAGCCTGTGGCTTGGGGGAGGGTTTGAGAATAGAAGAATATTGCCGTGATCGCTGTGATCGTTATCACAATCGTTATCGCCGTTAGAGCAATCGTTCCACTCGTCGCTGTTATCGTCGAGAGGGGCTATTTCGTATCAGAATCGACAGGGCAATTAATTAGAGGTGTTTGCGGCTTAATTTAACGATTTGCGCGGTGTTTGTGCCTTGTGGAAGTTATTTGCGATTGTGGGTGGTGATCTTAGTGATGGTGGTAAATGGTGGGGTTGGAATTCGGGGTGTGTGGCTGACAGCTGTTACAGATGCGCGGCATTGGAGGGGGGTGGGTATTATCACAGGGTTAGGGTTATGTATGAGGATTAAGTGGGGTTATAGTATAAGTGAGACAAGAGCCATAGTACGGGGATGCGTCCTTTAAATAAATACCTATGGTATGAAGAACCAACTCCCATAACTAGGCTGCCGAGCCATTCGTAGAAACCGGGCGACTGGACGAATTCCGGTTATGACATATAAGTACAATATCGTGGCCCTTGCTGTTTCTGATTTCCTTGACCTGGGTGGTGTAACCAGAACTATATGGCGATACTCCAAATCTGTACCTCCCTACCGACCATGACGATGCCGCTACAGAGGAGTCAGTACGATATTGGGGAGAGATATAGTAAAGTAAACAGATGGGTGCTTACAATCCCTAAAAGAGCTACCCTTAGAGCTTCCGCTGTGGTGGGAAAAGATTGATTGTGTTGACTTTATCGTTGTCTGTTGATGTAGTTTGGTGGATGGCGGAGAGGTAGTTGGTCCTCGTTCACTCTCCGCCGGAATCTGGCCCCTGCTTCCCTTAATATCAGATATCGGGAGCTGGGCAAAGGGGTCTAATAGTTTGTGAACTCCGTCTTCGATTATCGGTTCTGCCTTGGCTTCTTTAGAACCGGTTGAAGGCCCTTGGAAGCCAACGACGTCCTCTATGACATTGGAAAGGACCAGCCGCACACGCTGAAAATCAGCCGGATTGGGAGCAAGCGTCATCATGTCGTCTTCCAAAGTCAAGTCTTCAGTTACGGCGCGGTCAATTTCGGTGTGCGTGGGTGAGACAATGCGAAAGAACATCCCGCAGAAATCCTTTGGGCTGTTTTCAGAGTGCATAGTAGCGTCAGTGGCGTTGGTAAAGGTGAAGGGAGTTGGTGGCACCTACCATTGAACCAAGTCCCCTTCCGGGGCATCGGTATGAGTAGAACACCTTGGGCAAGATGTGGAGACAATCTTCTGGTCTGAAAACACCATACTCATGTTGATCTTCATACCTCGACGGAGACACGCTGTCAGGGGAAGGTCTTGGTCGAGATCCTTCCCTGATATATGTTCTTCGAGAGCAAACTCCCGCCTAAGAACCATCCCATGCCCCTTGTGGCCTATGAAGTCGACGGCGAGAAGTCCAAAGAGTCTCTAGATAAACCGGGTCAACTAAAATAGCGCAATCTGTGATGCCAATGACTGACCTCCCAATCTGTAACCCATTCCATTGGAATGGGCCGACATGACCCAATCGAGTCTTCAAGAATAACGGGTAGTTCTCGTGTTGGGTCAAGACTTCGTTGAATCACGGGTTCGGCACTTGCCTGTTGGAAAACCTGCATGATATTTCCCAGGATTTGGGTGGACAGACTCTTCGCTTGCGTGGCAATCTTGGAGGTTGTGGCAACCGACTTTGTGATGGCTATCAGGAGGCGTTCATGTTCGTGTGATTTTTGAGAGATGGCTTTGACATCCGATGCTTGCTGTTGTAGAAGTGTCTGGGTGTTGGCAAGCTGATGCTGTGTGTGGTCGTAAAATCTAGTGAACAATTGTATCGCTGTTCCCAATTGATGGGTGTTGGCTTGACTCGAGCCCCTAATTAATGAGGCGGTTAATTCTAGTGACCCGGGGCTCACGAGTGAAGTATACGTGTGAACTCACAGAGTGGCCGCTCCCATAAGTAACGTCAGGTTAGCAACCTGCGCTGCAAGCCGCTCTCGGAATACACGCAAACGATCGCCTTCACGGAGCGGAAACGACACCTTTTTGACGGCATCCTTGATTGGCCTGCTTGAGGATCTCGAACCTAAACTCTTGCCGTACTTTGGAATTATGTGGTCCTCAATCTCTTGCATCAACGAGCAACATTCGTCAATGACAGACCTAATTCTATCCTGGATGGCCCGGACAGAGAGGCAGGGTGACTGAGGGGTTTCTCGAAGCTGATAGTACAAGGAAGCAATTAGATAAACTTGATTTTCGATATCTAAGCCACATTAACACTGGAAAAACTTACTAGAGTGAGAATGTGGACAAAATTGTCCAATTCCTTCCTTATATCCTTGTACTCTCTAGTGCTGCTGCCATGGCCAGCGCCGAGAGCTTGGCCAAGCCTGACCGCCAGCTGGCAGACGGCGATGATATCACCTACACTGCCGAACGTCCAGCCTACATCCATTTTGAAAACACTTCGGTTCTGTTATTATAAGTCAGTCAAGGCAATGCGGTGGGGTTCTGATGTGGATAGAGGTGAAAAGGTTAAGAAAGCGGGCGATGGGTTGTGACACGAACAATATTTGGAATCTGCCACACGCACGAACCGTAACAAGGAGGCGATGAAGAAGAGTGTGCCACCCAAGTGGTAACCGAGAGTTGTCGAAATGGCGTCGAGGCTTCGGCAGGGCATGCGAGCCAAATCTGCCTAACCTGCACAGCCACCCAGGCTGCACGGTTAGCCAATCAAAACCTCCAGGGCCATTGCTTGTCACAGTCAACTTGTTAAAGCCGACTATAGGGATGTAATCTGCGCATAAATGATGAAACCATCACCTCACGGTGGATTTATATCGAAAGTCGAAACTCTCTAATTTCAAATCATACTATTCGTATACCTATCTATCAGTGTACTCTTGTTGTGAATTGGGGCGTTCCTACCTAGAGATTCTATCATATATGAAGGGAAAGAAGACTTATTTTGGTAGATCCCGGCTAACTGTGGCTCAGGTCGCCGATTATGAAGTTATTTACCCACTTAGGAGTCGTCCGGCAAACTAGTGAGCTCGTGTTGTTGAGAATACAGGTGGGATACCTCAACGGCGATGACACCCCACATCACTCGACCGAGCAATCTACACCTTTCGTCGTACCGCGAAGTAACGCGGTGTTCATCTCAGAATTAGGCACCGGAAGTACGATGCTGGATTTCCGCAGGTGACGAGGATATCTCCCTACCCACTATCCGCCGAGCACTTGCAGCCCATCGCCATCGATCATCACCAACCAAAGTGACCCAGAGCCCTCTTCCCAGCACGACGCACTGCAGGCGCCGCCCCTTCCAGGCCCTTCGTAATGTTCTGAATAAGCTCCATCCCCCCAAACAAATCCTCCTCCTGGAACAAAGTGGCCGCTCTCTGCCAGCCCAAATGCAGCGGTAGCTGCTCATGCTCTACAAGATTTGTTAGCCCAATTCCCAATCAGAACCATATCAGCACCAGAACTCACCAAAAAACCACTCAACCCAACTCCGATTCGCCGTCCCCGAGACTTTGTCCCCCATCAGACCCACATAGGCCACCGACTCGCCAAAGGTGAACTGATTGCCCAACTCGGACATTTCATACGTTGGATTTGTCGCCTGGGAGGTCTTGATACGGCCGAGACGCGCCTTGGCCGCCATCTCGATGTTAATGATGTCGGCTGTGAAGTGCGTCTTGGTCTCGTCGAAGATGGACTGGTTGAAGGCGAGCACGTTGCCGAAGTAGGCGTCGGTGCGACTATATTCATCCACTCTTCAGTATGCAACCTAGAGGGGCAGAACAAAGGGACATACCTGAGACTGGCGTCATGCTCGAGCACGTTGTGGTTGCCGAGGTCGTTGAGGGAAAAGGTTGTCGCGTTGGGCTTGGGGTTGGTGCGCAACGCGAAGTCGAAGAGGAACCCGCCGAGGGTTTTGTTGATGTGGAGGGCGTCAAACAGGGCGTTTTCGGTGTCTTCTTTGGTGATGTCCTTGCCTGCGTGGGGGAGGAAGCCGTGGTTTGCGAGGGTGTTGAGCATCGGACAGGGGGCTCGCACTACAGAGAGTTAGTGATGGTCAGGGGTAGGGGTGCGATGGGAGGGAGTTACCGTCATAGGGTCCTGCGGGATGCCACTCCTTGAACCCGGCGTAGACTGGGGCAGCTGCCACCAGTGCTGAGATGATGGAGGTCTTCATGGTGATGGGTGATGTCTAGGTTGGGTCGGAAGGACTAAAAGGTGCCGAAGTCGTTGAAACGGATGAAGTTAGTTGTAGCACAGCACGTCTTATATGTTGAGCAACCCATTTCTGTGGTACTTTATGGTCGCTACCCCAATTCGCTACCGAGAGGTGGATGGGTAGCAAGCATACAAGGGTTGTGCTCGGATTCCCGGGTGGCAGTGATTACTCCGACGGGCTTCTATGCCGCGTCACAAGAGGGCGGTGCGAGGTGAAGACCCATCCTGTCTCGAATCCTGGCTGGGCAAAGTGATTCCGGGGCCTACTGCAAGGCTTGGGCCGCCTCACTTTATCCAGAAACCGGCACGAGAAACGGGGACTGGCGATAGGACGTCGAATCACACGCTGTCCATTTGTCAAGGCTATGTAGGTACGGACCGTGGAATGCGCGCATTTTCCCGTCTCCGGTCACGTTAATCAATTCGGGGGCGGAGCAGACGCCTAAGCTGCATCACCGTTAGAATACCAGGTTTAGATGCAGTGTTTTGCTGTCAATACGCGGTTAGCTGAGATGGGAGTGCATGAAAGCGACCTACCTTAATTTCCATCACTTTGGTCGCATATAGCACGTGTATCGAGCGAGGACTTTTGTTCTGGCTATATCCAATTGGGCGTGATCCAACTTTACAAATCCGCGGTGCTGACAGGATTACGAGTTGTCTCAGCGTTCGCGATCTATAGGTCGGGCTCCATCCTGCCTGTCGATCAACGGCTTGACAATGCAACATCGGAGCGGGGAGCTTGAGTGCATCGTTCCAAACATCGGGATGTTTCATATTTAAGTGATTGGCTGTGTTTGCAGTTTGTGCTCAAGCTTGGCCAACTCGGTATTGACTCGATAAGAGAGTTGATGAGATCTTAGACGCCAACGTCTCATGCATGTGGCGATAGCTACCTAAAAATGGGGCAGGTAGTTCGTCCAGACGTCCGTCCTATATGCTGACGCCGGGATGCTGCGGAGGCTAGCGAAGGCCTCAATAGCGAAGTACCCGACCGACACCGAATATATCACCAGGAGAAACACCCCCACAGCGATCAGCAGATGCTAGCACCAAATCGGCCAAGCCGCAGGTAGTCCCCGAACACGATCCTTGGTCCCAGGACTCGTCTCGCCGCTTGGGGGCTCAACAACCAATGCACATATCGCGATGCTCTCGTCGCCGAGCTCCTTCATCGTCATGGTGTCCCTGGTCGCGAGACGGTACACGTACTGCAACACCCAACACTCGAGGTCTCTCCCCAAGAATATGGCGCAGAGAGCTGCCGGTCCGACGCCGACACCGATGCAAGTAGCACGCCAGAGGTTCCGTTCAACAGGGGTGGGGAAGTGCGATACCCAGGCCGTGGCGTGGAGGCACCCGTTGACCACTGCCATAAGAGCGGCACCGAACTCGGCTCGCCCATTAAAGTGCCATCCGAAATCGAAGCTGGAGCGACAAATCACACTAAACAAAGATGCGCTTGCGCGGCGGGCCCGGATCGGCTGCTCGTGTCGCGACGGGCCGCTATCGCGTGTGTCGAGCTTGGAACAAGACTGAGACTCTGACAGCCGCGACTCATTGACATCGAACTCGGCGTTGTCAGCCGGGAGGAGGTGGCAGATGCGCAGGACGATCGGCATGCCGACATCGAGCGGCTTGGACCACCAGAGGAAGTACGCGATCAAGTTGTACGGGATCTCTGCAACACTGCTACCGTGAGTATACATGAAGTTCTAGAAAAAAGGGGCAGGTAAGGTAAGGTAAAAGGGGCAACCTACGGATCAACACGTGCACCTCGAGCAGCGTGATTGGCAGCCCGTCCACTTTCCGCGCGATCCACGGCAACACGGTCCAGAGGATCTGTGACGTGGTCAGCAGTTTGACGGCGTAGTTGGCCTTGCCCTTGTCCTGCACGTGGCGGCGGTCAAAGTGCGTCCCGTTGAAGACTCCCGACTCCACGTGATTTAAGAAAATGTCCCGTCTTGCAGTGCAAGCAACGTCTTCAGGCCCGCGGGAGTGAGAGTTCGGCGAACAGGCTGTCCGTGGTCGAGCCATACTCCGCATGCATGTGTGCACGCGATGGGACGTGGAGCTTCGGAGGACATGGGCTCCATCTCTTGCGCTGACTTATTGTCCGGGGATGTGAACGCGGATGCTGGTAAACGGCCTCCGGGACAAGTGATCTTATACCCGCCCATGACGACCAGAAACGCGCCCTCGCACCCTAACCATCTCTGCCTTTCGCAGTCGCCCCGCTTCAGCCAGTATGCTTCCCACGTCTTGTGTAGAGCTCTCGCATCGATGAACTGAGAAGCGGCACAGCACACCACGAATTCGAGAAAGATGATGGCGAGAAGCATCCAGGTCGTCTTGTAAGCCGGTCCGTACAGCTAGGAGCCCTGACAGAAGGATATATTGGGATGCATGGCCGTCTAGAGGCAGAGAGCGAGTGTGAGGAGGCATGTGTAGACAAGACCGACAGTGCCGCGTCCTGTCGGGCTCGGAAGGTATGCGTAGACGGGCTCTGGATCACCAGCGTCCAAAGGATATGACAGGCTAAGCCCGGCGATGCAGGGCAGCATGAGTGAGAGACGGCCAAAAGGCATGGTGGAATGCGTTCAAAGAGTTGTACTATAGAATAAGGTAAGGATGTTAGGCAACGCGGGAAGCATCTAGATTGGGCTCGGAGAGAGAGTGTTTAAACAGGGCTGAAAACTTTGCCCGCTACGTGGTGCCCAACAGATGGGTGAAGCGTGGCGGCAATTTCCTCGCTTAGGGATGTCGAGATGTCTCACTGCAAGGAAATTCATTGGCTGTTCGGCATTCTGAGCAGTTTTCGATGAACAGCAACAGCTCTGCGCGTATGTGGGGCCCTGCACATGTAAGTCATGGTTTCTTGACTGGATGTGAGTTGTGGGTGCAAACGATGTGTCTCACTGATTAGGTAGAAACACGAGGTTGGCGTTTTAAGGCCCACTGCTTGTGAGATAGAAGATGGCCGATTCAGGTTCTTATGGAGCGTGGATGCGCAGGCCGAAAAATCGTTCCCGATTATAACAAGTCTGTCCATCTACCATTAGCCAATGCTACCTACAGCGCTCCCAGTCATCAAAATCCGAATCATCCTCACTTGTACCCCCCTCACTGACAGCAACCCACTCCGCAATACCACCACTTCTAGACCCATCATCCGTGCCCCCCTCCGTCCACGCCCACCCGGAAGCGCCGCCCTGCCCAACGAACTCCCACTCCCACCGACCGTTTAGCATAAAGCCTCCTCCGTCCTCCATTGACTCTGAGTCCAAACCTGGTGTACTCGACCTGGACCGAGTCTCCACCCCAGAGCTAACCGGCGCAAAAACCACCCCCTCCGCCTTCTTCCTCCTCCCCACCTTCCACCGAACCACATAAACTGGCTCCTCCCTCCCCCTCCAAACATCCTCCATGGAAAGATCCCCCTCCCCATTTTCAGCGAGCTCCAAATTGATCCCTCCCGCCGACATCCTCAACTCCTCCTCATAATCGTACATATCCCTCCCCTCTTTCCGCAGAGCATCCCACTCCCTCTTCTTATCCTCCCACGTGCGACTCATCATGATCTCATAGCAGCACTCACACCTCCCATAGATGTCCTTGTGTCGCCGCGCATTGGCCTCGACATAAGCAAGGAGATGCGGCTTTGCTGGGCGTGGAGGTGGTGTGTCTGAGTCGGGTGATTCTTTCAGGAGGGTCCAGAGGTGTTTGTACCAGAGCGCGGCATCGGTGGCATAGCTTTGGGCGGTTGCGAGCTTGGTGCGCCGCCAGGGGAGGGGTTTGCGGTGGTGTTTGCCGCGGGGGTTAGGGTTGGTGGTGGAAGGCCGACCGGGGAGGTAGCGGTGGGTTGTGAGGTCGGGGAAGTCGGATGGGAATGAGGAGTGGTGGAGGGTTGCTGCCATTTTGGCTTGGTTGAGTGTCTGGGTGGGAGATGTGCCAGCTGGCTAGGGCTGGGTTTTCAGGGAGGTGATCTTGCAGTTGTGTCTGTGCTTTTGAAAACTCGCAAGGCGCATTGGTGGGGGGGAGTTGGCAGGAGATGGAGGAGTGTGGATGGGGCGGCGGGTGAAATAGGGGATATAGTTACTTGGCCCCAAGTCTGAAGGGGATGAATCACGAGATGACGTTGAGGATTGGTGCTGTGTGAGGCGATGAAGAGGCCCAAAGTGGCAGTGTGGGGGTCTGCCTGTTGTCTGAGGTGCCCCGGCCAGCTGAAATAGGAATGGCTTGGATGAGGACGGTGAGGACGCGAGCGCCTCGCCCGCAATCCATTCCTTGGCAGTCGCACAACTCTCAACTCTGTGTGGAGGGGCTTAATGAGTTGATGTATTGATGATTCTCCACTAAAACATAAACGGCTGGAGCATTGCATCGGGGATAATTCTTGTGGCAGGACCACTTCCTTTTGCCTGACTGAGGTGATGACAGGGGTTGCGCCAATGCTCAGCCCTGAACACCCCTGTCTTGGTGGCCTCTCTATAATCGACATCCCGCCTGCTGGTTCAGCCCAGTGCCAAGTATCGGCGATGTGTGGGGCTGAATAGCACCCTGCATCGTGGGCTGGTCTTTGTCCCCAGCTTTTGGACCTATTTCTTTGATAGAACGCAAATGAAACCTGAGCTGAATTCACTCAGCACGGAAAGTGACAGATCCGGAATGCACCATCAACAACAGTAGAGGGCCTTGTGGCGCAACGGCTAGCGCGTTCGCCTCCAGAGCGAAAGGTTATCCGTTCAAATCGGGTCAGGGTCATTTTCTCTTTTTGTGTCCACCAGCACTTGGGCTTGGTTCCCATTTTACATCCACTTCCATTGTCTCTTGCCCCGCTGGATTTTTGCAGAAGTGCACCAAGAGGTGTCCGAGTTTGAACGATTGTCCCACCATGAATATGCTAGAGACATCGACCTTTACATTTTCTTAGTCTTTTGCAGATTAACAACAGAGCCCGTTTTGGTTTATTGACAGACTTTGTAGTTTGAGCTTCTGTGTATTGTGAACTCCACAATGCCCACCATTGGCTCTGGTTAAATGCCATATGTCTTCCTAGCCTGCGGAAATAAACTCTTTGGTTTCATCCACCCCAACATATCTGTATCCCAGGTTAGCACCACTTTCCAAGAAAGACCTCTTTCCACTTACACGCTCAGCAGAATCTCGGCAAATTCATCGACATCCCCCCCTTTCCCACAGCTGAGGAACTTCTCAAAGGAGTAGTTCGTGATAACAAACTGTGGCTCCTCCTTCCACCGTCGTTGGAACTCAGAGGAAGAACTCGCTTCCCACAGCCATCGGCTGAGTGTCCAGCGGTGGGTGAAGCCCCAAGGATCGAGGTCGTCTGTTTCGCCAATGTCAGCGGTGGAGATGGGCAAAGCTAAAGCAACACACACCTTTACCACCCGAGCCCGTCAGCATGGTATACATGGTCATGACCGAATATGCCATGACGACCGTCCTACGCAGCGACTCGGCAAATATCCACCTCTGCGACAAGTCAGTCAATGTTCCCCAACCAACTTACCACCACTTTCAGGCACAGATAAACCCAACTCACCTCCCACTCGACCCCCGCCCCTTCCAGCAAGCTGCCTCCCTCTCTCTCTCCGTCCTCTCCGTCCTCCCCTCCCAAATTCTCCCGTATCTTGCACAACTCCCCCAACCACCCCCTCAGGCGCCCCATATCCCTCTCCCCGGCCGCCCTCAGCGAAACATCCCCATCAAAAAGCCTCACAACCTGGTACAAAAACAACGCCTGCGTCCTGGCCAGCTTCTCCGTCGGCGTGACGCCACCATTAGAACCCCCGCACAATGAGCTTCCATCCCGTCCCTCAGTAGCGAATAACTCCCCTGCACTGGCGTGGAGGTGCTGGATTACGCTGGCGGTGTTGGACGCGGTGCGGTTCGAGTAGAGGACGCAAGAGGCGAAGCAGGACAGGATGGACGGCGGCTTGTGGTGGCGGTAGAGGAGGGGGTGGAGGAAGGGGGTGGTGGTGGAGGTGGCCATGGTGGTGATGAAGGAGCGGACGGAGGTGAGGATGTGGTAGAGGGGGGTGGAGGGGTCGTAGATGTCCCAGGGTTTGAGGCGGTTCTGGAAGACACATAGAGCAGAGAGTTAGAGGGGGAGGTGAAAGGATATGAGGTTGAGATGGGGTAGGAGGGAAAGGAGGGAAAGGAGGGCGACTTACACAGGCGGGAGCCATCTTTTCGTAGGCGAGCAGGGCCTCGTCGTCGATTGGGGTCGAGGGACGGTCGATGGGAGACTCATGGGTCGGGATGAGCCACTGGTGTGACGGGGTGGCGATGCTAGGGTCGAGCAGGTCGGAAAAGATATCCATGGGGGTGTCGGTGTCCCTCGGAGCATCCAACACGGGTGGCGAAATGTTGGTGTCAAAATCGGGCTGCAAGTCAAAGTTTAGGTCACCGCAGTTGTCACCGAATGACAGCCCGTTGGTGGAACCGAAGAAAGAGTCAGCGGGGCTATTGAATGGCGACACGTTCCCGTAAAGGGGGGTTTCGGGAATTTGGGCGGCGGAGGGACCCGCTGCTTTGGGCCGGGTGTAGACGCACAGCAGCTGCTTTTCGGCGCACCGGGAGCATACTGGCGTCCTCCGATTACAGCGCCTTTTTGCCTGCACGCAGGTGTTGCAGTTCTTCTGCCTCGATGCTGGCGCATCGGGCGCTGTTGTGGAATTGCCCATTCGGTTGTGATGTGGCTGCGGCGGATGATGCAGCATGTTGGAAATGAAGCGGAGATGAACCTTGAGGGTGGGTTTCAGGGGATCTTCCAGGCCTTTGTTCCGCTTGGCGCCCGATTAGAAGTCCGCAAACTCCGCTGCCCACGGATTGGTCGGGAAGACCCGCACACAGAAAGCCGTCTCCACCCCAAAGTCCGCAACGGTCCGGTGGGTACCGGATCGGATCATCGAATCGTCATAAACAGCTTCATCAGCCGCTGGAATGTGCCTAGGTTTCAGGCAAGAAAACCACTGCATCTGAGCCATTGTGAAAGATACATGCTTGCTGTCAAAGCGGGGCGTTGGATGTCACATTACAGATTATATCGTATTCTCATCGGGCTTCGAGCTATTTTGCCCCTCGAGTACATTTACCTACATGGTATCTCATTTTCTTGTGATTTAGGTGTGGTCTGCACCAGGATGCAACCTGACATATTCCTGGGTTGCACCTTTCCGCCCACAACCTTCATAACAATATCGCCTTTTTACTTTCGGTGGACAAGGCAGACGGGAGGAGCCTCGCATGGCGTGAGAGATCTCCTCGTTGGTAATATGAGAGACGCCCTGGCGTAGGATACTGTCTGTTGCCCATTTTGAACTAGGGATTTCGTGATCGGCAGCGAGTGGGACGCCAGCAGGCATTAATCCAGGATCCGGCAGGTGTGACACGGCACGTTATAACACAGTGCTGTTGTGCAGCGCAAACCCCTCTACCTTGAGCATCCTGTGCCCTACGGGGACTCGGTGAAGTACAGGCCGCCAACGCCGGTGCACTAAAAAAAGTCCTTCTGTGTACAGAAGTTGATGCGCGAACCTCCATGATAAAAGCTCGACTCCATACCACCAAGTAGATTTATCATAATACACTGTCCGCTCCTTTTAGTCCCCCAAGACCGCGATACCATAAGGAAGAAGCGACACGTGTAGGGGAGGTTGACTGCCTGCTGCAACCCCCTATCCTCAGCACTCGACGTGTTGCCTAACACCGCCTAGCAGGATCGCCATTCGATACTACTACCTGCCAAGCCTGTCACCCGCGAATCTATCAGTCTCGGCAGGGGTGGTTGACGACTCCAGACATTGAATGACGCCAGCTCCCTGTCTTGGCAAGGCTTAAACAACGCTGGGCATCCCCCCTTTGTCTTCTAATGTCCGAATGCAACGACACCTTGCACGAGATAGACCACGCACGGTATCGCGTGAGTCGCGTGGCTGGACCGCAAGCGCGCGTCTGGTCATGCGGGGGGACGAATAAATTGGCGTGCAGCCAAATGCCGAGGGGGGGGTCAGTTCGCAGCTCCCGCCTTGGCTGGCAATCCGCCTGCTTGTTTAGGCAGGAGACAATGTTGTTTCTGCAGTCAGAGCAGCAGCAAACCACGACTGGCATGTTTGTTTTTGGAACGCCGTTGGGGGGAGGCTGCAGAGTTTAATTATGACCGGCTCCTTTTTGGGGCATTTCTGTGGTTTGTGCTAGGCTGCGGTGCTCGGCGATTGCAACCTCGAGGTCATGGCGGATGATCGGGCAGGGCGCACAAGGTGGACGTGTAACCCGTTACGAGGCGTGCGTGGTGGCGATGACTTGAGTCGGGACATAAAAGGGGGCTTTTCTTGACCCATTTCGCTGTTGCTAAATTCATCACAGTTCTCTAACCGTGTCAATTTCAGCACCATGAAGGGACTGCAACTAGCTACCGTTACCCTCACCGGCCTGCTTTCCGTGGTGTACGGGAAGGAGATCAAGCCTGACGATGGAGTCTCTGCGTTGTATGATACTGGCGTGATCCATGAGCAGCTGATGGCCAAGAAGACGGTCAGTAGTCAAATTTCCTGCAAAGGAAAGGAAGAAGAAAACTAATTTATCATCCAGGCCTCATGGGACCGCCAGAGGAAGAGCGGGGCGTTCAACTCGAGGAAGTGGAGGAGCCGACCCGGCGCCAAAAACGTCGTCACCTGCTCCAACGGCACAGCGAAGGTCATTCCCGGCGACCCGCTCAACACGTTCCGCTGCAACAACGTGGATTTCTACGACTTTGTCAGCCATGCCGATCTGGGCAGCCAGACCGGCGAGGGCTCTTCGTCCTGGGGCTGGACAAGCTCGAGCGGCCGCGAGTTTGTGGCCATTGCTCAAGCAGACGGTGCTGCGTTTGCCGAAATCAACAGTGATGGAAAGCTCATCTACCTCGGCCGTCTGCCCCAGTCCCCCGAGGCACAGCCGAGTATCTGGCGAGAGCTCAGGGGGTACAAGAACTACATTGTCATCGGGAGCGAGGCCACAAACCACGGGGTTCAGATCTTTGACTTGAGCAAGGTAAGAATTGGGGTGGTAACCGAACTGCATTCCTGACATCGACTGCTGACACAAATCCTCAGCTGCTCAAAGTCGACCCGAAGAAGCCCGTAACTTTCAATGGCAAGTCTGACCTCACCGGTTACTGGAACGGGCTCCCCGTCGGTCGCACCCACAACGTGGTGATCAACGAGGAGAAGGAGTATGGCGTTGCCGTTGGCGCTGCCCCGCGGTCCGATGCCTGCCGCGCCGGTCTCATATTCTTCGACCTCAAAGATCCGAGCAAGCCGAAGAGTCTGGGCTGCGCCTCTGGCGATGGGTACGTTCACGATGCTCAGTGCCTCGTGTACCGCGGCCCCGATACGAAGTACTCCGGCCGCGACATCTGCTACGGCTACAACGAGGACACCCTGACGATGTAAGTCGCGCCACCCTTTCAGCAAACACAATGGAACTGACACCCAACAGCTACGACGTCACCAACAAAAACACCACCAACATCATCTCCCGCACTAGCTATACCGGCGCAAGCTGTACGTTTCTTCCTCCGTTTCTCTCTTTCCCCCCTTTCTTTCTCCACTCGTACTAACCCCCACAGACACGCACCAAGGCTGGGTAACCAACACCGCCTGGCAAGAATTCCTCCTCCTCGACGACGAACTCGACGAAGCCAACAGCCAAGGCCCCGCCGCCTCCGGCAACCCCATCACCTACATCTGGGACATCCGCTCGCTCGAGGCCCCGAAACAAACAGGCTTCTACAAGAGCTCTGCCACCAGCATCGACCACAACCAGTTCGTCGTCGATGGCTTCGCGTACCAGAGCAACTACGGCGCTGGGCTCAGGGTGTTGGATGTTAGGAGCCTGGCGAGGGATCCGACCGGTGCGGGGGTCAAGGAGGCGGGGTATTTTGATGTGTATCCCGAGGATGATGGGGAGGCGAATGGAGGTGTGGTGGATTTTGTGGGGACGTGGAGTCATTATCCATTCTTTAAGAGTGGGTATATTTTGGTGAATACGATTGAGAGGGGGGCGTTTGTGGTCAAGTTGAGGAAGTACTAGTGCTAGGGGGTAAGGGGAGGGTTTGCTGGTGGCGGGTGGGAAGCGCGATATTGAGAGACAAGGGGGTGTGCGAGCTAGGTAGTAGAGATGCATCCAATAGTACAGCAGCCTCTTAGTATTCGGCAACTGCTATGTGGAAACTACCAGATATTGTACTACAGCTGGACATACACCCGACGCCCGAAGATGCTGCCATCTGGGCTGCAGAAATCCACTTCAATTCAAGGGTCAGGGTGTGGGGACGTTACCAGGAGCTAAGAAAGGACTGGAAAAACAACTGGTTACGGACTCACCTCGAGCGCACGATGGACGAAGCGAAGAGATATGCTATACTTCCAGCCTTGAAGACAATATATCTTTGGCAGCGTCTTTGGAAGATCACCCGTGGGCCTACCAACAATGAGGCAGCTCTCGTGCCTTGCACCTAGGAGAGGGATGGTGATGAATAGTTTGGGGAATGATATCGGATACATGGGTATCTAGGCCTGTATGTTATTGCAAAGCCCTTAAGGGCTTTTCGGAAAACTTAGAGCCCTTTAGGAAAGACCTAAAGCACTTGAAAAAATGTTTAAGGGCCATATAAATACGAGGATCATAATATCAATGATGCTAAGGCAGCACTACCTGTGCGGGCTAGCTTTATGCGTAGGTTGGGTTGATGGATGGTGCAAGTTGAGAGAGAAAATAAAATGAGTGATACTACTAGAAAAATGTGCCCTTGCGAGGGGCTTTCCTTCGCATCGCCTCTTTTACAGCGTTAAACTTCTATATTCTTGTGCTACCGATGATCACTAAGCCCTACGAATCTTTTCGTTGCTTCAGAGCTGACACATCCCATTTGTCCAACCCCAACCGCATGATCCCTTCTCACGCATCGCTGTATTTGGGACCATCCATTGGATGAGAACCCTATTTCGAATATTATTAATCTTCATTGCGCAGAAATGCAAAGTTTCGCTTCTGTCGGGCCTCATCAATTGACACCAAAAGATGAAGCTGCTGCACCTGAGATTTTCACCGTCGGCGTTTAACAGTGTAACATTGACGCGCAAGTAGATGCAGTCTAGAAAGCTTTTAAATAACCAAAGGGTATGCTCTGCATCCAAAAGGGCCCTCGCGTGGACGCAGGCCAGTCCCGGTCCAATTACCCACCCAAGTACGAAAGTGTGACTAGCAGCCACCCGCCTTACAGGGCGGACAAGCTGGCCGGTAATATCATGCCGCCCTTTGCGCACATTTACCAGGTCGAAGCCAGCAGATAATAATGCATCAAGCGGGCGAGGTCACGCCAGATGCTGAGGCCGAAGGTAACGATTTGTATACAGGTACAAAGCCTCACAGCTTATTAACGGCGGGTTTTAAGCGGCCTTTAGGTGCTGTATGTCTAATTACGGCGCTGGCCCGGTTGCCTCTTCTGACCGAGGATTAATTAGCAATGCGGCTGATTGGCTTTAGATGCTTACATCTGATAATCTAAAACGAAAATTGAACATTTGAAAGCATGCGTTGTAGATGAGCTTCACGGTCTTCAGCCAAAAAAATATAGCCCAGCCTTTAGACCTGAGGGGCAAAGCGAACATTTGGATGGTCGCGTGTGAGAAAAACACTGAACGAGCCGCATACCTACCGGATATATCCATATGCTTTGGATCGATAGCTCTCTGAATAAATAAGAGCCTCGACCGCCCGAAAGTCTTGCCATTCTCCAAGTCTTCTCATCCTCTCTGACATTCTTCCACCCCTCCTTTCCTACAAAGACGACAGGTAGCCCCATTTCTCCAACATGAAGCCGCCCTCCACACTTTTCCTGGCATTATTCGCCACCAGTCATGCCTTCAACGTCCCCACTGGCCTTCCCGATGGAGAATACACCATCTCCTTCGACGCCAACGGCAACGCAATCGGTGAACTAAGATTTATCAAGGAATTGAGCGAGGTCAACACCACCGCCCACGCCATCGAAGCCCGACAGACCAGCCTGCCCGGCCCAACTATCAACTGCCGTGACCGCAGAGTCACGCGGGGCGACTACGATAACGCCGTCGCGAGCATGAAAAACGAATGTGATAAGGGCATCTTCTATAACGCCCGAACGGCAGTGTGGTGGACGAGCGGCAGCGCAATCGCGTATCTGTGCAACTACGACAACTCAAACCGATGCTGGCGGGGCGAGGTGGAGCAGGCCACCACTTTGGTTGACACCAATTGCGGGCGGAGTACCGTTGGGTGGGTGTATATTGATACGTATAAGAAGTCGTATGGGAGGGAGAATAGCGGGGTGTCTATTTGCTTTTGAGAGGCTCGATGGACCATGGTCACGGCGTAATTTGAAAGGGGAGTCCCGTCGCTGCTTGCGTCTTAGGTCTAGAGAACGAAGCAAATAGTAGATGTACTGCATTGTGTACCTTCTCTCCTCCAAACGAAAGAGTTCTCCCTACCTCGTCATCAATGCTATTGCATCAGTACAGACATAGACAAGTAGGAAGCCCAGGCTTCTTGCCGCCCTTAGGCTTACAAGGCCCAACATCATTCCCGTTACTAATACCAGTGCACATATATCTCTCCGTGACGCTATACCAGCTATAATCGAACTAACCGTGCTTAGTCTTACCCAAACAGTCGTGAAAGATATTCTCGAGCCTAGTGTTGTAAAATTGGTACGACTTATCTGTGCTGCTGCCGTTACAGATTATAAGCACGCCCTAGACGCTTATTAAGTATTCCTTAAATGCGCGAATAGCGTTACAGGCGTCGTTGATGTTCCACTTAACGAGCTTGACGTCGCCCTGTTTGTTGTCACAGCCGGCGGCTATAGTGAGGGTGGAGAGGGCGAGGAGGGAGAGGATGGATGTGAGGTGGCTGGTGGGCTGTGATGGGGTTATTAGTGGTTGTTTTTAGATAAGCTCGAGAGAGGAAGGTTCTTACCATGTAATTCTTCTGCGTGTTACGAAAATGACGTCGGGATTGAGATATCATGTCAGCGAGTATGGGGATATCGACCAGTCGCAGCTTGTAAGATGGTTTGTCATTCCTTACAGTAAAGCTGAAAATTAAAATAGTACCCTGTGTAGCATCGATTCGCATTCGCTTAGCAGGGTGCACAGAAGAAAAGACACGAGCTAATGCAGTTGATCGTCTTCATTGGCTAAGACCGTTCTACTACGCCTACAGCTACGGCAAATGGCACGACATTATCGCCGATGACAAGGTGACGGCCCGTCTTCGCTCCATTGCCACCCCCATACCGAACCACCAAAACTTAACGACATAAAACCCTTCACAGACTGGTCAGTCCGCTACTGCAGTCAGATCATGTCCGGTTCGTCGGCATCTCAATCATTTGAGTACCACCTAATTCCGGCTGACCAGGAGCACAAGTATAGACCGGCGGCGGCATGATCACGACCGGCGTATCAGGCACGGGCGTCATCGGTTGATGCTGCGCCGGGGGTGGAAATCCAGCGTCGTATGCCTCTTGAGGCTTGGGGGCCAATGTCTTCTTCAAGCTCTGCCGATGGAACCACAAGATGCCGGCAAAACTGATTGCAAGTAGAATCACACTGCCGATGACGATTCCCGCGATGGCGCCGGCGGAGATGCTGGTAGACAACGCTCCTGGGATGGTGTTCGCTCCGCCTGATTCATCTCTAGAATCTCCTCCCCTTGAAGTCCCAGACCCCGAGCCGCCAGAGCTACTGCTGTCACCACCAGCGCCTCGAGTGGCGGTTGTTCCACCTCCAGCGCCTGTAGCCGTACCTGTCGGTGTCGTGATCAGGGCCGCAATGCGACTTGCGGGAAGACCGTTGATATCGGATTCGCACAGCCCAGATTCGCCCGATATTGGAAGGACTCCGAAGTAGCCCTTGGGGCAACAAAAGTACGTGCCTTTCTCCAGAGCGTACATATCCCATAACGAGTTTGCGCAAACAGGCCGGTTTTCGACGGCGGCTTTGCAGTCCGATTCTGACAAGGGTCAGCGCGCCTCCCGAGTAATGCGTCACCAGCAATCATTGCTTACCTGTCGGGCAACAGTATATGGAAAGTACAGCATCTAGGCAGAACTGATCCTTCGGACAGCAGTTCTGGTTGGTAAATCCGTACCGCTGAGTACATTTTGACGGCGCGTCAGCGGGACAATCGGCGCCCATGTACCCCAGCGGCCATCCGCCCCTATATTCCTGTCGAGGTGTAACATAGTGTGCTGCGGCTACTGGAGCTAGTCTGCGGTGTAACTGCGCTGCACCGAGTGCCGTCCGGTCTTGGCTGTACCTGGAGTCCATCGTCACGAGTGTCGCGAACGCAGATGCGAAGAGTTCTGGCGCGACGGAAATGAAGGGAAAGTCAGGGCCCCAGCCAGAACGGCCCCCGAATGGGCTGAAGGGGCACGGACATGCCGGCGGTTGCTGGCTGAAACTGGTGGTTAGATGAGCTGCAGCCAAGACTCTGAATGCGACCATACCTTGCCACGTTTGCCTTGGGCGGTTGGCCGTGGGTGCCTAACGGCGCCATGAGTCTGCTCGGGTATGTCAACTCGTGGAGTCGTAGCCATTTTGCGTGAGGGAAAGTATTCATGTAGACATTGTGCTCGCGGGTGGAGACGCAAAGCTTGATGGTTCCCTGTCCTTGTTGGCCCACTTGCCAAGAAGATTCACAATGTCTCTGTGGTCTGTTTGTGGCGTTTTCCTCATACTCGTCAAGGCCATCGATGAAGAAACAAAAACAGCGTCTCTTCAAGGTCTCCCTTTGAGTTTCAACGAGACGAGCGAAGGCGGCGAGAATGTCTTTTTCAGGCACTTCAACAGTCGATGTAACTTGCCTGAATCGTTCCCTTGCTTCCCGTTGTATCGTTATCAAGATCGTCGCCATCGTCGTAATGCGTTCGGGAATCATCCTCTGAGTTTCCCGACTTTTCACTCGAGGCTTCATCGTCCGAATTATCCGTGGCCGGCGACGAGTTGACGGGACACCCAAGCTCCAAAAGCAGCCAGCAAGTATCCACACAGCCCTTCCATGCAGCCGCGTGTAATGCCGACATTCCAATCGAGTTTGAGAATCCAACATTTGGTGAGAGGCCGACCAGGAATCTGATGACGTCGCAGTTGCCAGCCTCGGCTGCGGCAATGAGAACGTCCGGCGTTATCAGACCTACGATGTCCACTGGCGACCCTCTCGAAGTATGGGCGCCTAGTACGAAATTGGCTAGTTTAAGAGCTGTCGCGTTGTCTAAAGACTCGTTCTGAAGGCCGGCTGCGATGCTTAAGGCTGTGGCTTCGCATGTCAGCCCTTAACTGCGCCTGACGGCAATTCCGATGTCGACGCCCTGATTCAAGAGCAACCTGGTTAGATCAAGGTCTCCGAGGCGAATGGCGGAGAAAAGGAGGGGATCTTCGTTGCCTTGGGCCGGCAAGTTGGCTATCGCGCCGCGGGAGACTGTTAGGGTATTTTCCACCAGAGTGAAGGAGTTCAACAGAGGCGAATACGGGTCTCAAGCGTAGAATAATAAGGGGGTAGGGGCATTGCATTGAAATCTGAACCTCCAAAAATACAGCAGATTCTCCAGCTTCTTATCCTCAGAACCTCAATAATCCGCCAAACCATCCCCAGCGCGTACCCCGCGCGCGAGCAGCTCACGCCGCCTTCAGCGGCTCCGTATAACCAATCTGAACAAGGCAAGCCACTGCAAAAGCAAGCTAAGCAGTTCGCTCTGGCCGGTAGCCAGGCCCAGGCCCTCCCTTCGTAATCAGCCCAATGGGGTAGAATTGCCCTGACAGAGACTAAAAGACGCCATGTCCGGAATGTCTTCCCAGGAGAGACGATTAGAAAACCAGGAATCTAGGTGATAGTCGTCTGGTCGACTTTCGAGCGGTGAGAGGCAAAGCTGGGACTACATTGTTTGGGGCTACTCGCTTGCCGGGGAGATCATTGAAAGGATCACGGGGCAGTTTCTGGAAGAATATGTGTCAACAACTCTCTTGGAGCTACTTGGCATTAAGGGCACGTCTTTTAAGCTCGGACGACTGGATATTAAAAGCTTGCCGAACCCTATGCCGCGCTTCCGGACGGAACCTTGCATCACCTCCAACACCGACAGATTTTCGAAGATACGTTCTTCGAGGTATCTGGTGGCTCTTCGCGAGCACCAACGACCTGATCACATGGCCTTGGCGACACTTAACGCTATCGACGAATCAGATTGCAAAGTCCTGGAGGAGATCCCCAATATCATCAGCAAGCACGCCGCCATCTTGAACCCCTCCGTCCGAGAGCGGTCTTACGGATTTGGCTGGACCCGCATCCAGCTTCCAGGAGTAGTGGGTATTATCGGTGGTAACTTTCCATTGTGGAGCATCAAGGATCAGCCGATACTTGGTAACAAAAACCTGCTCATGCTCTATCACCAAGGCAGCATAGTTGGCTACTACACCCACATAGCTCTTTTCCCCGATACCAAATCGGCCGTCATTGCACTCTCCAGCTCCATTGCGCTCAGTGACCCTACGGATTGGATGTTAAGAGCAAAGATTCAGGCACTTTTCGATTTTGAGGATGGTCAGGATTACGTCAAATTGGTTGTAGAGGCACACTCCCGCCAGATAGCCCAATACGCCACCCTTGCTCGTCAAGTCTCACTGAAACTAGAATCATGCGCTGATCCGGTCAAATCAATACCCCTCGAAGCCTTTGTCGGCAGGTACTCCCCAATCAGGACAAAGGGGACGGAGGTGTTTGTAGGTGGTCACAGCAGAAACCAATTAGAAGCAGGCGATTCATTGAGGCACAAGGAAACGGACCTGTACACAAGAAATATTACATACCTACCTCCGTAGCGAAGGTCTGCCTTCAAATAATAGAGTCTCCCCAACTTAATATGACTGTCCCGGCTCTTCTTCACTTCCGCGATGAGCTCGCCCATATCCTGCCTGGCGTCAAGATAAAGACCACGTAAAAGTCGAACAATATCATGAGTGGAGTACGCCGTCACATAACGGTTGAGAAATTAAACACTCCTGAGTGACCAGATGAACCGTCTCGGACTCGGAGCTGTTGGATATACCATGCATAAACCCACTTATCAATGTCAACTCGTGCACACCTACACATGGGTACCTAGAGTTTTTTTCTGTGCTCTGCTGCGTTGAGATGCCACATGTTAAAATCGGTAGGTACCTACAGTCTATACTGGAAAAGCTTCTATCATGCAATTGCACCATGCACTGGATTATTTCACAAACCATTCGCCCCATGACCAAATGCCCGAGGTCTTCGGACCTGTGGACCAATCAGCTCGAAACAAAGAAAAGCCCGAGCACTGACGATTGGCTGTTCGGAGATAAGAGACAGGAACTTACTCGTCTGAGGACGCGGCGCAGCACGGGTCCAGTCCGTGCTACCAAGCGTCTGACATCGGCCATCACAAATCCAACTTAGAGTCCGGAACCGACCGGGTTCGGTCAAGCTCGGTCTCGTCTCCCTTACTAAGCCGTGGATTGAGACCGGTGCTGTAGCCTCAGAGAGTATTAAAGGCCAAGCAAGTCGTGCATTGCTTCTCGTCAAGATTTTCCATCCGCATCAGAACTCACACCCCATTTTACCCATTTTGCCAAAGAAACCGTTATCCTTTCCCACAATGGCCACCACCGAATCACCCACGATCGCCATCATTGGTGCCGGCCTCTCTGGGCTATGCCTCGCTCTCGCCCTTCACCAGCAGTCCATCCCATGCACCGTGTACGAGTCTCGTCCTGAACCGCTCAGCATCGGAGGTGCCGTGATGCTGTCCCCCAACGCCCTCCGCATCCTCGACGCGCTCGGCGTCTACTCCACCATCAAAGCTCAAGGCTACAACTTCGACAATCTCCACTTTCGCGATGCATCCAACAACCTCATCGAGACTTACGAATTCGGCAGCCAGACCAAGTACGGCTACCCTGCCTTGCGCATCTACCGCCACATCCTCATCACCGCCCTCCTCTTCGCCCTCCACAAGCACCAAATCCCCATCAAATACCGCCACAAATTCAGCCACATCATCACTGAAACCCCCACCACTATCACCTTCGCCTTCACCTCCCCCCCAACCACCACCACAGCAACCCTCCTCATCGGCGCCGACGGCATCCACTCTTCCGTTCGCAAATACCTCTACCCCGACCTCACCCCCCACTTCACCGGAATGGCCGGAATAACCGCCGCCGTCCCCACCGCCAAGCTAAACCTCCCCCCCGACATTTCCCTCCCCGTGACATTCACCTCCCCGCAGCACGGCGCCTTCGTCACC
>Ga0247770_1000239_pt1 | contig 53256 bp, 67 predicted proteins | sample UWRJL136409B6_FD_179943 | JGI IMG/M metagenome (GOLD analysis project Ga0247770, IMG submission 179943) | Plant litter microbial communities from Arlington Agricultural Research Station in Wisconsin, United States - UWRJ-L136-409B-6 | ecosystem: Environmental > Terrestrial > Plant litter >...
ACATCAAGAATGGTAACATACTTCTCGCCTATGGGTTGCCATGAGGGGCTAATGTGGGTATCGGTGGAAGCCCACGACCAGGATGGACACCGCCACGCCGTAGACCGGGTGTACCATGTCGTTGAGGAATATGAGGGCCTCCACATGAGATCGTACACAAGAGTGCTTCTCCACAGTCCAGCGATGTATTGGTCTCCGTGCCGCCGTTTCTGTTCTCGCTTTGCAATACCAGAGAGCGCGGGTAGCTTGTCGGCCTTGCGTGTAAGATCAAGCCTTGAGTAAAGCGATACAACCGAGTCCCAGACATATGAGCCGTCGCAGCCCCCATCAAGTGTGTTGCGGTCGGCGAGGTTGCGGTATTTAACTTTCTGGGGGTCCATAAAGGGACTTTTCCCGGCAGGGTCTCCCAGGTAGTACGCGCTTGAACACTGACAGGTGGAGAGCTCAAGACATTCCCACATGACCTCACCCGGGTAAAGTGCACGAGACGCGAAGAGAGGAGACGCTCCTGCAAGGCCCAATCACGTGTCATGAGCGGAAAGCTATTCCTGTTGTCGTCAAGATGGCTCTGGGACCAGTACGGGATGTGACTGTCGTTGAGATGTGTTTCGACATAAACGTCATACTCCTGGTTGGCGGGTCCCTGCAACAGCTAGTATATATAGTGACTTGGGGCGCCTGTTTAGGCCGACCCTGACGTTTTTTTTTTTTTGGCTCTGTAATATTCCTGCAGCCGTTTTTGTACATAGCGATGCGTTCTCTAGCGCGTGCCACCGTCAAAAAGGAGCCGCGCCGCAAGGTTCCTTAACCGTGCTTCCTTCAATTCATCATCCGACGATTTCACCACAAAAACCTCCCATTTAAAGCCCAGTGACGTTCTGGCCCTCTGATCGAAGGAAGATAATCTAATCCACAGTCGCGTTTCCTTTATTATTCCATGCTAGGCACCGTCACTAACTAGGTTTTGTTCCATACTAGGTACGTATCTGTTTTTCTACGTTAATTGCATTTATGTCCCTCCGATCGGAGGACCAGTAATCTGGGAGTCAGCCTTCCCAGGCCGACTAAGACATTCTGTAAGTGTGGTTCTTTTTGTGGTTTCTTCCCTGTTGCGTCACTGCACCAGTTCAATAGTCATCGTCGTGCACTACAAATTGATTTGTAAGGTTCTTAGCCACAATCTTTACTTAATGTATAAAATACCCTTTATCTACTAATAACGCCTATTAGTAAAGGTATCTCTTAAATATCCCCAGTATTAACGATTAGTGATAGATCTAAGTATTCCTAAACAGAAGGCTAGATAAATTATCCATAAAGTTCTGGGTGGTGGTTATTACGAGTGTGAATGTCCTAATTCTAGGCCATTTACTGCACGGAACTATTTTTAGGCCCTTTGGCTAAAACTGCACCTTCTCGGAAGGCTGTGCTGTTTAATGAGCAGATATTAGCCGAAGCTGAGCCGGGGCTGATCTAAACTGATTAAACGTGACGAAGAGCATAGGTGGCAGTCGATTTTAGGGTGGTGAAACAAGGCAGTCATGAGCGGGCGCCTGAAAAGTTAGCTGATCGAGCTTGGGTCCCTCCTTGTTTGGGATCAATCAGATTGCGGGACGAGGAGGCAGCTCAACGTAGATTAAAAAGACTAGAGACCCATTTGGTCCATCAGGAAGGGCATTGGATTGAATCTAATCGGTCTTTGTTGACAACCTATGCAAGCCATGCCCCTGAAGCCCTCCTTTGTTGGCCACTTAAGTCCCAAATGGCGCCGTCATCCAACAGGCGCCTCGCAAAATATCCAACAACGCCCAATACCCAAACCCTTGCGCCTGGGATTGCTCCCATACACCCCTTTCCCGACCTTGCTTGACCCAATAACCCATGAGAATCCCAACTCCAACGCTAATCCAAAACCCTGATACCCAAATGTAACAATTCCCGAACCCATAACGCCATTATCTAACAACAATTCATATCATATGAACCCCTCCCTCGCATACGTCGGACTCGGTTTTATTGGAAACGTCGGACTTGTCGGGCTCTCCACTGCCGAGTATATCGACGGCGTGTCTGCGCGGTCCGAGCCCATATCGCAGCACCCAGCTTCCGAGCAGAAGAACACGCTGCTTGCCCTCGATTCTATCCACATCGTAGCCGGAATGTCGGTCTTATTCACCACGACCTCGAAATGCTCCACTGTCACCCCTGTCATCCTCGTATCCCTGGTGCGTTGTGTGACGGGGATGGTTCGGAGCCGTGGCGGGATCGGTCGGGGTGTGACCATCAGGGATGGCATGTAGCGGCCTGCGAGGGATCGGAGGCATGGGAGGCATGCGCAGATGATGGCGACGTTGACTTCTATGATTCTGGCGGGAAGGTTAGGATGGAAGCACGGAGTGTGGGGTAAGGGGGGGGAACGTACAACCAGAGGTAGTTCACTCCGTAGCGATGCAGGTAGTCTTTGTCCGAGAAGTAGTCGACCGTGATGTAGAGTCGGAATATGCTGATTCCTAGGACGCTGCGATCGGTTAGCAAGGCCGACGAAGTTTCGGTTTGGGATGGATACGTACAAGCTTCCCGTCCCGAGGATAGCAGCAATGGCCGCCTTCTGGGCAAAGCCCACGCGCAGCGGCTTCAGCAGCCAGAACGGCAGAAGCAGGAGCACGAGGTCGGTGGCGACATTCAGCGAGACCAACGTCCCATACCAGGCGTTGACATTGATGCAAGTCCCTGGCGTCGAAGGAATCCATGTTTTAATCATGGGCTGGCAGCTGTACAAGAACGCAAAGGCTCCCATGAGCGTGTAGATGATGACAACAGAGAGAACCGAGTAGGCGACAAAGTTGAAGCGCTTGCTGACGGAGAAACGGAGGTAAAAGACCAGGATCGAGGCCTTGGTGAAGAGGATGGCGAAGTTGTTGGTTATGGCGATCGGGAAGAAGCTAACCTGAAGGCGAATGGTATGTTAGCCGTGTGTGCCTGTAGTGAGGGCCGTGGGGCTTACTAAGAAGTATCCATTGTATATGCTACGGTCTTTGATCTCCCATTTGTGTAACCCGAGCCCGTATTGGAGGTCTAACACTGGTCAGTATCACAATACCTCTGTCGGGGTCATCTGGGAAACATACGGAACTGCTCTGATATTGAGTACATAATGGAGAAGACCAAGGCGACGAGAATGAGCCCTGGATCGTGTCAGCACAAAATCCGAATGTTAAGTCCGGCGAGCTTACAATCATCTTTATCGATGCGTCGAAAGAAAACCCGCGAGGAGTAGAACCGCAGGCCAACAAAGATGGCAGCCAACGCTGGCGTGACAATGGAGGTGACCATAATGCCCCTCCTCAGAGCGGCCGAGTCTTGGTAGATATCCGTGTAATCGCGGGGGAGAATCATGATGGCGGCGAATTTGTGGTCGTCAACATCCTTTTCGCCCGGTTCCGAGGGCTCGAGTCTGTCGTGATCGCTGCCGTCGTTGTCTTCGTCGTTGATGCGGGGAGCTGATCTGGAATCGCGACAGGAGCAGAATCCTCAGCGGTGAATGCAAGGGGCGCGACTGCGTTATCAATCCCACAAGTGGTGAGAAAGATGAGCTGACGGGCTTGAGTGGCCAAGCCACAAACCACAGCTCCCTGGGCCGCTGTGTTGGTGACGGCAGGCCATCCCTGTGGTTGAGGGGACTGATTGGCGCAGGAACCGGCACCCCTTCCCCGGGGCTGCCAAAGGGGCCTTGCAGACCGGCCAGGCGGACTGCGCGGCCACCCGCCCGCTTGGGACTCTGGAACGCCGAACGACTGGTCAGGCCACTCAACCCCCGGACCACCCCCTGCCCAAAACCCCGAGAGAATCCCCGGTGGCTGCCGCCCTGTGCCAAGCTTTCTGCATCGAGCACAGTGCAACAATCTCCACGAGACCACGGGGCGCGGATTTCGCATCGACGCGGTCGGGTTGGTCGGCAACCAACGTTGGTAATCGCAGAGATTGATGCGACCAATATCGGGAGTTGGGACGAAGCAAACACCAACCAAGCAGGCGCACCCCGCAGCGGCCATCGCCACGGCACCATCCCGTCATGCCCCAACACGCCAACGCGCCTTCCTCCGCTCCGCTCCAGGCTTCTGTCAGATAAATCTCCCGCCCTGCGAGCGATCTCCCGCCCAAGGAAATGCGACGACTCCCGCACTGGTTGATGTTCGGATTTGACAGCGTCGTATCACCAAAACCCCATTTGGCGATTACCTGCAAGGCCACAACGCATGAACCAACGCTGCGCACATCATGTTTCTGGCACGGCTCCCCGCGCAGGGCAGATTTTGTGCCATCAGTCGCAATCGCAGTGTTTTGCATTGCTTCGGAATGTTACAACCAACCACGATTCGACTCTCCCGACGCACAGCCTCCCCGTCAGGATTCGACCGTGCCGCGATGTGGCTTGCGCTGGAGGGTTCCCGCACGTGTTCCAGTGCGATGCAGGTACGATTGAGAAGGAGTCAGTGGCTGGTCTCAAACGCAATCAATCATACTAAATGTATTCGATGCGATCGCACAGTCCCCTTCGTAGTGCGCGATATTTGGCATTCACGACACGCGCCACCCAGATCGCCACAAGCATTGAGCAACGCTGCTGCTGCGATGGCTGAGCGCCCAAACCAACACTATCTGTCTGCAGGTGGTGCGCGCGCATTCATGCGGAATCACAATGTGTGGTTGACGTTCGCATCATCCCACGCTGACTCGACAAATACTTTCAGAAAAGGAGCCGTGTCAGATGACTTGGTATGGTTTCCCGGCCTGCCTCCAACTTTGGTCGTGGTTCCTTTTGGGTACCTGATTGGCCAGATCGCCTCCAGGTCGTTCTCACAGCGACTGCCTCTGCCGTGTAGGCATCGGTCTGCGTGTGTACGCCGCACGCTTACATGCCGAGGGGGTGTCGGGGTAGGATTGCCACGCTAGCGCTCCAGTGTCTTTGCTTCCCTCGCGATTGCAGAGGGAAACCTGAAACACAGAACGGGATGACGAATGCATCTGAACCTGCTGCGATTCACCCTTGCCATTTGCCACATCGCGTAGCTGGAGGTTCAGGGATGCGGAACTGATTCTTTGCAGATCCTAGATTCTGCTCCCTGGACAACGGTGAGAATCGGGTCGAATCGCCAGCGGTGCCCGCCCCAGCCACGTCCGTCCGTTCTCTTCATCCCGCCCTTGCATCCCGCTCTTTCCGCCCTGAAGGATCTCAGGATGGATTGAAGTTGTCTTGCAATATCCTGCCTGGTGACGTCCTCCATCTACCTACCCGCGATCACTTCCGGGGAGGCCCCTTTGCCGCGACGCTCTATCATTCCCGCTTCGCTTCCGAGAAACGAAATCCGGAACACTCTATACCGACTGGGGACTCAATCGTCGAGCGTGCCGCATCTTTACAGCAGATCTATTTTTGTCACAAACTGAGGCTCTCGCCACCAAGGCTGACTGGGTCTGTGAAACCCTCGTAACTCCTCCCATAAGCCGCATTGTTAATACCAACTACAGAGTATGCCTTCTCTGCGGCACCGTCTCCCCGCATTCCCGCCCATTGGGCCGCGTGGCTGGAGGAGACGAACCTCTGGTCCGTGATCGGGGCGGCCCAGCCAATGGGAACAACTTCCGACTGACACGGCGGCCCGGATTGTTCAACACGAGGGATGCGCCGCACTGCTCAAGGCATCGATATACGGACCGGAGAAAGCCCTTCGGATCTCTTCTCGCGGGTTTATTCCATCCGGCGCAAATTTGTCAGTGAGGCCTCTCGTGATTCTAGTTGGATGGTAAGAGATGACTTGACAGGAAGCAAACTCAAGCACAGTATCAAAACCGGACCAAAGAGAGGGACCCTTGGGCGAGTATGGAAGAGGCCGTCTTACTGTCTAAGCAGCCTATGGGTTTTGTTGTGATAGGCCATCTCCCATTCCGACAGGGCTGCCTGCATTCCGAAAAGGCCCTCCTACGTTTTGAGAAGCCCGTCCTACATGCTGAAAACGCCCGCCTGCATCTTGAGAATGCGGTTTTCTTTAGTGACGCTGAAAAGGCATTTTACAATACAGTCAAAGTCTTTATATGGTAAGCCCAGGCCCTGCTGTTCTTCCACGGGGCAGTCTGAGCAAGGTATTTTCACACGGAGAAGAGAGACCCTTTTTTTAGCCAGAGCCTTCGTATGTCATCCTGCGCCGTAGAACGTGCGACATCCTGCCACAAGCAGGCAAGTGCCAGCTACAACAATGTCGCAAGTGCAAAGTTCCGCTGTTCACTCGTATCCACAGAGAGCAGTCAGCCTCACCTACATCAAAACCAGCCATGGTTTCATTCCTTGGCACTTCCGGCCCATCCGATACGCAAAACATCACGAGCAGTCAGTCTGACAGATGTGCGTCAATTGAGCCTCATCCTCAACTGACCTAAAAAAATCAACGCCCTTCCGCCTTAAAAAGACAAAAAGGTAAAGCCCCACGTGGGGCTCGAACCCACAACCTTGAGATTATATCTTGCTCGCACGGAGTCGAGATGATGGACATAGAAGTCTCACGCGCTACCAATTGCGCCAGCCGGGCTTTTACTGATTTTTTCTTCGCGCAATTGCATTTCTTAGGGCTGACCCCACATCGTCCAAGCGCGCAACTCACCACCGCTAAGTGACATCACGAAACCTAGTGGGAATGGAGATCCTGGGCCGTGAGGTGGAGAAATGGGGAAATGCATTTCGCTTGGCGTGTAAGACGGCTGGACTGGATCTTGCTCGGACTATGTGTTGGTGTTTTGCATTGAACTGTCTTCTTGTGAACATAGGACCACCACAATCTGAATCCGCGATGTACTGTGACATTGGCTTGGAAAAAAATAGGTGGACGTCAAGGCATAACATGGAAGCGACTCCTGACCCTGACACAAAAGATCCACTGGCGACATTCTGTCAAGCTTTGCTCACTCTCTTCAATGCCCCAAACCATACGTGAGGTGTAAGAGGCAAAGGGGTAAAGAACAGGGGACCCGCACACCTTTCATTGATACCACTACGGTGCTAATTTCCACTTGCACCCGAACCCACCGAAAGAAAAAAAAGTACCCAACAGCAGCGATGCATTCACGGGCATTCAAGACTCTAAACCCGCAGGCAGCAAACCTGCAAGGTGAAGCCAAAGTTGTCGCAGCTGGAATCAGGGGCTACTAAAAATAAATCAGGAAAACCCACAGTTCACAACAGAGTTCACAACAGAGTTAGTATACCCTCCTCTTCGCCACTGGTTCAAGGCAGAGGTTTGGCCGTTGGACCTCATGATTTGGCAGTCGTTTGTGATGATGGAGCCAAAGTACTATGGACCCGCGTTGGATAACGCCCGGAATAGCACAGGGTTTCCAAAGCGAAGCTTTACTTGCATGGCAAAAACGCCAAATCTTTTCAACTGAGAGGGGCTTGTCGTCCGCTGCTTGGCTGCATTCAACGATTCCCTGACGATTTAACCGGCAGCAGCTCGGCCGTCTATTGGCCGGCGGTTCCCGTCTCGACGAAACTAGTGAGCACGCTTCAGCAATACCGAGGCGCAGTGCTTCTATTTCGTTGAGGCATTTTCCGGGTCGCACATCCGAAATGCTATGTAACATGGGGGCCAGAGAAGTCCCCATCACTGGGATGGAGGAGAGAGACAGATACCTACTCTATCTGTATTGACGGATACCCAGTTCTCACTTACCCCACTTTCTCCTCTCTCTTGTCTTTCTCGCGAACCCCTCAGTTTTCATTACACTGAGTCTGACAACCGCCTATTGGCACAATTCTCGGCAACAATGGCGGCGCTTCGCAACAACAAACCCCAACCTGACAGCAGGGCTGATGCTGCAGTCACAACCTTCGGCAATGACGGCGGCGTCCTCTGTCTCGGCGCCTTCCGCACAGGCACCTACTCAATGACAACCGCCCTCAACATCCTCGGCGTCGACCGCGTGCTCCACGGCCGGCACATGGCAACCTGGGCTCAGGAAAAGCCACTGCTGCTGCAGCAATGGGCGCGCGCGGCATGGGCTAACCTGCCCTACATGCGCGTGCTCTACCCGGACCCGAACCGGCCGCCGGGATGGTTGAGGCCGGAATTCGCACCTGACACGGCACCGTTCACCCGGCAGGAGTGGGACGTCTTGCTGGCCGACTACCAGAGCATCGCGGACGTGGCGTGCCTGTATCCCGAATCGCTAATCAAGGCGTACCCGCGCGCCAAGGTCATTCTATGCTACCGCGATCCGGACAAGTGGGCCGCCAGCATGGACGAGACACTGGTGCAAACCGTTACGGGATGGCCCGGCACGCTGGTGCGCCGGTTGGCTGAACCGCTGACGGGTACCTTTGGCTTCACCATGCGGTGGGATGTGCTGCAGGCATGGTTCGAGGTCGGGACGGTGGTGGAGATGCGCGCCGCGTATAGAGACAAGTTTGAGGCGCATTATGCGGCGGTGAGAGCCATGGTGCCGCCGGCGCAGCTGTTGGAATACCGTCTTGGCGATGGGTGGGGTCCTTTGTGTGAGTTTCTGGGTACGCCCGAGCCAGGCCCGGGAGTGGCGTTTCCGAGGGTTAATGATGGGAAGACGCTGAGACGCACGTTGAGACGCGGTATGGTAATCACAATGTGGAAGGCGCTGTGGATTCTTCTGAGGTTCCCAGTTATGCTCGCGGGCATGTGGCTTCTGATCAGGGCGGGTCGGGGCACTGATTTCAGGAAAGCCTACGAAGGCTCGGGCCAAAAGAAAGGGTCCCTTTAGCCAGTGCAAAAAATGGTTGTCACTGTAAGGACCGCCTAGAGCTGTCGTTATTACAGGCCATCTCTCATTCTAAAACACCTACATTTATACTGAGAAGGCCTTCCTACATTCTAGAAAGGCCTTCCTGTATGTTAAAAAGGCCTGTGATGTGATAAGCTAAGGCCTGTCCGTCCAGAATGAGACTGTGCGAGGATTTTAAGAACATATTTTTACACCAAGATAAGAGACTCTTTTATTTGGCCTGAGCCTTTGTAGAGACAATGAATTAGTCTAGTTGACTTAGTCTAGTTGAACAGAATCTGCCTAAATGAGATTCAGTCACTGTCACGTTTCCTACGCAAGCATGCCTTGTTACGAAAGCATTTGTAATTTTCTGCCAGGGTACCTATCCCTCATATGAAGAAATGTGTCTCCAGTACCCCCGTTTCAATTATGAGAGTTTCGGTCGTCAGTCGGGGATCGGACTGTCAGTGTTGCCGTTATCCCTCGTCCCCTCCTCCAGAGCGCTCTTCCTCCTCCGTCGCGGCGATTTGTGCCCAGTGCCGCACAAACGCGGCTCTTGGGCCCGGGAGTCGCCAGTCTTCATCCAGGAATTCGGGGTGGTCAGGCACGTCCTCCACCGCCTCTGCTCCCCCCACCATGGCGAGCATCTTGATCAGGGCCCACTGCACCCGGAAAGCCTCGATCATTCTCTCCATGTGTCGCCTCTGGATCAAGACCTCGAAGACATCGCCGGTCTCGAGAGTGAATCCCGTCTCGGGTCTGGAGACAGCCACAATGGGCTCCCCTCGCCAACTCTCCGGGTTGCCACAATAGGACGCTGTCGCTGATCCAGCAAAGGCGGCTATGATGCCCTCCTTTGTACGCCCAAGCGGTGCCGGTTTCCGACCAGGCTCCCTGCGTCTCCACGGCATCCAGTGGAACTGGATGCGCAGCGCCACGACAGCATCGGCGTCTTGGACATTCGCGTCGTACGTGCCGAGGTACTTAAGGCCATAATACCCTCTTCCCCACCAGTCATCAAGCACGGGTGAGAGCGAGATGCAGTTCCAGTGCCTGTCGCTAACGCCTCGTTCAAAGGTGAACAGAGAAAGAATACGGTCTTGAAAACCGAAAAGCTTCTTGTCGTTCGGTCTGTCCTGCATGAAGAGGCGCATCGAGGCGAGCAAGACTTTCTTCCATCGAAGCCTTCCATTCTCTGTCGCGTTGGCGGCATAGGGGACGATGTGACAGACATGCGGATCTCGAGTGCCGGTGATGGCGCACCGATGGCTGTCCAGCTGTTTCCGCTTTTTGAGGTAGTACTCGTTACGACACGCTTTGCCAGAGCTGTCAAACTTGGTGCTTCTGAGCTTCTCAGCCGCTTGTTTCTCTTCCTCGTCATCGCCGGACGCTGACGATACACTGGGGGGCAGGATCCAGATCATGGGCTGGTCGTTTTCTTGTGCTGCTGACTCTGCTTTCGACAATGACTCGGACTTAGTGGCAACTGCAGTCGTTCGTCAGGGAATTCAAACAGTCGTAGAAAGGGGTACTTACAAATTTTAAGCACAAGCGGAAAGTGCTGAATGTCTTCGATGAGTGTGTTCATATCTTGTGGCCTCGCTGTGTTATCACGTAGATAGTCCGTATCCATGTGAAGCAGGCCAGAAAGCTCGGCGTCGTTGAAATCCCGGGACACTTCTTCGGGCTTATGGGACAGCCAGGCAAAATTGACACGCCAATACTTTTCAAGCTTATTGACGTACTGGAGCCGTTCTTCCATCTCGGCGATTGGCAGGAGGTCGGCCGCGCTCTGCTGCTCGGGCAACTTGTCTAAGTTGTCCAGGACGCGTCGCAGCTCGCGTTGCGCCCTCTCGTTGCTAGCCGCTTTGGCTTGAAAGTCCTTGTACCGCTCGTCAATAGTTCGCTGCATGGTAGCGGTGTTGGACGTAGAATGCGCGATTAGTGGAAGAAAAGGAGAGAGTGACCAGATCTAGGCGGTTGTCAGCGACAAAGTCTTTGCGGTGCTTGAAAGAAAAGTCGGGGCGTCAAGCAGCCAATACAAGAAGCAGACGCTGATGACGAGAGCGTGGACGAATTCTTTGTAACAATTCGGTCAAGAAAAACTTTGTTTTTCAACGTCACACCCGACGTTGGGAGAACTTTGTTCGAGGGTTTTGATACGTGTCATGCCGACACGCCGTTCAGAGTCATACCGCCACGCCGGTAAAAAGAAGGTTCAGGTTGCTGAAACAAGCCGGCTGGGAAGGAAAAAACCATCACCTCAAAAACAATTTAGTCAAACACAACATGAAGGCTCCTATCCTTCAATGTTGAGTCGTTGATGGTGGGAAGGAAGAAATGTGAGAGGAAGAAGGGGATGTTAAAGGATTTTGGACGTGGGGTGTGTTTCTTTTAGGCGTGGGGCACGGGGCATTGGTCAGGTGCTCAATTGGATGACATGCTCCACTTGATGACATTCTCTTAATGACATCCTTCACTTGGGGCGTGATCTTCTCGCGAATGGGCCATTTGGTAAAAAAAGTGACTTTCAGGCACCCTGTAATGCCCAGAAGTACTGGCAGCCCCTGCCACCCTATAAAAGTTTCCCTTCTTAAGGATGCATCGACTGTCATCTACAGTACACTTATACACTATAACACTCTGTGGTGTAATATGGTAATGATAACCTAGATTGAAGCTGAAGTAAGATGGTGTTTTGATCGCTTGCCAACAAAGCAACTCGTAACTCGATTGCTCAATGCACATTGTTCGGCCCACGCCACGCACCTGCAGGGAGGTTAGAGCAATCCTTTTCCAACCACTAATGTGGTTTCATGACGGCTCCAAACACACCATATTGACTATCGGCACAACTAGAAACAGATCAGCGCCGCATCCGCCATAACCCACCTAATCGCTGCACAAACTCACTGCGAACTGAGCAGAACAAGGTCCTTTTGCTTCAAAGCTTAGCCAAGTCTGGCACTTGGCGTGAAGTGCATATGCCGTACCAGCGAATCAGATGCTCCCCCCGCTGCTGACAGGTGATGCTGACAAGGGTTTGTCAGGCAGAAGGTGCATACACGCACCCGAAAACGGCAAAACGGCAGCTAGCCCCCTCCGGCATTTGTAGGAGAACCCTGCCTGTGCACCTTGCCAGTCCCAGGCTCCGACTTCCGCGACCGCATACGGACTAGCCCGAAGCTGACCCCGGGGGGACTCGAACGGGAGCCAAAGGGCCTGGCACTCATCCCATTACTACCACTCTCCAACTTCCCCCCTCCAACTTCCTTTCAACAACACCAAACCGCCCTCCACCACCATCATGAGCATCCCCAACCCCCTCCCCCTTCCCTCGCCCCCCTCCCTAACCCCGACCATCCTCCTCGCCCTCACCCTCCTCCTCCTCACCCTCTCCATCCTCACCCTCCTCCAAACCTACCACCGCCTCGCCCACATCCCCGGCCCCCTCCTCAACGCCCTCACCCCCCTCGTGGTAACCTACCACTGTCTCAAAGGCGACATCAACAGCTACAACCAATCCCTCGTCGACAGGTATGGCCCGCTCGTGCGCGTCACGCCGACGACGGTGATGATTTCGGACGCAAAGACGCTGCAGTATGTGTGCTCGCAGCGGGCAGGGTATAGAAAGGGGCTGTGGTTTGAGTTTGCGAGGTGGAGTCTGGAAAGGAGTTCGTCGTTGGCGATGAGAGGGAATGAGGAGCGGAAGGTGAGGAAGGGGATGTTGTCGCCTGCGGTGAGTTCCCCTTTTGCAACCTGGAGTGGGGTGAAGTGTGGTGGTGGCTGATATGGGGATGGGTAGTTCGTCGGCCCTGGACTGGCGCTCATGGAGCAGCGCGTGGATCAGCAGATTCTGGAGTTTGTCAACCTGATTGAGAGGAAGTATTTGTCGAAGCCGGGGGAGATGCGGCCGATGGAGTTCAGCCACCGGGCGCAGTTTCTCACGCTCGATGTCGCGACGAATGTTGCGTTTGGCGAGGCGTTTGGGTTCCTGAAGAAGGACGGCGATGTCGAGAAGTACATTGAGATGAACGAGGCCATGTTGCCCGTGTTTGGGATCCTCGGCGCCATGCCGTGGTTGGTGTATGTCATGCACGCCTGGCCGATTAACAAGATCATGCCCGGGGATGGCGACAAGGTCGGCTTCGGGCGGTTGATGAAGTAGGTCTCTTTCGGTCCCGACTCCGTAGATAGTATCGGTGGCAATGTGTTGCTAATCAGCGTGCTTCAGATTCGCGTCCGTGGCCGTGAACAAACGACTCCAGCCTGGAACCAAAGAGTTCGAGTCCGAGCACGACGTCATCCGCGCATTCCTCAAGAACGGCATGGACCCTGAGGACGCCGTCCAGGAATGCATCACCCTCGTGTAAGTCGCCCCGTCCCACCCTCCCCCTACCCATTCTCACTCACGCAACAGCGTCGCCGGCACCGAAACTACCACCGTCGCCCTCCGCATGACCCTCCTCGCCCTCCTCACCAACCCCTCCTCCTACCTCAAACTCCAATCCGAAATCGACACCTACTACGCCACCCAGCCCCCCTCCCACACAATCCCCTACTCCTCCACCAAAACCCTCCCCTACCTCCAAGCCGTCCTCCGCGAGGCCCTGCGCCTCTGGCCACCTGCAGCAGGCCTCATGACGAAAGAGGTGCCGAAAGGTGGTGACACGCTGCACGGATATTTCCTCCCCGAGGGGACGGAAGTCGGGCAGATCATGGTGGGGATTGGGAACCAGGCGGAGGTGTGGGGGGGTGATGCGAGGGCGTTTAGGCCCGAGAGGTGGTTTGAGGTGAGTGGCGAGAAGAGGGAGGAGATGCTGATGGCGAGTGATATTGGGTTTAGCGCTGGGAAGTATTTGTGCTTGGGGAAGTCGGTGGCGTGGATGGAGATGGGGAAGTTTTTTTGTGAGGTGAGTATCTGTCTCGAGTGTATGTCTGTTCTGGGAAAGGGTTGAGATGGTGCGAGTGCTGACGATGTACAAGATCCTGAGGCGGTATGATATCGCTTTTGATAATCCGGCTCAGCCGGTCAAGGTCAGGGACCCGCTGGTGTGGATTACGTCGGACTTTTGGATCAGGTTTACGAGGCGGGGGAAGTGAAAGGCGGTTGCCAGTGGGAAGAAGTGATTTGGGCTGTTGCTCAACATCGTGTTCTGTGGAGGAAGGTGCGGCTTGCAGCCAGCTCTAGCGTCGAAGCAGCCAAACAACCATTGGCCGCCTGAGGTTGAAATGTGCCTGTCGTGGCCTGTAATTAACTGCGAACCACAGGAAAGAGCGAATTGGCAAGGGGCCAATGTCGCACCTCAAGTGGAAAGATCTGCAGATAACTTGCGTGTATTTGGCGAAGCTAGTTGCAGCGAAACGCGAACCTCTCTCAATACGGAACCCCTAACCGAGGCCGGGCGTCAGCCGCTCCCGCGGCATGCAGAAGAGGTGGCATATCAGCTGAACCAACCAATACCGATTGCAGACTTTTAGGTCATACATACTGATGCAGTGTGACTAGAGCTATGCATACATCGGTAATTCTTAGCACGTTTCCAGACGCACGGCGATAGAGGGGAGGAGGGCAAATGGACTTAACTCCTGGCGCTGCCCACCTGTTGTAAATGGTTGCTATGACTTCCAGCACCGCTTGTCTTTTAGCGTTACCCTCAGTCATGTCGTCAAGAATCCTGTCGTGGATACATGAGCTAGTGGGGCAGCGAAATGAAGCTATCGCTGGCATCGGCATTGGCTGCGTCGCCCTTCTGTACTTTCTGTTTCCTCTCATCTTTGAACGCAATTCCGCTGCGCCTCCCCATCTTCCGGAAACGATCCCCTTCATCTCAAATACATTCCAAGCTGCTGTGAATACCAAGACGTTTTTCGATCGTGCTCTGTAGGTCATGTCCGGACAAAATACAGATGAAATGACTTGGATGTTCGCTAACACAATTCCCCTCCTTCTCAGGAGGACAATGCAGAAACTCAACACGGATATCCTCCGCTTTCGCCTGGGCGGACGTCGTGCATTCCTCGTTGTCGGCGAAAAGAAAACAAACATTCTTTTCCGGCTGAATTCTGGCCTATCTGTCGACTACTACTACCACATCCTCGTGCAAGCAATCGTTGGCCCGTCCAAGAAAGATATGGACCGGATGTTGACTGACACTTCGGGGCGAAGCAAGGTTCCTCTGCCAGGAACCGAACATATCCCCGAAAAGGACCGCGTCTGGGCGGCATGGCACCGCATCTTCACCGAGGACCTCTTGCAAACGGCACCAACGCAGCAAATAGCAGCCTTGTTCTTGGAAACCTTCACCGCAAAAATTGCCGAGTTGTTCGAACCGGGGCAATGGAATACGATTCTCGTGACCGACTTCATCCACCGCTACCAGACCGACAGTGCAGCGCGGACAATCTGCGGCAGCCGGGTTTTCGACCAGAACCCTCAGTATTTCGACCTGCTCAAGGATTTCGAGCTGTCGATCATCCCTATTGCTTTCGGGCTGCCGCGGTGGATGAACCCAAAGCCGTACCGGGCCCGAGACAAGTACCTCGCCATGAACCGGAAGTATGTGGAGGATGCCCTGCGCGACTACGATTGGAACAGCCCCGCGGCATCTGCCCCCTGGGAGCCCGTCTTTGGCTCGCCCCTCATCAGGTCGCTGATCCGGTTAGGGCTTGATATCAACCTGGACACGGAGACCCTTGCGGGCTTCTTTGGAATTCAGGTCATCAACGGGACTTCCAACACCGTGCCGGCATCCGCCTGGACGGTTGCAAACACCCTTACATCCGCCGATCCCGAACTGTTGAACCGCGTTCGTGAGGAAGCACAAGCAGCGCTCGTATTTGATGCAAAAACGGGCAAGAGAACGTTTGACCTCCAGAAGTTAGCTCTGTCGCCCTGGCTGCAGGCAGCGTATACCGAGACGCTGCGACTTCGGTCCGGCTTCTGCATCATGCGCGATGCTGTCCGAGACACCGAGATTGATGGGTTCCGTATCGCCAAGGGTTCCATCGTCCAGGCGCCCATTCCCATCGCTCACCACGATGCGGTGTGGGAGGCGGAAGGCTGTCCTGTTACTGAGTTTTGGCCGCGACGGCACCTGAAGATGGTCGAGTCCGTGGATGAAAAGGGCAAGGTAACCACAAAGGCTGAGTTTAGTCTTGGTAATCGGAGCGGGTATTTTTTTCCGTGGGGAGGTGGCATTACGATGTGCCCGGGGAGGCATTTTGCGAAGCTGGAGATTATCGGGACGTTGGCGTTGCTTATCACACAGTTTGAGATTGAGGTTGTTAGGTGGGTCAAGCATGATGGGTCGCCGTCGGATCGGGAGGCGAGGAATGGAGAGGGTATGGCGGTGTACTTGCCGGACCGGGACTTGGAGATTCGAGTGAAGAGGTGCTGGTAGTAATATTGAAGTCAGCGGCTCGAATCATTGATTTATAGCCACCTATCGACTTTACCGTCTCCGGGATTGACGACCACGTAGGCTGTCTTAACGAGGATATTGCCCTCGTGCTATTGCAGCGAGAGAACTTGAAGTTGCAGCGAGGGAAGCGGGCGGGACGTTGTCGGCAACGGCCATGTTTGTGGGAAGGTGCGGAGTGCGCCCAGTTTTAGTGTCAAGTCGGCCGCAACCATTGGCCGCCCGAGGTTGGAGGTGACGAGTGTTCTCATGGTCATTGCAAGCCGTGGGAAAGAGCGAGCTGGCCAGACAGCGGCGAACCCAAGGTGTCCTCATTTTCCCACCGCGGCCCGTCGACTCTGAAACAACATCGCCAACATTGCTACAAGCACTCCGGCCCGACCAATCCTACACCTGGCGACTGGCGGTCGCCACAGAACACATCCGGCAGAGCGCATCTACCTGAGACATTACTCGATGCCACACCGCAGAGGGGACGCGAGATTCGGCGCCACGGTGCTAGTCGGTGCTAGTGACCTGCGAAAGTCACTCAAAGTCGCTGCAAGCTGCCGCGGGGCTGCGAGATGAGGTCGGTGGCGCCTGTTAGGTGCCGATACACCAAGACTGATATCTGGTTTTGCACAAATGGTAGGTAACGTGTTTGCCCCCCCCCCTAAAATGAGATTACATTTTCACTCTTTGCTAAACTGACACCGACGTTAGCAGAAGGCAAATTCCGCCACAGACCGGGACGACTGTGCAAATAGACATTATCCGAAAAAGACACCGCAATATCATCGCCATGGTCCAGTCGCAGCTGTATCACGATGCCTTTGAACGCTTCCGAAAGCAAGCCAATGCTGAGATCAAGGAGCCGAAAGACCGCGCCGTTCTCGACGAGTTCCTCCAATAGAAAGGGACGCCCGAGGAGGCCAAGAAGGGTATGGTGGACGATATCTGGAAAACAGTTAGCCGCATTCAGGGGTTCCAGCCGATGCTGCAGCAGTTCCACGAGGAGCAGGCAGCCAGACTCGGCCTCATCCATGGCGACATCGAGTACATCACAGATGGAATGAATCAGCTGAAGCCGAAAACACACTGGGAGCTTGCGGTTCAAGAATTCAATAAGATCCGCGATACGATGCTCAGGCCCGCGAACGATATGCGGGTAGCGTTTCGGGACCAAAGAAATGCAGCCTTTCTAGGTACTTGCTAGTGGATATTTGACAATGAGACGTATCGTCAGTGGGCAGAGACGCCAGGCAAACTCTTGTGCATATGCGGCCTAGAAGGTATTTTCAGGGGCACTATCTCAACACTTTCGCATTGCTTACCTCGAAATAGAAACTGGCAAGTCCACACTCTTATCGGCAATTGTCAATAGACTAGAAAATCACCACAAGGGCGCAACCCTGTTGTACGCGTCTTGTGGGGAAGCCGCAAGCCGAAATGTCGACAGCATCTATCGTACTTTACTCGGCCAGCTGTACTCAGCGGCATACGATGAGAATGAACAGCGGACAGACTTGCTGGAGGCCTGCAACAAAGCCCTCATTGTATCAGTGAGCGCGGATCCTTTGTTATCGGCAGGCTTTGTTGGCACGTTCAAGAAGATGGCGGACTGGCTGAAGGTCGAGGCGCTGATCGTTGTGGACGGAGTCGACTTTTTAGCCGGGGAAGACAGGGATCGGCTCTCGAGAAGCTTTTTCAGTCTTTTCGCCGCTTTCATGGCCGACCCACGCTTTTTGCCGAGTCTTCGAGTGTTGGTAGGATCATGCTCGCCCTTTGAGTTTTCCCGTCGACCGCCTGGGCGATCCTTGGTACCAACAGGCAACGGAACACTTCACAATCCACCGCTGATACTCGACTTGGGGAGTGACAAGGTACCTGGACACAAGTGTGACCTCGGGCACAAGCTTTTGGCATGCCTCGGAGACGTGACCGGACTGTCACAGGAAGAACAAGACCTAGCGGCGAAGATAATCCTGGAAAAGGCCGAGGCCAGGTTCACTTACATAGACAAGGCCATCAGGTTCATGCGCGAGCCGCTTCAAAGACCACTTCAGCGACACCTGGAGCTTATGCCAGAGATGAACGCCAAGTACGACGCGGAGCTCTTGAAGATTGGGCCGAACTACGCGCGCCTTCTCCGAACGGCTCTCACTTGGGCACTCCTTGGCAAAGTCTGGCCACCAGTGGTAGTTGTGATGGATGACTTCAACAAAATCTACAAGCCAACCGCGCCGGAGCCTTGGCACATTCAGCAACTAGCGGGCGAGTCAGATGCCGGGTTTTCCGGTCCTTCGATGCTGCTTGTAGAGCAACTACGGGCTGCCAGTAGACCATTCCCCAGTCTCCGAGATGACTTAATCATCGTGCAAGACTACCGCCAAGTGTCCAGATACTTCCTGGATAAGACTACACCGCATACTGAGAATCACAACGTCGCCGAGATGTGCGGTCGGTGCCAATCGGAGATTACAATGTCAAAATCCCTATCCATCTCGAAGAAGGACGGCCATGTTGAGCTAGCAATCGCCTGCCTCACGCATCTCAATAACAGGCTCTTTCAAGCGCGGGCTGGCCTTCTGGCTGACTTCAATATGGAGACTGCCACCATCCCATTGGCGGGTGCTTCCGAGAACCGTGCCGGGAAGCAAGCAAACCGCTCGACTGGGCAACATCCAAAGTGGAATGGGACGCGGGAAACCATGACATGGGCGACGAGAGTGACAGCGATGACCCTGACTTTGCGGAATATCTCGCGTTACGTCAAACGAAGACATTTTACAAGCCTGACGCTGTTGACGTCGACTATGGCGGCCCTTCGAACTCTGTCCCTTCGAGGTACGACGAAATTCGGTACTGGCCTTATCACCTGCAAGAAGCAGAAAGCCTGTGGGCGCCCGATGAAAGAGCCTCGAGCGAAAAATAAACAGAGGTTTTTGCGCAGCTCGACTAGTTGATCCATCAGAACGGAGCCATCTTCAGTGCTTGGCAAAGGAAATACCAAATGTCCGGGTCCCTGACCGGCGTCTTTACCTTCGTTAAGCCCCGTAAGCCGCTACACGTGGCGGCATGCCTCGGACTCACAAGCTGGGCGGAGCGTCTAATCGATCGTGAAAATGTAAACGAACTGTCGGGCGGGTGCAACAAACCTCCCTCAACTCCACCCAGACCATCTGACGCCCTGGAACCAGAGGCCGAGGCCGCAATCGACTTTTGCACATTCACCAGCGCCGCTATCACCTTTCCCGGCTGGCAACCCAACGACTCGTCGCCAAAGGCTGTGTCGTGGGGGTGCACCTCTGACGAAGGCGGAATATCCAAGAGCTCTGGCGCTCGGACTGGACCCATTTACAGTCGGGTGTATGGCCCTGGAGACACGGTCGGGTGTGGTGTTGACTTTGTGAAGAACGTGAGCTGGTTCACGCGCAATGGTGAGAGGTGGGAGTATGAGGTTGGGGATGTCTAGGGGCGGCTTTCGCCGCTGTTGGGGTGGGGGCTAACTTTGTGGGACCGTTTAGGTGGGAGGGGGTGTTGTGATGAGGCCTAGGAGGCTGGGAGGGGGAAAAGTGGTGAAGGTTGAGGATGACTTTCAATGTCGCGACAATCAGGTACCCTTCGGGCCTAGCAACATAACTAAATCTATTTTTTACACTGAAAACACGACAGGGGGTGTGTTTGTTCCATTCTCAGCAAATTCGCGACTTCATCGAGCTGCTAAATGACTGCGGCCGGTCTGAGGTTTCGACACGCTGAAATCCCCTCATTTCAGAAGACTTTCGTTGTCAGAAATGCTCAAAGAGGCAGATTCTGGGGTACGGTATCATTAAAACAAGGGTTGAGAAGAATATGCGGTTTAGTATATTCAAAGCCTTCTGTGAGTATGCCGTGTCCTGTATCCAGGTCAAAACTCGTGACAAACACAATCTAACTGCCTACTAAAAATGACCAACGCCAGATCCTCCCATCACGACTTCGCACCACTCCACCAAGAACCAAGCTCTGCCGCGGTGTTCTACTCCCTACACTACGGGCGGCTTGGGCAGACCAGCAGGGGGGGCCGGAGGAGCAGGCAGAGCCGCCGGGGGTGCAGGCGGAGCAGGCGGGGCAGGGGGAGGCGGGGGACCAGCCTCCTCTCCCTCCTCACGAGCCGAAGCACGGTACTGCTTCCAGAAGCTCTGGATGCGCGCGCCCTGTCCCGAAGTGAACTCCTCGTAACAAGTATCATACGAGTAGTCCATGAAGTTGGTGATGGGATCCTTGCCCGCCAGACTAGGGCACGAGTCCCTACCAACAGGGCATCCGCTAGTCGGGCTGTCCTGGGCGGGGGTGTCGCTGACGAAGTCGCCGTCGCCGGTGCAGCCGCCCTGGAACGTGTGGTACAGGCCGAACCAGTGGCCGACCTCGTGCGTCACGGTGTACCCGAGGTTGTAGTTGGTCTCGGGGCCGCCGGGGACGGTCGTGTACAGGATGCTGCACCCGTCGTAGTAGAAGTCATCAGAGCCGGCAGTCACGTTGTCGGGGAAGTAGCAGTAGCCGAAGTAGCCGTTGAGGTCTTTGAGGAAGTAGATGTTGAGGGCTTTGTAGCTGCCCTTCCGCAGCGCCTTCTTCATGGCGAGCTCGTCGCCGTCGGAGGCCCAGGACGTGTTGATGGTGAAGCTGGTGTTCTTGAGCGTGAAGGTGAAGCCATGGGGGCCGAAGGTGTCCTGCAAGACGGTGAACTGGTCGGACAGCATCTTGGAGGTGAGGTAGCCGTCGGAGAAGGAGGTCGATGCGGCGACGACGTGGAAGTAGACGTCGACGTTGGTTGCCTCGACGCCAGGTCGGGAGCCCCGGCGCGCTTCGTCTTCGGCAAAGGAGGCCGCAACGGCGAGCTGCTCCGAGGTCGGGTCGGGGGCGCCGCATCCGAACTTGAGGCTTCGTTGGCCGGGCCGGCCCGTGGTGCCTGCGAGGACGGCCGGGGCAGCCATGGCCGCGGCGACAAGGGAGAGGAAGCGCATGGTGGCTGTAGGGTATATGAATAAGGTTTATTGTGGTCGATATTGTCTCATCTATTTTTCATTCTCAACACCGGGTTACAAGCTAGTTTTTATATTCTTGTTTTCGATCGGCATTGCTTGCTGGCCCTTGGCAAATTCTGGAAGGTCTGGTTCTCTTCCATCATCCGTGCGAACTCAATGTCGTCAACCTCCCTGATCGGCTTGCATGTTCTGATAGTCCAAACACACGGGTGACCAACTTGAAGGATGAGGGCAGTGCAGATAGGGTTGTAAAGTCACGCTGGATCATCCCGTGTCCGCACCGTTCGTTGTTGAAAAAGGGGCCCGCGTGCGGCGCGGGAGCCGAAAAGGGGTCCAGGGAGTCGGACCCCGCCAAGAGCTGAAGCGAACGCCCGCCCAGCGACTCACGACACCGCATTTGGCTGCGACCTTCCCGTTCGGGCAACTGCCCAGAATGGCCATACAACAACCAGATGATCCATCTGCGACGGCGGCGTCTGACGCCGGGTATCAAGGCTTATATTAACTGACAGCCCCCCTTACCAATATTGGCCGTTGCGTCTGTATCCTAGCAGGGTGTGATCTTGCTGCGCATCCCATCTGAGGAGGTGCCAGAGATGCACAACCGCTGCCATCCCAGTTCGAGCCGCAAAAACAGACTTGAAAGCTGTTATGATGGCATGTCGCCTTCGGTAATAAGGCTGCATGTGTGACTGAAATTCGCCTATCTGAACCGCTCCCTGCGGCTCGATTGCCGGTTCTAGAAAGACGAGGCGAAAAGGAACGGAGGGTGCTAATTTTAGAAACGGCCTGAGCGACAAAATGCCTAATGACCTCGAGACAGTGTGTGTAAGTCACCAGTTACCCAACTTGAATGAACTCCTCTTATCTCCAACCACGCTGCACTATGCTCTGACTGACAACGGAAATATGATCAGCCAGGAACCCCTAGGCCTACTACACGAAGACAAGACCCAAACTCAAGGTTGGCAGCCTACTGTCACCGTTCTCTGTATCCCCTTTGCACAAGTACTCCCCCTTGAGAAAGCCCCCTCTCCAGAGGTCATCAAGCTGCGTGCAGTTTAACTGATCTGGCTCAAGAGATGACCTAACACAAACTTTGTGAGGACACGAGGGCGTGTGGACTTGTCCGGGATGTCGATGAATGGTTGGCTGTCTCGTGTCATTCTGTATTAGGACCCAGTGATATGGGATACGAAAGAAATAATAACAGATATCAATAATAGTAGGGGAAGCTCACAAGAAAGTGTTGTCAAATGAACCATCGAAGACCATGACTTGAGTATCACGTTGTGGCCAAAAGAATTGGCTCAAGGTTCGTGTTGTTCTCGATATAGAGACTGGACAGCTCGTCGAATTCAAGCTCTAAATCACGAAACGTGTTGTTGGCGGCATGGAATTTGTCCGTCGACTCGCTAGTCGTGCGGGGTCTCTCGAAAATGATGACAGTCTAGACACGCGAACATTGCCCAGGTTGAAGTAGGGTTGCGGACAGAACGGATTCGTACTATAAGAACAGCCCGTGTGATTGATGACCATGGAAACACTGTCGCTGCCAGTGAAGTTCAACCTCGCCATCGAATAAATTGTCACGTTTTTCACATTGGGTACTCCGTCGATAGACAATTCCCCCTTGCCACTGATGCAACTAGGAACCTGTCGAACTAGACCGCTGCACCAAAACACTGCAAAAGTGAATCCACTGATACTAGCATTTAGTAACAGCGACTACATCCGTATTGTTCCACAGAACCTCATCCAAGGAGTGCAGTCCGACATTGTGGATTGTCATATATGAGATGGTCCGTGTCGAATAAAAGTCGGGAGGGCCAGGGATACCGGCCAAGCGCGGCAGGTTGATAAGATTTAGTTCTCTGGACTGCCATAGGTGGTCGGAGACCAGTGAATTCAGCACGGGAAGATCGATTAGACTGATGCCTGTGGTAAGGTTATCGCTCTGTATGCCACGGTATTCGAAAGTGGTGAGGGCGGAAAGATTCCTCAACGTCACGTCTCGAAAGCCGAGATAGGGGCCTGAGCCGTCGACTACGATCAACCTTTCAAGAAGAGGGTTGTTCTCGGCGAGGAGGTCGCCTCTGAACGGCAAGGGTGTCGTGATGTTGATGGTGCCCCGAGCCGACGGTGAGATGACGACGTTGCCGAAGTATGCCGCCTCCTCTGGGTGCACGCAATAGACGTTGGCGAGAATATCGGCGCCCGCCTGGGTGGTGATGATGTGCGTGGTCTCTGCGACGGACTCGTTGCAGGCGTACCACGCAAGAGCCGGGTCTGGGAGGGTTCTCGTTGGGATTGAGCCGACCCCAAGTGCGAGTTCGTGAATATCGGAGAAATCGCAGTAAACTTGAAACTTCCACTTACCCAAATTGGTGAAAATGATGGCGACCGCGAGGAGCAGACTCGATCTTCCAGTCCCAGCATCGTGGTCGATATTAGCCGATGGTGGTGAAGGTCCAACTGAATGGCCGCGCCAGACACGAGTTCTCTCAGGCTATAAAGACGCAATTGCTGATTGAACGCGGCATGGCTGGAAACCCTCAGTTATCAGTCTAAGGCAAGAAAGGAGCGTTGGTCTCACGGTGAGATTTAGACTCCAACATTCAGCAACAGTATTTCAGGCAGGCACCCTCACTCAATCAAGCACTGTCACAACCATCCTAGACAACTACAATTTCTGTTGATTTGCAAACTACCTCATTACGTTATTACTAAAATTAATGCTCCCGATACCAAGCCCCGCGACTCAAAAGACAACACCCAAGCACAACCAAATCCCACGTGTACTTCCAGTCGTAGGCGTGCATCTCGCCATACTTCCAAGCATCACCGTCACTTGACCTACTACGCACCCGTCTTAATCCCACAAGCCTTTGCACAACTATCAACCATCACCACAAACGCCGGCGGAATAATCCCCCTCAGCTCATCTAGCTGACTCGGCCCCAAGAACGACGGATTGCCCAGCGACGTCGTCAGCACATTATCCGGCATCGACGAAAAGAAAGTCTGCGCAACCTGGAACCGCCCCTCATCATTGCTGTCAAAGGCCGCCGCAAACACCGCCTGCTCGCACGTCGGGTTGAACTGCCAGTGCGTATGGCCCTGCGGGAACAGCATGCCCGTGAAGTTGGTCAGCGTCATGGCCACCTGCGGAATGTCGCCGGAGAAGGGGCCGTCCAGCTCGAGGAGGAATGCGCCGATCAGCGTGCCGCTGACGACGGTGAGGAATTCGTTGCCGCGCGGGTGCAGGTGCGGCACGTTGAGGCCGCAGGGCCCGATGAAGCCGATGGCGGCCGCGACGTGGGTGCCGATGAGGCCGGGGATGGAGTCGACGCTGCCGACGATGACGGAGCCGTCTTGGGGTGGGGTGCCGGGGCTGTTGACGAATTGGAAGGAGACGTTGTTGGCGCTGCCGCTGCCGGGGGGGAAGAGGACTTGTTCTTTGTCCTTGTAGGAGGCGGCGAGGAGGAGCTCGGTTTGCAGGGACTTGATTTCGGCTGGGGAGAGGGGCGTGAAGGTTGGGGCTCCACCGCCTGAGGCCGAGGTTGTTGACGTGGTGGCTATGGGGGACGCCAGGGAGGTGGCTGCAAGAAAGGCCGTCAAGGCGCACGAGAAGAGGAGCTTCATATTGTCGTTTTTTTTTGCTTGGTTTTGTGTGGTGTGTCGAGCGTTTTGGCTATCAATTTGCAACAGATGGGATTGAGTCGGATGGCACGTTTGTGTTGAGACACAGCAGTTGAAATGTGTTTCCACGACCGCCTTCTTATACCGTTTGACTGCCTGATCTGGAAGATGGAAGCCAAGGCTGCGAGACGCGTGTGTCACCCTCTAAGCTGGATTTACAGCCCCTCCTCCCTCCATACCTTGGTATACACTGTGCTTCCCTCTAGCACACTCACTCACACCCCCACGCCCTTCCCAAAATTCCGGTCTTTGTGATCTTGGCTGCATCCAAAAGTGATAGTAAGAGCCGGCCTTCCGAGATGTGGTGGATGGATTCATCACAAGGCCTCTGTCTCTCTCTTACTAATTGTAAGCACAAATGACCCTAATCGATGCTACGTGAGGCCATCACGGGGGTTCTTGAATAGTGTGTAACAGTCGTCAGCGCTAAACTGAGATAGGAATTGACAAAGGCCGTAACGGTGACTGTGCCGTATAGCATACGTCACCGAGCTACTAGTACGAAGGGATCAAGATGGAATGGAACTTCAAACCAGCCGCCGGCTGGGCCTCCAGCTGAAAACATCAATGTCAACACCACCGTCAATGACAACAACGACTAGGCTGTTCTGAATATCCGAGTTGAATCAGCTTGTTGGAAGCATGCAATAGTTTCGAAGCCTAGTCCTAGGTCTGACTAACCTGACATCGGTTCACGGGTTCTCTATTCTCCATAATGTGTCCGAAGCGGGCCGGATTACTGATGCACTGCAGTCCCCCACGGCCCACACTCATGGGACGGGGGGCATAGTGTGGAATAATCGAGCACAGCACGTGGGCTCAGGTCAGCTGTGAGATACCGCATGAAGCTTGAATATGCGAATCCTTCACCACCACGGGAAGCTTCGGCATCTCCAGTCGGCATCGGTCGGGGACAGCTGACGTAGGACATATCCACACTTCTACAACAAGTAGAAACTCTAGCCCCTAATAGGAATAGGACATGAACCCTGCTTAGAGCCTTGACAGCACCTGTGCTTTCGTGGATCGTACCAATGACGATCTATCCCACTTTGTTGGCAATTGGTCACTTCCAAACCTTAAATGGCGCACGGGACGGCCCGAAGAAGTCGCGCATAGCGAGCCGTTGCTTGGCTTGCGTCCAGGCAGTTACTAAGCGTGCTGCGCAGCGTAAGGAGCCAATGGCGGGGGTGTTCGGTGTGCTAGTTACTCAGCAGCACACGTTCGGAGGTGCCCGGTCAGTATGAGCATGGAGAGGTGTGTATTCGTGTTTATGAGTAGTTCTCGGAAGGAGAGAAGGCTGTGCCGCGGGCTGGCTGGAGATGACGCAAGCGAAGTAGCGCAATGATGCCCCACTTTTCCGCCCCTCAACTCACGTCCCGTTCTGGCAGTGCCAGTGTTGCGGCACTCCCGGGCCGAGGCAAGAGCCCCCTTCCGTCTCGCGGAACAAATGGCCCAGCTGCAAATGCTAGGCCACATCCGGCTCACCGCAAAGTAGGACAAATCAACGAGACATGGACATGAAATCACAGAGCAGAGCGTAAATTTGTGCAAAATACAAGGGGTGTACTTGGCACTGAGGTCGAGTTGAAAAGAGGTGAGCCGACAGGCAACTGTAAGCTATGGTTACAGGTCGTTGATGGAGTTTGGGCTGAGATACTGATGGTTTCCAGAAATACCTAGCATAATTATAAACATCATAATTCCATCGATGATTTCTTACCTGCTCCAAGGCAAGAAGGAACGTTACGTTTACCATGATTGGTCTGCTGGGTCAGTTTGATCACATGATTACACCTTCCCCTTGCGAGCTGGGAAGTGGTGAGGGACCGCCCAGAGATTTCACGTATGGGGTTGGGCAGCGATTGGCTGGAGCCTGATCAGGACTCGCCGCACCAACAACAAAAAAGACTCTTTGAATTGCACCTCTTCGACTAAGCAGCCACTCGATGGATCCGCTCAGCGCTCTTTCTGTCTGGGCGGCCGTAGTGCAATTCGCCGATTTCGGCTTCGCCTTTTCCAGGGTGCGCGCGACTTCGCCAAGTCGCCGTCAGGGCAATCGAGCCAAAATCTCGAACTGTCGGCCGTCGCCAGCGACCTGTCGCGCCTTGTCGAAGACGTGCGTACTAAGCTGAAAAATGATGGAGGCGCTGCAATTGGTTCTGGCTTTCGATAGCTTCCTCGCTGCGCTGAGACAGATGGGCCGGGCAAAGAAACTCGAAGAGCTAGAGAACCGCTTGAGCAATATCCGTCATCAAATGACGATTGCTCTTCTTTCGTTCTTGCTCTCAGTTTGGGCCACAACATGTTCCCATCATGCAGACGCCAAATGCTGACGTCGTATCCTAGAGGCGAAGCGGCGAGAAACGGGGTTCAATTGGGGCAGTTCGCCGAGCAGCAGTGGAACATGATCAGCAAACTTGACCGGATTGATGCTGTCACCAGCAAATTCAGTGCCGACCTGGTCACATTCATCGAGAACTTGCCGTCCTCGACAACCACATACTGCGAGCTAGACAACATCGTCCAATAAAAAGGATGACAACGCAATTCGGGGCCCAAGTGGGGGCTTCATCTCTAGTGCTCGGTTGGGTTGAGGGTAATCGGTCATTGATACAGCGTATCCAAGACGGACAGGCGAGACAACGCACTGTATTATGCACCGTGAAGCCCTCAGATACCACAACAGAACTTTCCTTTGTCGACGCTTTCGACCTAGCGGCCGCCTTTCTGATACCAGCCTATCTCCGGCACATGTTCGAAGACGAGACAGACCCTTTCCTTTCGCCTGGCCACTACTCTCGTATCTTGAATAACCTGGTCATGGGGGAAGCCTGGTTCTGCCGCCCAGAGACGCGACTGAACACCTTGGACCTCCTCACAAGACAAGACCGGTTCCGTTCCTATCGGCGACTTGCACACTTATCGCTCATCGCTAAGCTCAAGGTCGCATGTTTATTGATATCTGAGGCAGAGAAGGACTCCGACGACTCCGACAGACGAACAACTCTCGATTTCTTCACCCACGCTCGTGGGATGCTACTGAAATTTAGCGATGAGCAGTGGTTCAAGGATACGAAGAAGGGTCCAGATGATGTTGTCGGGCCCAGTGAAAACGACTCGAAAACAGGCGTCCCGCGGTCTACAAACGTAAAGGGCTCATTCAAGAGGTTATTTCGCCGTGGCGATAAGGGGTCGGGTTAGGCTGGACTTCATGCTGGCATGTACCAGACATAAACATCACTGGCTTCGAATCCCATCGAGTTCAGGCAGCTCCAGTGGTTAGGTTGGCAGACACTGAAAAGGAAAAAGGGGCCCAATCGGATGCCGGTTGTGCCCCGCTTCTCGAGGCATTGAGCCATGGGTTCAGCTGTCCAAATTCACCGAGCCGCGGTGTGCTAACAAAAAATATCATTGGCTTGGGGTATGATGTGGAACGCCACTATTGGACAAAAGTCACTGCCACGTTCGTTGGGACCAGGGGCCTCCAGCTTGTGAGGATGTGATAAATTAGCGCGGTGCGCAGAACTCGAAATTGTGAGGCTTGAAGAATTGCGGAAATATTGCCGGGCCTTGGGGGAAGAGGGTTAAGGGCAGGTATTACCTACCTGTCATCAAATACCAACCTTCACACCCGGGCCCATGAGTGGGGCTGTCGAACACAGACACGTTTCCCCGACGGGGTGCGTTCCGCGTGAAGCGCCGGGGTGCAGTCCACTGAGACAGCGCAACGAGCTTCAGTTTTGACTAGCGTCATGCAAACCTAGGAAGTGCGGCTGGCGAATCACTACCTCCCGCCGCTGCATTTTCTACAGGCAGACCACCTGCACCTCACCTTGGCGGCAGGTGCCTCCCGTCGCGACCCCGCATCTGGCGCTTAGCCCGATGACCACCTGAGCTCCGTACAACAGAAAATCCCTCAACCAACACCACACCCTTGGCTAGCTCATATGAGGTTGCTCTGCACCAAAAACGTCCCCGAACTCAAGGAGTTCATCGGCGACACCAGCTCCATCCCGCGCTATGCGATCCTCTCGCACACCTGGGAAGACGAGGAAGTCTCCCTCCAGCAGATGAATGACCCGGCGACATGCGCCCAGAAGAAGGGCTTCCGCAAGATCCAACATACATGCGCACTCGCCGCGCAGAACGGATTCGACTATGCCTGGGTCGATACCTGCTGCGTAGACAAACGAGCGAGTGCTGAGCTGTCCGAGGCCATCAACTCGATGTTCCGCTGGTACCAGAATGCCACTGTCTGCTATGTGTTCCTGGCGGACTTGGAGCCTGGCGCGGACCTTGACGCTAGCCTGCCGGGATGTCGGTGGTTTACTCGGGGCTGGACCCTGCAGGAACTCATTGCCCCTCGGGAGGTGTTGTTCTACGACAGGTAGGTTCCCAAACACCAGCAATGGCGCGGCATGACAAAGAAATATCGACTGACAGGTGTTTCAAGTGACTGGAACAAAGGGGGAACAAAGGGGAACTCACCGATCTCATTGCGTCCATCACCCGAATACCCAAAGCCATTCTTTGCCACCAGGTCCCAGTTTCAAGCATGTCCGTTGCCTGCAGGATGTCATGGGCTTCGCGAAGATCGACAACTCGCATCGAGGATACAGCCTACTGCTTGTTGGGCATCTTCGATGTCAACATGTCGTTGATCTACGGGGAGCAGGAAAAGGCTTTTTCTCGCCTCCAAGAAGGAATCATCCAGGCAACTGGCGACCTCACCATTTTTGCTTGGACGAATACCGATGAGGGTTGTCCTGACTACACGGGTTTCTTCGCCGATTGCCCTCGCCGTTTTGATGCCTGTTCCGAGATGCAGACGACGTTGGAGGATTCCATCTACCGGGACTTGAAGATCACAACCCGTGGTGTCCAGCTGGAGGCGAGCCTGGTGCACCTTTTTCTTCCTGAGATCACACATCAACCAACGCTGGATGTCTTTTGTAAACAGGGCCTCGACTCCGTTGGCGTGTATCTTAGAAAGATCGGCGGCGGTCGTTACGCTCGATGGAAGCCAGGTCTGCTTTCCTTCTTTCGCTACATTCCAATTCGGGGCATGGCATGGATACCGCACGCGTCGGCCAACTATGGAGATCTCACGACCGCAAGCGCATCCATGAAGTATTTGGCCACCAACCTCCCGGTAGAAATGCTCTTGCTCCCCATGAACCTCCTCGATACGTTCCCTTTCCACCCGAGCAACCCGGTCCTCGGAAACCGCCACTCGGTACTACGCATGCCTTTGGAGATGGAAGACTCACTGCCGATGGAACTTGTGCGGCACACGGCCTACCCCCGAAGTCATTGGGACCGCCACGACGGGGTATTCTTCTGTTCAAACCGAATCAGCACCTCGTGGTGTGCGAGTTTCATTCAGCTCAAAGAAGCGTATGGGAAGACACAAGGTGGGCCACTGCTGACACGAGATGTTGGAATATTCGTGGCCTGTTTCTTTTGGAATCACGCACCCGCCACCAAAGTTTTGGTGATGCTGGCCGCTCTTGACAGTATCAGTCCGGCAGCGGCTTCAATGTTCGAGGTCAACCTTGACAGGGTCAGGTTTGAAAGTGCTAGCACCGGGGCGTCTATGCTGATTCGCCGAACATTTGGTGAAGCACTTCAAGTATCCGAGACCCAAGATGGGAGCCTCACCGTTGGGGTTGGCGATGTGGCACAGGCTACGGTGGTACTTCGTGGTGGTGTGTCAAGCCCGGATGTTTGCGTCAGGCCGATCACTTCCGTCGATATTTCCGTGGGGAAAAAAATGGCCAACCACACCGTCGATGTCTCGACCCCCGGACCGTCCCCGTCGTGGCTCAAACTTCGAACTTGGCTATCACCTGTGTCCCACATGCTTTGAGCAGCGGGTTGCATCGGCCACGTCGCTCCCGCCAGATGCGATGAGAACAAAGAGCTGCGGCACCAGGTTGTCGATTTCAATGGGCTCAAGCTGCCACAACCAACTGGCCGGGTAGTAATAGCGGTCCGGAGAGGCATGTGCCCGATGTAGCCTACGGTTCTCCAACACGAGAGCTCTCTCAGCCGCGTCTCCGGCTCCGACGACGCGCGCATCACAAGTGCCGGCAATTTCCAAGTTAGCCTATTCCGCTTCCTCCGCTGCTAATATTACCTCCCCGCACCCGGTCATATTCCAAAGTCCGTATAAAATCTTCATCTCATGGCCCCTCTCGCATCGGACAGGAACATGCTGTCGAACTTCCAGGCCCTCCAAAATGCGCCCATTAACCCTCCAACCCCTTGCCTTGGTCCTACTGGTTCGCGCCGCCGACGCAGCCTGCAACGAGTCCCTCTTGCGCGAAGCCACTAACCGCTATGTAGCCTCTCAATCGACTGGCTCCCTCACTTGGCTCTCCGACGTCCTCTCCAATACCACGACCTACCTCGAGAACGGAAAACTCCTCCCGCTCTCCACACCCTCCCTAGCCAACACCACCACAACCACCGCCTTCGCCACCCCGCTCCGCATCGACCACAAACACTCCATCTACGACCTCACCCAATGCGCCTCCTTCACCTCCATCGTCTCCACCGACCCCGCCCTCCCCCGTGTAATCGGCGCCCAACTCTGGGTCACGCCCACCGGCCAAGTGTCCAAAATCGACCGCATCGCCACCACCACCGGTGACTGGCTCTTCAACGCCACCGGAACGCTCTACTACTCCCTCCGCGAGGACTGGGGCCTCATCCCCCCTGAGAAACGCGACTCCCGCGCCGTCATCAAAGCCGCAGCCGATGCCTACTTCGACATCTTCAAAAACGCCTCCGTCGCTGTACCATGGGGCACGCCGTGCGCGCGGCTCGAAGGGGGTGCGTACACGGGGAAGGGACTGCCGAGCGATTCGTGCAATTTGGGCGTGATTCAGTCGTATGATATGCCGAATCGGAGGTATGTGATTGATGAGAGCGTGGGGGCGGCGAGTCTGCTGGTCGAGTTTGGGAGTATTGGGAATGCGCCGGACAGTCACTTGTTTCGGGTAGAGGGGGGGAAGTTGAGGTTTATTCATACCATGACGTACTGTGAGAAGAAGCCGAATTGTGGGTATTCGAGGCTAGGGGGTGGGTGAACAAGGGAGAGTTTAGGAGGTGGGAGACGATTGATTACTCAACATAATTTCCGGTAAGGAAGTTCGTCGAGGGTGAAGGGGATGCGTTGCTTGGGTAATGAAAACAAACTCGTTTCATGTCGAGCACATAAAAATTCCACTCTCGGGCGCGGATATCCAGGAAACTAAGAAGGAAAGAAACCCGCCTCGTCAGCCCATTCCTCGTCAACCCATTCGTCGTCGTCACCATCACCGCCCCTATCCTTCTCCACCGCGCTTTGAAATTCTGGTATGCTCTCGTCCACATCGAGCAACTTGAGCGGGAACTCAAAGCTTGCATCCTGGAAATCTTCCTCGCTCTCCTCCTCTTCTAGGGAAGTCCTCCCCGTTTCACTCTCCAACTTTCCCCACATCCCGGATTTCAACACGCCCCACGCTCCAGCCCCGCCAGATACCGAACCGCATATCTCTACTTCTGGTAGTGAATCAATTGCTTTGCCTTTACCCTTCGTCGGGCTCTTCAGCGCGGCTTTGACATTCGCCGCCGCCACGGCCTTTGCCCCTTTGAGATGCCCCCACTGCCTTTCCACTCCATCGCCACCTTCCTTGACCCCTGAAAGTTGATATTCAACCCAGGGAAGCTGATAGAACGGCAATCTAAGCTCTCTGTATATATCTGGGGTCATAGGAGTCTCCGGAGGATCTAGGCCGGTTACCAATGCGAAAGTGCGCGAGTCGATGAGCTGAACGGTCAAGATCTTGCTGCTTCCAACGCCCCAGATGCGCGGGTTGTTCGTATCGCGCTCGATATGCTGCCTGATGCTGCCTCCTGGGGTGATGGCTAGGGGCTTCACCTCGGCGTTCATATCGGCTTCGAGCTTGAGGTACTTACCCTGGAAATCGGAGGCAGCCTGGTCTGTTTCAAGGTTGAAGTGTCAGTACTTAGCAGGCCCTTGGTTGAGGAAGGGCCACAAGAAGGGCCACAAACCGAGATCATCCAAAGCATGGCCTCTGTAGCTCAGTTCCTGCTTCCAAACTGGGATCCCTTCCTTCTCCAATATGTACAACTTGACATCCAGGATTGTTTGGCCGTGTACTTGGAACTCCCTTTCTGTTTGTCTGTCGTGGTACCAAACATACACCGCCCGAGGGCCATTTGGGAGAACCCGAACAAGCCGAAAAACAATTTCGCCCTTTAGATATGTCAACTATATTTTCCCTTGCCGCATATGGGTCCGTAACGCATGCGCCTAGATCTTTTTTGTAGTCGCCTAGTGTTTTGTCTACGAAGGTTAGCTGGAAATCTGAGGATATGATGGGTACCTGTGTAATCGGAAGCGTACTGTTGTGCAACTCTCGACTCCCTGCGAAGAGCTTCTGGCACGAAGTCGGCGTGCCTTCTTTCACCCACAGGTGGAGCTTCAGTCTGAAGATGTCAGTGCTCCATTGGACGCCGACTTCAAACCTCTCCCCCTCTTCATTCTCAACGACGCAATCGGCATCAAACCCTTCCCCGTTATGGGCAATCAGCCTGCTTCCTCCAGGAGACCCCCCTGACATCCCAAACACATCATACAGCGTTGAACCCTGGTCTCATGATTAGCACATGGGGTACATGATATGTAGCAAGCATTCCGTGGCTCTTACCATCTGGACATTGCATTGCGCAAGGGTGAGATCACCCCGGAGGATCTGTCCCGCAAATACGATCCGCTGACGGTGTTCAGGTACAGCCATTCTCTTGTATACCATTGTCATGATATTATCGATTGTGTCGGATTCATTGACCAGAAGCTCTATGACCTTGCCACCAATAAACCTTACGTGTATCCGCATACTGCCATCGGCGAGGTGGAGAAGAAGCTTGACTTTAGATCCCTGGGGAGATTTTAGTGACATCCACGTCATTCGTTACTGCCAGGGGTAGTCGGAACACCTATAGTTCTGATGTTGTACACCGAAAGAGCGAGATTGTCTTCCAGTCGTATCTTGCGGTATGTCAGCCTCTGCCAGTCAACCGGTATGCCCTTCTTGTCGCTCATTTCCCACTTGATGTCACTAACTGTGCCAGACTGGGGGACTTGAATTGTGGTGTTCTCCCCTTTTGGAGTTGCCACAACGATCTCCATCATTGGGGTCAAATTCAGGAAACAAATCTCGAGCCCCAAGCCCCGCAGCCGTCCTTCCCCGGAGCTTTCAGAACTCTCTTGGATGATATCAGCAACAGCCTTTGGCCGTGAGGGTTGCCGAGATTTGAGGTCTTTAAGGTGGATGATTTCGCCGTCCGACAGGCCAAGCTCCTTTGGGGTTTTGAGAACATCATATGCCCGAGCCTGTGTTTGCCGCGCCGTGTCGTACGACTGAAGCTCTCCACTTCCTTCCGTTCTGATGCAGGTGTCTTCCATTGATGCGGCAGACATGCTACCAACGTCAAACTGGGGAATAATCTGGAGCTGAATCCCCCCGACAGAGTCGCTGCCTGTCACCTGCCATTCGATTGAGGCACCAGCAAGTATTGGTTCTCTGTGCTCCGAAACATTACCTCCTGCCTTCTCATGAGATGGAGGTTCTGGTGTCTCACCCCTGTGTGACGTGGCTTGCGAGTCGTTGGTGTGACGAGGGGGGGCTGTCTCGGCAGCGACAAATTGCCTGACGGTCCCGGGTTCCGTAGATATGCCATCGAGCCATCTCTGCTCAGGGATTACGACATAGTCCTGGTCGTTTGCAAGTTTGTTCATTTTCCGCAGTAGAGACGCCATGTCGCCCGTGACGTGCTCCCCGGTGATGCCATTGACTCCGCCCAGGAAGGGACGAACCGCGAACCGATTGTTGTGATCGGGTTCAAACTTGATCCATATGGCCTCTAGTTCTTCAGTGACAGCTTGTCAGACGTCTCTCCTCAACAACTGCGCAGTAGGTATCAAAGGGAGGGGAACTCACGATACATCGGTAGGAACACTCCACCCTGAGTCGCCATCGCAACTGGAAGCCGCTGCGCAAAGGGACGAACGTCAAAGAGCGGAAATCTGCCAAGGTCCGGGGGGAGCTCATAAGTCTCGGAGTTTTTTCCTGGGAGAGCGTGGGGGCGGCGAGTCTGCTGGTCGAGTTTGGGAGTATTGGGGATGCGCCAGACAGTCACTTGTTTCGGGTGGAGGGCGGGTTCATTCATACCATGACGTATTGTGAGAAGAAGCCGAATGGTGGGTATTCAAGAGGCCCCGGGGGAGGGTGAGTAGATGGGGGAAGGGAAAGCAAAAGTGGGGGGTTGACACAGGGTGGGCGATAGGGATTCGTGTTGAACGAAGACTATCTGTTATTTCAGTAAATCCAATCACTAAAGCTGTCTCTGCATCTTCGTGGGGCTTGGCGCACGCCAGTGGCGGCGTCTTGCTGACGGCCAACGCGTGGGCATGGGGGCTGAGGAAAGGGGTCAAAGCGCAGTTGAAACAATGAACTGAACCCCAAGTGCGGGATCAGTTTGCCCTCTCTGTGGTTTCCACCACCAATTCACCGACGGCATCATTGACACGTACTCGTACTCGAAACCATCCATGAAAGTCTTCCGATACTCCCCACTAGCTCGACCCACGGGGGTCGGCATGATTCGCCTGCTCGTCTTAGACTTGCGATGAAGACACCAGTTTCGCTAGCTACTGTAGATTTGCCTCCCTTAAAAAAGGCTTCGGCTTCGCTGCTGTCAGGGAGACCTCTAGAGAGTAGCGAAGTACAAAAACTCATCAGTACTCCCTTACAAGCACTACCTGAATGCTCACTCGACCCCCCGTTCCTCCCTGCCCTTACCCTTATCGAGCCGCCCGCTGCTGGGTGTTCCCAAATCTACTAGCTCTCCCGCCTTCTCCTCTCCACCTCCGCTTCTGCCTCCTCCTGCTTTAGTTGCGCTCAGACCCTATCCAGCTACAGCGACGGCAGTAGTGCCGGACGGGCTAGCAACAGATTGAAGAAATGATTCGTCGTCAAAATAGACTTCGGGATCTGGCGGAGCTGTGATCCCGTATTTATCCAAGTAATCTCGGAATTTTTGGGTGGCGGTCTTCTGGATCTTGACAATTCCATCCCACTCTCATCGCTGTTTCTTAGCCTTGAGTGTTCTGTCGCCCCGCTTGTTGGGAGAAAGAGGGCGCTTGATGGCCGGGACCGCCACGCTCCCCCCTGAGACATGAGCTGCTAGGTGCACATAAGAGTACTTGTTCACCATTGTCCTGAACTTCTTAATCGCTTCTTACTCGATCTGGGCCTTTTCTATTTCCGCCCGCTTAGACTGCACCTCCGCTGAGGCCTTAATCTCGGAGGCTCGTCTTAGAGTTTCCGGCTTAAGCTGCCAGTAGTTGTAGTCGTCTGGCCTATCCTCGTTCCGGTCAAAGTACGTGTCGACAATGGCATTGATGACATGCACCAGGATGGGTATAGAGGCTTTATCCTCTGGGGGAATAACTAGCGGCAAGTCCCGTAAATCATGGTGCAGGCTGGTCCTTAGGTCGTTCCAAAGCCCCCTCTCAGCCATTTGCAGAACTGAAGAGTGGACAAGGTTATTCCTCTCGCCGTACATGTTAATAACCTGAACAGTGTCGTCGAAGTTGAGGCCGATATAGGTGCAGGCGTCGTATACTGCCAGTCGAGTCTTGACCATATCTTCTGTCACCGTCTTGTCCCCAATAATAAACCGTCTCCACTTGGAATCCTCGCGAGCCAGCTGTCTCGCAATATCTGTCCAGTAAACCCCCCACCCAGTTATCGCCTCGAAGTGCTTGGTGGAGTGCTCTTTTGCCTTCAACTTCAATTCGGCGCAGATCTTGCCGACATAGTCACCATATCGCGCGGCAAACTGGTATTGACGGAGCTCACTCAGACGCGCCATGACCTCGGTGTCGATGTCGGGATCCGGGCGCAGTTTCGGGTTTGTTGACAGGTCTCTTTCGTATCCCACAATGGTCTTCAGCACGATGTCGCGTTCTTCGTCATTGGCACACTCCTCCACCAATGCATCCTTGACTGTAGCCTTGTAGATGCTGAGGAGATGGCCGGTAACGGGCGATACTTTTCGCTGCTTGTTCAGCAGCGACCCTGATGGAAAAAAAACAAAGCTTGGGTTAGATAACTAGCCTGGCCATAAATGGGAAAATGACGATGTGGGCATGACGATACTTACGATCAGCATAGACCAAGCCCTTCCTCAGACGTTCCTTGTCGTAGTTCTCGGTGTCGGTAGGCTCTGGTGGCGGCGGGATTGTTTCGGCGTTCTCATCATACTCATCGCCGAGAATTTCTCTAGTGGACGCCCTTGGGTGCCGTAGAAATTGCGCGAGGAGGTTCATCGTAATGGGGGGGAACCTTGAGCGATAGGATGCTTGTGGAAGAAAAGAAGTGGAGGTTTCCTTAAGCTCGACAGCGGACACTCAAGGCTAAATTTGGGAGGGGCGCGTGAGTGTCGGAATACGCATGTGATTGTGCAACGTGAGTGAATTGCTAGAACATGCTTATTCATGCCCTGGCCTGTCGCTCATTCGCACACTGCCAGCTCTCGATTCATGCACCGCCTGCGCTCGATTAATTATTGTAAGGCAAGCACGAAGCCTCAGGCACCAATCAGAACCTACCCCACTGGGCCACAGGGCCTTAATCACCCAGTTCAGGCAGCCATAGCTTTTAGAACAATCAAGCATCCTCATCAGCATTCTTCATTATGTACCGCCTGCATTCGATTCTGTCACACTGGAACGGGACAGGTAGCTCCGTCCTCCCTTATATGCACCAGCCATCCTTTTGTGGCTCCACCACAAAGGCTCTGTTGATGGATCCTATCCCGAATTGCCTCAGCCGCCCTCTCCTGGCCATGCTGAGTGAGGTCTTGGTGACTCCGTCGCCAGGGGTCCCAGGCCAGAACCTCGCTCCATTGCCACAGATTCACTCATACTACAGGCCCTGTTCACCCAACTACGGACCCGTATCAGCAAGCAAATTTCCCCAACGCTTTTTCGCTTTGAAGAAACATGATCCAGTTCACCGTTTCTTTCAACCCCTCCACATCCTGACAAAGTCGCCCTCAGGATATATATGGTAGCTCGCGTTATGTGACGATAGCTTGGAGGATCTCTTTGCTCGCCTGCGCGGGCTGTCACCGGAGCTATTCACGGACGCTGAATTCAATTCGCTCGGGGGAAAACGGACGGTTTTACATCAGTTGAGAACCAGCGCCTGAACAAGCACCGTCATCATCGCCAACTTCAAGATTCCAGATATTGGATATGTGCTGCGACTATTACTCGCTTTTGTCGTGGTCGGAGGTGCCCCAGTAGTCGCCCCTGAACCCGATGCTGGTGTCGGCGTCGGTGACGGAACCGCTGATGCATTCTTTGTCGAAGATAAAGTTGCTCCCAGACTTGTCAGTTCAAAACTTGTCGAGTTCGCTGTTATGACAACCGTCGCTGGTAGCGGAGCTCCGCTATTTGTCAAATTATTAGCATAATACGACCAAAATAGTGGATGGCGATGGGTACATACATGCCAGAGCATATTCGCCCAGCCTGGCTTGCGAAGCCTACTCGGGTTAGACGGGTTGAGATCAGGGGCCAGGGGAAGTAACGTACTGTGGAATTGGTCACCAGGGCAGTACGAAGCAATGCAGTTTGCTGCCTCGCTGACAAATGCTGCGCTCTTGCACGCGCACTGATATCCCGTGGGTGCAGGTTTGTCATAGCAGTCGGTAAGAGTTGCTATCAACGAGGTACATGGCCCCTGTCATGTTCATCAACTTTCTGTCAGCTTCAGTGCTCTCACTTCTGTTCAAGTTGCTATCTGAACTATGCGACCGATTGTCAGTTGATAAAAAAAAGACTCACCACGCAAGATGGTAGTCCATGAATTGCTATTGTCTTCGTTGGCGCCGGAATGCTTGTGGACGTAGAAGTGGCCATTTTGCCAACATGTAGGATCTATTCTTCTTCTCAAACCCAAAAACTCCGCAAACCAGTCGAGACGAAACTCGCTATTAAAACCAGACTCGAGGCGAGAACCAGGGCATTTAACTATGTAACCAACCATAAGACCTACCCACACCACCACTTTGTATGCCCCGCGCTCGCCAACGCCCATTTGCCGGTTTTGCGTTGCATTTGCGGCTGAGAGGTCAATATGGATAAGAGTGGATTGCTACCCACCACGACGGTTGCACACCACAAACTGTCACCTGCACGATTGCCACGGCCTGCAGAATTAATTAGGAAGGTCTCATGAACCAGGATTGGTGCGGGACACACGGCCGTTGGGGCGCAGCGCCGGTCTGGGCATCGGAGCAACCCCCGATGCCGTTGCCGCTTTTCCCCTTTCCTATCCCACCAGTGCTACTCGACATTACCTTCGGTTCCCCCCACTAACGATAAGCGAGCAGTGTTGCATTTGAACGTCTTACCACTTTCTCACATTCCATCCCCTCGTTATCATGATTTCAGATTGAGCTGCCAGTCAGCATCACCATTACCCCTTTTCCGGTCACGCGACCACACCGGTCGGGTCCGATGAAGCCGACAATATGTTAATACTGCAGCTGCTGTCAAGGTTACCATGGCGAACAATCGCCCTCATAGTCCACGCCGTCCTCTACATCGCCCTATCGCTGGCGATGCTGGTAGCAGTGGACGGCTACCTCGCACAAGATGACGGCCACACCTCAGAGCCCTCATCCCAGCGACCAACCTTCCGATCCAGCGACATCATCACCTTCGTATCCGCTGCTACCATGGCCGTCAGCTGGATCGCCGGCATCTGGTCGGGAAGCGTCTTGGCAAAAAGCGGATACGTCGTCTGGGTCAACAGCCGCGAGGACGTCGACAAGGAGCTCGTCGCCGACAAGATCCGCCGAACCATGGACCACCAACTCCCCGTCTACCTCGGCACGCGCCGAGACTTCACCCTCGTCCAGATAGCCACCATGCTCGTCATCCCCGCCTTCATCGCCGCCCCCCTCCTCCAGGGCGCCCTCGACTGGCGCTCCTCCTCCGAAGCAACTGGCCTCACCACCCTCAAATCCGGCAACCCTGCCGCCTCCTTCTGGGGCTGGAACTACCTCGACGGCAACGCCCGCGACGCCGACGAAGAAAACTGGGGCGCCGCCTCCCTCGCCGGAATCACCTGGGACAGCCACTCGCAATCCTCCTCCTCCGGAAAGCAAACCTGCCGCCACGTCATCTCCCACACCCAGTTCCCCCCCGGCTCCAAGCTCCTCAACGCCATGATCCCCTGCATCATCATCCACTCCATCTCCATCCCCACCACCCCCGTGCCCCCCGAGGGCATCACCATCATCGACAACCCGCGCCTCATCACCACCAGCAAAGCCTGGCGTCTCTTTGGCGAAATCGCCGGCACCATCGCCCTCTTCGACCCGACCAACAACTCCCTCCCCATCCCGCCCGTGCTGGGCTCAGACATCCCCCCCGGCGATATCATCTTCGCCTCGGACCCCATCTACCCCTCACCCTTCCTATGGTCTGGCCCCATGACCGCCCTGCTCGTCATCGCAAAGTACATGCCCTACCCGCCGTACTCCGCCGAGCCCTTTGGGATCAAACCCCCGCCCAACAGCCTCCCCCGCGGGGCAGTGATGTCCTTCGCAGAAGGCGAGGGCGTTCGCCCCGAAAAGTACTTCATCCACCTGCGGGTGAACTTCACCGCGGGGGTGATCCACCCACCCTCATCGACGTACATCAAGCGCAACGTCATCGAAGCAGACGCCAACGACCCCGAAGGGGGGGACATCCGGCCCGCGAGCTGGGTCAAGGAGGCGGTATACATGATGTCGGACACGATGAACTGCATGGTGCGGATGAACTCGACGGCGATTCCGACGTGGCGGAATCTGGAGAGTTATGTGCGGGATCTGGTAAGGTTTTCGTACATGGCGGCGTGGACGAACTTGCAGCAGAAGTTTGAGCCGAATAGTACGGATCTGGTGGTGGAGATGCAGGAGCCACGGCTGCAGGCGAGGGTGTCGAGGTGGAGGGTGGTGGTGTGGATGCTGATCAATGTGGCGTTTTCGTCGTCGTGGTTCTTGGTGTGGGAGTTGAGGAGGAGGAATGGCGAGATTGGCGAAGTGGATGGGTTTGCGGACTTTGTGTTGAGAATGTATGCGTATTTTGAGAAGGAGAGGGAGAGGGAACTGCAGATGGACGATAGGGGTCATATGAAAGAAATGGTGGTGGTGGAAAACAAGGCGCTGGGATGAGATTGGGGAGACATATTATAAGCAAAAGTACATAAATGTCCGTGGTATCATAAAGCAGTACATCATGATGCATATGCTGAAATCCAAACTCCTTGCAATTGTCGTTAACCATAACTCCGGTTCGCTTCCGGATACCGCCCGTCGTCCACACCCGTCGCGCTGATAGCCTTGTCCTGCAAGTCAAGCTCCAGCCCCGTCCCATCACCAGACACGCGAACATACGCTGTAAGCCTCCAGGTGTCCCAATTCTTCACTCTTACTCCGGTGTTCCGTAACAGGCTCGTCGGCCTTGTGTTCACAGCCAATGCAAGGAGATCCCCGAGCTGTGACCATGCATTGCTCTGCCAAGATCCTTGGACCGACGTGACGACAAGGTGAATAAGTACTAGGAGTACGTGTGTCAGAAGGACGGCCCATGCTAGCTTGGTCGTTGTGCCGTTGAAGTTGTACTCGTAGATGTTGTGCTCAAAGAAGAGCTCGTGTCTTGCGTAGCTGGGGAGTCGGAGCGTCTCGAAGTCGACTTCGGTGATGTTACCGGCAACCTCTTTGGTTGTGTTCCATGGGCCAAAGAACGAGTCGCTGCTGAGCGACCTGGAGTTCCATGAGTACGGAACTGCGGACACGAGGTTCGTAAGAGTTACTGTCATGGCCCACTCCAAGGGATCTTTATGAAAAGTGGAATTGTCGTAGGCCGGAGTTCCCACTTCTCCTGCGATGAGCTCTAGCATATAGTTGTAGAACGTCAATATCCGACCCGGCTTCAGCCCAGCCATGAGTGTCATTTTGTAGGTGTCGATGCTCTCTAGCCACGCTGGTTCGAGAGTGATGAAGTCTCCAGTGTTCCGCGTCGCATCCAGACTCTGGACCGATTGGTTCGCGGTAGACTGGATCGCCTCTTTGTCGATGCTGTAGCCGAACAGTGCGGCGCTTCCTGTCTGAGGCAACACCCAGGTATCGGAGTTCATCCAACGAGCGTCAATGAAACAGATAGTTATAGTACTCAAGTTCCCGGTTTTCGGGTCCCATGTCCAGAAACTGCCAGACGTGGGGACGGGTGCCACGTCAGCAAGATCAAGGAACCCAACCCACCGCCTTGTCTGGTTTGCAGCCGCAAAAAGCGATCGGTTGAGGGAGAACTCAAACTGAGGGTACAGGCCCCGTTCCATCTGAAATCTCAGGGGCGAGTCTTCGGCCTTTTCGCCTTGGGATGGCTGCAGAACCGGGTATTTAGGGTTGGTGCACTGTACTGCGAGCCTTGGCTGCTTGATAGGCAGCGGTCGGCCAGCTTGATCTGAGATTTTTGATGATATCCGAGATGGAAATGGGTGTGCCCTCCCCCAGCCAGTAATGGGGCTACCTGACGAATAGGTTAACTCGCCGGCTGTGTTGAGATTGGGAATTGTCGCAACATAATGGTCGCCGGGCACCTGGTAAGACTGCCACCAGGCCATGATCCTGTTCTGCATTGTGATGTTTTCCGGCACCATCACTCCCAATCCCTTTGTTGTAAGCCAGGACCAAGACGTGCCACCCTCGTCGCCATACCCGGCATTGGTGGTGAGATAAGCTGAGCATACAGTGCCGCCGTCGTTGCATTCCTGCGGATAGCTTTGCGCGTCGATCTTGGTGGGATACAACCGCTCGACGGGGGCGATGATCAGCTGCCTGTGACTTCTCAAGGACTCGCCATCGGCGCCACCGACGCTCAGCGACCCGTTGACTTTGTGAAGGTCTATCTCCCACCAGTCCAGCCTGGGTATCATCACAATACCAGAGCTCGCGCCAGAAAGGGCTGCCAAGGTGAAAGTGAGGACCATGAGCGAGGCTAACACTAGGGACGAGAGCGTGACAGGTCGGTACCGCAGCAGAGGAGCGATGAAGGACGAGTTGAAGAGATAGAAGGGAGAGCTGAGCTGGAAGGCGGCCGTCAAGAATCCGAACGGGATGCCATTTGACCCCAGGAGCCCTCGGCGAATGTGGTAGAAGAGGATGTGGAAGAGCGATGCGATGATCAGGGCTTCATGCACCTTGGCCGCTATGAGGAGGGCGGCGAGGCCTTCGTTCCCGACCCCCCACGAGATGCGCAGGACGTAGACGGCGAGCAGGCCTAGGGTCACTGCGACAGGCGGGATGTGGAAGATGATGTACTGGATGAGCGAGCGGCTGAGACTCGTCACGTAGAGAACTTTTGGTTGCTCGCCGTCGGGTTTAACTGGTGTAACGTGTGTGTAGGACCCATGTTTGTCGCGCTCGGCCTCGTCTGACCATCGAGGAGATTCGTTGAAGGGTTGCTGGCGACGTCGAGCGTACTGGGAATTGTACTGAGAATTGTATTGAGAATCCATGTCTAGCAGCGGACTTTGTGCTGCGGACTCTTGCATATCGGCATGGTTGTTTTTCGTCGACATCAGAGGCCAATCCGGTTGTCGACAGCAATTGAACTTGGCGAGAGCCCGCGAACTGCTCCCGCGGGGCGACCCGCATACTTGAGGGGTCCTGCCCAAGAACTTGCATCCTGCGTGAGATTTTCGGGTGATGGATTTCCCCGATCTTGAATGGGCGCAGCCTAATTGACAGCTGCGCCAACGCGCCTGAAACCCAATCGCATGATGTTGTTGGTTCCAGCCTCTCGGTCGTCAGCGAGCCCCTAGGTCCAATCCACGGGCCGCAGCAGCAATTCCCCCCTGTCGGATGGATCCGGTTATTTTAGGTAACAACCGCGCGGGTCTCCGCGCAACAGGATTCGAGGCCCCCAAAAAATCGACCTGAGGAGGCGGTAGATCGTGAATTGCGTACCGTACCCGACGATCCCTGCTTCATCGACTTCATCGATTGATATGATGTTTGTGTGCAAATGCGCTGCATGTCGCGGTGCAAATTGTGTGACAGAAACCGCAACAGCATGCACTGTGCTTGAGGTGTCGTCTCCCTCAATCTTTGCTGCACTTGCATTGGGCTCGTTGGTAGGGCTACTGGCGGAGCGGAGCATGGTTTCAAAACCGGGAAGGTGCTGACCTTGTACTACCACACCTCGATCTGCGCCTGCCAGCTCATGCCCAACCAAGTCAGCAAGAGGTGGAGATCAGGTGGAGACAACGTGGAGGTGTCTGACCAACAAACATCCCAATCGGGGCCTCGAACGCCCGCCATTCCAGCCAGGCCGGGCGATCCCCCCAATCACTGCAATTTTAGCTCTCGAAGAGGACTCAGATGCAGGCTATCCTCTTGGAGGTGGGCAGAAGGCAGTGGTTGTATTGGCTTTAGGTAGAAGGAGGATGTGGCCTGAGGGCTGACTGGAATTGCTGCAATAGACACTTCCTCCTCCATCACTCCTTTCTCTCAGCCTTCAGACTTCCCTTCACCGAGCACTTTTAAGTACCACAGCCCAACCCGCCAATCATGCCTCCTTATTCCCGGCATCATTACGAGCCCGTTTATCATGCAAGCGCACACCGCATCACCGACCCGGAGTCTCTGCAACGCGAAGGCTTTATTCTCTGTCTTGACCCCCCCCTTGCTTTGGAAAAATACCCCAGCCATCAATGATCGCCCCATTACACTCCACAGTCTCCCTCAAGCTGTCAGAGGAAGATATACCAACAACACAGCAGCATATCTGCCAATGGAGCAAAGCAATGGTTAGCAAGCACTCAATGTCTCACCGAGCAGCCATATCGTTGGGAGGGGGAGGGTTGGTCAAACTTACGCCGTGGCAGCTGCCAAGGCCTCTTGGGGCTGGATATCAGTCCACGCGTGGACAACAAGGGCGAAGAATGCGACAAATCCGGTTATTATTCCTAGTCTTTTCAGCGTATCCGAGACGAATGCAAGCCACCACATGGGCCCAAAAAGCAGCCCTAGACCGGCAACCACGAACAGAGTCGAGATGACGGACTCGGCAGCCGCTTCGTTGCCATATATCGTGTCTGGCGAGATGACCTTGTCGGCGGTTTTCCTGGCTTGGAAGAGCCGGTCGATGAGTCGCGGGAAATGTTTCCTCAGGAACTCCAGCATTGGCGAGCGCGTGTACGAGACAAGGGAAACGACATCATCCCCTTTTGTGATGAACTCCTGTTCTGGCTCGTAGATTGCAGCGTCGTGCCCCTTGAACCAGTTCTTGACATTCTCTGTCTGCCGGTCCGAGGCGGGATCCAGGCACCGCAGTTGTGAGTACGTCAGGAGGTAAGTGTCTGGTGATTCTCAGCCCGGCTCCTCTTCGTTGATTCGACTCGAGATTTTCAGCCATTTGGTATCAACTTACTGTACTGCTCTAGCATCGGGACCAGAGCCTTCAACTTGGTCCTCCGTGCCTGGTTTCCGTCATCCGAGACGCTATCGCATCGACCTTTTTCTTCCGAAAGCCCCTTGGCTTCTTCATCGATCGCAAAAATTGCCCTCTCAGCTTTGGCGATGTCATTTTGGAGCAGCAGCAGGACCCGAGTGTTTAGGGCGCCAAAGCGCCGCAAAACCATGAAGTCGTCCTCTGAGGCCATCCATTTCGAAAGCAATGGATACCCCTCTGTCATGAACCTTCGAACACCGTGTATAGGCGACGGGCCTGATGGAGTATTTCCCGCTGTGCTTTCAATGTCGCCCTGACATGGAAGGAGAGGGTTGATACTTGACCGTGGCCACATGGTCGTGGAGCGTGTCCTGAACCTAGTAATTATGTGAATGATGGTTTGAGAGAACACTACAGTCTGAAACTGCTGTTCTTGAGTTTTAGGAGCACCAGTGAGAGTTATATGGCACCCAAGGTGGTGTGACCATCCGCTTGTGGTGAATGTAAAGTGCCATGATAGCTTCATGGCCGATGATATGATTGTGGTACGAGTGTCATGACGGTGTCATGCACCTATCGAATCCGATTGGGGAATTGCTGACACGGTATGCCTGGTAGCAAATACATCTTTGCAGGCTGATTTCATGTGGTAGACTGTGTATTTAGCAACACGACCAATCATGACATTAGCAGGGTTTACGTTTTACTGCAATCTCCTGAAAATTACTAACAACAGACCACACAGGACCAAAAGTGACGGGCATTCTTCCTTCTTCATCCTAACTCTACTTATTTCTTCAACGACTATGAGCGAAGATATCATGTCTCATAAGGTGGTACTCACTGCGTTAGCCCGACATCGACCCACTACCGACACCCGTCTCGCACACTTGACATCCCACAGCTCCATGTCACCACTCTTTGTGCGTGCCAAGTCAACCCGCACATCCGATACCGGCCACGTCTCAGATGAAGCCGAAATAATCAGATTACACCGAGCTACCTCCGGTAACGTCACGCAACCGAGGCGCTCTAGCGGCGAGTTACACGTCTATAACACAATATTCAATGCTCGTCATGCCAACTGCCGCCACCGACACCATTCTCATCACCGTCGCATTGCATTGACCCCGAGGACTTCCGAGTCTCAGCAGCCATTCGATGTCATCGCAGTCCACAGGGCCATACCGGCGCGAGAGCGGCGATGGAGATTCGACACCCCGTACAACAGGAAGGGGGGACGCTACCGTGGAGATGCCGTGGATGACGAAGACGAGGAGGAAGACGAAGAAGAGGAGCAAGATATGATGCGGAAAAAATTCGAACTGAAGCAACTGAGTCGCGTGAAGGAGGAGAGGGAGGTGCTGCCAATAAAAAAACACTGCCATCGCAATCGTCCCGCATATGGAGGTGGATATTATAACCCCATACCTGACGTCAACATCCGATCTTTGCACCCAAAGGGACCCCCGGTACCGTACAGCAGCGGCGTTGGTGATAATAGAGAAGGGGAAATTAATCATGTCGAACTGCAGCGGCAGTTCTTGGCGCTCAGGCGCGCAGGCGCCTTACCGCTCCAGGCTTGGCTGGAGCGCAGGGGCCTTGGATCATGTGCTCTCCCCACGCACAGGGAGCTTCCATTTGTATATAACTGGGGAGTGCTTCGCACTCCCCTTTTCTACCAAATCAAGTCACTTTGCAACTGCACTTCCGCTGCTCCTGAGCCCCTCGTTCCTCAGCCAAAACGTTCCACACTTCGGGTTTGAATACTAGCACCGCCACATTCCTCCCGCTGCAAACACGGCATTTGTCAACATGAGCTCAACCGACCATCTGATGGTGTCGCTCACCCCTACTCTTCTCGCGACTCTCCTGTCCGTCCCCGTACAGGATCTGTGCAACAGCTTCAACTCGATGCTGCCGTTCCGCGCGTTGGCCAGTCGCAATGGCGCGGCTGCCGAATACTCGTTGCTGCTCTCGCGGAGCGGCGGCATTGTATCCCAGCTTGGCGGTTCTTGCGCCGGTTCCACGACCCTCTACCCTTGATAAGTACACTCCTAGCTGCGTTATCGTTTCTTCCAGTTGGATTGTCGAGCGGAGTCATTATGCTCGGCTTCCCAAGCAAGTGCGACCTTTACAATGACAGCCTCAAATCGACACGCTTATGTGCGCTGGCGATCCGCACTGCCGATGTGCCCTTACGCGCCGCCCAGGGTCTCTTGGTCTTGATGGCCGTTCTTGTTGTCGCCATGGCTGCTCTGTTGCCCCGATAGCAAACTGGGGTCCCGGCTGGTCCCTGGAGTATCGTTGGCATGGCAAGTCTCATGTCGCGGGGCGATACGTTACGTGATGTTATCCGCGCAACCCAGGACTCGGGGGGTATTGTAGCAGCTGCATACAATATAAAATTTCGACTGGGGCCTCATGTGGAAGACGGATCATATGGAATCACCATTGAGCAGACTGTCTCGACCGAAGTTGAGGATAAGCGCCCCATTCGACTCACTAACAGCAGGTCGCAACACCGGAAGCCGCTCACGGCGCTTGGAGGCGTCAAGGTGGAGGCCCCGAGGCTTTTTTGGGGGTACTCTACCGTTATCAGTGGGGAGCAGAGCGTCGTAATCGCCGCGTTTGTCCTCACAACTGGATTACTTGCTATGATCCTGTATTGCCAGAACACATCTTTGAACATCTCGTTTCAGCAGTTCATGGATAGCCAGTCGTTTGGCGTCCGTGCTCTCTTCTCGGTCTCGGTATCGCTGTTGGCGGTTCCTGGAATTATTGTTTCGCCCGTGAGTTCCTCTCATGCGATCTACCAGATATACCTACCAGATCGGACACAAAACAGTCCAAGATATGAAAGACTACTTACATGAATCGCCGAACTAGAAACATTCAATCAGCACATATATCTCTGTCTCGCAACAGGTCCCCAATCCGCCCACACCTCCATCCTCCTCTCACCACCTACGTACATCTTTTCGTCTCTCTGAAACCCATCCTCACTGCTCTCCGCCTCGGAAATAGGACAGATATCTTCTCTCTTTCCATTGCATTAGCGACGTTCCTCGCAAAGTCCACCCCGATCCTATTCTCTAGCATCCCCTATCGGGATTTCCGCACCTTGAAGGACCATGCTGTTTCCATTTGGATGGCCGTGGGTAGGTATCTTGGCATATACGATTCTCGTTCTGAGTGTGGCGTTGATTGTGAGGTTTCTAAATCATAGATTTCCTGAAGGTGACAGTCAAGCAGTCGCGGGTGAAGAGGCGAAGCGTTTGTTTACCATCCATCCACTGCCAGCTGCATGTATTAACTTCTAGACTCGGGGATGGTAGCGGACTTTGCGAACCTAGCGACGATGCCGGAAAGGGAAAAGAATAAGGCCGTGAAAGAGATGGGAAGGAAGTACGTTCTGGCTGCGGGGGTGGGGGAGCCTCCTAAAAGGATTCGCATCGACTACGCCATTCAGGTTGGAAAAGAGTTACATCGGCATAATCAATCGGGATTAAAGAGAGTGAGAGGTTCTTCCGTGGCTTAAGGAAGGACAGGCGGCTGTTTTCACAAAAAGAAATCCTTTGAGCAAGGGAGGATCTGCATGGTGGGTACCTATTTCAACTCAGGAAGAGCAAAGCGCTATCAGTGGGACGTTGCAAGTCGGCGGCCGCGGTGACGGCACCACACCCGCGTGGCCAACAGCGCCGATTGCCGGGCGGCTACAGCGTTCCCGACCGTCCCCTCCCTTACATTCGCAATATTTGGTGGCTGAGGTAGGTGTTGTGTTTCAAACGCGCCTCACGGGCCAATGGATTCAAGTCCTATCAACTGGAAATAGCCTCGAAGGATTATTTTAGCGCACCGAGGAGCACAATGCCATGTCAGACCCGGTCAGCCAACAGACACAACCACCAAAACCAAGAAATCATTTTGCTGTGAGAGCGGCAAAACGTTACCTCTTCTAAGGTATTATCAATCTTACCTTACTCAGTGCGGGTCCTGGCGTTTCTGCCAACCCAGGAGACAACACCACCATACCCATCATCACATCACCACAGCCAATAGGGTAAGGTACTGCCATCGCCACAACGACAGCGTCAACAACACGCTCAGCCAACGTCCATTACCCTGTCGGCTGTCGGCCGATGAGGAGCAGATCTATCCCCAGGTAGCGTTGTCTGGGCTGGATTGGCAAGGTACGTAGAGAAAAGTCCAACAATAAATAGTCGCCGCATCCTCGCCACAAGAACATGAACCCTCTCTTTTTCACCCTATTAAATCTAGATACAAATTACAACATCCATCCTCTAAATTACAACTTGAACATCCACCCAAAATGCGTTTCACCACCGCCGCCCTCCTCTCCCTGGCCGGGTGCCTCGTCGCCGCCAACCCCATCGCCACCCCCTTTGTCAGTACCGGCATCCTCGAGGCAAGACAGCTGGGACGGTGCCCCTGCGACCCTGGCCTTTGCTGCTCGCCATTCGGCTTCTGCGGAACCGGCCCGGAGTTCTGTACGTTCCCGTCCCCATCTCTCTTTCTCACCCCACCCAGGAGAAAAGAAATAAAGAGGCAAAGGAAGAAAGGACTGACATCTACCCCTGTCTAGGCGGCAGCGTTCCCCCTCCACCTCTGTCCACGCCTGGTACGAATACTAGTAGCATAGAGATCCCGACGCCTCTGCCCACGCCTGGTCCGGCCGATCCCCTTCCGGCTCCGCCCTCGTCTGATCCGCCTGTGGTCGGGGCGTGCCCTTGTGCTGTGGGCTTGTGCTGCTCACAGTTTGGGTTCTGCGGTACGGGGCCGGAGTTTTGTGAGTCAAGTTGATCTATACTTCTTTTTTTGAAGGCCGCTGACTGAGTTGTAATCTGCGATTAGGCGGTTGAGCTATCATGGACCAGTGGAGGGGGTTGCTTCCATCTCAATAAACTGGCGTTCGCGATGCGCAGGAAAGATGATATCAGCAAAGTAGGGGGCGGTGAAAGATAGAGGTACTAGATAGTTACAATAGCCATGGCATATATCCTGCCAAACGACTTCTAGTTGAAAGACGTCTCTGTTTGTCTTGTCTCCATGTGAAAAGGCATGTTTCGGTTGCCTTTCCTGTGAAAAAGCACCTCCCCTGCGGCTTCCCGCCGCTAACGGTCTGAACTGCTGCGTTGGGCACTTAAATCCTCAACGTAGTGGTCGTACAATGTGCATCGAGGCCTACAGCATGGGTATTCCGATATCATATTGGACAACGAAGGAGCCACCGACGGCTTCCATGTCTCGAATATGGGGTATGCAAGGCCTCGCTAGCAGGGGTCAGATTGGGCAAACATGCCGGGAAGACTGGTCCGTTGGAGAGATCATAAATCATTCGTGCCCGCACGCGAGAATTGCAGCTCGACTTCCCCCCTTGATCTTCCGTCCGGCGAAAGAAACCCAGACACGCAGCAATGCCCACCAAAAAGAGAAATCACAAGAACAAGAGGAATGGCGGAAACCCCATGACAGACATCACGTTCGCTATGTTTCCCCATCTCCATCACAGGGTGTTGGACGCCGTTGTTGGAATGGTTCATCTGACCACATGGTTCAACGCATTGGGAACCGACAGCAACTCCACCGAAAAGTACTCGACAAACATAATGGGGACCTTTGAGTGCCGCAACCAGAACTTGTTCGTAAATGAAATTTTCTTTCCACTTCCCTCAAGCCCACCCCTGCCCTATATAACAGCCCAGCTAACATCCACGACCAGCCCCAAATCCGGCTGGGACAGCAAGATAGTGGCGATTCTGATCCTCAAGTACCCCGACGGTGGATACAACGCTCACGTCTTCAAGCATCGGTGCAAGTCGTGCAACAAGCTGGGTGCTCTGACCCTCGATGAGCAATCATACGTCGATCGAGTCTCATACCGGCTGAAGAAGTGGGCGGGCGTGAAGATGGATCGCCCGGAATACAGGGGTGGTATAGAGGGTGGGCCGCCACACGAGTACCGCCTGTGTGAAGGCTGCAAGAAGGGGCATTGCCGACGGTCGGCCTATTAAGCAGATACCTGTTTGTTTGTGGAAGCCAGGGTGGGTTTCACACAGCATGCTATCATGGATCAGTCAAATGGGCATCAGTTGAAGTATTTCTGTGATACCCGTCCAACTGAACAAGACTTCTCACTGTGGCTCACTCCCGCTCAAGATCCTCACCCTCGTTTCAACCCAGCTTTATAACAGCCTAGTTATCTGAGACGAATCTGGGCTCAGGAAATTTCCTTTTTTGTGCCTCGCCCACGTGACACTGCTCACCCTGGCAGGGCCGGCTCAGGGCTAGCTCAGGCTTACTCACCTTTTCTCAGGCTAAGTACCATTTTCGGCACGCTGCGCTGCAGTATGCTTAATTGCTTTAACTCTAGCTGAGTGGGCCTAGAATTGGTCCTATATATAAAGATGGCCAAAATTGGTCCTCATTTTGAAAATGATCAGCATTACCTCTTGTATTTTTTCGTATTGCCTACCTGGCCCTTGGGGACTTAGCCTCTACCATCCAACTCTTGCACCTTTACCTTCTTCAAAGCACTCCTACTTCTGTTGTTCAACACCCTGAATTTATCATTGTCCTTAATAAAACGCTAGGATACAGAATGGAATTGGAATCAAAGACGTCCAATTCAGCAGATGCCCTTAACGTTATCGTAATAAACATAAGGAGACTGATGATGTGCAGTCCATACCATACGTTGCCAGTATTTCAAGTAGCCTCAGCCCCTTGTATCCTCAAACGGGTAAAACAATGTGACTAACACCGGAGTATCTAGCCAAAGCTATGTTCACATATGACGCTAGTATGACCTCAGATGGACTCAACTTTAGCATAGGGAACATCCTCACTATTTATCGGGTTCGAAGGAAGAATTCCGACTGTTGGGAAGCTCGCTTGGTGTCAGATAACTGGGAAGTTCAAGAGCCGCTTGGCTTGGTGCTAGGTGACTTCTTAACGCCCCTCAACAAAACATCGCTGTTCAGGGGGGACTTCAATGTCGGTCAGTTGGGCCCCCTCAGCAAGCCTATTTTGGAGGCCTTATCGCGGGCGGATGGTTGGTTCCCAGGTGGTAAACACCTCTGGTCCTTTAACCCCAGGAAGTTGATCACCGCTGGCGCTTTGGCATAATCTTCGTCTTCAAGTTAGTCAGGTCCCCTCAGAAACCCTGATTTGGAGACCTTGTCGCGGATGGATGGTTCGTTTCCCCGAAAGTCAATCACCGCCGGCGTTTCGGCACATTTTCGCCGTTCAAGTTATTTTCCGAATGAGAAACAGGGGAAGCCCCTGAAAGGGAAGCCCAGGGAAGAGCGTAACGGAGTCTTTTCCTGGCTTCTGCCTCGTTCAAACCTTAACACGCTCTCTACGACATTACCAAACATCACCATCACATCGAAGGCGTGCGGCTCAAGATGCTTATCATATCCGCCGTATGGGAAAGGACGAGGGTTCGGCTCCGAGCTCGCCCAAGGCTTTATTATAGCTATCTCCTACCTGTTAGATTTCTTTTTGCCTCCGTTGGTCTTTAACCAGGTTTCAGACATATGTACCTACCAATGTTGCCTTGTGCTATTGCGATGCCAAAGCGCGAGTCTGACGAAAAATGGGTTTAGGGGTTTATCTACTGTTGCTCAGGGCAAACAGTGGGCCCATCGAGACCAGGCATTTCAACGCCGTCTCATGCACAGAAAAAGAGCTGAATCAAGTCTCATGACTACCTACCTACAGG